>RRZU010492466.1_pt1 | contig 34185 bp, 35 predicted proteins | sample 2165561 | NCBI WGS metagenome assembly RRZU01 (sample SAMN10456909, study PRJNA506462) | wastewater metagenome | isolation source: wastewater sludge | place: USA: Moscow, Idaho | reverse complement strand
TGAGGTAATTGGGCTTGGGCTTAGTGATAAAACCATCTTCACCGAGGCGGCTGCTATATTTTCCCGCCTAAAACGGCCCTTTTATGGTTTTATCGTCACTCTGAGCGGACATCATCCCTATGATTTTGAGGGGCTTGATGACAGCAGCCTGCCGCTTCCGCTGAGTATGAAAGGAACGATGCTTGGCAACTACCTTATTGCCATGCACTATTTTGATAAGCAGTTCGGGCGTTTTATAGAACAGCTGCGCGGAAACGGGCTGCTTTCTCAAAGCTTGATCGTTGTGTATGGAGACCACCCGGCACTGCCCATTGCCTACAAAGAAGACCTTGAAGATTTGCTCGGGGAAAGCTTGGAAGACCCCATAAAATGGAAGAAAACGCGCCGAGTTCCTCTGCTTTTTCACCTGCCTTTAAAAGCGGGACTATCGGTTCAAAGTGATGTCAACACGGGACAGATGGATATTTTGCCTACTGTAGCCGGTTTGATGGGAATAAAATATAAAACGGCATTCGGTAAGGATTTGCTATCTCTAAACGACAGAGAGCCGCTAATTTTCAGAAACGGTTCATACATCTATAAAAATATTTTTGTCGAGCCTGGAGTAGAGCGTGCCACGGCCCTTGATGACGGAGAACGCCGTGACATAAAACAATATGATAATATTACTGCCGATGTTGAAAAACGACTGGAGTATAATGATTTAATACAGGAAAAAAATCTTATAGAACCTATCTTAAGAGACAGTAATTAGTCGTTGTATTTGAGATTAGGAAAGTGTATTATTACTAAGCTCGGTACCTTCAATTGGTATCGCTGTTTTATTGTGTTTAGAAGGAGCTGGAACAATGGATAATGTCGGAACTGGTACAGAACTCTTTTACTGGATAATATGGTGGGGATGGTGGATTGTTCAATTTATCCTCTACACTTTGCTTGCTTTCCTGATGATCGATGGCGTTTACCAAATTGCTGTCAGTATCAGAGGATTCTGGAACCAAAAGGAGCTTCCTCTTGCCAAAAGATACCGCAAATTTGTCATACTAGTACCGGCTCACAATGAAGCCCAGGTCATAGGGCCTCTGTTGGACAGCCTTGCTAATCAGAATTACCCTAAGAACTGCTACAAAGTTTATGCCTCCTGCGACAACTGTACCGATAACACAGCTGATATTGCCCGCGAACACGGTGCGATTGCGCTTGAGCGATTTGACACCGAACATAACGGCAAGACATGGAATGTCCGTTGGGCGCTTACCAAGCTTCCTCTGGAAGAATCTGACGCTCTGACTATGTTTGACGCCGACAACCTTGCAGATAAGAACTTTTTGTTTACGATGAACAACTATATGGAACTGCATCCGGAAGCGGAAGCAATACAGGGGGTACTTGATGTTAAAAACCCTGATGATAACTGGCTCACACGTTCATACGCTTTGGCGTACTGGTATTCAAACAGATTTTGGCAGCTGGCCAGAGGACTGTGGGGACTCTCCTGTACCTTGGGCGGCACAGGCTTGGTAATACGAGCCGCGACATTGGAGCGCATCGGCTGGAATCTTGAGAGCCTTACAGAAGATTTGGAAATGTCCACCAGACTCATCCTTTCTGGAAGCAAAGTACACTGGAACAATGACGCTGTAATTTACGATGAAAAGCCACAGGATATAAAAATTTCCATTCGGCAGCGCACACGCTGGATGCAGGGGCACTACTGGGTGTTTTTTAAGTACGGCATGGATGCATTGAAGTCCTTCTTTGTCACAAGAAAACTCCAGTACCTGGACCTCTTCCTCTATCTTTTGGCTCCGGCCAAGTCATGTCTTGGTATAATAATCATGTTTGCCGGTATGGCTTACACTTTGATTAACAACATGGTGCTGTTCCCGACAATATCGGACAGTACGCCGCAGACAATGGTTGACTGGGTGCTGTTCTTCGGGCTGCCGATATTTATGATTATTGCTTTCTGCCTCATATGTGTCATTATCGGACCGTCAATGCATGAGAAGAAATTTACGCTGCGCTATGTTAAAGATACCTTTGTCTATTTCTGGTTTGGTCTCACTTGGATACCAATTCTTTTTAAGGCGGCGACTTTGGCCAAAGACCAAAGTACCTGGGTCAAAACAGAACATACGAGAAATATCTCTTTAGATCAGGTTGATAGGTAAAAGTTGCTCATTGATTTCAGAAGATATCTTAAAGGGCGGGCTTGTCTCGCCCTTATTTTTATTGTATAAGATGTAAATGGGGAGAGGGGGAGAGCACGATAAAGACACAGTTTGAATTATTCGCATCGCGGCGCTTTTTGCCCCTTTTTTTGACGCAGTTTTTCGGTGCTTTTAATGATAATTTGTTTAAGAATGCGTTGGTTATCCTGATAACCTTTCGCTTGGCAGAAAAAAACGGTATGAACGCCCAGATTTTAATAACGGTTGTCGCCGGACTTTTTATACTGCCTTTTTTGCTGTTTTCCGCCACAGCAGGGCAGTTGGCGGACAAATACGAAAAGTCATCTCTGATCAGAATCATTAAATTTGTGGAGATAGTGCTGATGGTGCTGACTGCCGTCGCTTTCCACTATATGAATCTTTGGGGATTGATTATCCTGCTCTTTTTTATGGGGGCGCAATCGACGTTTTTCGGCCCGCTGAAGTTCAGTATTCTACCGCAGCATTTGAAGGAGGAAGAGCTTGTGGCCGGCAACGGCTTAGTCAGTGCCGGCACGTACATTGCCATTCTAACGGGGACTCTTTGCGGCGGGCTGCTTATTCTTCACAGTTATGGGCGCGTACTCATATCGGTTGGAATTATCGGCGTCGCCATGCTGGGATATACTGCCAGCCGTTTTATTCCCAAGGCGGAGGCGCCTGTGCCGGATATGAAAATAGATTGGAACATTCCCCGTGCTACATGGGGGATTCTCTCTTATGTACGGCCGAATAAAATTGTCTTTCGCGCAATATTGGGCATCAGCTGGTTTTGGTTTTTGGGCTCTGTCTTTCTTGCGCAGTTCCCGACATTTTCCAAAGATATTCTGGGGGGGAATGAGCAGGTATCCACACTTTTCCTAGTTGTATTTTCAGTGGGAGTAGGACTCGGCTCAACTTTATGCAACAGACTGCTCAAGGGACATGTCTCCGGCCGACTGGTGCCGGCAGCCTGTATCGGTATCTCGCTTGCGACTCTGGTACTGTATTTCTTCAGCCTGACTGCGGAAAAGGGGACAGCGCTTGTCGGTGCGGCAGAGTTTGCAGGCAGAACCTCCTCTTGGGGTGTTATGGCTGGGCTGTTTATGCTGGCCGTATGCGGCGGTGTTTTCAGCGTGCCAATGTATGCCATTATGCAGTCTCATAGCTCTGATAATCACCGTGCACGTGTTGTTGCCTGTCTAAACGTCACAGATTCTCTCGGTATGGTGCTCTCCGCCCTTTTTGTCTCCGCTATGTTGCTGATGAAGATGTCGATAATCAACATCTTCTTACTAATGGGAGTAATAAATCTTCTTCTTACTCCGTTTTTAAAAAGAATGGCAGGTGTAAGCGATGCGCAGTGATATTATTCTTCGAGAAAAGATACTGTCTGCCGGTCGGTCTATCCTTGAAAAGAGGTTGGTTCAGAGCACCGGCGGTAATATCAGCGCCAGAACGGAACGTGGTTTTTTGATAACGCCGAGCGGTATAGAATACGATAAAATTCTTCCCCAAGACTTAGTGGAGCTTGATATGGAAGGCAGGGTAATAGAGGGAACTCGCAACCCATCTGTCGAGAGAGAGCTGCACAGAATTATTCTCGCAAAACGTGCCGATGTTAACGCTGTTATTCACACCCACTCAATTTATGTAACCTCTGTGGCCTCGGCGAGGCTGCCTCTTGAACCAATCACCGACAACCAGGTGGCGGTTTTTGGCGGAACTGTGCCGCTGGCGAAATATGGTCCCATCGGTTCTCTGAAGCTCGCTCAAAACGCCGCTGAGGCTTTGGGAAGTGATGGCTGCGGTGTGCTTCTCGCAAACCACGGAGCAATATGCACGGGCAAAACTCTTGCGGAAGCACTGCTTCGCTGTGAGATGCTGGAAACTTTCGCAAGAATATTTATCCTTGCGAAAGTAGCCGGCGGCGGTGTGCCTTTGACAGAAGAAGAAATATCCTTTGAGTCAGGATTTATCAAAGAAAGCTATGGACAGAGGTGCTGATATCTGTCTTTTCTGACTCAACGGCTTTGACGGTAGATTTTCGCTAAAATCTCCGGAGCCGTGCCGTTTCGGTAGAGATACTGCATTTTTTGCATTAACCACATCGTGTGGATTACTCCGCCTCTTTCAAAACGGCGCGCCGATGTGGTTATTGCCTTCTTTGCCATTCCAAGGGAGGTTTCCGCAGCAATCAGTTCTGACATACGGTAGTCTTCCATTAAGGGAATTTTAGGAAATCCGCCAATCTTTTCAAATAGTGCGCGTGTCATAAAGATTCCCTGGTCACCGAAGGCTATCTTGCGAAAACGTGCCCTGAAATTTGACATTGCCGCGCAGAGTGCCATCAAAGGGTTTTGTGAGGAGAATTTTATCGGAAAACAGCCTGCCTCGGCACCTGTAGCTATCAGTGTCTCAATCTCGCAGCAGAAGTTTGACGGAGGCAAGCTGTCAGCGTGCAGAAAAAATAATATCGAGCCGCAGGCGTTTTTCGCCCCCAAATTCATCTGTGTAGCACGCCCGCAGGTGGATTTAAGTATGCAGTATCTCTCTCCTATCAAGGATAAGCTGTTATCACTGCTGCCGCCGTCAACAAACAGCACCTCAAAATCACCGCGCTGTTTCTGCAGATTGTCTAAAAGCGCCGGCAATTGCTCCTCTTCATTGACAAGGGGAATAATCACAGAAATCATCTTTTAAATCCAGCCGGAGGACTTTAAAAACTTTGAAGTCTCAGGTGCGCAGACAAGACCTTTTTTTATGTCATCTGCCAACTTTCTCAAATCCTCCTCAACATCAACGTCAGAACATGTCTCCATTGCGGCGGAGCTGAGCCCCAAACTTTTTGCCGCTTCAAGAGTCAGATGCAGGACATTATCGCTACCATAGCACTCTAATGAAAAAAGCGCCCTCTCAGCTTTTTTCAGCCCAAGCAAGTAGTATCCGCCGTCATCGGCGGGACCAATTACCATATCGTGATCCGAAAGCTTTGCAAAAGCTGCGGTGATAAATTCTGTTTTCAGGCGGGGAATGTCCGAGCCAACGAGGATACATTTGGTGTGCTTCTTCAGCACCTCGCTGAAGGCATTGAACATCCGCTCTCCCATGCTCTCTCCTGTTTGGGGCGCGGTCTGCAAACCGTTAGGCAGGCACTCCTTTAGCAAAGAGATATCCTTTGTCGGAGCGTGGTAAACATAGAGTTTAAAACCTGATGAGAGAGAAACATTAACAATATCTTTTATGAAAGCTGCTTGCAGCTGCGCGCGCTCAGCTGAGGAGAGGCAAGGCGAAAGCCGTGTCTTAACCTCTCCAGCAACCGGTGTTCTGGTAAAAAGAATAATCGCGCTCTCTTCCAAGGCGTTGTTATCCGTCATCACGCTGTGGTTGTTCCCCCGCAGCTTGAGCCGCAGCCGGCAGTGCATGCGTAGCAGTGGTTGCCGAATCTGATCTTCCGTGGGCTGTTTTCGGAAAATGCCCACATGGCAATGTTGTGACCTCCTTCAATTGTCAGCCCGGCGGCCTGATTGAAGTCGCAGTCATAGAGAGTTCCGTCCCAGCCTACGGACACCTGGTCTCGGCACATAATATTGGCGGCTGCTTTCGGATTAAAATTATTAACAAGCAGCTCCATATAACCGTCTAATTCGCCGTTGCCCCTCAGTGAGTCGTAGAAGCGTCCGACTGGGTTATTGGTAATGGCGTAAAGATTGTCAAATTCAAGTGAAAATTCACGGCGCAGCTCTTCTCTGTAGTCCGCTTCCAGCTCAGCTTGCATTGGCGGCAAGAAAGCTCCTCCCGGATTGTAAACCAAGTTCAGCTTTAACCTGCCGCCATGTCCGTAGCCCAATTGATTAAGCTCCTTGAGTATTGCGACAGAACGCTGAAAGACCCCGTCCCCACGCTGATTGTCGGTGTTTTCCTCTGTATAGCACGGCAGAGAACAAAAAAGCTCCGTTCCGTAATCTGCGTACACAGATGGAAGGTCTCTATAGCCCTCTTCCGTCAGGATCACAAGATTTGTTCGTACAATCACATGAGCGCCGCTGCCATGTCCTTCTTTCAAAAACCACCTGAAATGGGGATTCATCTCCGGTGCTCCGCCGGTAATATCCAATGTTTTAATCCCCTTGTTTTTTATTGCGAGCAGACATGATTCCATTATCGGTCTTTCCATTATTTCTTTTCTGGTCGGCCCGCATGACACATGACAGTGGCGACAGGCTAAGTTGCAGAGACGCCCCAGATTCACTTGCAGTGTGGCTGGATTTGCCAAAGTGTACTCTAATTTGCTGTGAGGAAGTGATGCGGTAAATGGCGGAATATTCGGTGCAGCGTGGCCGGTGATAATATTATTCATGATTCTCTCCTTGTTTTCTCTTTTTTCTCGAGGCAAAAGCCGTTACTGCTGTCAGGACGACGAGAATTAAGATTGATATTAAAAACCCGAGTCGGTTATTCTGAAGATTGGCAGCGCTGTGAGCCATGTAGAGATAGATAGACGTTCCGGGGATAATTCCTATAAAAGTGGCGGCGGCATAATCGCGGTAGCGTATCTTTGTCAATCCGGAAAGATAGTTGACGGCGTTAAAGGGAAAGAGCGGTATCAGTCTCACGTAGAGCATAAACAAAAAACCGTTTTTTTCTATCTTTTGTGAGGCGTCGTCTAAAAAAGAATTGGTGCTGATAAAGCGTTCAACAACTTCTTTGCCGAAAAGCCTGGAAACGCAGAAGGCCAGAGAACAGCCAATATTTGCTCCTATCGTCACCAGCAGCAGCCCCTTCCAAAAGCCAAACAGCGGCGCTGCTGCCAAGGTCATTGGCAAACCCGGAAGAAAGAATACCACACCTGTAGCATAAATCATCACAAAAATCAACGGTGCAAGGGGATTTGCCTTTATTTGTTCAAAAACATTGAGTGCGTGGTTAATATTGAAGTATTTTGATAACGGACTAAGCCATATCACAACAATGATAAGAATAAGAGCGAATATTTTGCCGTATTTTTTCATGAAAATTACACTGCTCCGTCCCTTGGCGTATTTACTCCGCTTTAACAGATGTTAAAAATCATCACTTTAAAAGGAAATCTAGAATTTTTCTCTGCCACGGTTTGACGCTCTCTTGGAGGTTTTTGAGTGCAGCCGTGCGGTAAATTTCTGACTCTGTTGGATATGGCAGGATCGTATCATAAAATATCTCCGTCCCCATGCCTTTAGATACAGCCATCACCGCAGGTGCGATCATTTCTCCAGCTTTGTCCCCAACAATGGTGGCTCCGATAATCTTGCCTTTTTGGGAGATGATAAGCTTCAAAAAACCCAAAGTGTCATTTTCCGTCCTGGCTCGGTCGTTTTCGCTAAGTGAAACCAAGATATATTTGTCAAAGATATTTTTGCTCTTAGCGGAGGATTCAGTATGCCCAACGTGAGCCACTTCCGGCTTCGTGTAGGTGCACCAAGGTACGGCGTCATAGTTAACTTTAGCTCTCATTTTAAAAAGAGCGTTTTTAATTGCAACTGCTGCTTGGTATGACGCCATATGAGTGAATTGGTAAGGACCTGTTATGTCGCCGCAGGCATAAATATTTTTAACAGAGGTGCGCATCTGGGCGTCTGTGATGATATAGCCCTTGGTATCAGCGGCAATGCCGTTTTTATCCAGGTTTAGCCCCTCAGTCATCGGCGTGCGCCCCAAAGATACAAGCAGCGAGTCTCCGCTGACTGTTTCCAAAGCCCCTTCACGTTCTATTGTCACAGAAATAAATTCTCCGTTCATGGAGACCTCTTTTATTGCCGCAGATAACTTAAGCTCTACGCCGTCTTTGGCAAAAACATCACGCATCAGCCTGCCCGCTTCGGGGTCGTCTTTCTTAAAAAGGGCATCGCCCTTGTCGATGATTACAACCTCCGCGCCAAGGTGACGAAAACCCTGTCCAAGTTCCAGCCCAATCGGTCCCGCTCCCAGCACCACCAAGCGATGGGGAGTTTTTTTCAAATCAAAAATAGTCCTGTTAGTGTAGTAGGGAACAGCTTCCAACCCTTTAATTTGAGGAATTAGTGCGGTTGAACCTGTGGCGATGATAATTGATTTCGCCGTATACCTTTTGCCGGAGACAGAGACTGTATGGCTGTCTTCTATTGTACCCTTTCCCTTTACTACAGAGACGCCAAGTGCGCGGTAACGTTCTTCCGAGTCATGAGGAGCTATATCAGCGACCACTCTTTGCACACGAGCCATTAAAGCTGGAATATCACCGGTATAATGGGAGCTAAATCCAAATTCAGAGGCAGAATCAAATTCTTTAGCCAGATGTGCTCCCCTCAGAAAGCTCTTGCTCGGCACACACCCGTAGTTTAGGCAGTCGCCGCCCATATTTTCCTTTTCCGTCAGCATCACAGACGCTCCCAGCCCCGCCGCTCCGGATGCTGCGGTCAAACCGGCGCTGCCGCCGCCAATGACAATTAAATGAAAGTCATACTTCAGCTTACTCGCCCCAGCTTTGCTAAAAATTATTATGCTATAGACTAAATCTCTCCTAATTCTATAGCACATATTAAATTTTAAATCGGACATATATGCAATAATGTTAAAAAACAATAGATACTATTGCTTAATTTAATATTAATTTGAAGATGGTCTATATGTCCGAGATTAAAAACAACTTGGTTGCCAAAGATGGGGGGAGCACTTATAATACTCGAAAAATAGAATATTGTAGTTGGGGGAGCTTACATTGTAGGCTGAGAGGAAGTAATTGCGCTTCGACCCTGAACCTGATTTGGATAATGCCAACGTAGGGAAACGCATTAAATTTTTAAATTTAGTGGGAGACGCTTCTAGACGGCGTCTCCCACTTTTATTTTAGGAGGTTACAACGTGGAGGAAACAAAGACATCTGTATTTGGTAATGCGCTTATTTGGTTCGGCGCGGCGGTTTCAATTGCGGAAATACTCACGGGAACGCTGATTGCCCCTCTTGGTTTTGCAAAAGGGCTGACGGCGGTTGTTGTCGGGCACATCATCGGCTGCATTCCGCTCTACATGGCGGGGCTTATTGGCGCTCAAAGCGGACGCAGTTCGATGGAAACAGTAAAAATGTCCTTCGGTAAAAGCGGCGGGGTATTTTTCTCCCTGCTGAATGTCACCCAGCTTGTCGGCTGGACGGCGGTAATGATTATCGGCGGCGGACGTGCTGTTACAGTGGCTGCGTCGGGATATCTCGGCGCGGGTACCTCTTTCTGGTGTATAGTCATCGGCGCGTTGGTCATTCTCTGGATACTTGTCGGCATTACGAACCTTGGCAAACTCAATATTGTGGCGATGAGCGGTCTTTTTGTGCTAACCGTGGTACTGAGCCTGACGGTCTTCAAGGGAAGCGGCGCAGGCACTGCAGTGGGAAACATGAGCTTTGGCAGTGCTGTGGAACTTTCTGCGGCGATGCCGCTGTCGTGGCTCCCTCTGATCTCAGACTACACGAGAAAAGCGGCGAAACCAAAGGCGGCCACATTTGCCAGTGTCGCAGTATACTTCTTTACCAGCTGCTGGATGTATGCTATCGGTCTTGGAGCCTCAATTTTTACCGGTGGTTCTGACATCGCCCAGATTATGCTCAGTGCCGGACTGGGGCTTGCGGCAATCTTCATCATCATCGTTTCCACTGTTACCACGACATTCCTTGACGCCTACTCAGCGGGAGTAAGCTTCGTGACCATTAATGAGAAGGCAGGAGAAAAAACGGTGGCTGTAATTGTCGCAGCGGCTGGCACGCTTTTAGCAATTTTTACACCAATTGAACAGTATGAAAACTTCCTCTTCCTTATTGGCTCGGTTTTTGCGCCGATGATCTCCATCTTGATCGTGGATTTCTTCATTGTCAGCAAAGACCACTGCCGTGAATCAATAAATATCACCAACTTTGTTCTGTGGGGCGCCGGTTTTATGCTCTACCGTCTCTTCATGACCTTTGATACGGTTATTGGCAATACCTTGCCGGTAATGGTCATCATCTGCGTTTTCGGTGCGGCGATTGAATTTGCCAGAGTGCGGCTCACGAGGGCAGATGCGCGCTAAAATGTCTCTTTACTGTGACATATTCGCTTCTGTGGCGCAGCGCCGTCCATTAGTGCACTGCATAACAAATTACGTGACTGCCAACGACTGCGCCAACATCCTTCTGGCCTGCGGAGCCTCTCCGATAATGGCAGACTCTCCGAGCGAAGCGGAAGAAATAACCGCAGCATCGCAGGCTCTGGTTCTGAACCTGGGTACTTTCAATGAGTCGCGCTTTCAGGCTATGCGAAAATCAGCGGGAACAGCAGAGCGCCTAGGTCTGCCGATAATAATCGATCCCGTAGGGGTTGGAGCGTCTCAGATACGAAGAGAGGCTTTTGCACGACTGGCGCAAGAGGTAAAAATATCCGTGGTGCGGGGAAACGTATCAGAAATTAACAGTCTCGCATTAAATGCCTCAAAAAGGGGGGGAGTTGATGCGGAAGAGGCTGATTTCAAAGGGGAAACGGTATTAACCGCCGCATCCCGCAACGCAATGTGTCTTGGAAAAAAACTCGGCTGTACCGTTGTCATGACAGGCGTGGCTGACATTATTACCGATGGTGCTAATGTAGCTGCTGTCAAAAACGGCGTTAGTATGATGTCTCAAATAACCGGCAGCGGCTGCATGTTAAGTTCCCTGATAGGAGCCTTCTGCGGGGCTCATTTAGATTCATGCTTTGATGCCGCTGTTTCCGCAGCGGCTATGTTCGGATTATGCGGCGAAGAGGCTTTAAAAATTACGAAGGTCCAAAAAGGCGGCACCGGCACCTTTCGAACCTGCTTGATAGACGCTGTCAGTTTAATGAAGAAAAAAGAATTTGAGAGGGGGATTAGTGTTGAACTTCAACGGTAGATCCTTACTGCTGTATGCTGTAACCGACAGTGGAGCACTGCATGGACGCACTCTTGCGGACGCTGTTAGAGATGCGGTTCGTGGCGGTGTTACCATGGTGCAGCTGCGTGAAAAAGGGATTGATTTCGACAACTATGTCGCTAAGGCAAAAGAAATAAAAAAGATAACGGACGAGTTTCATATCCCTTTTGTAATTAACGATAATGTGGAAGTGGCCATTGCCAGCGGAGCGGACGGAGTTCATGTGGGGCAAAGCGACATGGCCGCATCAGATGTGCGGGCTATGCTTAAAAAGGGACAGATCCTAGGTGTTACGGCACGCAATACAGAGCAGGCTCTTGCGGCAGAAAAAATGGGAGCGGACTACATTGGTTCAGGTGCGGTCTTTTCCACTTCCACCAAAAGCGATGCGAAAAATCTTCCGCACTCTGTGCTGAAAGAAATCTGTCAGACCGTTCCAATACCGGTAGTGACTATAGGTGGAATCACCGAAGATAACATACTCGAGCTTAAAGGCTGCGGCATTAACGGCGTAGCGGTTGTCTCGGCGATTTTTGGCAGGCATAATATCTCCGAGGCAGCCTCGATACTGCGTGGACTGTCAGAAGAAATATCAGAAATATCTCAGTAACCTTGCATAAAGGGGGATAACAAAAATGAAAAAAGTTCTTACCATTGCCGGCTCTGATTGCAGCGGCGGCGCTGGGGTGCAGGCTGACCTCAAGACGATCACAGCTCATAAAATATACGGAATGAGCGTGATAACAGCATTGACAGCTCAGAATACCACCGGAGTCTACGGTATCTATGACGTTTCTGCAGATTTTGTGTCTCAGCAAATAGATTGTGTTTTTAATGATATCCGTCCCGATGCGGTTAAAATCGGTATGGTTTCAAATGCGGAAATTATCAGGATAATAGCTGTGAAACTGAGGGAGCACCATGCGCAAAATATCGTGGTTGACCCAGTGATGGTTTCCACCAGCGGCAGCCGCCTCCTAAACGAAGATGCCGTTACCGCTCTTACTGAAGCTCTGCTGCCAATAGCCTCTGTGATCACGCCAAACATTCCCGAGGCCGAAGCTCTTTGCGGATTTCAAGTCATTTCTCCGTACGATATGTCGGAGGCGGCAGGGAGAATATCTGCCCTTACAAGGGGCAATGTTCTTATTAAGGGCGGACATCTTAAAGATTGCGCCGATGATTTGCTCATGTGTCCAAATGGGGAGTTTTGCTGGTTTAAATCTGTGAGGGTTGATAATGACAATACACATGGCACAGGATGTACACTCTCTTCTGCTATCGCTTGCGGCTTAGCTGAGGGGCTGACGCTGAAAGATAGCATCTTCGCAGCTAAAAAATACGTTACCGGTGCTCTGGCGGACGGGCTTGACCTAGGACGGGGCAGCGGTCCTCTGAACCACTGCTTTGCCATACAAAAATAGAAGATAAAATAAAAAGCGCGGCTTCCGCCGCGCTTTTTATATAAACTTTGTTAAATAATTACTGAGCTATTGCGCTGACAGGGCATGTTGCTACGCATGCTCCGCATTCAACACATGTATCAGCGTCAACCTTTGCTTTGCCGTCTGTAACAGCTATTGCTGATGTCGGGCAAACGCCTACGCAAGCTTCGCAACCTACACAAGTATCCTGATCTACTACTGCCTTGGCCATTATAAATAGTCCTCCTTAAATGATGTAACGATCATATTTTGACGAAACAGATGTCTCGTACTTTGCTATTCTATCGTGAAAAACGATAAGCATCAACTGTTTTTTGTGTTTTTCAAAAAAACATTAGCACGGCTTGGATTTAAATGCCCCTCTTATTGATTCGCGGCCATATGATATAAACCAGCACCGAACAAATAAGTGCTTCAGGAATGACAACGCTGCTGTTATATGCCAGAGAATACAGCCAAACATTCACTCCTTTGGGAGCGTAGCTAGCAAAAAAAATGACTCCCGAAAGTATCGAGGAAAGCAAATTCATGCTCGCGCTTGTAATAATTCCCAGCAATTTTTTATCGCCAAAGAACCCAGCGAGCCCCAAAGCTCCGCTGGCTATTGGGTAGTCCAGTAATGCCTGAACGGGATGCACGATATAGCCTCCGAGCAGTATGTGCAGTAAGCCGGTAACTGCTCCCGCTGCCATTCCGTGCCACCCGCCTCTTCGCAAAGAAAAAATCAGCAGTGGCAGCATAGAGAGGCTGACAGAGCCGCCTTGCGGCATTCTGAAAACTGTAAAATACGACAGGACAATTGAGAGCGCGACAGACAACGATGCTTCGACAAGAGTTTTGAGTTTAGAATTCAATCTAAGATCCTCCTCACAAAATAATAACATTCGCACCGGTGGGAGGCTTAACTATAATTGGCGGATAAAATAGTTTAGTCATCTTTCCTACGCCGGTATTACCCGGATCAGGTTCAAAGGGTTAAGTCACGTTTTGGTGCCTGTTGCCCATTAGGCTGACAAAACGAGTACTATTCTCAGTCAGGTTGACGCCCCCGATGCGATAATGTTTTAACAATATTGCCGGCTCTTGTCAAGTAAAACAATATATGAATCGAGCTCTGATACATTAGCGGAGGACACTATAGACAAAATGTTTTACCAGGTAGTAAAATTACAGATAGAGTTATTTGAATGTTCAGCTCTTTGTGATATTTTTTGAACTGTAATATATTTATTGCAGTGCTTATCAAGATAGGAGGTGTACTACGGAGCTGCATTTGTACAGATGAATCTTCATTTCTTGTCTTTTCATAATTTTTCTTTATTCATTATTTTATTATAAGAGTTTGAAAGGAGAGGTCTTACAAAATGGAAACGCGTAAACCTTCGCTTGGCTTGGCAATCCTAGTTTTCGCGGCAGCGGCTGCTATGATTGCGGCAACAGTCCTTATCTGGAAAGTGGATATTCACATCACGCTTATTCTTTCAGCAATAGTTGCCGGTATTGTCGGCATTACCGTTTTGAAGTATGACTACAATACCATCGAAAAAGGTATTGTCGATGGTATTATGACAGGTATGCAGGCGTGCCTTATCCTTTATACCGTGGGTCCGCTTGTTGGTACTTGGATTGTCAGCGGTGTTGTGCCCAGCATGATTTACTATGGACTGTCAATACTCAGTCCCTCTATCTTTCTGCTGGCGACGCTGATTATCTGCACCATAGTTGCTCTTGCTACCGGGACTTCATGGGGAACGGCCGGAACGGTCGGTATCGCGCTTATGGGTATCGCCATTGGTCTTGGTATTCCGGCACCTCTTACTGCTGGTATCATTATTTCCGGAGGCTACTGCGGGGACAAAATGTCTCCTCTCTCTGACACGACAAACTTGGCTCCGGCCGTAGCCGGTACAGATCTCTTCCAGCACATCAGGGCTATGTGCTGGACAACGCTTCCAACCTACATCATCGTTGCCCTCATCACCCTTGTACTAGGCTTTAACTATGCCGGAGGCGAGCTTGACACAGGTAAAATATCCGCGATTCAGGCTATTATGGACGCAGAATTTTGGATCAGTCCGTTGGCGTTTGTTGCGCCTGCGGTTGTCATCGCGCTCTCTGCAATGGGCAAACCCGCCCTTCCCAGTCTCTACGCAGGTATTTTTATCGCGGCAGGATTCTCTGCCGCGCAGGGAACCGGCATTGGCGATATCCTAAACATCATGCAGTACGGCTACTCTCCCACAGTATCAGCCGACATCGCCGGCGCCGGAGAAGATGCTGCCGCACTTGCTAAAATTATGGCTGATAACGGCATCACAGTAGCGCCTAAACTAGCTCTGGAAGCAGCCAAAGACATCGTTGAGCTAATGGAGCGCGGCGGACTTCAGTCTATGAACTGGACAATATCCCTGATCATTTGTGCTTTCACATTCGGTTCAACAATGGAAGTTTGCGGGTTCCTTAAAGTCATGCTTGAAGCTATAATGAAGCCCATTAAGTCTGTCGGAGGAATGGTAACAGCGACATTGGCGTCATGCTTTGTATGTGACTTGTTCCTTGGTGACCAATACCTCTCCATCGCAATGCCGGGGCGTATGTTTAAATCCGCTTTTGATGAGAAGGGACTCCATCCAAGAATGCTGTCACGAACTCTTGAAGATGCCGGTACGCTTGTTTCAGTCCTTATTCCTTGGAACACCTGCGGCGCATACCATACAGGCGTTCTTGGGGTAAGCACATTTGAATATGCTCCATATGCGTTCCTTAACTATCTGAACCCGATCATCGCCTCTTTGATGACCTTTATGGGAATAGGTATTTTCTGGCGCGGTAAGGATGGAGAGCCTGTGCACGGCGGTAAGACACGTCCTGAAAATCTTAAGTAATTCAAGGAGAGTATCTTAATTGTCGCAAAAACTTGTCCCTTTACAGCGGTTATTGGTTTCAAAAACGGGCAGCGCAAACAGTAATTTTAAGACCTTTACCTTTGCTGCCATTGGAGTTTACCTGCTTGGCTCAACACTTTGGCGCTATTACTCACGTGGTATCACTGAAGGTATGCTTTCTAATCTGATAATTGGTTTTGCATCGTTCTTTGCGCTCAAATATCAGAAGATTGTCTACCTTTCGCCGATAGGAATGGTTAAGGAAACTCACACATGGGTTACTCATCACAGAGAACTCCTAAAGTGGGAAGAAATAAAGTTTATAACCATTATGAAAAAGCGCAAGCAAACCTTGGTCTTTTTGGAAAAAGATACCTTGGGCTGGAAGCTGCTTTTTGACAACGACCAAGTATCGGACCTAAAAAATCTGTTTGCCAAGTATGCCCCGGATATAGAAATCAACGATATGTGAGGGTAAGTATTTTGCAATACGTAATTTTATTGTCGGAGGCTATGCCTCCGACAATTTTGTTTGTATAATATTGGCGTGATAAAGTTTATATAGTCTTCTTTCAGGTTAGCTATATATTCGCACCTATCGTGGGGTGGAGTTTAAAATGAAGACGTCCTATCGTTCTTTAATCTCTACAATTCTATTTTTATTGCTTGTAGCCATTGGCATTGATCTTATACATGTCTCAAACTCTTTCGCAGATGCCGTGCAGCCGATATTCTGCAACTCGCATACATATATATCGACGTTAGCAGCAAAACAACCAAATGTAGATTTGCATAGCAGCTCCGGGTTGCTTTTGCTTAGTCTGCTTGAAAGCGACTCTATGCCATGTGAATGCTCATCAGCAACCGAATCTGCCTTCGATGTCCGCTCCGGAAGAACCCAAAGAGTGCGTTCTTTCAACTCTACTACCAGAGGCAAACTAATTCCGCTTTTCTCTATTACGAAAGACTTTTCAGAAGATAAAAAAACTCTCGATGACTCAGGGGAATTTCCCTCATTTTCTCCGGAACTTGATGGGCTTACAAACATCCGCAAGACAGAATAAAGCCGGGGCGCAGATCTGCACAAACATTCTGAAGGCGGGTATGCTTCATATGCTGCCCATTGAACATGTTATAAAGGAGAGTGTTATCTGATGAGTTCACCAAAAACAAAAACCCCCTCTTTAGGCCTTGCTATATTAATACTGGCTGCGGTTGCCGCTATGATCGCCGCCACGGTTCTTGTTTGGAAAGTTGACATACATATTACTCTTATTATGGGTGCTATCCTTGCCGGTATTGTCGGAATTACCGTTCTTAAATATGATTATGAAACAATTGAAAAAGGCATTGTTGATGGAATTATGACCGGTATGCAGGCCTGTCTTATCCTTTATACCGTTGGTCCCTTGGTGGGAACTTGGATCGCCAGCGGCGTTGTACCCAGTATGATCTACTACGGCCTATCTATCCTAAGCCCCTCAATATTCCTCTTCGCCACCCTATTTATCTGTTCCGTGGTTTCTCTTGCAACAGGAACTTCATGGGGAACGTCTGGAACTGTCGGTATCGCTCTCATGGGAATAGCTTTGGGACTTGGAGTTCCCGCTCCTCTCACCGCCGGTATCATCATTTCCGGAGCATACTTCGGGGATAAAATGTCTCCGCTCTCCGACACTACCAACCTGGCTCCGGCTGTTGCTGGAACAGACCTATTCCAGCATATCAGAGCCATGTGCTGGACAACAGGCCCCACATATGCCATTGTTGCGGCAATAACGGTTATTATCGGCTTCCGCTATGCCGGCGGACATCTCGATACGCAAAAAATCGAGGCGCTGCAGTTGCTTATGAAGACAGAGTTCTGGATCAGCCCCATCGCTTTCATCGCTCCGGCTGTCGTTATTGTGCTGTCTGCCATGCGAAAACCGGCGCTTCCCAGTTTGTATGCCGGTATTCTTGTAGCTGTCGTCTTTGCGGTAATCAACGGAGTCGGTGTGGGCGATATCTTGAATATTATGCAAAACGGCTACGTCCCCACAATTTCAGCCCAGCTTGCAGACAGTGGAGAAGATGCTGCTGCTATGGCAAAAATAATGGCTGAACATGGGTTGACAATGGATCCCAAAATAATGCTTGAAGCTGCCAATGACATTGTCGAACTCATGGCCAGAGGCGGTCTCCAGTCAATGAACTGGACCATATCCCTAATCATCTGTGCCTTCACCTTTGGTTCAACGATGGAAGTATGCGGATTCCTAAAAGTTATCCTTGAAGCAATAATGAAGCCCATCCGTTCAGTTGGCGGTATGGTTGCGGCAACAATTATGTCCTGCTTCGTCTGCGACCTTTTCTTGGGCGACCAGTACCTCTCCATTGCTATGCCTGGACGCATGTTCAAATCAGCCTATGATGAAAAGGGACTCCACCCGAGAATGCTCTCCCGCTGCCTTGAAGATGCGGGTACACTTGTATCTGTCTTGATTCCTTGGAACACCTGCGGTGCTTACCACACTCAGGTTCTCGGAGTCCCCACTTTCTCATATCTGCCTTACGCCTTCCTCAACTACTTAAACCCGATAATAGCGATAGTCATGACATATATGGGTATTGGTATCTTCTGGCGCGGCAAGGACGGAGAGCCTGTGCACGGAGGCAAAACACGCCCTGCGAATTTGGTTTAACAGAGATAAAACCAACGCAAACGTCAGCGGCTTACAGATAATATAAAAAGCGGCGGCCAAGAGGCCGCCGCTTTTTATGGGCTTTGTATTTGTATGAATTACTTCGCCAAAATTGATTTGATAACCTTTGCCGGTATAGCGAACTCAGGAGTGCCGGTTGAGCCAGGACCCACCTCATACTTGTCAAAGCAGATAACAATCTGACCTTTGCTGTTAATATAAAAATCATGGTCATTGTCAATCTTCTTGAAAGGCTCCGGTATATCTCCCTCCTTCCAGAAAGCGGTAATTTCCTTTTTATTGCGCCTGTCCATCTCTGCTTTTATATAACGGCTGATTGCGGAAACATAGTCGGAGTTCTTTTTAAAAAGCGACTTAAGCTCCAGTTGTTTCCCCGTTTTCTTGTCAAAGGTGTAAAAATCCTGTTCCGTTGATGAAGAGCCCGCGGTATTCAATACATAGACGCTGAAAGAGAGGATATTTTTCGTGTTGGTTCTAATTTGATAAGCCGATTTCAGACCTATATGCACAGGAGCTCCATGCGCCTCTTTCTTTGTCTTCTCAACCTCTCTTTTGAATTCGCCGATAAGCTCACGGGAATCTTCGGCAAAATCACTGTTAAGCTTATCCTGCGCTTTCTTGTCTGACATACCGCTTACTTTGGGTGTGACTACCTCAGCCTCAAACCCGCCGTCTTTAAAATTGAACTTTGAGGCGGCTGTGACCTTAACTCCATATGCGGCAAATGCGGCGGATGCAAGAGCCGTTACCAACAGCACAGATAAAATAAGTTTTTTCATTCAGCGTTCATCTCCTTACAGTGCTTATATTTAAATACCTTATGTCGCTCAAGAAAGCTGTATTAGCGTGCGTTTTTCACAGCTTGTGCTACATTGCGTCCGAGAAGGCGGCACTGTTCGAGGTCGCTTTCGCTGGGAGAAGATTTTACTTCAACTGATGGATCCACAAGCGTCCAGTCGCCGCCGCGTTCAGCAAACATCTGCAGTTCCGCAAGGGCTCCTTTGCTCCAGCTGTATGAGCCGCAGATTCCCAAGATTCTGTTTTTCATCATTTTGTTGGAGAGGGTACGGCAGAGATGCGCCACCGGCGGATAAAGTTCTGTATTGTATGTGCAGCTGCCGATAACAAGCCCTCTGTACTTCCAGATATCTCTTACCATAAATGAGGTGTTTGAACGTGCGGCGTCATGTACGATAACATTTTGAATACCTTCTTCACAAACAGCGCGTGCGATGGCGTCGGTCATAAACTTGGTATTGCCGTACATAGAACCGTACACAACGACAACGCCTTCTTCCGTTTCGTGGCGGCTCCATTTGTCATATAAATCAACGATATGGTTGGGGTTAGAACGCAATATCGGACCGTGAGCAGGGCAGATGATTCTGGGTGCTAAGGCCCTGACTTTAGCTATCGCCTTCTGAGTAGGGGCAGAATAACGTCCGACAATATTTGCAAAATAACGTAAGGTCTCCTCTTCGTAATGGTTCATGTCCAGCTCATCATCGAAAATTCCGCCTTCAAGGGCGCTGAAGCCTCCAAAAGCATCGGTGGAGAAAAGTACTTTATCTGTAGTATCGTAAGTGACCATGCTTTCCGGCCAATGTACCATCGGAATCATGGTGAAAGTAAGCTTGTGCTGTCCGAGGTCTAAAATATCTCCTTCTTTTATCTCAATAGTATTCTCTGTAATCCCGTAAAAGGCGTCAAGCATCTCCATCGTTTTTTTATTGCCGATAATTTTCATATTTGGATAGAGCTGCCTGATCATCCTAATAGAACCCGAATGATCCGGCTCCATATGGTTAACTATCAGGTAGTCCAGTTGTTTTCCCGATGGTATAATAGAAGTTAGCCTTTCAATGTAATCGGCTAGATTTGCGCTCTTAATAGTATCAATTATCGCGGTTTTTTCATCATTAATAAGGTACGCATTGTAAGCGACCCCGCAGGGAAGGCTCCACAATCCTTCAAACAAATCTGTCTCTCTGTCGTTGCCGCCGATCCAATAAATATTATCGAGTATCTTTATTGCTTTTTGCATTTTAACACCAGCTCTCTAACAAAATCATAACTTACTGTATATTATATCCGATTGGTTTCCCAGCGCCTCATAATATTAGCAAAACTGAAAAAGAAAATATTTTCTAATAAGAAAGATTTTTCTGATTATTTTGAATTTAAATGAAGGAAAGAATTACAATTTTAATAAAATAGTTGAAAAATCAGTGTCAGTCAGTGTTTAACGTGTTTTATAACTTTTGTAAAATTAAGAAATATTTTATTGTTGAACAAAAATGAAATAAATACGTTTTTTAATGTGTCGGAAATGAGCTGTCAAATGTTGCAATTTTCTTCAACCTGCTCAATAATACTATCGTGTGGTTTTTTGTAAAAACTATCAGTAAGCAGGTGTCCTGACAGGGACACAAGATGTTCCATAAGGAGGCGGAGTAAGTGTTCGATCCAAAACAGCTCCAGGAAGTAGCAGAAGGACAGGCAGCCTTTGATAAAGCGGTAGAAAAGGCTCTGACAAAAGGCCCCGAGAGAAAAGAAAATTTCACAACGGGCGGCGGCATTCCTCTTAAGAGAACCTATACCCCCGCAGATGTCGAAAATGTTGATTATGCGAAGGACTTGGGTTTCCCCGGCGTATACCCCTACACAAGAGGCGTACAGCCGACAATGTATCGCGGCCGTTTCTGGACAATGCGCCAGTATGCGGGTTTTGCTACAGCGGAAGATTCAAACAAACGCTACCGTTACCTCCTCAGCCAGGGTACAACCGGTCTTTCCGTCGCATTTGACTTGCCGACACAGATTGGTTATGACTCGGACGACCCTATGGCAATAGGCGAGTGCGGTAAAGTCGGCGTAGCTATCGACAGCCTTGCTGACGCTGAAATCCTGTTCGACCAGATCCCTCTGGACAAAGTCTCAACATCAATGACAATTAATGCTCCTGCGTCAGTCTTGCTTTCAATGTACATCGCAGTTGCTGAAAAACAGGGCACGCCTATGAGTGCTCTATCGGGAACAATCCAGAACGATATCCTCAAGGAATATATCGCGCGCGGAACCTATATTTTCCCTCCCAAGCCCTCAATGCGCTTGATTACAGATATCTTTAAGTTCTGCAGCGATAATATCCCGAAGTGGAACACCATCTCCATCTCCGGCTACCATATCCGTGAAGCCGGTTCAACAGCAATTCAGGAAGTTGCGTTCACCTTGGCAGACGGTATCGCGTACATCGAAGCCGCGATAAAGTCAGGCCAGGATCCTAACGTATTCGGCAAACGTCTTTCCTTCTTCTTCAATGCTCACAACGATTTCCTTGAAGAAGTTGCCAAGTTCCGTGCTGCACGTAAAATCTGGGCAAGAATCATGAAGGAGCGTTTCGGCGTAACCAACGTCAGTGCGCAGACACTCCGCTTCCACACCCAGACAGCAGGCTGCACTCTCACTGCGCAGCAGGCAGAGAACAACATCGTCCGCGTCGGAATCCAGACAATGGCGGCGGTTTGCGGCGGCACTCAGTCACTGCACACCAACAGCCTCGACGAGGCACTTGCCCTTCCGACAGACAAGTCTGTCCGCATCGCTCTCCGCACACAGCAGATTGTCGCTTATGAGTCAGGTATCACCAACATTGTTGACCCGCTTGCGGGAAGCTACGCGGTGGAATCACTCACAAAGCAGATCGAAGAGGGCGCATGGGAATACATCAAGAAAATTGATGAAATCGGCGGTATGATGGTCGCTATTGAAAAGGGCTTCCCGCAGAAGAATATCCAGGATGCGGCCTATCAGTATCAGAAGTCCATCGAGTCCGGCGACAGAATTATCGTTGGCGTCAACAAATTCCATATTGACGAAGACATGTCAGAACGTAAGCTCCTTAAGGTAGATGCCAGCGTCGGCGTCAACCAGATCAAGAAGCTCCGCACCATGAAAGAGAACCGTGACAACGTTAAAGTCAAGGATTGCCTCGAAGCTATCCGCACCGGAGCGCAGGGTGAAGACAACCTTATGCCGCTTATCCTTGATGCGGTTCGCCACTATGGTACAGAAGGCGAAATCTGCGGTGTACTCCGCGAGGTATTTGGCGAATATAAGGAAAACGTGGTTCTTTAGGTTTTCTGAAGAGAGCAGAACAAGGAGGAAGAAAAGATGGACCGTAAAATTCGCGTAGTAGTTGCGAAACCAGGGCTTGATGGACACGACCGCGGTGCAAAGGTTGTTGCCAGGGCTTTCAGAGACGCAGGAATGGAAGTTATTTATACAGGTCTTCGTCAGACACCTGAACAGATTGTCGCTACAGCCATTCAGGAAGACGCAGACGCAATCGGAATCAGCATTCTTTCGGGAGCTCATGAATATTGCTTCAAAGCGATAATTGACCTTCTTAAAGAAAAGAATGCGGAAGACATCATCGTCTTCGGCGGCGGAGTTATCCCCGAAACAGACTATCCCACACTTCTCGGATTTGGCGCCGGAGCTATCTTTGGCCCCGGTACGCCTACAACGGACACCATTGCGTGGCTTGAGAAGGCAGTAGAGGAAAAAAGAGCGAAAGAGGCGTAAATCAAGATGAAACCGACAGTCATAGATCACATCGGCATCGCTGTTAAAAGCATCGACGAATCCCTGAAATTCTGGGAAGACACACTTGGCATTAAATGCCACGGCGTGGAAGAAGTCGCTGAGCAGAAAGTCAAGACAGCGTTCCTCCCGGTAGAGGATACTGAAATCGAACTCCTCGAAGGAACAAGCGAAGAGAGCCCCGTTGCCAAATTTATTGCGGCTAAAGGCGAAGGAATCCACCACCTCGCAATAAGAGTTGACAATCTTGAAGAAGCTCTTGCCGAACTCAAAGCGAAGGGTGTGCGTCTTATCGATGAAAAACCGCGCTGTGGAGCAGGCGGAGCGAAGATAGCTTTCCTTCACCCCAAAGCGACAGGCGGCATCTTGCTCGAACTGAGCGAACGCTAATTCAGAAGGCATGATCTCCCGTGCCTTATGGCATGGGGGATCTTTGCGAAAGAGTACCACCTGCACCAGATTATTTGAGGAGGTTAGAAGTAATGGCGGACAAAACGATCGACGAACTGTGCGCGAGTCTCGTTGAAAGACGTGAGAAAGCGGCACAGGGCGGTGGCGCCAAAGCTATCGCCAAGCAGCATGAGAAGGGCAAGATGACCGCACGTGAACGTATTGATGCCGTTCTCGACCCCGGCAGCTTTGTGGAAATCGATGAATTTGTCGAGCACCGTTGTGTAAACTTCGGACTCGAAAAGACCATCTTCCCTGGCGACGGCGTCGTTACAGGTTACGGCACAATAGACGGCCGTATTGTATACGTATTCAGTCAGGATTTCACAGTAATGGGCGGTTCACTTGGCGAGATGCACGCCAAAAAAATCTGCAAAGTTCTCGACCTTGCCCTTACAAACGGAGCTCCCTGCATCGGCATTAACGATTCAGGCGGAGCACGTATCCAGGAAGCAGTAGATGCTCTTTCGGGATATGGCAACATATTCTTTAGGAACGTCAAGGCAAGCGGTGTAATTCCCCAGTTCTCAATCATCGCCGGCCCTTGCGCCGGAGGAGCTGTTTACAGCCCTGCACTGACAGACTTCGTCTTCATGGTTGACAAAGTCGGAATCATGCACATCACCGGTCCTGCGGTCATCAAATCCGTAACAGGAGAAGATGTCACATCAGAGCAGATAGGCGGAGCACGTGCCCATAACGCTACATCAGGATGCGCGCACTTTTTCGCCAATAACGAGGCGGAGTGCTATGCTCAGGTTCGTAAGGTAATGAGCTACCTTCCCAGCAACAACATGGAAGAGCCTCCCTTTGTCGAGACCGGCGACGATCCCGCACGCATGGAAGTAGCCCTGCGTGAGATGGTCCCCACCAACCCCAACAAGGGCTACGATGTCCGTGAAGTTATTAAAAAGGTCGTTGACAACGGCGATTTCTGCGAAGTACAGGAACTTTGGGCGCGTAACATCGTCACCGGATTCGCGAGAGTCGGCGGACGCGTCATCGGCATCATCGCCAACCAGGCCTCTTACATGGCCGGCTGCCTTGATATCGATGCTTCAGACAAAGCCAGCCGTCACATCCGTATCTGTGACGCCTTCAACCTTCCCATAGTCACCTTTGAAGATGTTCCCGGATACCTCCCCGGACTCAACCAGGAAATGGGCGGCATCATTCGCCACGGCGCTAAGCTCCTATACGCCTACAGCGAAGCCACCTCACCGAAAATCACCATCGTACTGCGCAAGGCATACGGCGGTTCATACCTCGGTATGTGCAGCAAAGACCTAGGCGCCGACGTTGTGCTTGCATGGCCTCAGGCTCAGATAGCAGTAATGGGAGCTGAAGGTGCGGCTAACATCATCTTCCGTAAGGATATCGAAGCAGCCGAAGACAAAGCCGCAACACGTGCGCAGAAAATCGAAGAGTACAAAGAAGCCTTCGCCAACCCGTTCTGTGCGGCTTCACGCGGTTTTGTTGACAGAGTAATTCTTCCTGAAGAGACACGTCCTGCTCTCTATCAGGCCCTTGTAATGACAGAGTCCAAGAGTGAACTTCGCCCGAAGCGCAAACACGGCATACTGCCGCATTAAGGGGGCTAACTCATGACGAACTCAGTATCGTCCTACTTTGTAGGCGTACCAGGCGGACTGGTAATGTCAATGATCGCTTTCAGCATCGTTTTTATTGTCATCATCGGACTGATGTTTTTGATGATGGGGATGAAGCACATATGCAGTGCGATCGATGGAACAAAAAAAGCTGCGCCTGCACAGGCTCCAGTTGCCGGTGTGCCGTCAGCTCCGGTAGCTCACGCTGTTGCAGCCCCGACTGCTGAAGACGACGGAGAACTTCTTGCCGTTATTACCGCCGCTATCTATGCGATGTGCGGTACAGGCACTAAGGTGCTCTCATTCGCCCCTTCCAAGGCGCCTGCGGCTTCAAGCTGGAAGCTCATGGGAAGAGTACAGAACACAGAAGGTTTTCAGGACTAACTTATTCTAAATAACAAAACTCACAAGGAGGTTTTTCTCTGATGGCACGCACATATAGAGTCACAGTAAACGGAAAATCATATGATGTTAATGTTGAAGAGATGGGCGCGGCTGCTCCTGTCGCAGCAGCTCCCGCTCCAGCACCTGTAGCAGCTCCCGCACCTGCGGCAGCACCCGCTCCCGCAGCAGCACCCGCTCCCGCACCTGCGGCAGCTCCCATAGCAGGCGGAGCCGGAGCAATCGCTGCTCCTATGCCCGGAAAAGTCCTTAAGATTCTCGTAGCTCCCGGCACAGCCGTAACAGCCGGGCAGCTGGTTCTCATTCTTGAAGCAATGAAGATGGAAAACGAGATCTTTGCCCCTGCAGCAGGAACTGTCACACAGCTCGGCTGCAAAGAAGGAGATTCTGTCAATACCGGCGATACTCTCCTGGTTGTAGCCTAGTCTGCTTCGGCAGAACTAATCTACGGAGGGAAACCAAATGGAACTCTACTTAACAGCTCTTAAAGGCGTCGTAGAACAGTCCGGATTCGTAGCTCTTAATGGACCTACGCTCATTATGTTGCTTGTTTCTTTTGTACTGCTCTACCTCGCCATTGCAAAAGGCTTTGAGCCTTTGCTGCTAATGCCGATTGCTTTTGGATGCCTCCTGGTCAACCTTCCCCTTTCGGGGATCGTTGACCCAGGCGGATTCCTGTATTTTGTAAAATTTGGTATAGACCATGAGCTATATCCCGTCATTATATTTATGGGTATCGGCGCCCTTACTGACTTTGGACCACTGCTTGCTAACCCAATCACATTTCTTCTCGGTGCCGCGGCGCAGATAGGTGTTTTCTTCGCTGTTATCGGTGCCATGTTTATGGGCTTTACAATTCAGGAAGCGGCAGGAATAGGAATAATTGGCGGAGCTGACGGCCCCACAGCCATCTACCTCTGTGCTAAGCTCGCGAAGGGGATTCTCCCTGCGGTTGCGGTCGCTGCTTACAGCTACATGTCCCTAGTTCCGCTTATTCAGCCTCCTGTTATCAAACTTCTTACGACAAAGAAGGACCGCTCGATAAAGATGGAGCAGCTTCGCCCTGTTACCAGGACAGAGCGCATCCTCTTCCCTATCGTCTCAACAATAGCTTGCGGACTTGTTTTGCCTGCGTCAGTTCCCCTTGTAGGAATGCTGATGTTCGGAAATCTTCTGCGTGAATGCGGCTGCACGGAGAGACTCTCTCTTGCGGCTCAAAATGAAGTACTTAATGCAACAACAATTTTCCTGGGAATTTCAGTTGGCGCTACAATGAGTGCCGCATCATTCCTTACGATCGCAACAATAAAAATTATAGCTCTCGGACTTATCGCCTTTGTCTTTAGTACTGCCGGCGGTGTATGCTTCGGACAGATAATGAAAGTTGTTTCCGGAGGAAAAATCAACCCCATTATTGGTGCAGCTGGTGTCTCCGCCGTTCCTATGGCGGCCCGTGTCTGCCAGAAGGTTGTATCCAAAGAATTTCCCGGAAGCTACATTCTTATGCACGCTATGGGACCCAACGTTGCCGGTGTTATCGGTACAGCAGTCGCAGCCGGAGCAATGCTTACGCTTCTTACTAAGTAAAATTTATTGAGGCTTTGCCTCACTGTAATTGACGGTCTCTCGCGGATTTACCGTGGGAGGCCGTTTTTTATGCTGAATTTTTTGTGAGTATTACCGTTGCTGCCTCGTACGATACCAGCCAGAATATGTATAAGTAAACATTGAAGGAGGTTTCTCATGAAATATAAAATATTGTTGTTGTTTACCGCGTTTATTTCCCTATTCGCCGTCAGGCAGGCACTGGCAGATGGCGGAACCGTTGTCTATGAACGCTGGATCGGCACGGACAACTATGTGATGATGTCGGACAGAGACGGACGTAACGAGCGGAAGCTTTGCATTGGCTATGATGCCGAAATATCCCCCGACGGCAGCAAGATAGCCTATACCTGGGTATCTGATGATGCCCCCAATGAAAGATACATTGCCGTATATGATATTGCTGCAAAAAAAAATAATATCCTAAAACACATTCCCGGCACAAACAACTATGCCCCGAGATGGTCTCCCAATGGGAAAAAAATACTCTTTAACCAATACTACCAAGAGAAAAAATGGCTTCCGGGAATTTATGACACCGAGAAAAAAAGCACCAAGACCGTCGCGGTAAAACTAACTCCGCCTGATAAGAAAAAACAGCTCTATTCCGATGTATACTCGCCATTTTGGTCTCACAACGGGGAATACATCTATGGCAATGACCTAAAATACATCTATAAATTTTCCGCGGCGGACGGAAAACAGGTGGACGCTATCCCCATGTCAGCGATATTCTCCAAACACGCTATGATCGACAGCAGCATTAGGTTCTCCTCTTCTGCGGACGGCAATTCATGGCTCTTCTCTGTTGAGCAGAGCAATGAAAAGTGCGGCAGATGCGAGGCCTCAGTGGCGCTTGAACCACTTAAAGGCATTACTTATGAATATAAGCTGAAGGAAAAGAAAACAGTTCGAATCTCTCCCGCAGATTTCTGCACCGGCTACGCCGCCTATGGAACAAAGGGGGATATTTATATTTCCGCCCATAAAACAAGTGAGAAACCGCGTCAGAGCGCCAACTATTATGACCTATACTTAATCAGCGCCGCCGATAAAAAGATTACTCCCATTGCCCAAAAAGCGTATGAAGCGTCTGTATCTAAATAATCAGCAACTCGCATCTAGCTATTAAAAATCACCGCGGAAAAGAGCGGTGATTTTTTTGTTGCAGGCGAATTTATCAGGTTAAATGCGATATAATAAAAAAATATCAATTGCAGTAAGGGGTTGGCGGCAGCTTGAACAGACAGACAGAGACGTTTTTGTCTCCTCTTTTTTTGAGACTTTTTATCCCGTTTGGCATTGCGCATTTTATGTCGGTGCTTCTTGGAAGTGCTAATGCGATTATGTCACCCATACTGACAGATACATTTTCCCTGACCCCCGCAGACTTGGGCTTTATGACATCTGTGTATCTGATATTCTTCGGTATGACACAGTTTCCCTTAGGAGTTTTTCTAGACCGATACGGCGCACGTAAAACGCTGGCTCCTTTTCTTCTGCTGGCTGCTGTGGGTGTATTAATCTTTTCCCTCGCTCAATCAATGGGGCATCTGATAATTTCGCGGGCAGTACTGGGAATAGGAATGTCGGGCTGCTTAATGTCGGCCTTTAAAGCCTATACGGAATGGCTGCCCAAAGAGAGGCTGCCGCTGGCATTCAGCATTCAGTGCCTTACTGGAGGCATCGGCGGCATTGTGGCGACACAGCCGGTTCTATGGGCTATCGGCATCATGCCTTGGCGCTCCTTCTTTATGCTTCTGGCCCTTTTGACATTGGCAGCTGCAGCACTGATTTGGCTTGTTGTCCCTTCTCGTGAAAAAGCCTCGGAGAGCAGCTCTGTGGGTTTTTGCACTCTGCTTTTGGAAATGATGCACTTCTTAAAAGACCCGCGTTTCTGGTATATTGCCCCAGTTGCCATTGCCGGACAAAGCGTGATGTTCGGCTATATATACCTATGGATCGGCCCATGGATGCGTGATGTGGCATCTATGAGCGAATCACGTGGAGGATCCTTCATGATGGCCGCCGGCATCGGAGCTGCGGCGGGATACTTTTTAAATGGAGTACTTGCAGACTGGTTCAGAAAAAACCAACTGGTCTCTGATGAGAAGATCTACCTTTTTTCCGGCACTTTCTTAACCTTCCTCATTGCGGTGATAGCCTTTTGTAACGATGCCTCCGTGGCTTGGATGTGGGGAATAGTAATGTTCTTCTCCACAATGGTGATGATATCTTTTGCGCTGATGAGGAACCTTTTTGCTGCCAACGAAGTAGGACGCGCACTCTCGCTGCTTAATTTCGCGATTTTTTTAGCCTCATTTTTCACTCAGTGGTTTATCGGGCTGGTACTCAACTGCTATCCTGTTACTGACGGGAGGTTTTCCGCGGAAGGGCACAGAGTGGCGCTTATATTCATCGTGTTATTCAATCTTGCGGCTGTTGTCCATTTTTACTTTGGGCTGCGTAAGAGAGGGAAGATATAGAGGGGGTAAACAATGTCTGACTGCTATGAAATAAATACGGAAGAAGTTACTGAGCTGGTCTTTGCTCTGACCCTCAAAGCGAACCTGATTCTGCCGCCAAAGCTGAAAGAGCTAATTGCCGAAGCGGCCAACAGAGAAAAAACAGTTTTGGCGCGCCAGGCGTTTTCAGACATCCTAAAAAACGCTGAACTGGCTGCTGACAGAGGTATGCCGATATGCCAGGACTGCGGCATGGCCGTAGTCTTTGTTGAAGCGGGACAGGATCTGCTCATCAAAGGCGGGTTTGTTACGGAAGCAATTAACGAAGGTGTTCGTAAGGCGTATCAAGAGGGCTACTTGCGCAAGTCCGTGGTTTTAGATCCACTCTTTAACAGAAAAAACAGCGGCGACAACACCCCGGCAATTATTCACTGGCAGATAGTTCCCGGACATGCTCTTAAAATAACCGTCAGCCCCAAAGGCCTGGGAAGTGAGAACATGAGCAGAATTGCCATGCTGAAACCGGCAGACGGTGTTGAGGGGATCATAAACATGGTTGTTGAAACCGTGAAAATTGCCGGGCCCAATCCCTGCCCGCCGACAGTTATCGGCATCGGTATTGGCGGTAATTTTGAAACGGCACCTCTAGCTGCTAAAAGAGCCTTGCTGAAGGCGGAAGGGGTAAGAAATCCGATAAAAGAATACGGTAATATGGAAACAGAGATACTGCGCCGTGTTAATAACTTGGGAATCGGCCCCGGAGGTTACGGAGGAGAGGTCACAGCACTAGACGCGCACATAGAAACCCTGCCAACTCATATAGCCGGAATGCCCGTAGCGGTAAACCTGTGCTGCCATGCGCTGCGCCATGCAGAGGGAATCATTGAGGGGAGGCTTTGCAATGGCTAAATACATTACGACGCCTCTCTCGCAAGATACGATAAATGACTTAAAGGCAGGAGACGTTGTCTTTCTTTCGGGCAAGATAATTGTTGCCAGAGATGCTGCGCACAAAAGACTTGTCGAGGCGCTCAAAGCGGGTGAGGATATCCCCTTCTCCCTAAAAGATGAGACTATTTTTTACGCCGGTCCTGCCCCTACGCCGCCCGGTGCGGTAATCGGCCCCATAGGCCCCACCACCAGCGGTAGAATGGACACATACACACCCTACCTTCTTGGGCGAGGCTTGCGCGGCATGATTGGCAAAGGAAGGCGTTCTCAGGAAGTTTTGCGATCCATCTGCGACAACCAAGCAGTCTACTTTGGTGCTACCGGAGGAACTGCGGTATTGCTCTCTGACTCGGTTATCTCTGCGGAGGTCATCGCCTTTGAAGACTTGGGACCGGAAGCCGTTCTGCGGCTGGATGTGAAAGATATGTCCTTGGTTGTGCTGGCCGACTGCCACGGCGGCGACCTCTACAGCAGGTGAAGCATGACGAGCGTATTTTTGCGCCATAACGGCAGCAGGCGAGCCATTGATAGTTGGGCGGTCAACCGCGCTCAAATAGTTTGCGAGGTAATGATATGTCAAGAAAACAACCCTTTATCTGGAATGCTCTAGCAGTTTTTCGCTTTTTTGTAAACGCACTGCCCCATAGTACTGCAGTAGCTTTGGGAGGATTCCTCGGCGGTTTGGTGCCTAAGTTCACGGCGCGCAAATTTAACGAGGCCACCGGCCGCTGCGCTGACGTTCTCGGTGTCTCCAAAGAAAGAGCCGCCGGCATCGTCCGCGGTGCTTACAAACACTTTGGCAGAGGTGCTGCGGAATTCGCCCGTATGCCCTACGCTGCGGCTCATATAAATGACCTTGTGCGCGTGCACGGAGAAGCGCACCTCCGTAAAGCTTATGATGCTGGGCATGGCGTTATGCTGGCCACAGGGCACATAGGCAACTGGGAGTATGCTGCTGCCTGGTGTGCGCATAACGGTTACACCATCAACGCTCTTGGTACAGACCAAAGAGACGACCGTATTACCAACTTGATTTTAGAACTCCGCCGTGCCGGAGGCTCCAAGGCGCTAGGAAAAGCTACGGACTTGCGTGCAATGCTGAAAGCCCTGCAAGATGGGGAGATCATTGCTGTGCCCATTGACCAGGACGCCAGAAAAAAAGGGGTGCTATCCATGTTCCTTGGCCGCCCTGCAAGCACGCCTGTCGGTGTAGCTAAATTAGCAGCAAAAGTTGGCTGTGCGGTAGTTCCTGCATTTTGCATCAGAAGTTCTGATGGGCTTACATTTGACTTTAACATCTTGCCGCCGTTGGAAGGTCGTGGCGGCAGGCCGTATGGAGAAGATGTCCAAAGCAGTTTGGATGACTGCAACGATAAAATTTCCCAAGCGATCAGAGAAAACCCAGATCAGTGGATGTGGATGTATCCTCGCTGGGAATCTGTAGAAGCCGGTGATTTCGATGATTTGCGGGATTGATCCAGGGCGCTTTAAAATCGGTTTTGCCGCGGCTGAGGGCGAAGATCTGATCTTTTCGGCGATAATTCCCAAAACGGAGGAAAAAATCATTGCTGAGGCTTTGATTAATGGACGAACGGAGCTGCTATCCCCTTGGCTTAAAGAGGGGAGTGCGGATGTTGCTGTTGGTGCAGGGTTTAGTAAAATATATGTCGGTGATGGCACTTCGTCGGATGAGATAAAAAAACTGCTCGATGCGGACATGCGCATCGAGACAGTAAAAGAATACGGAACAACGCTTGAGGGAAGAAAACTTTACTGGCATCTTCACCGCCCACAGGGGCTGTGGAAGCTGATTCCGACCTCGCTAAGGATGCCTCCTCGTGATATTGACGACCTTGCTGCCTGGGCTATCATCAAAATTGGCTTAAAATCAGAAAAATAACTCCGCTTGATCTGGGCTGAAGGGAACAGTCTTTACAATTACTCCGCAGTTACAAAACTCCCGCGCCATATTCTCCGCCATGGCACCCATCGCTCCGTTATACATTTCCTGTGCTGCTCCGCACGGTTCGGACGGAAGAGGAATAATTACCGTGGGGTTCTCCGCTCCCAGCATATAAGGCAGAGCGCATTTGCAGCAGGCGTAGAAGTCGCTGATTAGAGAGCAGTAAAATGCGAAAACCTCAATAGAGAGGTCAAGGAATAATTTACTGCCGCAGTCTTTCCAGCCTCCGAAAATCAACGTGTTTATCTCGCCGAACATCTCCACACAGTCGATGACGGCAGGAGCGATACTTGCTAAATTTTCCTCCTCGCAAATGCGGCAGCCGCATTTGCCGCCGAGGCCTACAAGTTCACGTTGCAATTTTTCCGCTTCATCACGGCTGTCGGAGGTGAAATATAAATTGTTGCCCCCTTTTGCTAAAGAGAGCGCTCCCTCTCTTACAGACGGTGAGTTGGCTGAAATAATAAAGACGGTTTTTGCTGTGGAATTCATTGAAAGGATTTGCTATGCCTTTGGCATCTTGCCAGCTTTTTCCAGTTTTTCCAGTACATCTTTGTAGCCGTCAGCACCATATTCAACGAATTTTTTGACACGGCTGATTGTTGCGGTACTGGCACCTGTAGCCTGGACAATCTTAGGATAGGACATACCTTTAAGCAGAAGATTGGCTACCTGCAGCCTCTGGGCAAAAGCTCTTATCTCCGAAAAAGTTGCCACGTCTTCAAGAAAACGGTATGCTTCGTCACGGTCTGTAATAGCTACGATAGAGTCACAAAGCTGATCGGTAAACTCATCTTTCCACTGAAGAGACATATTAGCTCCTCCTTATAGTGATTTAAAGTGATATAAATAGTATAATATTAATGATACGATATAAAAAATTAATGTCAAGTGCTGCTAACGTATTAAAGTAAAATACGTAAAAATATAAAACAAATGGTAAAATATCGAACATGCGGCTTTACGATTATACCTGCCGCCACTGGTGCGGCAGACGGAGGTTATAAAAATGGCGAAGAACATCACACCAAAGGAAAAGGACTACTCTCAGTGGTATTTGGACATTATTAAAGTAGGGGAGCTGGCAGACTACGCGCCTGTGCGCGGATGCATGGTTGTGCGCCCTACGGGCTACTCCATTTGGGAGCTGATACAGAAGCACTTTGACGAAGCTTTTAAAGAGACGGGACATGTTAACGCCTCTTTTCCGCTGCTCATACCGCAGTCGTTCTTGGCAAAAGAGGCTGAGCACGTGGAGGGCTTTGCGCCTGAGTGCGCAGTAGTCACACATGCGGGCGGCGAAGAGCTCGAAGAGCCGCTGATCGTCCGTCCCACATCAGAGACTGTAATCGGACACATGTACAGCAAATGGGTACAGTCATGGCGCGACCTGCCGATTCTCATCAACCAATGGTGCAACGTCATGCGCTGGGAAAAGCGCCCGCGCCTCTTCCTGCGCACCTCGGAATTCCTCTGGCAGGAAGGGCACACGGCTCATGCTTCTAAGGCAGAGGCTGTCGAAGAGACGCTGAGAATGCTGGAAGTATACCGCGAAATCATGACAGATTACCTGGCTCTGCCTGTCGTCCCCGGTGAAAAGACCGAAGGCGAGCGTTTTCCCGGAGCGGACAACACTTACACCTGTGAGACGATGATGAGCGATAAAAAGGCTCTGCAGGCAGGAACAAGCCACTACCTTGGACAGAACTTCGCCAAGGCATTCGAAATCCAGTTCCAAAACAAAAACGGCGAAATGGAATTCGCCTACACCACAAGCTGGGGCGTATCCACCAGACTGATAGGTGCTTTGATAATGACTCACTCAGATAACGATGGTTTGGTACTGCCACCTCGCATCGCTCCTACAAAAGCAGTAATCGTGCCCATTTCAACTGATGACGCCAAACTTGAGCAGACAATTGTCCCCAAAGCTAAAGAGCTTCAGGCGGAACTCAACAAAGCCCTCGGCGGCAGATTT
>RRZU010332552.1_pt1 | contig 34194 bp, 34 predicted proteins | sample 2165561 | NCBI WGS metagenome assembly RRZU01 (sample SAMN10456909, study PRJNA506462) | wastewater metagenome | isolation source: wastewater sludge | place: USA: Moscow, Idaho | reverse complement strand
TCTAAAGAGATGGAGAAAGTTGTTTCTGAAACTGAGGCTCCTGCTCTTGCTCCTTATGGATATAAAGCTGGTGATAAAATGGTAAATAAAAATGCTGGTCTTGCTCACTGGGAGATTAGTTTTGAAGAGTATAAAAAATCTCTAGAACCTTATACTTTAGATTATGTTGCAAAAATTTCAAAAGGTAACCCTGATGAAGATATTGAAGAATTTAAGAAAAAACTTCAACAATTAGCAGATTGGTATATTGAAAAAGATAGAAAAGTTGTAAGTTTCTGGACAATGGGAATGAACCAACATACAAGAGGAACTTGGGTAAATACACTTTCATACAACGTTCACTTCTTACTAAATAAACAAGCAAAACCAGGAAGTGGAGCGTTTTCACTTACAGGACAACCTAGTGCTTGTGGAACAGCGAGAGAAGTAGGTACATTTACACACAGACTTCCAGCAGATATGATGGTTGAGAATCCAAAACATAGAGAAATTACAGAAAAAGCATGGAATATTCCTAACAATACTTTAAATCCAAAAGGTACTCAACATATTATGAAAATTCATAGAGATATTGAGGATGGAAATATTAAATTTGCTTGGGTAAATGTTTGTAATCCATACCAAGATACAGCAAGTGCTACTCACTGGATAAAAGCTGCTAGAGAAATGGATAACTTTATTGTTACATCTGACGGATATCCAGGAATTAGTGCAAAAGTATCTGACCTTATCTTACCTTCTGCTATGATTTATGAAAAATGGGGTGGATATGGAAATGCTGAAAGAAGAACTCAACTTTGGAGACAACAAGTAGTTCCAGTTGGAGATGCAATGTCTGATACTTGGCAATGGGTTGAATTATCAAAAAGATTTACTGTAAAAGATTTATGGGGAGAGCAAACTTTAATTAGCACAAAAGGTGAAGTAAAACTTCCAAGCGTTATTGAAGCAGCTAAAGCAATGGGATATGATGAGAATACAACTATGTATGAAATTCTATTTGCAAATGAAAAAGCTAAATCTTATAAAGCAGATTCAAAAGATCCAATTCAAGCTGGATTTGATAACACTGAAGCATTTGGAGATTCTAGAAATGTAAAAGGTAGTGATGGAAAACCTTGGAAAGGATACGGATTCTTTATCCAAAAATATCTATTTGAAGAGTATGCAAGTTTCGGAAGAGGACATGCTCACGATTTAGCAGACTTTGATACTTACCATAAAGTAAGAGGTCTAAAATGGCCAGTTGTTGATGGGAAAGAGACTTCTTGGAGATTTAATACAAAATATGATCCATATGCGAAAAAAGCAAACCCAGATAGTGACTTTGCATTCTATGGAACATTAGCAAAAGAGTTAGCTCAAGGTGATTTACTAGGAGTTAAAGATGAAGCTAAAAAATCTTTAAAAAATAAAGCTAAAATATTTGCAAGACCTTACATGGATCCACCTGAAATGCCAGATGAACAATATCCAGTTTGGTTAAGCACAGGAAGAGTATTAGAACACTGGCATAGTGGTACAATGACTATGAGAGTTCCTGAACTATATAGAGCTGTTCCTGAAGCACTTTGTTATATGCACCCTGAAGATGCAAATAAATATGGTGTAAAACAAGGTGAACTTTGTTGGGTAGAATCTAGAAGAGGAAAAGTAAAAGCTAGAGTTGAAACAAGAGGTAGAAATAGACCTTCAAGAGGTTTAGTATTTGTTCCTTGGTTTGATGAAAAAGTATTTATAAATAAAGTTTGTTTAGATGCAACTTGTCCACAATCAGGACAAACAGACTTTAAAAAATGTGCGGTAAAAATTTACAAAGCATAAGGAATAAGTTATGAATATTTTAAAAAAACCTCAAGAAGATAGAAGAAGATTTCTTCTATCAGGTGCTAGAGCAATAGGTCTAGCAATTCTTGGAGGTTTGACATGGAGTGCTTATTTAAGTGAAGTAAAAGCGAGTTCTTTAATTTTAAGACCACCAGCAGCATTAGATGAAGATGATTTTTTATCTACTTGTATAAAATGTGGTCTTTGTGTTGAAGCTTGTCCTTTTGATACATTAAAATTGGCAAAACCAGGGGATAATTTACCTTTGGGAACTCCATATTTTGTTCCTAGAAACATTCCTTGTTATATGTGTGTGGATATTCCGTGTGTTCCTATTTGTCCGACAGATGCACTAGATGAAAAAAAAGTTAAAAATAAAGATGGTGCTTTTGAAATAAGACAGATGCAAATGGGTGTTGCTGTTGTAGATATAAAATCTTGTATTGCTTTTTGGGGAATACAGTGTGATGCTTGTTATAGAGCTTGTCCTTTATTAGGTGAAGCTATAGAAATAGTTTATGAAAAAAATGAACGAACAGGAAAGCACGCATTCTTAAAACCAGTTGTAAATACAGATATTTGTACAGGTTGTGGGCTTTGTGAAAAAGCTTGTGTTACTGAAAAACCAGCAATTTTTGTACTTCCACGAGAAGTTGCCCTTGGAAAAGCAGGAGACCACTACATTAAAGGTTGGGATGAAACTGATGAACAAAGAGTAAAAAATGCAAATATTGAGAAAACAAAAACAAATATCAATAAAGATAGTGCAATAGACTCTTTAAACAGTGATATGAAGGATTTATTAGAATGAAAAAGTATAGATTTTTAATAGCTAGAAGATTTACACAAATCTCTATTTTAGTTCTATATAGTCTTGCAAATATCTATGGAATAAATATTTTAATGGGAAATTTAAGTTCTTCATTAATATTTGAAAAGATTCCTTTAAGTGATCCTTTTGCAGTTTTACAAATGCTTTTTGCAGGTGCTGTATTATCTTTTGATATTTTAATTGGAGCTTTTTTAATTGCTATATTTTATTTCACACTTGGTGGTAGAGCATTTTGTTCTTGGGTGTGTCCTGTAAATATAATAACAGATAGTGCAAACTATCTAAGAAGAAAGTTTAATTTTCAACAAATACAAAAAAATCAGCCAGCATCAAGAAATATAAGATACTGGGCAATAAGTATAACTTTAATACTTTCAACTTTGATGGGTGTTACAGCTTTTGAGCTTGTATCTCCGGTATCAATGGTTCATAGAGGTATTGTATTTGGTCTTGGCTTTGGCTGGGCTACTATTTTAGTGATATTTTTGTTTGATTTATTTGTTTTAAAAAATGGTTGGTGTGGGCATATATGTCCACTTGGTGGATTTTATTCACTAATTGGAAGATTTAGCCTAATAAGAGTTCATCATGACCACGAAAAGTGTACTGCTTGTATGAAATGTAAGGTTGTTTGTCCTGAAGTTCAAGTACTTCATATGATTACGAAATCAAGTGAACCTGTATTACAAGAGTGTACAAATTGTGCTAGATGTGTTGAAGTGTGCGATGATGATGCACTTAATTTTTCAATAAGAAATTACATAAAGGATAAAAAATGAAGTTAGGTAAATTAACTCTAAGTCTATTTACAGCTGCTTTAATTGCAACTATTAGTTTTGCTGAAACAAAAATTATAAAAGATGAATCAATTGGTCTTAGAAAAGATAACTTATATACTGAAGATAAAGTTGTAAGTGATGAGACAAAGTATAAAACAGATCCAGCTGGAGCTAGTACAAAAATTGAAAGAGCTTTTGAAAATGCTCCTCCGATGATTCCTCATGATGTAGAAGGTATGTTTATTATTACGTCTGACAACAATCAATGTACAGCTTGTCATGATCCAGCAATTGCTGCGTCTATGGGAGCAACTCCAATTCCTAAATCTCACTATACAAGTTTTAGAGAAGCTGTTGAACTTTCAAAGGATGGAAATTTACAAAGAGATGGAAAAGCTGTAGCAAATAGTAGTGATTTAAAATCTGTTGTTAAACCTTTGGAAACATTATCAAATGCAAGATTTAACTGTTCAGCTTGTCATGCACCACAATCTGATAGCGCGAATGTTCCAAAAAACAACTTTACTCCTGAATTCAGAAGTACAGAATTAAATGGTAAATCTAATCTAATTGATGTTATTGGTGAAGGTGTTAAATAATGCAAAGAAGAGAGCTTTTTAGCTCTCTTGCAAAACCTTTTAAACAAAAAGATTTGCAAGAAAGTATTATAAGACCGCCTTACTATGATGATATTAATCTTTTTTTGACAAACTGTATGAAATGCGAAACAAAAGATTGTGCAATAGTATGTGAAGAGAATATTATAATGATATTAGATGACGGTACACCAAAACTTGATTTTTCAAACTCAGGTTGTACATATTGTAATTTATGTGCAACATCTTGTAAAAATGAAGTCCTAAATATAGAAAATAAAAAGCGAATAGAAGCTAAAATTGAAATAGATGTATTGTCTTGTTTATCATGGCAAAATACTATGTGTTTTTCTTGCAAGGATCCTTGTATAGTAAATGCAATAGAATTTGTAGGTCTTTTTAGACCTACTATTAGTAATGTTTGCACAAGCTGTGGATTATGTGTAAAAGTTTGTCCAACAAATGCAATAAAGGTAAGTGGTCTATGAAATTTTTGAAATATATTTTAGCAATTTTTCTCACATTAAACTTGTATGCACAAGAAATAAAAGAGTTAAAACCTAATTATATTTTTGAAGCTACTGGTGGAGTCACTAACTTGGTAATTCAAAATAATCTTTTACTTGCATCAACTACTGCTAGTAGTGTAGATATTTTTGATATTGAAAAAAAAGAGTTATTAAATTCAATAAAAATTGATAAGATTAAAGATTTTACAAATCAAATAATTGATAGTAAAGTATATAGTGTAGATAAAATAAATAATAAAATTTTAATCTTATCTCAAGGTCAAAGTGGTGGAAGAAATATATTTATTTACGAAAATGATAAACTTGAAAATATTATTAGTGATGAAGAAAGACTTTTTATTGCATATACAAAATTTATAGATGAAGAAAATATAATTTATGCTCTTTTATCTAATCAAATTTATATCTATAATTTGAAAGAGAAAAAAGTTTTAAAAGAGTTACAAATATCACAATCATCTTTTTCAAATTTTGTTTTAGATGAGAAAAAAGAGACAATATTTGTAGCAGATGAAAGTGGTATAATTTCACAAGTAGATATAAAAAATTTTAAAAAAATAAAAAGTTTTAAAAGTGAAAATGTAGATAGAGTATTTCAAGTTGACACTAAAAAAAATAGATTAATTACAGCAGGACAGGATAGAAGAGCAGCTGTTTACTCTCTTGGTTTTGAAAAACCATATTTTATAAGTGTTGATTTTTTAATATATAGTGCAGCTTTGAGTCCTAGTTCTAATAAAGGAGCTTTTTGTTTTGATGAAGATAACAATGTTGCAGTATTTGATACAAATTCAAAAGAAATTTTATTTAAATTAATGGGTAACAACTCTATTATAACAAATATTGTTTTTCAAAATGAAAATGAAATATTTGTATCAAGCGATGATAAAAATATAAATTACTACAATTTAAAGGAGCCAAAATGAATATTTCAAGTATAGTTGTACAAACATTACCTAAATATCTTGATAGTGTTATTGAAAATCTGAAAAAATCAGGTGTTTGTGATTATCATATGCATGATGAAAAAGGAAGAGTAATTGTTACTATCGAAGGTGAAAATGTAGAAGAAGAGCTTAAAAAATTAAAAGTTATTGAAGCAATTCCTCATATTAGTAGTGCAGATATGCAAATGAGTTATAGCGAAGAAGAGCTAAGCCGTCATATGCAAGTTCTAGAAAACTCTGATGCGGTTCCAAAAATTTTAAATGATAAAGATGTAAAAGTTGAAGATATAGTTTATCATGGAGATTTAAGAAGAAAAGATTTAATTGGTTTTGCAAAACAGTTTGATAAGCAAGGAAACTAGTATGCAATTTAATAATGGTAATTTTTTAATAGAAACTATCGTTCCAAAAGATGAATTAATTATTTCAAGAACTGATTTAAAAGGTATCATAACATATGCAAATGATACTTTTGCAGAAATATCAGGATACAGTGCAGATGAATTAATAGGAAAACCACACAATATTGTAAGACACCCTGACATGCCAAAATCAGTTTTTAAAGAGTTGTGGGAAGATTTACAAACAAAAGGAAGATGGAGCGGTTTTGTAAAAAATCTAAGAAAAGATAGTGGCTTTTATTGGGTTTATGCAGAGATATCTGGTGTTTTTAAAGATAATAAATTAGTAGAGTATAAATCTATTAGAACTCCTATTTCTTTTGAAGATAAAAAGAAATATCAACTATTATATGATGAATTAAAAATTAAAAATAATGAGAAAATAAGAAAAATTTCATACGAATAACATCGTAAAATAAGCTTTTGATGATATAATATCCAACTTTTAAAAAATAAAATAAGGAAAGGTATGTCAAATCACATAAAATCAGAAACTCTTCTCAAGCTGATTACAGAGAACCTTCCTGATTTACTATGGATTAAAGATTTAGAGGGAAATTATATCTATGCAAATGATTCTACTTGCAAAATATTCCTAAATACCCTACCAGAAGATGCTATAGGAAAAAATGATTTATATTTTGCAAAAAAAGAGAGAAGTAAATTCCCAAATAGTCCAAATTGGCATACTTTTGGTGAAAACTGCGCGGAATCTGATCTTGAAGTTTTAGAAAAACTAGAACCAATTACAGTAAAAGAATGCGGAACAATAAGAGGTGCATTAAGACATTTTGAAATTAATAAAGCGCCTTTTTATAATGAAAATGGAAGAATAATTGGTATTATTGGAATAGCTAGAGATATAACTTCTCAAACAATATTAGAAGAAGAAAACTACAAATTAACATACTATGATTTACTCACTAAACTTCCAAATAGACAAAAAATACTTTTAGATATTTTAAAAACAAATCCAAAAGCTTGTATGATTTTTAATATTGATGGATTTAGAGAAGTAAATGACTTTTTTGGAATTTACAATGCAGATAAAATTCTTCAAGAAGTTGCAAATAGGTTTTTTTCAAAAAGATTAAAAGCTTATAGAGTTGGAGGTGATGAGTTTGCAGTTACTTATCATGAAAATTTATCTTATGAAGAATTAAAAGAAAAAGCATTTGAAATATTATCTATGTTACAAGATGAAGAGTATTTAATAGAAGATAAAACAATATCTTTAGGTTTTTCTGTAGGAATTGCAAAAGCATCAAATAGATTACTTTCAAAAACTGATATCGCTGTAAATAGAGCAAAAAACTCTCATGAATCTATGTTTATTTATGATGAAGATGAAAAAATCGAAGAAAAATATAAAGATAATATAAATATGGCATATGAGATAAAAAAAGCTCTTGCTGAAGATAGGATAATCTGTTTTTATCAACCTATAGTAGATGTAAATAATGGTGAAATCTTGGCATATGAAACTCTAGTAAGATTAAAAGATTCTTATGGAAATTTAATCTCTCCATTTAAATTCTTAAACTTTTCAAAAAAAATAAAACTTTATCATAAAATTTCGCAAAGAGTAATTTCGAATGCGTGTAATACTTTTAAGAAGAAGCGAGATTTTTTCTCTATAAATTTATCAATTGATGATATAAAAAATAGAGAAACTGTAGATTTTATAATTAAAACTTTAAAAAAGACAAGAACAGCTTCAAGAGTAACTTTTGAAATTTTAGAATCAGAAGGTATAGAAAACTACGATGAAGTTTTAGATTTTATCAATAAAATTAAAATTCTTGGTGCAAAAATAGCAATAGATGATTTTGGAAGTGGTTATTCAAATTTTGAACATCTTTTAAAATTAAATGTTGATTATATTAAAATTGATGGTTCTTTAATAAAAAACATAACTTCAAATCCTAGACAAAAAATTATTGTAGAAACTATATCTAGCTTTGCAAAAAAAATTGGAATAAAAACAGTTGCTGAATTTGTTGAGACTCAAGAAATTTTAGATAACTTAAAAGAGTTAGAGATAGATTTTGCACAAGGTTATTATACAGGGAAACCTATAGATTTATGTCAAGATTAATACTGATCTTCTTTTTTTTATTTTCTTTTTCCTACTCAAATGATATTTATAAAGCTTTTGCAGTTGCTATATATGATGAAAATAACCATGGTGAAAATATTCAACATTCAAAAATTACACAAAATGATTACAATGGAATTTGCTATACCAAAATTGCTATTTTTGGAAAAGTATCAAATAATTCAAAAATTGATATAAATATAGGAACTTCACTAGGAAATTTAGAAAATAAAATTCCTTTAACAAATAATAAAAATATTGTAATAGGCTATGAATATACCTTCAAGCATTACACAGTCGATAAAGGTTATATTGAAGTAAGAGTAGATAATAAACTTTATGACTCTAAAGTTTACGTAAAATAATTTTTACCATTTTCTAAAATTTATTAGAAAAATAGCATTAAAATAGCATTAAAATAGCATTATTTAAGTTTAGAAGTTGTATTATTCCAAAGATCAAGAGGTTTTATTTTTATACTTATCTCTCCTTAGTTAAAAAATGTTTCATTTTTTGGATAAAACCTCGATCAAAAAGGTCGTTCTCTCCGATTGAGTTTTATTTTGTATTTTTTTCATATTTTTTTGATAAAACTCAACAAAAAAAGGGAAAGTTTAAAACTTTCCCTTTTTTATTTTCTATAGAAAAAAACGATTTTGTAAATTTTAATCGGGCTAAAACCTTTATCTTAAATAAGGTTTTAGTACTTCTGGAATAGTAACACTTCCATCTTCATTTTGATAATTTTCCATAATAGCTAAAAGAGTTCTTCCAACTGCTAAACTAGAACCATTTAAAGTATGTGCAAAAATATTTTTCTTATCATCTTTATATCTTATTTTTGCTCGTCTTGCTTGAAAATCTCTTGTATTAGAAATAGAAGAAATTTCTCTAAATTTATTTTGACCAGGGAGCCAAACTTCTAAATCTATTGTAACGGCTGCACTAAACCCTAAATCTCCTGTACAAAGTTGAACTTTTTGGTGACAAAGCTCTAATGAACTTAATAAATCACTAGCACACTGAACCATTTTCTCAAAAATCTCATCAGATTGCTCTTGTGAAGTAATAGCAACCATTTCAACTTTATCGAACTGATGTTGTCTTATAAGCCCTCTTGTATCACGCCCTGCACTACCAGCTTCTTTTCTAAAACAAGGAGTATAAGATGTAAGAAGTAAAGGCAATTCACTTTTAGATAGAATTTCATCATTATATAAATTTGTAAGACTTACTTCCGCAGTTGGAATTAAATATAAATCTTCACCCTCAATTTTAAATAAATCATCTGCAAATTTTGGAAGTTGTCCTGTTCCTAAAAGTGTATTAGTATTTGCCATGAAAGGAACATACCATTCATTAAATCCTCTTTGTCTGTTAAAATCAAGCATATAATTTATTAAAGCTCTTTCAAGTCTTGCCCCATCACCTTTAATTGCTGTAAATCTTGATTTTGCAAGCTTAACACCTCTTTCAAAATCTAACCAATCACACTCTAAATCCCAATGTTCTTTTGGCGTAAAACTAAAAGTTGGTTTTGTTCCAACAACTTCTAAAACTACATTCTCATTTTCATCTGCACCAACAGGAACAGATTCATCAGGCATATTTGGAAGACCTAAAACAATAGAAGATAACTCTTCTTCTAAAGCTCTAACTTCTTCCTCTAACTCTTGTTTTTTATTTTTTAAACTATTTATTTTATCTTGTAGAGGTATTACATCAAGATTTTCTTTTTTATATCTTCCAAACTCTTTTGATAAAAGATTTTGTTCTGCTGTTGTATCTTCCATCTCTTGTCTTTTATATTTTGTGTTTAAAGCTAAAGTTTTAAGATTTTCTAAAACTTCATTAGAAACACCTTTTTTTTCTAAAGAAAGACTAGTCTTTTCAAAATCATTTTGTAATAATTTTATATCTATCATATTAACTCTTTATCTAAAATTTTTGCCGATTATATCTAAAAAACATACCATACAAACTGAAATTGTTTTTATTAAAAAGTATAAAACCCACTTTAACTAATGCTTTTAGCTAGTTTTGATATAATCCAAACAAAAAAAGATAGGAGATTTTGATTTTGAGAATTTTATCAGGAATTCAACCTTCAGGAACTATTCATATAGGAAACTATTTTGGAATGGTAAAAAAGATGATAGAGTCACAAAATGATGGTGAACTATTTGCTTTTATTGCTTCATACCATGCACTAACAAGTGTTAAAGATAAAGAATTTTTAGAAAAAAACTCTTATGAGGCAGCAATTAACTTTTTAGCTCTTGGTATGGACCCAGAAAAATCAACTTTTTGGATCCAACATGATGTAAAAGAGGTTTTAGAATTGTACTGGATTTTATCAAATCATACTTCTATGGGATTACTTGAAAGAGCACACTCATATAAAGACAAAACTGCAAGAGGATTAGTTGCTAGCCATGGTCTTTTTTCTTATCCCGTTTTAATGGCCGCAGATATTTTACTATTTGATTCAAATATAGTTCCTGTTGGAAAAGATCAAATTCAACATGTTGAAATGACAAGAGATATAGCAACTTCATTTAATCATGCATATAAAAAAGAGATACTTACTCTTCCTGTTGCAAAAGTAGATGAAGAAGTTGCAACAGTTCTTGGAACTGATGGTGCGAAAATGTCAAAATCATATAACAATACAATTGATATGTTTACAACTTCTAAACAAAGAAAAAAACAAGTTATGAGTATAGTAACTGATTCAAAAGAATTGGATGAGCCTAAAGAGTGGGAAAATTGTAATATCTATAATATTTCAAAACTATTTATGAATGAAGATGAATTAAAAGATTTACAAAAAAGATATATAACTCCTGGTGAAGGGTATGGACATTTCAAACTTACACTTCTTGAAAAAATAGAACAATATTTCAAGCCTTATGAAGAAAAAAGAGAATATTTTGCTGCAAATCCTAAAAAAGTAAGAGAAATTTTAGAATTTGGTGCACAAAAAGCAAGAAAAATTGCAAGTGAAAAAATAAAAGAAATTAGAGATATAGTAGGTTTAATTTAAAACCTTATCTCTTTTTATACTCAAAAATAAATTAGGTTCACCTACTATATAAATATTGCCCTCTTTATCTTTAGTTATTCCTTCTGGATTTGTCATTTGGGAAGATATTTTGTTATTACTTAAATCTAGATACTTACTAAAATCTATTTGTTCATCAACTCTTCCAAGAATTTTACTTTCATCACTTAAAATATAAAATCTTCTCATAACTTCATCATAATGTATTGCTGAAAAATCTGATAAATAAACATTATTAAACTCTAGTTCTTCTTTATCTTTTATTTTTATATTTGAATCTGTCATAATACCTTTTATAGAGATTATTTTTTTAGGAGTTCTTTCATTCACAATATAAAATTCATCTTCAACCTTATCATAGCTTATACCTTCCAAACCAAAGTTTTCAAAATATCTATAATCAAGATTAAATTCTTTTAATGAATTTTCTCTATGAACAACTTTTGTATCATTATCTATTTCTACTATAAAAATAGAACTTAATTCTTCATCCAAAATAGCAAATATATTCTCTTTTATATATGTTATGTCTTCTGTATCTCTAAACCCTTTTAAATCTATTTTTTTTAAAACCTCTCCATTTTTATCTAATTCATAAATATCTCTTGGTGAATTAGTTATAACAAAAAGAGTATTGGTATTCTCATTGAAGGTAATTCCTGAAAGATTATTTGGTATTTCTTCAATAACTTTTACCTTATAATTAAATTCTATATCATTAATTAAATTATCTTTCTGAGTATGAAAAATCCTAAATACCAACTTATCATCAATATCTGTATAATGAATTATAGAAAAAAGAAAAGGACAAAAAATTATAAAAAATAGTAAAAATTTCTTGTACATTAAATCTTTTTACAAATAAACATTTTTTTATCAGCTTTATTATTTGTATATAAAAAAAGATCTCTTTTTTCAACAATCTCAAAACCAACATTTTTTAGTATTTTTTCTAAATAATTAGTTTTATAATATTCTTGTGAAATCAAGCCTTCATTCTTTACAAATTTATTATCTTCTTCTTTTTCAAATAAGAAAAAATTTGTAATAAGCTTAGAATCAATGAAATCTGAATTTATAGCAATAAAACTATCTTCTAAATCAATATTTATACTTCCTTGAGCAATATTTTCAAAGGCAAAAAGTGTATTTATATCGAATAAAAAATATCCATTTTTATTTAAAAGAGAATAGATATTTTTAAAAAACTTTTCTACTTTTTGTTTTTCTACAAAATTCACAACATCAAAAATAGCAACAGTACAATCAAAAATTTGATCAATTTTTTTTAATTCTAAATTTTCTGCATTTAGGCTTTTGTCTTTACAAACCTTTATTTGTTCTAAACTATTATCAATTCCTAAATAGTTCAGCCCATTTATTCGTAAATTTTCTAAGAAGTAACCTCTACCACAACCAATATCTAAAATATTGTCTAAAGAGTTTTCCATTATAAATCTCATAAACTCTTTATGTAAAGTATATGTAGCCTCTTCTAAATCTAAATAAGGTTCTATTTTTGCATATAAATCTAAATTTTTCATTATAAATATTTTTCTATTCTATCTTTTAAATCAAATATTGCATCTTTTTTTGCATAAAAAGAGTTTTTATTTGCTATTAAATGTGCGCTACTCTGCATAATAGTAGGTCCAACTTCTAGTCCATTTTGTTTCATAGTTTCACCAGTTTCAACTATATCAACAATACAATCACAAAGACCAACTAGTGGTGCTAGCTCGATTGATCCATAAAGTTTGATAATCTCAACTGCCATTGCTTTTTCTTCAAAATATTTTTTTGTTATTTTTTCATGTTTTGTGGCAATTGTTATTTTACTTTTATCAAAATTCAAATTTTCTCCAGCTCTAAGTCCAAAAGCAACTTTACATTTTCCTAATTTTAAATCCAAAAGTTTAATTAAATCGTACTCTTTTTCTTCTAATACATCAAGTCCAACAACACCCAAATCAGCGTCCCCATGCATTACATAAGTTGGTACATCTTGATTTCTTACATTTAAAAATTTAAAACCACTTTTTTGCAATATTAGTTTTCTATCTTCAAAAACAAACTTTTCACCAAAAGCTTTTTCAAATCTATCAAGAGTCTCATCAGCAATTCTTCCCTTAGGCAATGCAATCGTTAGCATCTATTATCCTTTTCATATTTTCAAATATTAAATCTTTTTTATATTGGCTATTTTTGAAAAATGAAGATAAAAATTCTCCATCTCCGCCTGTAAATATTATATTTTTATCTTTACAAATCTCTTTTATTGGTAAAATGATAGATTTAATCAAAGCGTATAAAATAGCATCTTTTGTTTGAAGCGGTATTTTATCTAAATTAATATTTTTTTCAAAATCTACTTTTAATTTTTCTGAAATATTTTCATAACTTTTTACAAAACTATTTATACCAAGAAGTATAAAACCACCCTTATGAACGGAGTTTTCAATAATATCAACCGTAATAGCACTTCCAGCATCAACTATAACTGCATTTTTTTGAAAACAACAAGCAACAACTCTATCAATTCCCATGCCAATATAAGAAGTTTTAAAAGTTATAAAAGAACTTAAATCTTTTGCTTGAGGATTTTTTTCAAGTAGCTTAACTTTTGCTTTTTCATTTACACTTATATAAAAAATTTCTTCTTCAAAGCTTGGAATTTCATCATTTTTATAATAATTTTTTATTTCATCATTTATAAAAAATTTTGTACTTGTATTTCCAATATCACATAAAATCAACTCGGACGCTCCAACCATTTTCTTTTAAAAATTCTTTTGCTTTTGAGCACATTGGGCTTTTTATTAAAAGCTCTTTTACTTTAAAATTATGTCCAACAAAACTTGATAAATTATTTGATAAATCAATTAAATCTTCTGCACTTTTTCTTATAAATCTACTTTTTGAATCAAAAATAAAAATTGCATAATATTTTAAATCCATTGTTGTTCCAATAAAAATCTCTATTTTTTTTCTACTATTAATATCTTTTGGTAAAATCTCTTTAAAATCTTTAAATAGTATATTTTTTTTTGAAAAGTACTCTGTAATTTCTTTCATTTATATCCTTAAAAGCTTTATTATAACAAACTTTTGTATAATTACAAAAATATAACTCTATCAAGAAATGAAATGAAAAATTTAAGCTACGAAGAACAATCAATAATCACAAGAGGTATCATAAAAGCGGCTGTGTTAATGAGTGAATATGGTGCTGAAAGTATTTTAATAGAACAAACTGCACAAAGATTAGGTAAAGCTTTGGGTGCTAATAGTGTAGAACTTTCACTCATTCCTTCAGCAATAGTTTTAACAACTCTGTACAACGATCAATCAGTTACTACAACAAGAAGAGTTCATCACAAACCTATTAATATGAGTATAGTTTGTGAAATTCAGAAAATAGTTTTAAAAATGGAAAAAAATGACCATGATATAAATTATTTATACACAATTTTAAAAAACATTGAACCAAACTACTATAATCGCTGGTTAGTTGTAATAATGGTAGGACTTGCTTGTAGTAGCTTTGCCTATTTACAAGGTGGTGATTTATTATCATTAGTAACTACATTTGCGGCTTCAAGTATTGCTATGTTTACTAGACAAGAACTCGCAAAGCGAAGATTTGTGATGATTATTACTTTTGGGATAACCGCATTTGTTGCAACTTTAATTGCTGGAATATCAAAAATGTACGGTTTTAGCTCTACCCCAAATATTGCACTTGCAGCCAGCATTTTATTATTAGCACCTGGATTTGCGTTTGTAAACTCTTTTCTAGATTCTTTTAAAGGTTATATGATGATGGGTTGGGGACGTTGGATGGAAGGAAGTATTCTTACACTTGCAACTTCAGTTGGAGTTATTTTTGCTATTGCACTTTTAAAAATTTGAGGTTAACATGGAATTAATTTTAAAACTTGTTATTGAAGGTATTTTTGCTAGTTTTGCCTCTTTAGGATTTGGCATGGTTTTTAATGTCCCTAAATATACATTAAAATATTGTGCACTAGGTGGAGCAATAGTTTATGATTTAAGAACTATATTTTTAAGTTTAGATTTTGGAATAGAAATATCAACATTTTTTGCATCAGCAATTATAGGAATAATTGCTCTTTATTGGTCAAGAAAATATAAAATTCCAAGACCTGTATATACAGTTGCTTCTATTATTCCTATTCTTCCAGGAACATATGCATTTAGTGCCATGATATCTTTAATAGATATAAATAGATACGGAATAAATCCTGAATTAATTGAAATATTTATTCACAATGGCTTAAAATCTGTTTCCATTTTATTTGCTATTACTTTTGGACTTGTTCTTCCATCTTTATACTTTCTAAGATTAAACAGACCAGTTATTTAATATAACTGGTGTTTTTTTATAAATTCGTCATCAACGTCTATAATTTTTCTACTTCTTAAAGAATCAATAACTTCTTTTGTGCAATTTACATCACCAGGCCATCTTCTACTAAAGTTATCAAAACTATTTTTATTTGTACCATCAAGACAAAGTGTATTACCTTCTATAAATAAATCCCTATTTGAATCAATATTATTTGTAACTCTCCAAATTAACATATATGGATTTTCTAAATCATTTGCTTTTTCATCAACAATTACTAAAATTTTAATATGAGGAAATAGAGGTTTTAAATCTTCAAAGATATATTTTTGAGATCTTTTTTTATCTACACTAATAACACAAATCGGATTTTTTGTATCTTTATAATATTGCTTAAGACTTCTTATTTCATTTGTAATATTTTGCATTTTATTTAAAAGTTCTGTATCTTCAAGTAAAGTAATACCTAATTCTTGAATTTCATCTCCAGTACAGTCAAGTCCAAGTTTTCCACCAACAGCAAATTTAGGACTAGAGTGATCTAAATGATCAACTACTCCTTTTGTTACTAAAATATCTTCAATATTTATTCTATTTAATATATATCTTATTATCTCATCATGAGAAGTTAGCTTAGGAGCATCATTATTTACAAAAATAGCATGTTTTACAAAACTCATTTGCCCTACTCCCCAAAATGCATGCATCATTTGATTTGCATGTCCTGGATAAAAACTATTTATTTTTGCCAAGATAAGATTATGATAAACACCATTTTCCGGCATATAATAATCTATTAAATCAGGTGCAGTTGTTTTTAAAAGTGGTAAAAATATTCTCTCTGTTGCATACCCCATATATTTATCTTCTAAAGGTGGTTTACCAACAACTGTTGCTAGAAATACAGGATCTTTTTTAGATGTAATTGCACTAACTTCCATAAAAGGAAACTCTTCTTCTAAAGTATAATAACCTGTATGATCTCCAAAAGGTCCTTCAATTTTTAACTTACTAGTATCAACGAAACCCTCTATAATGTAATCATTATCTTCTGGAACCCAAATATCATTTGTAATAGATTTAACAAGACGTGCTGGAGAATTTTTTACAAATTCATATAACATACGTTTAAAAACACTAATTGGAAGAGGTGCTTGTCCACACCAAATATACATAGGATCTCCACCAATACCTATACTTACTGGCATTTTTTTGCCAGCTTTTTTATATTCATGGAAAAAATGATTACTATCTTTGTGTATTTGCCAATGCATTCCTAGAGTATTATCAGGAAAAACTTGGAGTCTATACATACCAAGATTTTTTAACTCCCCATTTAAACTTTGTGTATAAACTTGTCCCATAGTAATAAATGGTCCACCATCTTCTTCCCAAGTTGTAATAACTGGTAAATCACTAAGCTTTGCATCATTTCCTAATTTTATAACTTCTTGGCACTCACCTTTTCCTTTTAATTTTTTAGGAATTGTATTTTTTAATGAAAACAACTTACCAAAAGTTGATAACTTCTCACTAAAAGTAACTGGTGGTTTTAATTTTAATAAAGATTCTATCTCTGCTGCTATTTTATTACCATCTCCGATAAATAATTTTACAGCTTCCTCATTACAAAAAACATTCATTAAAACTGGTTCTTTAAATTTCTTATTATTTTTTTTATCTACTACATTTGTAAAAAGAACTGCTTTTGAATCTGGTCTTTTTACCTCAACATAAGCCACATGAGGAACTTCAAGATTTATGTCAAGTTCATCATCAATAATTTTTAAAAGATTGTGTTTTTTTAATAGTTCTATTGCTTTTTTCATAATATTCCTAAAATATATTTTATTGATAGGATTTTATATCATTTTATGCTTTAAGATAAACTAAGTAAAAATAAAATAATTTTTATAAATTAATTTTTAAGCTTATATAAAAATAAGTATTACTTTTTTTCTCATTATATTTTACAAATATGCATTAATTGACCTATAAACTTTGCTTAAAATTTAAAATAAGATACAATCACTTTTAGTTTAAAATTTACTCAAGAGGAAGAAAGATGTCAACTGAGTTAATCCTAGCTTCTACTATTTTCATCGCAATTGGTGTAGTTTTATCTCTGTTCTTTGTCTCAACTAAGCATATTGGGCCAAATAACAAAGACTCTATTATTAAAAATTCTGTCTACGAAAGTGGGGTTACAAACCCAATTGGTACTACAAAAATAAGATTTTCTATTAAATTTTATTTAGTTGCTATATCATTCTTACTATTTGACGTTGAGTTAGTATATATGTTTCCTTGGGCTATAAATGTTGTAGAACTAGGATATATGGGACTAGTAAAAATGTTCATCTTTATGGGATTATTATTTGCTGGATTAATCTATATCTATAAGAAAAAGGCTTTATTATGGGATTAGGAATTGAATCAAGTTTAGGTGACAGCATACTAACAACAAAGCTTGATGCTGCTGTAAATTGGGGAAGATCTTATTCTCTTTGGCCAATGGCATTCGGAACTGCGTGTTGTGGTATTGAATTTATGGCAGTTGCTGCATCAAGATATGATGTTTCAAGATTTGGAGCTGAAGTTGTAAGATTTTCTCCAAGACAGGCGGATTTACTTATAGTTGCAGGAACAATTTCATACAAACAAGCTCCTATTTTAAAAAAAATATATGAGCAAATGTGTGAACCAAAATGGGTTATTTCTATGGGTGCATGTGCTTGTAGTGGTGGTTTTTATGACAACTATGCAACAGTTCAAGGAATTGATGAAATAATTCCTGTAGATGAATATGTAGCTGGTTGTCCTCCAAGACCAGAAGCTGTTCTTGATGCTATTATGAGAATTCAAGAAAAAGCAAAAAATGAATCAATTATAAAAGATAGAGTAAAAGAGTATAAAGGATTTTTAGATGCTTAAATGTGATTTATTAATTGATTCAAAAAATTTAAGAGAGACTATTCTTAGATTAAAAAAAGATGAGGATTATACAATCCTTTTAGATATTGCTGGAATTGATTACTTAAAATTTCCAGATACTACTCCTTCAAGATTTGCACTTGTTTATGTTTTAAGAAGTTCTGATTTTAAAAAAGAAATTACTGTAAAAACTTTTGTAAGTGATGAAACTCTAAGCTTAGATTCAATTTATGATATATTTGCTTCAGCTAACTGGGCTGAAAGAGAAGCTTATGATCAATATGGAATCAAATTTTTAAATCATCCAAACTTAAAAAGAGTTTTAAATCACAAACAATTTATTGGTCATCCTTTAAGAAAAGATTACACTATTACAAAAGGGCAAATTTGTACAGAAACAGATGATTTAATGGATGAAATGACTCCATTACTTGAATCTAAAGGTTACACAAAAGAAGAGATAGAAGACTTAATGCTTTTAAATGTTGGGCCATCTCACCCTGCTTCTCACGGAACAATTAGAAACTTTGTGGCAATGGAAGGAGAAACAATTACTGCTTGTGTAACAGAAATTGGTTACCTACATAGAGGTTTCGAAAAAGCTTGTGAGCACCATACATATTCTCAAGTAATTCCATATACAGATAGATTAAATTACTGTAGTGCAATACTAAATAACATTGGTTGGGCTAAAGCAATTGAAGAGATGCTAAACATTGAAATAACACCTAGAGCAAAAATGATTAGAGTTGTTATTGGAGAATTAAGTAGAATCATCGATCACTTCGTTTGTAACGCAGCTAATATGGTTGACTTAGGTGGACTTACAAGCCTTTGGTATTTATTTGGAGCAAGAGATCAAGCTTATGATTTATTATCAAAACTAACAGGTGCTAGACTTACAAATACTTACACAAGAATTGGTGGTTTAGAGTTTGATTTATATGATGGATTTGCTGAAGATTTAGAAGAGGTTCTAAAAACTGCAGAAAAAAGTATAGATGATGTATTATCTTTAATTGCTCATAACAGAATTTATCAAGACAGAACTCAAGATGTTGGAGTTATAAAACCTGATTTTGCTTTAGCAAATGGTATCTCAGGACCAAATTTAAGAGCAGCTGGAGTTGCTCATGATTTAAGAAAAGATAAGCCATATTATGGATATGAAAATTTTGATTTTGATGTAGTAATAGGTAGTCATGGTGATGTTTATGACAGAATGATGTGTAGGTTTGAAGAGTCAATTCAATCTATCAAAATTATTAGACAGGCTATGAAAAATATGCCAGAAGGTCCTATTAATATATATGCACCAAATGTTGTACTACCTTTGAAAAAAGATGTTTATGGAAATATTGAAGGTTTAATGAACCAATTTAAACTTACTTTTGAAGGTATTATTGTGCCAAAAGGTGAATATTATAGTTCAACTGAAGCTGCAAATGGGGAATTAGGATTCTTTACTGTAAGTGATGGAAGTGGAAGACCATACAGAGTAAAATGTAGACCACCATGTTTTTATTCACTTGCAGCATATTCAAAAATAGTTGAAGGAACAATGCTTGCAGATGCTGTTATCACAATGGCTAGTTTGAATTTTATTGCTGGGGAGTTTGATAGATAATGAGTAGTTTTAGTTACACACCAGAAAATGAAGCAAAATTCCAAGAATACGCTTCAAGATATCCAAAAATTGACTCTTGTATGTTACCAGCTCTTTGGTTAGTACAAGAACAAGAAGGTTGGGTTAGTCCAGAAGCTATGGTTTACGTAGCAAAAAAAGTTCAAAAAAGTCCTATGCAAGTTTATGAAGTAGCAACTTTTTATACAATGTTCAATTTAAAACCAAAAGGTAAATATCATATTGAACTATGTAAAACAGTATCTTGCATGCTTATGGGAGCAAAAGAGCTTAAAAAGTATATAAAAGACACTTTAGGATTAGAGCCTGGGGAAACAAGTGCTGATGGTCTTTTTACATTTAGTGAAGTTGAATGTCAAGGTGCATGTGGAGATGCTCCAATGATTGCATTAAATAATGTTTATCATGGAAAATTAACAAAAGAAAAACTGGAAAAAATAATTTGGGAGTGTAAAAATGGTAACTAAAATAGTAAGTAAAAATTTTGACATCCCAAATTCTCATAAACTTGAAGTTGCTCTTAGTAATGGAAGATATTCGTCAATAGATAAACTTTTTACTATGAAACCTGAAGAAGTAACTGCCGAAGTCACAAAGTCAGGACTTAGAGGAAAAGGTGGTGGAGGAGCTGCTTGTGGACCTAAATGGGAACTTATGCCACCAGTTGATGGACGTCCAAGATATTTAATAGTAAATGGAGATGAAAGTGAACCAGGAACTTTTAAAGATAGACAAATTTTTCAGTATGACCCACATCTTTTAATTGAAGGAATTATCTGTACTTGCTGGGCCATACAAGCAAATCATGCTTATATTTATATAAGAGGTGAATATAAATTTTTCATTGATAGATTAAATGAAGCTATCCAAGAAGCTTACAAAGCAAAAATAATTGGTGATAAAATCATGGATAAATATGATTTTAAAGTCGATATTACTGTTCATAGAGGTGGTGGTGCATATATCTGTGGTGAAAAATCAGCGTTAATTGAATCTCTTGAAGGTAAAAGAGGACACCCAAGACTTAAACCACATGGAAAAGAGTGTGAATGGTTTTATGATAATCCAGCAACAGTAAATAATGTTGAGACAATATCTTCAGTACCAAATATTGTTGAAAATGGTGCCGAAGGTTACACAAAATATGGTACAGAAAAATCTCCAGGAACTATGCTTTTTGCTATTTCAGGACCTGTTAAAAATCCAGGTGTTTATGAGATGGAATATGGAAATAAAATGATAGATTTTTTAAATGTTCTTGGTGGAGGAATGCTTGAAGGTAAAAAATTAAAAGCAATAATTCCAGGAGGAACATCTTGCCCAATATTAACAGCAGCTGAAGTTGAAAAGGCTGTTTTAGATTATGAATCAATGTGGGATATTGGTTCGACTTTAGGTACAGGAGGGATGATAGTAATAGATCAAGATACGTCAATGGTAGATGTAGCTAAAAATATTATAGAGTTTTATCACCACGAATCATGTGGGCAATGCACACCTTGTAGGGAAGGTTGTGGATGGATTGATAAAATTTTAGAAAAAGTTTTAAATAAAGAAGCACAAAAGAAAGATTTACAAACTATTCTTGATGTGTGTGATACTATGAATGGAAAAACTGTATGTGTTTTTGCACCAGCTGTAAAAGATATTATTGCTAGTATAGTGCAAAAATTTCCCGAAGAGTTCGAAACATATTTACAAAAATAAATTTAAATTAATAACAAAGGATATAAAAAATGGCAAAAAATACAATGACTTTTACTGACAATAGAAATGGTAAGGCATACGAATATAATATTATTGATGGTACAAGAGGACCAAGTGTTGTTGATATTTCAACTTTTTATAAAGATTCTGGAATGTTTACATTTGACCCAGGTTATACTTCGACTGCAGCTTGTGAATCAAAAATTACATTTATTGATGGTGAAAATTCAGAATTAAAATATAGAGGTATTGATATTGCTGATTTAGCTGGAAAACACTCTTTTTTAGATGTTTCTTACTTATTAATGAACGGTGAACTTCCAACAGCTGAAGTTTCTAAAAATTTAGATTTAGAAATTAGACATAGATCTTTTGTTGATGAAGGAATCATAAGACTTTTTGATGCATTACCAGATAGAGCTCATCCAATGGCAACTATGGGAGCTGCAACTATGGCACTTTCAGCTTACTATAAAGATCACTTACATTTAGAAGATGAAGAAGCATTCAAAACTATGCAAAATAGAATTCTTGCAAAAATGCCTACAATTGCTGCAATGGCATATAGAAATTCAATTGGAACTCCACTAATTTATCCAGATGTTGATAGATATTTCACTGAAAACTTCTTATATATGTTAAGAGCTTACCCAGGTGGAAAAATGAAACATTTGGCTGATGGTTCAAATCAAGAAATTACTCAAATTGAAGTTGATGCATTAGATGCAATTTTCACTTTACATGCAGACCATGAACAAAATGCTTCTACAACAACTGTAAGAAATGTTGGTTCAACTCAAGCTCACCCTTATGTTGCTATTGCTTCTGGTATCTCTGCTTTATGGGGATCAGCTCACGGTGGAGCAAATGAAAAAGTTATGGATCAATTAAAAATGATTGGTGATGTTAAAAATGTTCCTTCTTATATAGCAAAAGCTAAAGATAAAAATGATCCATTTAGATTAATGGGATTCGGTCACAGAGTTTATAAAAATAGAGATCCAAGAGCTGAAACATTAAAAGGTTTACAAGATAAATTAAGAGAATCTTTAAATCTAGATTCAAAACTTTTAGATATTGCTAAAGCAGTTGAAGAAGCAGCATTAAGTGATAATTATTTTAAAGAAAGAGGATTATATCCAAATATTGACTTCTATTCAGGAGTAATTTTAACAGCTCTTAAAATTCCAGTTGAAATGTTTACACCAATATTTGTTATTGGAAGAACTCCAGGATGGATTGCACAATGGGCAGAGTTAAAAAGAGATCCAAAACATAAAATTGCTAGACCAAGACAATTATATACAGGTAAATAATAGATTAAAATATTCAAAAGGGGATATGCTTATGGCCGAAACAGTTAGTATTACGATTAATGGTATTCAATTTCAAGCAAAAAAAGGTAGTTTGTTAATTGATAAATTAATAGATGAAAATATTCATATTCCCCATTTTTGTTATCACCAAGCACTGGGGAAAGATGGAAATTGTAGAATGTGTATGGTTGAAATCGATGGTCAGAAAAGACCTCAAATTGCATGTGACACACCTATAAAAGATGGAATGATTGTACGAACAAAAGGTGAAAAGATTGAAAAAGTAAGAAAAGACATCTTAGAACTTGAACTAATTAATCATCCAATTGATTGTCCGACTTGTGACCAAGCTGGTGAGTGTAAACTACAAGATTACTATATGGAATCTGGGTTTTACGCGTCAAGAGTAAATCTTGATGCTAAAAATGAAGCTAGAAAAAGAGTTGATTTAGGCTCAAATGTAATGCTTGATGAAGAGAGATGTGTTTTATGTCTTAGATGTGTAAGATTTTGTAAAGACATTACAAAAACTGCAGAGTTAGGTGTAGTTTCAAGAACAGATCACTCTACAATTGGGACATTCCCTGGTAGACCTCTAAATAATCCTTATGCTATGAATGTAGTTGATTTATGCCCTGTTGGAGCATTAACAAGTAAAGACTTTAGATTTAAACAAAGAGTTTGGTTTTTACAAAGTTTTGAAGCTATTTGTAATGGCTGTTCAAAAGGTTGTAACATAAGTATAGATCATAGAAAAGAAAAATATAAAGATGATATGATTTACAGATTTAGACCTAGAACAAACAAAGCAGTAAATGGATGGTTCATTTGTGATTATGGAAGATTATCACATCATAATGAATCAACAAACAGATTTGAAACTGCGTTAATAGATAAAAATGAAACAAATCTTTCTAACGCTATTATCAATATCTTCAAAGAATTGTCATCTTCTCAAAATATATTAATACTTTTAAGTCCTAATTTATCTTATGAAGAGATAGTAAATGTAAAAACATTGGCAAGCAAATTAAATATAAAAGTTAGTGGCTATTCTCCAAATACTTTTGATGAATCTTTTGCTGATGAGTGGTTAAAAAAAGCTGATAAATCTGCAAATAGAACATCATTTAAAGAACTTGAAATTGATGAATCAAAAGAGTTCTTTGAAAAATCTTTAAATGAAGCTAAAACTGTTTTTATAGTAGAAAATAGTTATTTTGAAGAGAATTTAAAATTGATAGAAAATAAAAAAGTAATATCACTATTTTCACATCACTGTTTAACTATTGGAAATTCAAATATTGCTGTTCCTGTTGCTTCATTTTATGAAAAAAGTGGAACTTATATAAACTGTGATGGAATTAAACAAAAAGTTGTTTCAAAAATTGAAAAAAATAATCCTATGCCTACAATCACAACAATAATTGAAGATATAAAATCAATGATTGAAAAAGGAACTATATGAGCAATTTAGTTATAATTATAGTAAATATTGCCCTGTCTGTTATATTAGCTGTCGGCTTAACACCTCTTTGGGTATGGTGGGAGAGAAGAATAGCTGGTTTTATTCAAGATAGAAGCGGACCAAATAGATGTAATATTGGTGTATTTAGACTTGGTGGACTAATTCAAAGTATAGCTGATATGCTAAAACTTATATTTAAAGAGGATTTTGTTCCTTCACATATTAAAAATAAATTCTTCTTTGCAATTGCTCCAGTAATAGTATTTTTTTGCTCTTTTTTAACTTTTGCAGTTATTCCTTATGCTGATGTTTTTGTTTACGATGGAACTTCACATACGATGCAAGCTATTCCAAATCATCTTGGAATTATGTGGTTTATTGCATTTGCGGGTCTTAGTGTATATGGTATTATCTTAGGTGGTTATTCATCTGGAAATAAATATGGTCTTTTAGGTTCTATTAGAGCCTCAGCACAAGTTATATCATATGAAGTTGCTATGGGATTAGCAATTATCTCTATGATTATATCATATGGTTCAATTCATTTAACAGATATGGTAAATGCACAAGCTGGAACTTATCTTGGTGTTATTCCAATGTGGGGTGTATTTATTCAACCAATCGCAGCAATTATATTCATAGTTTGTGCTTTTGCAGAAACAAATAGAGCACCTTTTGACTTAGCAGAAGGTGAAAGTGAGATTGTTGCAGGATATCACACTGAGTATAGTGCTATGAAGTTTGGTCTTTTCCAAGTTGGTGAATATGCAGCAATGAGTGCTTCAAGTGCTATTATTGTTACTCTATTCTTTGGTGGTTATCAAATACCATGGATGGATACAGCAACTATTAAAGCCAACATCAATTACGTTATTTTAGCTATATTAATAGTACTTCCAATTTTAGTATATTTATTTACAGGTTGGATGAAAAAAAATAACAAAGCAATTGGTAACGACAAAAGTAGAGAAAAAGAGACAAAAATTTTAACTGTTATATTTTGGGCATTAGCAATTGGTATTTCTGCTTTATTAATATCTTTCTTAACAACTGGTTTAGGAGAGAATGGTATCAATATTGTAACTGCTGCTTTACAAATAGGAACTTTTTTAATTAAGTTTTTTATGATGGCATTCGTTTTTATGTGGGTTAGATGGACAGTTTTAAGATTTAGATATGACCAACTACAAATGTTAGGATGGAAAATTTTAATACCACTAGCATTATTAAATATTGTTGTAACTGCAATATTTGTAGTTGTAAAAGGAAGTTAACATGGCAATAAAAGTAGTACCAAGATACGGAAAATCATTTAAAGACAAGTTATATCTTCCAGCAATTGCTGGGGGTATGAAAACAACTTTCAAGCATTTCTTTAAAAATCTAAGAGATGTGGAAAGTTTAAATACTTTGCAATATCCAGAAATTCAACCAACAGATATAACAGAAAGATACAGAGGAGTACATAGACTTACTAAGCACGATGATGGAACTGAAAAATGTGTTGCCTGCTTTATGTGTGCAACTGCATGTCCTGCGGAATGTATTTTTATTGAAGCTGAAGAGAGATTTGATGGTGTTGATGAAAAAAGACCAAAAGAGTTTAAAATTGATCTTTTAGAGTGTGTTTTCTGTGGATATTGTGTTGAAGCTTGTCCATGTGATGCAATAAGAATGGATACTGGAATTTTTTCATTTACAGCTTCAAGTAGAGAAGAGTTTGTACTAGATAAAAAAGCTCTTATGAAAAATGAGAGATCAAAGGATTTTGAATGATAGCAAATATTATTTTTTTAGCTCTTGCTTTTTTTGCAATAAGTGGTGCAATAGCAATGATTCTTTATAAAAATCCTATGTTTAGTGCATTAGGTGTTTTAATTTCAATGCTAAGTGTTGCGGGAATGTTTGCACTTTTAAATGCAACTTTTCTATTTTTAATACAAATAATAGTTTATGCTGGTGCGATTATGACTCTTATTTTATTCATTCTAATGTTTTTGAACATAAATGAAGAAGATTTACCAAATGAGCCACATAAATATAGATTGATTACTATTAGTGCAATTATTATGCTTCCTCTAAATATTTTAGTTTTAAAAGCTGTATCCCTACTACCTGAAAAAGATTTATCACCACTTGAAACAACTTTTGGAGATTTAAAACCACTTGGAATTACACTGTATGATAACTGGATTGTTGCAGTTGAATTAATATCTATACTTCTTTTAATAGCCCTAGTAGGTTCAGTAGTACTTGCTAAAAAAAGAAAAACTAAAATTATAGATAAGGAGGACTAAAAATGATATCACTTACTTCTTATGCCTTTGTTTCAATGATGCTTTTTTCTATTGGAGCGATTGGAGTAATTGCAAGAAAAAATATCTTTGTAATTTATATGTCAATAGAGATGATGCTAAATGGAATAAATCTTTTTTTAGTAACATTTGCTAGATACCATTTTAACATAGATCCACAAATTATAACTATTATTGTAATATCTATTGCTGCTGCTGAAGCTGCGATTTTTTTATCTGTAATTATTCTTTTATTTAGATCTAAAAAATCTTTAGATACTGATTTATTCACATCTCTTGCACAAGGAGAGAAAAAATGAGTACAAATTTACTTATTTGGATAATATTGTCTCCATTAATTGGTGCAATTTTAAATGGTGCTTTATATTTTTACAATATTAAAAAAAGAAATATTGGTGAATTACCTTTTGCATTTATAGGAACACTAACTCCTTTAATATCTTTTTTAATAACTCTGTCTTTATTCTTAAAAATGTTAGAAGAAAAAATAATATTTAAACAACATATTTTTACTTGGTTAAATATATCAAGCCTAAATGTTGATATGGCATTTTTAGGTGATAACTTAGCTATTTTTATGTCAATGTTTGTAACTTTTGTTGGTTGGTTAATTCATATTTATGCTGTTGGTTATATGAAAGGTGATGAAGGATTTGGTAAATTCTTTGCTTACTTTAACCTTTTTCTAGCATCTATGCTTATTCTTGTTCTAGCTGATAATCCTGTAATCTTATTTATTGGATGGGAAGGTGTTGGAGTTTGTTCATACCTTTTAATTAAGTTCTATTATGGAGACAAAAATAATGTTCTTGCTGCCAATAAAGCGTTTATTGTAAATAGAGTTGGAGATTTTGGATTTTTATTAGGAATTGCAACTCTATTTTTTGCTTTAGGACAAGTTGATTTATCTTTCTCTTCAATTGAAGCAAATTTAGGAAATACAACAAATGGTTGGTTACTTCTAGCTGGGTTCTTACTTTTTGTAGGAGCTATGGGGAAATCAGCACAAATTCCTTTATATACATGGCTTCCTGATGCAATGGCTGGACCAACACCTATTTCAGCATTAATTCACGCAGCTACAATGGTTACTGCTGGGGTTTATATGGTTGCAAGATTTCACTTTTTATATAGTGGAATTGAAGAAATAGGTACATTTATAGCTTATATTGGTGCTTTCTCTGCACTACTTGCAGCTATTATTGCAACAAGACAAACTGATATTAAAAAAATACTTGCTTATTCAACTATGAGTCAACTTGGTTATATGTTTATCGCTGTTGGATTAGGTTTTTATTCAACAGGATTATTCCATGTATTTACACATGCTTTCTTCAAAGCAATGTTATTCATGGGAGCTGGTGGAGTAATATTGGCAATTCACCATGAACAAAATATATTTAACATAGCAAAACATAGAGCAAGCCTTCCAATAATTTCAACTACATTCTTAATCGGTGTTATAGCAATTTCAGGAATACCTCCATTTTCTGGATTCTTCTCTAAAGATGCTATTTTAGCAGCTGCATTTCAAGAAGGACATTATTTAATATATGGTATTGCACTATTTACTGCTTTCTTAACAGCATTTTATATGTTTAGATTATACTTTATAGTATTTGTAACACCAAATCACCATAAGAAAGAATATGTTTATACAAGTATGACAATTACTATACCTTTGCTAATACTTGCTATTGGTGCTATTGGTGCAGGATTTTTAAACTTCCCATCAATTTTTGGAGGAAGTCATATGGTTGATAGTTTCCTTGGAAGCTTAAACTCTAAAACAATAACTATTTCACATAACACAGAGTATATTTTAATGGCTCTTTCAGTTCTTGTTGCATCATTAGGAATTTTTGTTGCTTACAAAAAATATGCTAATTTTGATTTAGAAAAACCTGAACTAGAAGTTGGATTTATTGGAAGAAAACTGTATGTTGATGAACTTTATGATTTAATCTTTGTTAGAGGATTAAAATCTATATCTAAACTTTTTGACAAAGTTATCGACGATAAAATTATTGATGATACAATCATGAGAATATCGACTGGCTTTGTAAATGTAGGTAAAAGAGTTGCAACTATTCAAAATGCAAATGTAAGATTTTATGCTGTATTCATGCTTTTAGGTATGACTTTTGCCTTTATTTACCTATATATTTCATTAGGATTGTAATATGAATCAACTAATACTTTCATTTATTATATTTTTACCAGCTATCGTGGCTTTGGGATTAATGATAACAACAAAAGAGGTAAAGACAGTTAGAAATATCTCTTTTGTTACAACAACTGTTGTTTTAGCTTTAGCTTTAAAACTTTTTATGGATTATGAAGCTAATTCTTCAATGCAATTTGTTGTAAATACTCCTTGGATAGAAAGCTATGGAATAAATTACTATTTAGGACTTGATGGTTTCTCATTAACTATTCTTATGATGATTGCAATTTTAATTCCTTCTTCATACCTGTTCCTTTGGGAAAAAGAGAACAAGTCATATTTTATTAATATGCTTTTAGTTCAAACAGGAGTTACAGGTGCTTTATTGTCTTTAGACATTGTTCTGTTTTATTTCTTCTGGGAACTTATGCTTATTCCAATTTTCTTAATGATTGGTATGTATGGAAGTGGAGATAAAGTAGCTACAACTTTAAAAGTAACTATTTATACAATGGCGGGTTCATTATTTATGTTACTTGCAATTTTCTATCTTGGAATGAGCTACTTTAATGAGTTTGGTTCTTGGTCTTTTGCTTACAACGATTTAGCAAAAATAACTTCTTTAGATTCATCTACTAAAATGTGGTTATTTTTAGCATTTTTATTTGCTTTTGCAATTAAAATTCCGTTATTCCCTGTACACACTTGGATTATGGCAACATATAAAAATGCTCCAACAGGTGCTGTATTTATTTTATCTTCAATTATGGCAAAACTTGGAATTTATGCTGTAATTAGATTCTTAATACCTATATTTCCTGAAGAAGTAGCTTTATATTCAACAGAACTTGTAGCAGTTGGAATTTTTGGAATGATATATTTTGGAGTTGCTGCTTTAACACAAGAAGATGTTAAAAGAATGTTTGCATACTCTTCTGCATCTCACTTAAGTTTTATTGCAGCTGGGGTATTTTCTTTAACAAGTTATGGTTTAAATGGTGCTTTATATTTAATAATGGCTCACGCAATTGCAACAGGTGCACTATTTTTATTAGTTGGTAATATTCAAGACCAAACTGGAACTAAAAAAATTAAAGAGTTAGGGGGTATCGCTAAAAAAGCACCTATTCTGACATTTATTTTTGCAATTATGCTATTTTCAAATGTTGGACTACCAGGTACAAGTGGTTTCGTTTCAGAATTTTTAATTATCTTTGGTGTATTCCAATTTAATATTTATCTTGGAATTATTGCAGCTCTTTCTGTTATTATTGGAGCTTCTTATATGCTTTGGATGTTTCAAAGAGCTATTTTACAAGATAGAGATGAATCTCTTTGTGAATTAAAAATGAAAGATTTAAAAATAAAAGAAATTTTAGCTTTAACTCCATGGATAGTTTTAATATTTGTTATGGGATTTTTTCCAGATATTTTCACAAATATCTATGAGCCAACTGTAAGCTCATATTTACAAAACATTTTACAAATTGGAGCAACAAAATGAATGAATTTATTTTAATTCTACCAACTTTAATAGTTTTAGTTGGGGCATTAGTACTTATGCTTTTAAGTATGTATGAAAAAATCTCTACAAAAACTAATATTGTTGCTACATCTTTATTTTTAGTTTTAGCTTTGGTATTTTCTTTAATCAATATAAATTCAAGTTATTCAGTTCAGGCTTATGAAGGTTTTTTACATAACGTTTTAACATTTGATTCATTCTCAAATTTCTTCAACACAATACTAATTCTTGGAACACTTTTAACTGTTCTTATTGGTGAGAGTTATTTTAGAAATAGAGATTATTTTAAAGGTGAATTTTTCAGTTTAATTTTATTTGCTCTTTTTGGAATGATGATATTAACACAATCAAATGAATTAATTACTGCATTTATTGCTTTAGAAATTGCATCTTTTGCAGTTTACATTATGGTTGGATTTAATCAAGACAATTCAAAAAGAATTGAAGCATTATTTAAATATTTAGTTTTAGGAGCTTTTGTTGGAGCTTTCTTCCTTTTAGGATTAGTTTTAGTATATGGAGCTGTTGTTTCAACAAGTTTTACTGATATAAAAGTTTATATTGATAATGCAAGTGTAAATGATTTAGTTTTAGTTTATATTGGTTTAACTCTAATATTGTTTACCTTTCTATTCAAAATTGCAGCATTCCCATTTCAATCATGGTTGCTTGACGTTTATCAGGGTGCTCCAATGATTGTAACTGCATTTATGGCATCTACGTTTAAGATCTCTATTTTTGCATTTTTCCTTAGATTGATTATTGATACAATTTCACCAATCTTTGATTTCTGGGATGGTTTGTTAACTATTGTTGTTTTAGTAACTTTAGTTATAGGAACATGGCTTGCAATTACTCAAGAAAAAGTAAAAAGAATGTTAGCTGCTTCATCAATAGTTCATACAGGTTATATCCTTATGGCGTTTGTTGCACTAACATATGAAAATACTCAAATTGCTAACATTGATGTATCACATTCAATAATGTTCTATTTATTAGCTTACATGTTAGCTGCATTAGGTTCATTTGGTTTAATCTCTCAAATAAACTCAAAATCTGTAATTAGAGTTACATTTAGTGACTTTAATGGTTTAGCTAAACAAAGACCTTTTTATGCTCTGATGCTAACTATTTTCCTTTTATCACTTGCAGGAATTCCTGGAACTATAGGATTTATAGGGAAACTTTATGTATTTACTGAAACAATTAAAGCAGGTTACATTTTAATAGCTATTCTTGCAATTATTGCTACAATAATTTCAATTTATTACTATTTTAGACTTATTGCTGCTATGTATTTTTATGATGCTAAAGATGAATGTGAAATTCAAAATTTCAATGAAAAAAATATATCAAATTATGCTGTTGCATTTATAGCAATTGCTACAGTAATTGGAGGAATTGGAAGCGCTATTATATTCTTTATTCCAACGTTAAGTATTGATACAATTACTAATCTAACAAATATAGCTATACAGTCACTATTTATAAAATAGTTGTTTAAAAACGAAACAATTACTAATACTAAAAAGTGCCGTAAATCCCCACTTGGGGATTGAGTGTAACTTTTCTACCACTATACATTAACAAAAAGTAAATATACTATCTGTCATTGAAGAAACTTTAAACTATTATTTTGCTATGATTTTGTGAAATCTAAAATCGCAAGAAAGGATAGCAAATGAGTGACCTAATAGAGGGTTATTTAGGAAAAACAACAGAAGGGAAAAAGAGTAGGCTTCCAGCTAAACTAGACTTTGTTCAAAGTTTTACGGGTGGTTTTCTAGCTCTATTTATGTGGGCACATATGATGCTTGTTGCATCAATTTTAGTGTCAAAAGATTTTATGTATCAAGTTACAAAATTATTAGAGGGTAGTTTTATATTTGAAGGTGGAAATCCACTTCTAGTATCTATTACTGCTATAGTTATTTTTGTTATTTTTATAGTTCATGCTGCATTAGGAATGAGAAAATTACCAGGTAACTTTAAACAATACCAAGTAATTAAAGCTCACTCAAAAAGTATGGGTCATGATGATACAAAACTTTGGTTTACACAAGCATTTACAGGTTTTGCAATGTTCTTCTTAGGTTCAGTGCATTTATATGTAATTATGACACATCCAGATCAAATTGGACCATACGAAAGTTCTGCTAGAGTTTGGGATGAATATATGTGGCCTCTATATATTTTACTTTTATTGGCTGTTGAATTCCATGGAACAATAGGTTTATACAGACTTTGTGTTAAATGGGGATGGTTCGATGGTGAAAACCCAAGAGAAACTAGAAAAACTCTTAAAAAATTAAAATGGGCATTAACTGTGTTCTTCTTAGTTTTAGGATTTGCTTCTCTTGCAGCTTATATGAAAATCGGTTATGAAAACTCTAAAAATAATATTCCTAGAGACTCATTCCAACCATCTGCACATATTATGAATTATGATTTAAAAACTAAAAATGTTGGAGGAATCGCATAATGAAAATTAATTACTGTGATGCATTAGTTATTGGTGGAGGACTTGCAGGATTAAGAGCTGCTGTTGCTGCACAAAAAAAAGGTTTAAGTACAATAGTTTTATCACTAGTTCCTGTTAAAAGATCTCATAGTGCAGCTGCTCAAGGTGGTATGCAAGCATCTTTAGGTAACTCTAAAATGTCTGATGGAGATAACGAAGATTTACACTTTGCAGATACTGTAAAAGGTAGTGACTGGGGATGTGATCAAGAAGTAGCGAGAATGTTCGTTCACACTGCTCCAAAAGCTATTAGAGAACTTGCATCTTGGGGGGTTCCTTGGTCAAGAGTTGAAGCAGGAACAAGAGAAGCCGTTATTAATGCTAAAAAAACAACTATTACTGAAGATGAAGATAGACATGGTTTAATTACATCAAGAGACTTTGGTGGTACTAAAAAATGGAGAACATGTTATACAGCTGATGCAACAGGTCACACAATGCTATTTGGTGTTGCGAATGAAGCTTTAAAACACAATGTTGATATCAGAGATAGAAAAGAAGCTTTAAGCTTAATTCATGAAAATGGAAGATGTTATGGAGCTGTTGTAAGAGATTTAATAACTGGTGAACTAGAAGCTTATGTTGCAAAAGGTACATGTATTGCAACTGGTGGTTACGGAAGAATCTTTAAACAAACTACAAACGCTGTTATTTGTGAAGGAACAGGTGCTGCTATTGCACTTGAAACTGGAATTGCGACTTTAGGAAATATGGAAGCTGTTCAATTTCACCCAACTCCAATCGTACCATCAGGTATTTTATTAACTGAAGGTTGTAGAGGGGATGGAGGAATTTTAAGAGACGTTGATGGTCACAGATTTATGCCTGATTATGAGCCAGAGAAAAAAGAACTTGCATCAAGAGACGTTGTTTCTAGAAGAATGATTGAGCATATTAGAAATGGTAAAGGAGTTCCTTCTCCTTATGGATACCACGTATGGTTAGATATCTCTATTCTTGGTAGAGAACACATTGAGAAAAACTTAAGAGATGTTCAAGAAATTTGTCAAATCTTCAACGGAATTGATCCAGCTGATGAAGGTCCAAAAGGTTGGGCTCCAGTTCTTCCAATGCAACACTACTCTATGGGTGGAATTAGAACAAAAGCAACTGGTGAATCACAAAAATTAGCAGGTTTATTTGCTTGTGGTGA
>RRZU013248649.1_pt1 | contig 34303 bp, 26 predicted proteins | sample 2165561 | NCBI WGS metagenome assembly RRZU01 (sample SAMN10456909, study PRJNA506462) | wastewater metagenome | isolation source: wastewater sludge | place: USA: Moscow, Idaho | reverse complement strand
CCTTCTACAAGGGTGTGCCCACCCTGTGGGAGGGCATGTTGCGTACGACCGAGCAAGTTTTGGCATCTCATAAGGAAGTTGCCGAAGGAACAGGAGACGCTCTGTGACATCATTCCTAGATCGCGAGCCAGCCGTCATCGTTTTGGAGGACGGCACCTCATTCGTGGGTTACGCCTATGGCAGCCGCGGACGAGCGCTCGGTGAGATTGTTTTCTCCACCGGTATGACCGGCTATCAGGAGACCTTCACCGATCCGTCTTACCATCGCCAGATTATTGTCATGACGGCGCCCCATATTGGTAACACCGGTGTCAATCACGAAGATCCGGAGTCGGATCGTATATGGGCCGCGGGTGTCGTGGTCCGAGATCCCGCCCGTCGCGCCTCCAACTGGCGCTCCACCGGCGAGCTGGAAGATGACCTCATTGCTCAGCAGATCGTCGGTATCAGTGATATCGATACCCGCGCGTTAACCCGTCACCTGCGGGACCGTGGCGTGATGCGCGCCGGCATCTTCTCCGGTTCGGCCCTGCCAGATGGCGCCGCTCAGAAGAACCCGGCGGCGCTCCAGGTACTCAGGGAAATCGTGGCGGATGAGCCGCTCATGGCTGGAGCCAACCTCGCCCGCGAGGTGTCCACCTCTACGAGCTACGTTGTGGAGCCGGAAGGCGAAGCGAAGGTCACCGTTGTCGCCGTCGATCTTGGAATCAAGGCGCGCACACCGCAACAATTGGCTGCTCGCGGAGCTCGCGTCGTCGTCGTTCCACAGAGCGTTACTATGGCACAGATTGAGGAGATCGCGCCCGATGGCGTCTTCTTCTCCAACGGCCCCGGCGATCCGGAAGCGGCCACGGAGGAAGTAGATTTGCTGCGCTCGGTCCTCGACGCTGGCTACCCGTTCTTCGGTATCTGCTTCGGCAACCAGCTGCTTGGTCGAGCCCTTGGCTACGGCACCTACAAGCTGGACTACGGCCACCGCGGTGTCAACCAACCGGTCCTTGACCGTTCCACCGGCAAGGTGGAGATCACCGCGCACAACCACGGTTTCGCCGTGGACGCGCCGATTGCTGAGCCGTCGCTCGCCCCGTTTGCAGGGGGCAAGTACGGCCACGTCGAGGTCTCACATATCGGTTTGAACGACGACGTCGTGGAGGGCCTACGCTGCCTGGATATCCCGGCTTTCTCCGTTCAGTACCATCCCGAGGCTGCCGCTGGTCCACATGATGCCAGCTATCTCTTTGACCGCTTTATCGACCTCATGGTCGCACGGAAGGACGCTCGCTGATGCCACGTCGCGAAGATATCAAGTCGGTCCTCGTCATCGGCTCCGGTCCCATCGTCATCGGCCAGGCTTGCGAGTTCGATTACTCGGGCACCCAGGCCTGCAAGATTCTCAAGGAGGAGGGCCTACGGGTCATCCTCGTCAACTCCAACCCGGCCACCATCATGACGGACCCGGAGATGGCGGACGCCACCTACGTTGAGCCGATTACTCCCGAGGTGGTCGAGCAGGTTATCGCCAAGGAGCGCCCGGACGCACTGCTGCCCACCCTCGGTGGCCAGACGGCGCTTAACACCGCCATGGCACTTGTGGAGAACGGCGTCCTGGACAAGTACGGCGTGGAGCTCATCGGCGCCCGCGCGGAGGCCATCACCAAGGGTGAGGACCGCGACGAGTTTAAGAAGGTTGTCGATAAGTGCGGCGCCGAATCGGCTCGTTCATTTATCTGCCACACCATGGACGATTGCCATGCGGCGGCAGCTGAACTGGGCTATCCGCTGGTGGTGCGTCCCTCCTTCACCATGGGCGGCCTTGGCTCTGGCTTCGCCTACACTCCTTCCGATCTGGAGCGCATTGCGGGCCAGGGGCTGCATTATTCCGCCACCACCGAGGTGCTGCTGGAGGAGTCCATTCTCGGCTGGAAAGAATACGAGTTGGAGATCATGCGCGACCAGGCGGACAACGTCGTCGTCGTATGTTCCATTGAAAACGTGGATCCTGTGGGTGTCCACACTGGCGATTCCATCACCGTGGCGCCCGCGCTGACGCTGACGGACCGTGAGTTCCAGAAACTGCGTGATATCGGCATCGCGATCATTCGCGAGGTCGGCGTGGACACCGGTGGCTGCAACATTCAGTTCGCTGTGGATCCCGCTACCGGGCGCGTCATTGTCATCGAGATGAACCCACGCGTGTCGCGCTCCTCGGCGCTGGCGTCCAAGGCCACAGGTTTCCCCATCGCGAAGCTGGCCGCGCGTCTCGCACTCGGCTACACGCTGGACGAGATCCCCAACGACATCACGAAGTCCACCCCGGCCTCCTTCGAGCCCACGCTGGATTATGTTGTGGTGAAGATTCCGCGCTTTGCCTTCGAGAAGTTCCCGTCGGCGGATCCGGTTCTCACCACCACCATGAAGTCGGTGGGTGAAGCCATGTCCCTGGGGCGCAACTTTGCCGAGGCGCTGCAAAAGGCGATGCGCTCCATCGACAAGAAGGGCGCGGTGTTCCACTGGGAAGGCGAGCCACTGGCGGGCGAGGAGTTGGAGAAACTCATTGCCTCCACCGAGATCCCCACCGAGGGTCGCCTCATCAATGTTCAGCAGGCACTGCGTGCAGGGGCCAGCGTTGAGCGCCTCTTCGAGGTGACGAAGATTGACCCATGGTTCCTCGATCAGATTTGCCTCATCAACGAGCTGGCGGCTGAGATCGCGGAGAACGAGACCCTGAGTCCCGACCTTCTGCGGGTGGCGAAGCGACACGGCTTCTCCGATGCTCAGATCGCTCAAATTCGCCGAATCTCCGAGGAGACGGTGCGTCAAATCCGCTGGGCTTACGGTCTGCATCCGGTCTATAAGACTGTGGATACCTGTGCCGCTGAGTTCGCTGCGGACACTCCATACCACTACTCCAGCTACGACGACGAGACAGAGGTTGCCCCGCGCGAGCGGCCCGCCATCCTCATCCTCGGCTCCGGCCCCAATCGTATTGGTCAGGGTATTGAGTTCGACTACTCGTGTGTTCACGCAAGCCTCACGCTGGCGGAGAAGTACGAGACCGTTATGGTCAACTGCAACCCAGAGACGGTCTCCACCGATTACGACATCTCCAACCGCCTCTACTTCGAACCACTCACGCTTGAAGATGTGCTGGAGGTGTACGAGGCTGAAAAGGCTGCTGGCCCAGTGGCCGGCGTTATGGTGCAGTTGGGCGGACAGACGCCGCTCTCGCTTGCCAACTCTCTGGAGGCCGCCGGGGTTCCGATTATCGGTACGCCACCCGCTGCTATCGACGCGGCAGAGGATCGGTCGCTTTTCGGTGGCGTCCTGGCGAATGCAGGCCTCCATGCCCCAGCCTTTGGTACTGCCACCACGGACAAGCAGACCATCGAGATTGCCAACTCCATTGGCTACCCGGTCCTTGTGCGTCCCTCGTACGTGCTGGGTGGCCGTGGCATGGAGATCGTTTATTCTGAGCAGCAGCTACGCGAGTACCTGGACCGGCGGGAGACCTCGCGTACGGACGCGTCGCGTCGCAACGCACCGCTGCTTGTCGATCGTTTCCTTGACGCAGCGGTGGAGATTGACGTGGACGCCCTCTACGACGGCAAGGATCTCTTCCTTGGCGGAGTGATGGAGCATATCGAGGAATGTGGCATCCACTCGGGCGATTCCGCCTGTGTGCTACCTCCACTGACGCTCTCGCAGTCAGTTATGGAGCGCATTCGCGAAGCGACCCACGCGATTGCCGAGGGAGTGGGCGTGCGTGGCCTGCTAAACATTCAGTTTGGCCTCATGAACAACGTTCTCTATGTCATCGAGGCGAATCCGCGCGCCTCGCGCACGGTGCCCTTCGTGTCGAAGGCCACCGGCGTGCATTTGGCACGCGCGGCCTCGTGGGTGATGGCCGGACGAACCATCTCTGAGTTGCGCGCGGATGGACTTCTGCCGGATCATGACGCCACGGTTCTCGATCTCAAGGCGGCCATGGCCGTCAAGGAAGTAGTTCTGCCCTTCAAGCGTTTCCAGACTCGTGATGGCCGCGTGGTGGACACCATTCTCGGCCCTGAGATGCGCTCTACCGGTGAGGTCATGGGCTTCGCCTCGACCTTCCCGGTCGCTTTCGCCAAGGCGCAGGACGCCGCGTACGGTGGTCTTCCTTCCGAGGGGAATGTCTTTGTCTCGATTTCGGATACGGACAAGAATGCGGCGATCTTCCCGATCCTGCAGCTGGTCGAACTTGGTTTCACCGTGTTTGCCACCAGCGGCACAGCCTCGGTGTTGACACGGTTCGGGCTCCCCGTCACCACGGTGCGCAAGGAGTCCGAGGGTGTCGGGCCGAACGGCGAGCCCACGGTGGTTGATCTCATCAACCAGGGTGCTATCGATATGGTGATTAACACTCCGGGTACCAAAGAATCGCGTAAGGATGGCTACGCCATTCGTGCAGCGACGACGGCGGCCGACAAGCCAATCATCACCACCGTTCAGGAGTTTGCCGCTGCGGTCCAGGGAATTGCCGCCTCCCGCAAGGCCCACTTTGACGTGGTCAGCTTGCAGGAACATGATTCCGCTCGTGAGGCACGCTTTGCGAGTCGAGGTGGTGCACTGTGAGCACCGCTGCGCAGGTAAAGAACGCAGAAGGCACGGCGAACTTCGGCGAGCGGCTCGCGCGGCGTATGAATGATCTCGGTGCCGTGTGTACCGGAATCGATCCACATGCCGGTTTGCTCTCGGCTTGGGGTTTAGAAGATTCTGCCGCGGGTGTACGGGAGTTTGGTCTGCGCACGGTGGATGCGCTGTGGGAACATACGGCGGCCTTTAAGCCGCAGTCAGCGTTTTTTGAACGCCACGCCTCTCGCGGAATTGCCGCGCTCGAAGATGTACTGGAGCACTGCCGTCAGGCAGGTGTGCCGGTGATCCTTGACGTCAAACGTGGAGATATCGGCTCCACCATGGATGGCTACGCGGACGCTTATCTCTCTGGCCCCCTGCGCTCGGACGCCTTGACGGTGTCGCCCTACCTTGGACCGGGTTCACTTGAGAAAACTGCTCGGCGGGCGGGGACCAACGGACAAGGGCTGTTTGTTCTTGCGTTGACGTCCAACCCCGAAGGTGCTTCTGTGCAACACACCGGTGGTTCTGGACATTCGGTGGCCGGAGCCGTGGTCTCTGCGGTGGGTAACTGGAATCGAGAGATCGCTCCGGGAGAGGTGGGACCCTTTGGTCTCGTTGTAGGAGCCACCATTGGGGCTGCGGCCAGGGATCTGGACATTAACCTCGAAGAGTTCCCCGGCATCTTCTTAGCTCCCGGAGTAGGTGCTCAGGGTGCGGGACCCGCCGAACTGCGGGAGGTGTTCGGTGCCGCGTTGCCGCGCGTGCTCGCTTCTGCCTCTCGTTCAATCTTGGGTGGTGGCCCAGATGCCGCTGGTTTACGTGAAGGATTCTTCCGGACGCGTGACGATGTGGCAGGCGCCCTCAGTTAATTCCTCGAGATGCGGCACAAACGCGCCCCATAACTAAAGCGCGATATTCGCGATAGGTCACTGCCTATTGTGTGATGTCGTTAACAGAAGGGTGACCTCTGGAAACATTCATGTCCCAGAGGTCACCCTCATCTTCACGACACGATGAGTAGCGGATTCCTCAGAGGTCCGACACATACCTCTATGGGCATTGGTCAGCATGTGGTACTTTTTCGTTAAGAGTTTCAACTCTGTGGCGAAGTCGCCATCTTTATAACACCGTCCTGACCAGCAAAAATACTGCATACACCCACGGGTAACAATCTGGAGATGTTAAATTGTTCCACGTTTGGCTTCAATCTAGGTTATAACTGTGCGTATATGCAGGTATACCTGCGGAAATACAACAAAAGGAGCTCATCATGGCACTGCCAAATCTAACCCCCGAGCAGCGTGCCGCCGCACTCGAGAAAGCCTCGGCTGCGCGCCAGCGCCGAGCGGAACTCAAGCGAGATCTCAAGGATGGCAAGATCAAGCTGTCCGAGGTTGTTGCCATGGCCAAAGAAGACGAGATTGTCGGCAAGCTCCGCGTGAGTGCGCTACTGAGCTCGCTTCCTGGCATTGGTGCCGCAAAGTCAAAGCAGATCATGGAGGATGTTGGAATCTCCGAGTCGCGTCGTGTTGCGGGCCTTGGTCCGCATCAGCGCGAGGCGCTTATCCGCCAATTCGGCTGATTCTCACAGTTATCCGAGCAGCGTGGCCGGCCTGAACATGGCAACATGTTTCCATGGTGGTTGATACGCAACGGGATGCGGTTCCGGTTTTTGTCATTGCTGGCCCTTCAGGGGTGGGAAAAGGAACCGTGTTACACGAGTTTATTTCTCGTGCGCCTGATTGTTGGGTATCGATATCGGCTACGACGCGTCCGCCACGGCCTGGCGAGGTTGATGGCGTCCATTATTACTTTGTCTCTGATGAACGCTTCGATGAGATGATCGCGGGAAACGAGCTACTTGAATGGGCTGTTGTCCATGGCAAGCATCGTTATGGAACGCCGCGGCTGCCCGTCGAAGAAGCAGTGGCAGCTGGTAGAACCGTTATTCTGGAAGTGGATCTTGCTGGTGCACGGCAGATCCGTCACTCCCTTCCAGAAGCCCAGCAAATTTTTCTTCTTCCCCCGTCCTGGGAAGAGTTGGAACATCGCCTACGGGGGCGTGGAACAGAATCACCTGAGCAGATTGAGCGTCGTTTAGCTACCGCTCGTACCGAGATGGAGGCTCAGTCAGAGTTCGATATGGTTGTGAGGAACGATTCAGTGTCCCGCGCCACGGATGAGCTACTCCACATCATGGGTCTTGATCGGTAGAATGTAAGATCGCACGCCGACTGAAGAGGTAAAACATGTTTGGAACTGTTCCGGAACCCGAGGGCATTACGAACCCCCCGATTGACGATCTCCTTGAGAAGGTCGAATCAAAGTACGCCCTTGCCGTTTACGGGGCGCAGCGCGCACGTCAGATCAACTCCTACCGTCAGGAATTGACTCGCGCGGACGGCAACATCACACACTTCGGTCCGTTGGTCGATGCTGGTCCTGAGGATAAGCCACTGTCGGTGGCTCTCCAGGAGATCGCCGCGGGCAAGATCGAGTGGGGAATCGAGTCCGAGTGACCGCCCTACGGGCCTCCCAATCGGGAGGCCCTCATCATGTCGTCGTCGGCGTCACAGGTGGAATCGCCGCATACAAAGCATGCATTCTCGTCCGCCTGCTGATGAAAGCCGGACTCGACGTGACGGTCATTCCGACGCGAGCCGCGTTGGAGATGGTGGGACGAACCACCTGGGAAGCATTAACCGGTAAACCGGTGTATACCGATGTGACCGACGACGCCGTGGGTGTCGCGCATGTCCGTCTCGGACAAGAAGCTGACCTGGTGATCATCGCTCCGGCAACCGCTCATACTCTCGCGAAGATTCGCGCCGGCATGGCGGACAACTTGCTGACCTCCACCATTCTTGTCGCCACCTGCCCCGTTGTTATGGCCCCCGCTATGCACACGGAGATGTGGCTCAACCCCGCAACTCAAGACAACATTGCTGTGCTCCGTAAACGAGGACTTGACGTCCTTGAACCAGCCGTGGGGCGGCTCACCGGACCGGATTCCGGCCCTGGCCGTATGCCCGAACCGGAGGATCTAGCAGAATACGTTCTGTCGCGCCTTTCGAACGACGGCGAATTGGAGCCAGAACTGCCAATCGAGCCGGTACATTCGGCGAGTGATGGCGCGTCTTCTCATGACCTGGTAGGCCGTCACGTCGTCGTCAGTGCAGGCGGCACTCACGAAGCAATCGATCCTGTCCGATATATCGGAAATAATTCGTCGGGCGTTTTTGGTGTGGAGATTGCCGCTGAAGCTCTACGGCGAGGGGCGAGGGTTACGCTGGTGGCCGCGAATATCCCTGCGTCAACGTTGGAAGCAGCCTCTGGAGTAGAGGTGGTACCGGTGGTGTCCGCTGCCGAACTGCATGAAGCGATGGATAGCGCGGCAAAGGACGCGGATATCATCATCATGTCTGCTGCTGTTGCTGATTTCCGACCGGCAGCCCCTGCTGCAACCAAGCAGAAGAAAACAGGGGAACGTGAACGCATCATTGAACTTGTGGAAAACCCCGATATTCTCGTGGATCTCGCCCATCATCGCCGTCGTTCCGGGCAGACGATCGTAGGTTTCGCTGCCGAAACAGGAGACGACTCCGGTTCCGTGGTGGAATACGGACGGCAAAAGGCCGCGCGCAAAGGCGCTGACCTCATGGTCATCAACGAGGTGGGTTCAGGCAAGGGGTTTGGAAACGTCTCCACATCCATCACCTTGATTGATCGTGCGGGCATGGTTCACGCGACCGGGACTGGCTCGAAGGGGCATATGGCCCGCGTCATCTTTGACACGATTTCCAGCTGGCGCTTTACCCACTGAACGCCATTGAACAGGAGAACAATGACTTACCGTCAACCCTTCACGTCTGAATCCGTTACGGAAGGGCACCCCGATAAGGTGTGTGACCGCATCTCGGATTCGATTCTCGATGCATTACTCGCACAGGATCCCACCTCGCGGGTCGCTGTCGAGACCATGGTGACCACCGGTCTCGTCCATGTGGCGGGTGAAGTGACCACCGAATCGTACGTGGAGATTCCTCACCTGGTGCGTGAGACGATCTGCGAGATCGGCTATACCTCCTCGCGTGTGGGTTTTGATGGCAATTCCTGCGGTGTCACGTTGTCAATTGGTCAGCAATCTCCGGATATCGCCGGGGGAGTGGACCAATCCCTCGAGGCGCGTGAGGGCGCCGCAGCTATCGACCGGTACGATAGCCAGGGCGCTGGCGACCAGGGCTTGATGTTTGGCTATGCCTGCAATGAGACGAAGGCTCTCATGCCGGCACCTATCCAGCTGTCTCATCGTTTGGCCGAGCGTCTGACCCTTGTTCGCAAGGATGGGGTTGTTCCCGGCTTGCGTCCCGATGGGAAGACTCAGGTGACGATTGGTTATGAAAATGACCGGCCAGTCAGCCTCGACACCGTGGTGATTTCCACTCAGCACGATCCCGATGTGGAGAATGGGTGGCTCTCGGCGGCCTTGCGCGAACACGTTCTGGAGCCGGTGCTCGAGGCCGAGGGTCTGACCTTAGATCTGTCGGAAATGAAGCTCTTCGTCAACCCCTCAGGCAAATTTGTTATTGGCGGACCCATGGGCGACGCTGGCCTCACCGGACGCAAGATCATTGTGGACACCTATGGCGGCATGGCTCGTCACGGTGGCGGAGCTTTCTCGGGTAAGGACCCGTCGAAAGTCGACCGCTCTGCTGCCTATGCTGCGAGGTGGGTAGCAAAGAATGTGGTGGCCGCCGGCCTTGCTGACCGCTGTGAGATCCAGGTGGCCTATGCTATCGGCCGCGCCCGTCCGGTATCCGTGCGCGTGGAGACGTTTGGCACTGAAAATCAACCGCTCGGCCGCATTCAAAACGCCGTCAACAAGGTATTTGACCTGCGCCCCGCGGCCATCATCGAACAGTTGGATCTGCTTCGTCCCGTCTATGCAGCCACCTCTGCCTACGGTCACTTTGGTCGTGAGCTCGATGGCTTCACATGGGAGCGCGCCAACCGCGTCGAGGAGTTGTTACGCGCGCTGTAACGTGACATTGCGGAGCGTGCACCTATCTGACGTTGTGTGATGCAAAAACGTTGTCGTTAACTCAATAGTTTCTTGCCGAAGCGGCCGAACCTACCTGGGGTTCGGCCGCTTCGTTATGGCTGGGAACATCCGGCTGAGAAATTTGAGCTTCGTCATCGCACGCGGCCTGTGCGTGTCGTACAGGCATGTGCTGATTCCGAAGCTCAATGCTTGAGTATCTCGATCACACCATTCCCTTTGCCTCGCGCACGTGTTACTGTATTAAGTGAGTAATACAGTTGGAGGTGCGATGGAGATAGATGAGTCTCGGCCCATATGGCTACAGCTAGTCGACGAATTCCGCCGCAGAGTTGCCGTGGGTGAATGGCCCACGGGAAGCAAGATCCCCAGCGTGCGTGAGTTGGCATTGGAGGTAGGAGTGAATCCGAATACCGTACAGCGAGCCCTTGCCGAAACGGATCGTTTGGGGCTGACGGTCCCCATCCGTACGTCAGGCCGCTATGTCACCGAGGATGGCGCAGTTGTTGCCCGGGTGCGATCAGAACTGGCCGAAGCAACAATCGACGGATTTATCGCCGTTGTTGCTGGATTGGGAATGGACCTGACAGAAGCCCTTTCTTCCTTGTCCGCACGCTGGCCCACGATAGACAAACAGAAGGACGACCAATGAATGCAATCGAGGTCCGCAATCTCACCAAAACGTATCGTGGCCATGCTGCGCTCGATGGCCTCAACCTCTCGTTACGCAGCGGACAAATCGTCGGGTTGATGGGGGACAACGGATCCGGAAAAACTACCCTCCTCAAGATTCTCGCAGGTGTTCTCGCTGACTGGGATGGCGAAGTTAAGGTGGCGGGTTACGCGCCCGGCCCCGAGTCCAAGGCGCTTGTTTCGTTTCTTCCTGACACGTCGTTCTTGAACGACGGCGACACGTGCACACAGGCCATCGCACAATACCGGCGTTTTTTCGCAGATTTTGATCCGGAGAAGGCGCGCGAGATGATCACATTTTTCGGGCTACCGACGGACAAGACGCTCAAAGAAATGTCGAAGGGCATGCGGGAGAAGGTACAGATTGCCCTGGCCATGTCCCGCGAGGCCAAAGTGTATCTACTTGATGAGCCAATTTCGGGTGTTGATCCCGCGTCACGTTCCGTCATTCTCAACGGGATTATCCGTAACTTCTCTCCGGAGTCGTTGCTCATGATCTCCACTCATCTTATTCACGACGTCGAACCGGTTATCGATTCCGCAGTCTTCCTCCGGCATGGCAAGATTTTGCTTTCCGGCGATGCTGATGATCTGCGTGACGAATATAAGTGCGGCCTCGACGCCATTTTCCGGAAGGTCTACGCATCATGATGAGCAAGCTCTTGCAGCAAGAGTATCTGACAACCCGTAAAGCGCTGGCGGCTATGACGGGATGGCTGTTGTTGGTGGGAGTTGTGTCTCTCGTTCCAGTAGCGATCCCCATGCCCTACGTTAACAATGTCGGATTCTTGCTGGCGATCGTCAGTTTTTCGGCTATTGCTCCAGTTCTTCTCGCCTACCTCATCTACAACTACTGGCAGACGATGTATGGGCGACGCGGCTACTTCACTATGACGCTGCCTGTCCGTGGCCGGGTGGTTTACTGGGCCAAGGCTGTTTATGCGCTTATCGTGACGGTGCTGGCTTTAGCGATCACTGTGGTGGGTGCTTGGCTGCTCACTGTCGCGATGGATATTGGAGCACGCGTATCAATCGGAACAATGTGGGGCAAGCTGTGGCACAACGTGGTGGGGTCGTTTGGCGATGCTGCCTGGCCGATTCTTCTCATCGTGCTGGTTCAGGTGATTGCGTATATTCTTGCCATCCCGGCCATGATGTCGATTAGTGCGCAGGCTCGTTTCAATCATCTGGGTGTTGGGGCGCCTGTTATTGGCGGAGTTGTGTTGTACCTGACGCAACAGGTGACCGCACTCCTCGCCATGATGTTCCTGCCTTTTGGCATGGTGCTGGTGGGATCAGATAGTGGCAGCATCGTGGCCCAGGGAATGTGGTCCGAGATCCTCGAGCTGGTGCAGAATCCGGCGGCGCAGTCCGACATGCCTCAGATACTCGGCTTAGGAATGCTTGTGAGCGCCACCGTTGTCACAGCGGCTGTTGTGTGGTGGGGCATTCGTTCGATTGAACAACGGACGTCGCTTCGATGAGACGTTTGACGACGACGGCGCGCTAACCAGAAAGTTGGTGCGTCGCCGTCGTGTCTATCAGTTAATAAATGTGTTAAGTAGGTGGATACTCGTGGATATTTGGCCCGTCACAGGTGACGGAGACGGGAAGCTGCTTCAATAAGCACGTCCTCCCGTTTACAGAACGCGAACCGCAGAAGTGAGCGGTAGTGCGCGGCATGTCCCGATGACACAAATGCGGTGACGGGCACTCCCACGACACCGACCTTTTCACCGAGTTCTCGGGATAGCCCAGTGGCATCGTCGTATCCGACGGGGGTGGTATTAGCCAAGACGAAATAGGTACCGCTGGGTGAATACACTTCGAGACCGGCGTCGCTCAGCCCCTCGACAAGAATGTCGCGCTTGTGCTGCAATGTGGACGCAATATCTCGGTAGAAAGTGTCGGGAAGTCGCAGACCCCTGGCGATGGCCGGTTGAAATGGTGCCCCGTTGACGAAGGTAAGGTACTGCTTCACCGTAAGGATTGCGCTAATAAGTTCAGCTGGTGCGGTTGCCCAGCCGATTTTCCACCCCGTCGTCGAAAAGGTCTTTCCGGCGGAAGAAATCGTGATGGTGCGTTCCCAGGCTCCGGGTAATGTGGCAAGAGGAATGTGTTGTGCGTCGTCGAACGTCAGGTGTTCGTACACTTCGTCGGTGACGATGAGGACGTTATAGCGCTGGGCAAGTTCCACGATGCGCTGCAAAATAGCGCGTGAGAACACAGCTCCCGTTGGATTGTTGGGATTGTTAACGAGAATCATGCGGGTCTTACTCGTGAAGGCATTCTCCAACGTGGCGAGGTCGGGTTGGAAGAACGGGGCGGTGAGTTCGACCGTGACATGGTGCGCGCCAGTGAGCCCAATGACCGCCGCGTAGGCATCATAAAAAGGTTCGAAGGTGATGACTTCATCTCCGGGCCGCGCGAAAGCCAAAATTGAGGAGGCAATCGCCTCGGTGGCGCCGGCCGTAACGATAACCTCGCTGCTAGGATCGACATCAAGATCGTAGAAGCGTTGCTGGTGCTCACTGATGGCTCGGAGAAGGTCCGGTTCACCCCGGCCGGGTGAATACTGATTGGTTCCACGGTCAATGGCAGCTTTGGCTGCTTCGAGGACTTCTCGAGGTCCATCCTCGTCGGGGAATCCCTGACCCAGATTAATGGCGCCAAGCTTGGTGGCCAGCGCTGTCATTTCGGCAAAGATCGTCGGGGAAAGTTGACCATTCGTGCCAAGTAAGCCCGCGAAGGCCGCAGCTCGTTGCCATGGACCTTCAAGTCGGAGCCCAAGGTCGTGGGCGGGTGATTCTGGGAGAGACATAATTCCTCTGATTTTGCTTGCATCGGATGATGTTCCAGAACCAGGATAAGGCGGAATGAGGCGGCGAGACCCGGTGTTGTTCACCATGGAAGAATTGACACGTGATGGCGCTCGACTAGCTGCTCAGTGAACCATTTTCGTCGAGGGGCATTCGTGCACTACGACAAGCATAAAATCTGTCGGGGCTACGTGATGGAATAGGGGCATGAGAAACGTGGATGCATTACCGGGTCTGGGGGAGCTGGCGCAGTTAGGCGAGCAGCGTTCGCTCCTGGACGCTGTCCCCGTTTCCCATGATGTTGTCGGGGAAGTTGCGCAACCCGTAGCGCGCGTTCATATCGAAATGCCGCAGCCTCATATGGATCGAGTATTCGACTATCTTGTTCCTGCCAAGCTCGATGATGAAGCGCGTGTTGGTGCGAGGGTGATGGTAGATGTGGGTCAGCGTCAGGTTGCCGGATTTATCATTGAACGAGATTCCCGCACCGAAACTGGAGGCAAGCTCCGCCCTTTGCGACGAGTTGTCTCTCCGATGCAGGTACTTACGCCAGAAATTTACGAACTCTGTCAGCGTATAGCTGCTCGGCAGGCTTCCTCGGTGTCCGACGTTCTGCGGCTTGCTGTTCCCCAGCGCCATGCGCGCGCCGAAAAGGAATTTGTGGAGAGAGGTTACCCGGAGGAAAAGCCGCCGAGCGTTCCAGAACCCGGATTGTGGGGGGCATACCGGGGAGGCCCCGCTTTTGTTTCCCGCCTTGCCTCGGGAAAGAGCCCGCGCGCTGTATGTGCGGCGTTGCCGGGCCGCGGTGGAAGCATTCGCGTTTTGGCGACGGCGGCCGAGGCTACACTTTCTGCCGGACAATCGGTGCTTCTTGTGGCACCAACGTCGCGGGATGCCACGCGTTTAGCGGCACGCTTGGGCGAGTTGACAGGCCGGCGTGTTGCCCTCATGCTTTCCGAGGATCAAAACTCTGAGCGTTATCGCACCTTTCTCGAGGTATTGCACGGGCACGCCTCCATCGTCGTAGGTACACGTGTGGCATTGTGGGCGCCCGTCACTAATCTCGGTTTATGTATCGTCACGGATGATGCTGCCGATACCTTGCGGGAGCCTCGTTCCCCCTATTGCAACGCACGAGATGTACTGGCGGTGCGGGCTGAAATGCACGATGCCGCGCTCCTCGTTTATTCGCCGTATGTGAGCGAAGAGGCCTTAGCTCTCGTTACATCCGGATTTGCAGCACTGCTCGAGGGAACTGAGTCAGCTGTGCGCGCAGAGACTCCGCGAGTGAGTCTGCCTGAACAGTGGGAACGCGATCACGAACAATGGTCGCGAATACCTGAACCGGCCTTTAACCTCGTGCGCAGCGCCCTTGACGTGGGGCCGGTCCTTGTCGTGGTGCCGCGTGCTGGCTACTTGCCTATGGTGGCATGCGCACGCTGCCAAGCCCTGGCGCAATGTGGGGTGTGTGGAGGAGCCCTGTCATTGTCCGCGCAGTCCAGCGAACCTGCCTGCTCACGTTGTGGAGACGATGGTGCCGGATGGAGCTGCCCTGAATGCGGTGGAACGAAGCTGCGCGCTGCTCGTATTGGTTCCCACCGCACCGCGGAAGAGTTTGGCAAAGCGTTCCCCGGTACCGGAGTAATGCTCTCGGGTGCGCAGTCGGCTGACGGTATTATCTCGACGGTCTCGGCAAAACCTCGGATCATTGTGGCCACGCCGGGCGCTGAACCGGTCGCGGAGACGGGATATGCCGCCGCTCTGGTCCTTGACTCACGTTTCTTGGCTGGTCAGGGCCTTGGTTCCGAAACCCAGTTCGTGAGGCGCGCGGCTCGTGCCATCGTTCGGGTGAGGCCGGCGCGTGCCGGCGGGCACGTTATGTTCGTTGGGGGAGCGGATCCTGAAGCAATCGCGGCCCTGAACGCGTGGAATCTGGCACGCCTCTCTCACGGCCTTCTCAAAGAACGCGTCGAGCTTCAGCTACCCCCCACGCGGCGTTGGATCGGAGTGACGGGCACTCAAAAGGATGTGCGGACCTTTCTCTCACTTCTTCGTGCTGCGCTCATGTCTAAGCTTGTCGGTTCGGCTGACTTAACCCCACCGGCGGATGTTGAAAAAGCTTTAGATAGCGTTCAGGTTCCGCTTGAGGCACTGCTTGTCGGTGGAGTTCATGAACTTATTCCAGGGGTGGCGATGCTTGGCCCAGCACCTGCGGCGCGCGAAAACGAACTCACCGTCTATCTTCGAGTGTCACTTGCGCGTGCCATGGAACTCAGCACACTTGCTCGAACGGTCTATCGCGAATACAGCGCTAAGAACATGGGGCAAGCCTTGAAGATCGAAATAGATCCGGCAATGTAAAACGAGAGTGTTAGCTACTTCACAGTAGGTGTTTAACCAACCTATTCTTAATACATGACACCACGGTTTCGCATCACCCTTCTTTCGACGACGCTCCTTTTGGCTGCCATCGCCGCGGGGATCTCTACATGGCTTGTGTGGCTGCCTTGCCAGGGAAGTATGCTCAACGGGCTCTTTGGCTTTCGTGAGGCCAGCGGGTTTGCCGACGTCTGCTTAACGCGGATGGACGGGAACGGTGCTCGTCCGTTGGCAACGGGCGTGGTTGAATCAAGGGCGCTATCAGCGCTATTGCTTGGTTTAGGGTGGTGGGCGTACGCCTCCACTCTCCGTTTGGCACGGGTCTCACGACTCCTGGTTCTTTTACCGATTGTCTCCATCGTCTGGTTCGCCATGCAGACACTGCTATCCACAAGCGCTAGCACCCTATGGGAGATCACGGCGGCGGAGGTCATGGTCTCACTGACATCGGCCCTCGCCGGGATCGTCCTTCTTCTTCATCCCGCAGAGAACCGCACACGCTACGTTGGACTCATTGGGCTGTGGGGCGTGGCAAGTTACGGTGCTGTCCATGCTGTTGGTGACTACATGCTCATGATTGGCTTCCACACAGCTAATTGGGATGTTCCTCCCGGCACCGGTTACATCAGTGCGTTGGGGATGGCCATTTGTGGAGTACTTGTTGCGATCTTGGGATGGCGCTCCACCCGAGGAAAAGATGGTAAGTCGCATTCCATGACCCGTGATACTCTGCGAGCACCTGCGCTCGCTACGAGTATCTGAGTTCTATCTCATCTAGTTCAATAGTCGCGGGTTGGGAATGCATTTCCTTGCCCACTAGACTGGGCTGGTGCGAATTCTCTTTGCTGGAACCCCAGACACAGCCATTCCCTCCTTGCACCGCCTTATCGCGGATGGACATGAGGTGGCCGCTGTGCTTACCCGAGCGCCTGCGCGTGCCGGGCGCCGGCACAAGGTGGTGCCCTCGGCGGTCCACCAGGCGGCTGAGGAACTCGGCCTTCCTGTCCTTACTCCCACAACACTGCGGGATGAAGAGATTCAGAAACACATCAAGGAGTTGGCACCTGACGCCGTCGCCGTTGTTGCCTACGGACTGCTGGTCCCTCCCGCACTGCTTGATATCCCTGCACATGGTTGGATCAACCTTCATTTTTCGGTGCTGCCCGCGTGGCGTGGCGCCGCTCCCGTTCAATACGCCATTTGGCGTGGCGACGACGTCACCGGCGCATCTACGTTCCGGCTGGAAAAAGGTTTGGACACCGGTCCCATCTTTGGGGTGATGACTGAGGCCATTCAACCAACCGACACCTCTGGTGACCTTCTTCATCGTTTAGCGGTTTCTGGAGCCGATCTTCTTTCGCGTACTTTTGCTGGTCTCGAGGATGGCTCGGCGGTGGCTCAGCCGCAACAGGGCGAACCAACATTAGCTCCAACGATTGCCACAGGGCAGGCACAGGTGGACTGGAGTGCCCCTGCGTTTGCTGTCGATCGGCAAATTCGTGCGCATACTCCGGCCCCCGGAGCATGGACGATACTTGACGGCAATCGTGTCAAACTCGGACCGGTCACACGTGCCCCCGACCAAACCCCACTTGCTCCCGGGGAAATCAATAATGGATTCGTGGGTACGGGCAGCCATCCCGTGCAACTTGGATGGGTAGCCCCCGCGGGCAAGAAGGCAATGGATGCCCGTGACTGGCTACGCGGTGCACGCCTTCCCGAGGGCACACGTTTCGATCTGCTTCAGAACACTGAACTTGACACGCGAGGAGATAACTGATGGCACAGCAGCGCAATAACGGCTGGCGCCCTGGCCGCCAGCCGAGCGATCCCGCCCGCATCGTGGCATTGGACGTCCTCGCGGCGGTCCGAGAAAACGACGCCTACGCCAACCTTGTCCTTCCACGGGAAATTCGTCGCGCACGTCTGGACAGCCAGGATGCAGCCTATGCGACGAACCTCTGCTATGGCACCCTCCGCCTGCAAGGCCGGTGGGACGCTATTATTGCCCGCTGCACCGAAGGTCGCGCAATCGAGGATATCGACCCCGAAATTCTTGACATCCTTCGCCTTGGTGTCCACCAGCTTGTCGAGTTTCGTACGCCGCCGCACGCGGCCATCTTTGAGATGGTAACGATTACCCGTAATGAGCTGAGCCAAAATCGTGGCGGATTTGTCAATGCCATTTTGCGTCGAGTGAGCGAACGTCTTGACGAGTGGGAGGACGTCCTCCGCGCGAGCGCTACCTCAGATGTTGAGTTTTATGCGCAGTGGTATTCGCATCCCTTATGGATTGTCGAAGAAATCGTGCGCTCACTCGAAGCCAATGGACGCTCCGCCGCAGATCTGCCCAAGATTCTTGCGGCCAATAATGAGCCGGCCAAGGTCGCTCTCGTCCCCCGTGACGTCACGCGCAGGCAACTCCGCCGCGGTATTATCGCCGAGGGCCTCAAGCCTCTCCCCGGGTACCTGATGCCGGAGGCCATCCTTCTTGAATCGGGTGATCCTCAGCGGTTACGCGCTATCAAGTCGGGTGCCGCAGGCGTACAAGACGAGGGAAGCCAGCTGATTGCGGCTGTTCTCACTGAGGCTCCGATCACGGGCCCCGATGAACTGTGGCTCGACCTCTGTTCCGGCCCCGGTGGCAAGACCGCAACGATGGCTGCCCGCGGAGTCGAGCGCGCAGTAGAGATTCATGCCAACGAACCCCAAGAGCATCGCCTTGAGCTGGTGGCCAACGCCGTGGACCCGTGGGCGCGGCGGGTAGCTTTGCGCCTGGGTGACGGTCGCGACGTCGGAACCGAAGAACCCAATGCGTATGATCGGGTCCTCGTTGACGCGCCGTGTACCGGGCTGGGGGCGCTTCGTCGTCGTCCCGAGGCCCGTTGGCGTAAGGTCCCGGCGGACGTCTCTCAACTCACCGTGCTGCAGCGTGAACTACTGGATGCGGGCTTTGCGGCGCTGCGCCCGGGCGGCGCACTGGTCTACTCAACGTGTTCGCCGGTTGTGGCCGAGACGAAGGAAGTTGTCCAATCCTTCCTGGACAGCACGTCAAATGCTCGTCTGCTCGACGCGGGCGCTATCGCCTCCGAGGTAGCAAGCCGGAAGGTTCCAAGTCACGACGGCGTCGTCCAGCTTTGGCCTGATACGGATCACACGGACGCCATGTTTATCGCGCTTATCACCAAGGATTGAGTATCTGGAATCAGTAGCTTCTAGCACAGAATCAGTGCGGTCTCACATAGGATGGAAACATGACCGCACTGATTTCTCCTTCCATTCTGAACTGCGATTTTGCCCATCTCGCCGATGAGCTGGACAAGATCGAGAGCGCAGATTTTGCCCATGTCGACATTATGGACAATCACTTTGTCCCCAATCTTGCTCTTGGACTGCCCATTGCCGAAGCGGTCGTCAAGACCTCAAAGGTTCCCTGCGACGCCCACCTCATGATTGAGAATCCGGATCGCTGGGCCCCGGTGTACGCCGAGCTCGGTTTCGCTTCGGTGACGTTCCACGCGGAAGCGGCTCAAGCGCCGGTGCGATTGGCGCGCGAGCTGCGGGGGATGGGCGTACGCGCTAGTCTCGCACTGCGCCCCGGAACCTCGATAGAACCCTATATCGACCTTCTTGCCGAGTTTGACCAGATCCTTATCATGACCGTCGAACCTGGATTTGGTGGCCAGAAGTTCTTGGACCTCACCCTTCCGAAGATCGCCCGTACCCGCAAGGCAATTCGGGATGCCGGCCTTGATGTCTGGATTCAAGTCGACGGCGGCGTAACCCGCGAGACAATTGAACGCGCAGCTGAGGCGGGGGCCAACAACTTTGTTGCTGGCTCGGCCGTATTCAAAGCGGAAGATGCCTATACCGAAATTAAGGAACTACGACGTATTGCTCAGGAGCATATGCATCACTGATATAGCACATACCCTGAGCTTAAGGGTGTGATATGAGGGCCAGCACCCACGTCGAGGACGCAGGGCGCTGGCCTTCACTTATGGAAACGAAGCTCACATCGCTGATTTCTTTAACGAGGGCTAGAATGGAGGTGTCCGCTGATAGCGGGCAGCCCTACATGCTCCCGTCGCCGGGACCCTTGCAGGGAATCAACACTATGGAGCACACCGTGCAATCCTCTCCGTTGAGCGCTCTGGCGCAATATAAGATTCTGCCGCAGATTTCAGGCGGCCTTTCCATGGTCATGGCAGTCGCAGCTCGCGCACCGTACGCCATGATTCCGTTGGGAACAATGACGGCTATAACTGCCTCCACCGGCAGTGTCGCCACCGGTGGTCTTGCCACCGCATTTACCTCGATCGCCGCGGCCATTGCCTCGCCGCTCATCGGGCGCTGGGCTGATCATCGAGGCCAGCGTTTTGTTCTCTCGCTACTCACACCAATCTCAGCAGTAGCCATTGGTCTGCTACTGGCAGCAGCCCTGCAGGGCTGGAGCGGTCCGATCCTGTGGGCTGTTTGCGTTGCTGTGGGAGTTACGTCGCTTCCGATTGGTGCCTTCACGCGTGCTCGGTGGATTCATTTCACCCGCAATCCGAAGGAGCTCGCAGCCGCGTTATCTTACGAATCGACCGTTGATGAACTCGTTTTTGTCCTCGGCCCCGCTTTTGTAGGGATCGCCGCATCAATGGCCGCTCCCGCAGCGCCGTTAGGCCTTGCGATGGCTCTCGTTATTATTGCCGGCCTTCCGTTCGCACTGACGGCACCCACAGCCGCCGATATCGACGACGCCGTCGCGACGGACGATAAGTCTCACGCGCGTCCCTCCATCATGCGTGTGCTGTGGGCGGTTATTCCCGCGATTATCGTCATGCTGAGCATCGGCACCTTCTTTGGATCGGTGCAGGCTGCGACAACCGAGCGTGCCCTTGATCTTGGCGTCCCAGGGCAAGCCGGACTCGTCTATGCCCTGATGGGTCTGGGATCCGCTTTCATGGCATTGATGGTCGTGGTTATCCCTGACTCGGTGCGCCTGCCGATCCGTGTCCTTGTTGGAGGCACCGGAATGGCCGGGTTTATCCTGTTGTCCATGACGCAAGGTTCCATGTCTGGCACGGCGATGTCGCTTCTTGTAACGGGACTCTTCGTTGGTCCCACGATGGTGACAGCCTTCACCATGACCGAGCGTCTTGCTCCGGCTGGTGGCGCGGGTGTCGCTATGACATCCATGCAGTCGTCGATCACCATTGGAGTCTCGCTTGGATCCGCGGTAGGCGGCGCTATCGCTGTGTCCGGAGCAATGGGAGCCTTCCTCATGGCAGCTTCTGCAGCAGGTGTTGTTCTTGTGACCGGATTGATCATGCTTCTCTCGCGCCGTTCGTGGCAGCAGGCTGACGACAGTATCCAGGTCGAGGCCACGGTGGAACAGCAGACGGTCAATGCCAAGTAAGGCGATACCGCCATCCTCAGCTACATGAGGCTTGTCCTCAAAAGCCCCACCGCGAAAATGTGATCTATTCGCAGGTGGGGCTTTTGATTTGGCATTTGAGGAGTCGAGAATATATGCTTTTCTAGGTTCAAACGGGAACGGGTTAAAAACTCTGGTTTTCTCCTTCTTCGAATGAACAAGAGGTCAACTCCTCGTTGGCCCCGTAGCGCAGTTGGTTAGCGCGCCGCCCTGTCACGGCGGAGGTCGCGGGTTCAAGTCCCGTCGGGGTCGCACATAGAAGGCCGGAACGTCACAAGCGTTCCGGCCTTTTGCGTAGTACGGGTTGCCCGGGTGGTCAGGCACCCGTGGGCGTTCAGAGAGGCCACCGTGAGGGGGAGAGGTGACATCTCGTAACCGTTGCCTCTCAATAGTAATGTGACCTCTCGGGGGACAGTAACTGCGAGGTTGGGACGCGGCAATAAAGGTGGGTGTTAGGCCAACCAAGGACGCGCAGTGACCACCAGGTGGGACTATCCGCCTATCTCATGCAGATATCCGAGCAGTTATGACGTTTGCCATACAATATGTCGTTTTTGCCTCTATCCTTGGCACATGGCGAAGAAGAAAAAGAGGATGGACAAGGAGCTCTACGAAGCAGAGCTCCAGCGTCTCCAAGCAGAACTTGTTGAAATGCAGGAGTGGGTCAAGTCAACCGGTGCTCGGGTTGTCGTACTTTTTGAGGGCCGCGATGCTGCGGGTAAGGGTGGCGCGATCAAGCGAATCACCGAATACCTCAACCCACGTATTGCGCGCGTCGTGGCTCTTCCCGCTCCTACGGAGCGTCAGACCACGCAGTGGTATTTCCAGCGGTATGTAGAGCATCTCCCCGCCGCCGGTGAAATCAGGCTCTTTGATCGTTCCTGGTACAACCGCGGTGGCGTCGAGCGCGTCATGGGGTACTGCACTCCTGAACAGCATCGCCAGTTCCTTCGGCAAGCCCCTATCTTTGAGCGCATGCTTGTTGAAGACGGCATTATTCTGCTGAAGTACTGGTTCTCAGTCTCCGATAAGGAGCAGCTCAAGCGCTTCAAGTCCAGGCTTACGGATCCGATGCGTCGCTGGAAGCTCTCTCCCACAGATCTTGAGTCGATCACGCGGTGGGAAGAGTACTCCCGGGCCAAGGACGAGATGTTTGTTCACACGGACATCAAGGATGCTCCGTGGCATGTGGTGGAGTCTGAGGATAAGCGCAAGGCTCGTATCAACATGATTCATCATCTGTTGACCCAGATTCCCTACGAGCATGTGGATCGTCCGGAGCTCAAGTTCCCGAAGCGCCCGAAGTCCACCGGCTATCAGCGCACTGCTCGTTCACTCCAGCATGAAGTGCCGGATTACGCGGCGACTGTTGCTGAGGAAGCGAAGCTCCACAAGTACGTTGATCCCGAAGACGAGGCGTTGGAGTCAAACTCTCCCGAGTCCGCTTCGCCTGAGTCGGCGTCGCCAGAGACGGCATCACCGGACGAGGCCAACGAGGCGTGATGTGTCGATACGCCGGGCAGGACCAGGCAACGAAGCTCCCTGCTCGGCGTATCACCTCGTGGAAGTCCCACACAAACATTCAATAAGAGTGCATAATTATCGGACAATACGTATATTTCTACGTATTGTCCGATTTTCTCGTTAGGAACCCTCATGAGCTCACCAATAACACAGCAGCTCTTTCGGCGGCGTATGCCAGCCGGAGTGGTTAATACTGGAGTTCCCGATTCGATCGTTCAGGTCATTGACGAACCGGACAGCTCGGTCACCCTCAAGCGTTCGATGTCCACCTTCCAGCTCACCCTCATTGGTGTGGGTGGAACTATCGGCACGGGAATCTTCTTCATTCTCTCTGAAGCAGTGCCCAAAGCAGGTCCAGCGGTTCTCATCTCGTTTATTCTCGCGGCCGTCGTGGCCGGGCTGACGGTTGTATGTTACGCCGAACTAGCCTCCATGATGCCCTCATCTGGATCGTCGTATTCGTATACGTATGCAACCATGGGGGAGATGACCGCCTTCATTGTAGGCGCTTGTCTTGTCCTAGAATATGGGGTGTCGGCAGCCGCGGTGGCCGTTGGATGGTCCCAGTACGTCAACCTTTTGCTCGAGAACACACTCGGATTCTCATTCCCCGAGGCGTTATCCAATGCACCGGACGCTGGTGGCATCGTCAACCTGCCAGCTGTCATTGTTGTCATGATGTGTCTCGTGGTGCTCCTGCGTGGTGCATCTGAGTCGGCAACCATCAACTCCATCATGGTGATCATCAAGATCGCAGTTCTTGGTGTCTTTGCTGCCATCGCCTTCACGGCGTTCCATGCCGACCACTTCGCTAACTTTGGCTCGCATGGTGTGCATGGCGTTTCGATGGCCACCGGTGCTCTTTTCTTCTCCTATATCGGACTGGATGGAATTGCCACCGCGGGTGACGAAGTAAAGAATCCCCGTAAGGCGATCCCACGGGCGCTCGTGGCGGCCCTTGTCGTTGTTACCTCGGTGTACTTCCTTGTGGGACTGGCAGCTTTGGGAGCCCAGCGTGCCGAAGCCTTCGAGGGTCAAGAAGCTGGCTTGGCAATCATTGCCCAGAATGTTGTTGGTTCAACCTGGCCGGGTACCCTCATCGCAATCGGTGCTGTCATCTCGATCTTCTCCGTGACGCTCATTTGCATGTACGGCCAAACCCGTATCCTCTATTCCATGGGGCGTGACGGTCTTATTCCGTCGATTTTTGCCAAGGTAAGTCCGCGCCGCAGCGTCCCGCTGGCCAACACATGGCTCGTTGCTATCGCAGTTGCGCTTCTTGCAGGGCTTCTTCCGATGAAGATTCTCGCTGATCTCACAAGTATCGGCACGCTAACGGCCTTTGGACTCGTGTCTCTTGGTGTCATGATCCTGCGCCGTACCGCTCCGGATATGCGTCGTGGATTCAAGGTGCCGGGTTACCCCGTTACACCAATTCTGTCGATTGTTGCCTGTGTCTATGTCATCGTCAATCTCCAGGCAGTAACCCTTCTTTCCTTTGCTGTCTGGATCGCCGTAGCATTGACGTTCTACTTCATGTGGAGCCGTAAGCATTCCCAGCTCACCAAGCTCCAAGAGGAAGCTGAACGAATCGCTCAGGGCAAGTAGCTCTCACGTTCCGTTGTGTGGCCGGCGAGTATCCACTCACCGGCCACACAACGGAAACACACATCTATAGAAGGCAGAGGTTATGTCAAAGATCGCGCTCGTGCGCAGACCCGGTCCACTTCTCGACGACGGCATCGTCGATCACATTGAGAAGGTGCCGGTGGATCTTCCCCAGGCAATTGAGCAGTGGGAAGGGTACGTCAACGCCCTGCGGAATGCAGGATGGGATGTACGCGACGTGGAGCCAGCCGATAACTGTCCCGATGCAGTCTTCGTTGAAGACTCCGTGGTGATGTTTCGCAACGTTGCCGTGTCTACCAACCCCGGCGCCGACTCCCGCGTTCCAGAGGTTGCTGGCACTCGGAAGCTAGTGGAAGAACTGGGCTGCTCCCTCAATCAGATCAAAGCACCCGGGACCCTTGATGGTGGTGACATTCTTAAGGTGGGGGATACCGTCTTCGTTGGACGAGGCGGCCGGACTAACGCCGAAGGCGTTGCGCAGCTTCGGGCAATCCTTTCCCCGCTCGGTGCGAAGGTTGTTGCCGTTCCGGTTACTAAGGTCCTTCACCTAAAGACAGCCGTAACCGCACTACCCGATGGTACGGTTATCGGGTATCCAGACTTCGTTGATAATCCGGCGATCTTCGACCGCTTCCTGCCGGTGCCAGAACCTCATGGCACAGCTGTGGTGTGTCTGTCCGAGTCCGAACTGTTGATGTCGGCATCGGCACCTCAGACGGCCGCGATGCTTCGCGATTTCGGATACAACGTCACCACCGTTCCGATTAGCGAGTTTGAGAAGCTCGAAGGTTGCGTTACCTGTCTCTCCGTTCGGGTGCGTAACCTATAGCATTCTCCAACTGTCTAACAGCCACGATGGATACTGCGAGAACTTGTGCCGTCATTGCTGATTGTTAGACAACATACGTGTGTGCCGTCGTCGTCGTTATTGGCGGCGACGGCACGCTGTATCAGCCCTCTCACCATCTTATGATCAAAGGAAGACGAAAGAAGAAGCACAGCAAAAGCAGCCGTCATCGATGAACTGGCGCTTTTCACAGTTCCCTCGGAAGGGGATCACATGTCCGATCAGATGTACATTTATCTCGCTTTAGCGATATATCTCGGCGGTATGCTGCTCATCGGTTACTTTGCCTATAAGCGCACGGTCGATCACGAAGACTATATGTTGGGAGGACGCGATCTGCCCCCATGGGCCGCCGCTCTCAGCGCGGGCGCATCGGATATGTCCGGTTGGCTCATCATGGGACTTCCTGGAGCCATCTACGCCACCGGCCTTATCGAAGGTTGGATCGCGGTCGGCCTGACAATCGGTGCATTCCTTAACTGGAAGTTTGTAGCACCTCGCCTGCGTGCTTACACCGAGGTGGCGAACAACTCCATCACGGTCCCCAGCTTCTTTGAGAACCGCCTACACGACAAGTCGCATCTCCTTCGTATTATCTCCAGTGTTGTCATTCTTGTGTTCTTCACCCTGTACGTCTCCTCCGGCATGGTTGCGGGCGGTGTCTTCTTTGAGGACACCTTCGGGATGAACTACTTCGCTGGGATGATCCTTGTTGTCGTTATTACTCTCGCTTATACGATGTTTGGTGGCTTCCTCGGTGCGTCGCTTACTGACGTTGCCCAAGGCATCATGATGATGGTTGCACTGGGAATGGTTCCTATCGCGGGAATTCTCGCAATTGGGGGAGTTGGTGAGACCGCCAACCTCGTTGAAACCGTGAGCCCAGGAAATCTTTCCCTCATTGGTGCTGGCCAGTTTGAGACTGGTGCGGCAGCCCTCATTATTATTTCCGGTCTTGCCTGGGGCCTTGGCTACTTTGGACAGCCACACATCGTCGTACGTTTTATGGCACTTCGTAGCCCGCACGAAGCACAACGTGCTCGCCGCATTGGAATGACATGGATGATCATTTCGTTGGTGGGTGCAGTGACTACCGGACTTATCGGTATTGCCTTCTTCCACCAGCGAGGTGAGCCTCTTGCCAATCCGGAGACTGTGGTTCTTCGTATGTCGCAGATCTTGCTGCATCCGTTTATCGCTGGGCTTGTTTTATCAGCAGTGCTAGCGGCGATCATGTCCACATTCTCTAGTCAGCTCATCGTGTGTTCCTCCGCGCTCATCGAGGATCTTTATAAGGTGGTTCGTAGGACACCGCCGCCTGGTCGACAGCTTGTCATCATGGGACGCGTGGCAGTGCTAGCAGTTGCAGCAATTGCGTTCGTCCTAGCGATCAATCCGAACGACTCAATTCTTGGTCTCGTTAGCTTCGCATGGGCGGGGTTTGGTGCTTCCTTCGGGCCTCTTATGTTACTCAGCCTGTACTGGCGCAAGCTGACGACTTGGGGTGCTCTCGCTGGCATGGTGACAGGTGCCGTGACTGTCTTCATCTGGTCTAATCTCGATACCGGAATTTATGAGTTGCTACCCGCATTCGTCGCACACGTCATCGTGGCCATGGTTGTCAGTCTCTTGACATACCGCAAAGACGAGGTGATCGAGGCAGAGTTCACCAGTGCGGTGACCATGGTCAAGTCAGGTAAACCCGGGAACCTCAACAGCCCCATCACGGGTACCGATGACGGCCTGCTGCCCGGCGTTTAGTTTCCTCCTGCAGCTTCCCGGTTGGTATGTGAATTTGAAATGTCTCGGATACCGGCTGATAGGGTAGAACGGCGTACCGGTGGGGTCTAGTCACCTGTGTGGCTGGACCCCACCCGCGGTACCAGCACTTTTGAGAGCAAATTGGTGAGACCAGATTGTCCTTGGGAGTGCTTGTCCTTGTCGCCTACCTCAGGAAAGCATGAGCGAATACCGCCAGTCCGAGATCCACCACAATAAAGAGACCCATCAGGTCAAGCCCACAGCGAGGCAGAGTGCCCGGGCGGACGCAGCACGAATACGTCGAAGTCGCGCACGTGAAGCAGCCCAGTTGGCACGGCGAATTGCTGCTGAAATGGAATACCCTCACAAGATTCATCCCGCATTGGTGCCGGGTGTCTCGATCGAGGATCAAAAGATCCGGTATGGGGTCGACAAACCTATTGTATATATCGTCGGAATCCCCGTGTTGGCGTTCATCGCTTGGGGAATCATCAGCCCGGAGACCGTTCAATCCGTTTCACAGGCGGCTCTGAATTGGGTCATGCTCAATGTTGGTTGGATATTTAACCTTATTGCAGTTGGAATGATGATCTTCCTTCTGGCGATTGCCCTTTCCAAGTACGGTCGAATTCCCCTTGGTCTCGATGGGGAGCAACCCGAGTATTCCACCGCCTCGTGGGCGGCCATGCTTTTCGCCGCCGGTATCGGTATCGGCATCGTGTTCTTCGGCCCCCTTGAACCACTTAATCACTATCTCAACCCACTCCCCGGTAGCTACGAAGCCAGCTCTATGGAGGCGGTTAAAGGAGCCATGGCGCAGTCAGCACTCCATTGGGGTGTGAATGCGTGGGCTATCTACGCCATCGTTGGACTAGCGGTGGCCTATGTGTCGTTCCGCAAAGGGCGCGTTCCACTCATGAGTTCGGTCCTGGAACCACTATTCGGCATGACAAACAAGAGCCCCGGCGCTCGTTTGATCGACGGCCTGGCTATTCTCGCCACCCTCTTTGGAACTGCTGCATCTCTCGGCATTGGGGCGCTTCAGATTGGCCGGGGTGTTGAAATCGTCTCCGGATGGTCGACTACCGGAAATACCCTCGCTATCGGAATCATCGTGGTGTTGACTATTGGCACTATTGCCTCGGCCGTATCCGGCGTGTCCAAGGGAATTCGTCGCCTCTCAAATATCAACATGGTGGCCTCGGTAGGCCTCGCGGTGTTCTTCTTTGTTGGCGGTCCCACGCTGTTCCTCTTGAATGTCATTCCCGGTGTCGTGATGACCTACGTCGCTGAAGCTCCCACCATGCTCTCGGCGACAATGGTAGACAGCGACGAGACCCGAGCCTTCCTCTCCTCTTGGACTACCTTTTACTGGGCATGGTGGGTGAGCTGGGCACCTTTCGTTGGCGTGTTCGTTGCTAAGATTTCGCGAGGCCGAACCATCCGCCAGTTCGTTTTAGGCGTCCTTCTTATACCTTCCACCATCATCATTCTTGCTTTTACGATTCTCGGAGGAACCGCCATCTACCTTCAGCGGTCCACCGGCGAGCTTGCTCCTGATGGTACTGTCGCGTCACTTCCTCCCGCGGAGAATGTGGTATTTGCTGTGCTCGAGTACCTGCCGGGGGCTCAGATTGTGGCTCCCTTGATTATCGTCATCTTGGGGATTTTCTTCATTACCTCCGCCGATTCCGCTTCTCTCATTAACTCCCAGCTCAGTCAGGGTGGGAATCCTGAACCCCGCCGTAGTATTACGGCATTCTGGGCACTGTGTATGTCCGGTATTGCGATCGTCATGCTCTTAATGGGTGGATCTGATGTCCTGCAGGCACTCCAGAATCTCGTCACTGTGACAGCCTTACCGTTCTCAATCATTCTTGTTCTTATGGCCGTTTCCTTCTGGAAAGAGTTGCGTCAGGATCCCATGATGATCCGACATCTCTATGAGCGCAACGCGCTCTCTCGGTCGGTGCGCCAAGGAATTGAGGAGCATGGAGACAACTTTGCGTTGACTATTGAACCTACGGAACCTGACTCAGATTACGCTGCTGGCACGGGCTTTGACTCCGGCGCGGAGGAGGTCACTCAGTGGTATATCCGCCATGACGAGGATGGCAACGAGGTGGAGTACGACTATGTGACCGGTGAATACATCGACGACGAATCTACCTCTCAGGAAGCTAATCCCAGCGTTGAGGCGAGCAACAGTGCAGTCAAAACAAACGGGGCGCTAGAAGATGAACCTAAGCAGCAGTAGGCTGACAAGGACACGATCCCAGTCTCAGGGACCGTCTCGCATCGAGGAAGGACACACATGACAACCCTCAAAGCACATGACGGACTAGAACTTCCCGCCATCGGATTCGGCACCTATAACCTGCGCGGGAGCGCCGGAGCGGATGCGATCGCGGGGGCAATTGAGCGTGGCTATACGTTGCTGGACTCAGCCTTCAACTATGAGAACGAAGGATGTGTTGGGGAGGGAATCCGCCGTAGTGGGGCCCACCGTGAAGATCTCATCGTCACCTCGAAGCTTCCCGGGCGCTACCAGGATCATGATATGGCCGTAGTAACAATCGAGGAATCGCTCTACCGTCTCGGTCTCGACTACATTGATCTCTACCTCATTCACTGGCCGAATCCCAAGGTAGGAAAGTATGTTGAGGCGTGGGGAGCACTCATTGAGGCAAAAAAGGCCGGACTCCTCAAGCACATTGGTGTTTGCAATTTTCTGCCCGAGCACCTGACCACTCTGAAGAGGGAAACCGGGGTGTTACCCGAGGTCAATCAGATTGAGCTGCACCCGTTGTTCCCGCAGGCAGAACAGGTGGAGTTCGATAAGGCCCATGGCATCATTACTGAAGCATGGAGCCCACTGGTACGTGGCGGTGTGCTGGATGACCCGGTGATTACCCGAATCGCTGAAAAGCACGGGGCGACTCCTGGACAGGTGGTCCTCGCTTGGGATATTGCCCGCGAGGTCCTCCCGATCCCGAAGGCAGCCTCGCCTGCTCGCCAGGTAGAGAACCTGGGTGCTCTGAATGTGAGGCTGGATGCCGATGACGTTGCCGCCATCACCGCGCTAGGCCGCCCCGACGGACGTATGAAGGACCAAGACCCGGCGGTGTACGAGGAGTTCTAGGAGCGGGTCGCGGCCACGTGTCCGGACCGGCTCAGTATTTTCTCTGACTGTCTACAATTTTGTGGCGGCGAGAGCAGGTTGAATGCCTATATTGGCACATAGCCCGCCCTCGCCGCCACAGAATTTCTCAAGGCTCAGTCACCTTTAACATTGACGAGCTGTCGCAACGTGTGCCGAATCTCCACGAGATCCGCCGAATCGGCCATTACCTGGTCGATTGATTTATAGGCCTGTGGAATCTCATCAATGAAGGCGTCCGTGTCGCGGTACTCGATACCTGCCATGGCTTCCCGCAACTGTTCACGTGTAAACGCCTGACGCGCTGCCGAACGTGAGTACTGGCGCCCCGCTCCGTGAGGTGCCGAGTTCAGTGAGAACCGGTTCCCCTTGCCGCGGACAACGTACGATGCCGCACCCATGGAGCCCGGGATCAATCCATCCACCCCCTCGGCTGCGATAATGGCTCCTTTACGCGATACCCACACCTGTTTGCCCCAGTGCTTCTCCGATTCGGTGAAGTTATGGTGACAGTTGATGCGCTCCTCTTCAACGACGACGGCGCCCATTGTCTCCGAAAGCTGACGTGAGACCCGATCCATCATTTCCTCGCGGTTGAGAAGCGCAAAGTGCTGGGCCCAACGAAGCTCAGAGATATACCGGCTGAACTCCGGGGTACCTTCCACCAGGTAGGCGAGATCAGGATCCGGCAGATCAATCCACCACCGCGTGGCGAGTCGCTGTGCCACTTTGATGTGGTGCTGAGCGATCTTATTGCCGATACCGCGCGAACCAGAGTGCAGGAACATCCATACGCGATCCAGCTCGTCCACCGAGACTTCAATGAAGTGGTTCCCGGAGCCAAGCGATCCGAGCTGGTAGCGCCAGTTGCCCGCGTAGGAATCCGGGTTGAAGCCCTTCTTGTCCGCAAGTTCTTCGAGCTCGACTATACGAGGCCCAGCAGTCTCCGTCAGCTTGTGATTATGCTTGCCCGCTGAGAGCGGGATCGCCCGCTCGATCTGCTGCCGCAGGCGAGTGAGATCCCGTGAGACGAGCTCGTCCCTTGTGAACTGAGTACGTACGGCAATCATGCCGCAACCAATATCCACACCAACGGCCGCCGGGATAATGGCGCTGAGCGTAGGGATCACCGAGCCGACGGTCGCTCCCTTGCCGAGGTGGGCATCAGGCATGAGAGCAAGATGCGGGAAGATGAACGGCATACGCGAGGTTGTGTGAGCCTGGGCGAGCGTCCGCTCGTCGATCAGCGACGCCCACGAGAGCAGTCGCTGTGAGAGGTGTTCCATGATTCCTTTCCTTGGATGAGTTGACGCAGCCGATGCAGACTGCGAGACGGTCCAAGGCAAGGATGGGTAGCTGCGCGATGCCGCGCTTTCCATACAACAATGCCCCGGACCATAATGGTGCGGGGCATCTGTGAAAATATCAGATATCTCGCTCCAGAAGGGGTGGCTGGTCGTGGAGATCGCGTGGTGCGATCTCCAGATGCGGCTTATTTGAGAAGCGCATTCCAGATCCTTCCGGTGAAGAGGTGTCAAGGTGCAAGGCATCTTGACGACACGCTGTTGATGGCGCGGTGCACTGTCGGAGTGCACGGGAGTAAAGCTATTCCATGGCCACTCGGCTCGTCAAGCACTACAACAGAGCGGGTGCGAAAGAGATTCTAAATATCTCCTTCGCACCCGCATTATCATATCAACCAATTATTGACCGAAATGATGCCAGTTAAAGCCGGCGATGTTATCACTTCAGAGGCTGCAAGCCCACCTGACCGATGAGGCGAACCGGGTATTCAGGAGCTGACTTGTGGGCGTACTCTGCCTCGGCAGCTGCGATGCGGTCCGTCAAGTGGAGACGCTCGGCGGTGATTGCATTCGTGGGGATGGAGAGGAAGCGGTTCATGTCCTCAATACCCTGTGTGATGCGGCTCAGCTCCTCGTCATGCTTTGCAGCAATACGCTCGGCGTACCAGTCAGAAGCCAAAATGTTCTCACGCTCGAACAGCTCGCGGAACTCCGGTGATTCAAGCGTCCAGCCTTCGGAGGATTCTCCGTTCGCCATGATCTCCAGCAGTGCCCGAATCGGGGGAACGGCATAAGAAATCGTGCCATCAGCAATGTACGCCTTAGCCACACGCTGATGGGTGGCCACGATGGTATCGACCGAATTCGCAAAGACGTCCAGATCCTGCAATTCGGGACGAAGCATCGAATCGTCGAAAACTGCCTGCGGATGCATAAAGATACGGCCGAAGAAGAAGGTCGCGAACTTCTGCGTCATGCGGTAGCCGAGACGGCTCGCAAAAACCTTCTTGCCGTCATGCTCGAAGTCCTCAATCTTCTCGAGGTATCCACCCTTGATGAGCTCGTGCGCATCGCGCTCTTCGGGGGTCATGCGGCTGAACAGCTCGGGCACCAGCAGGCTGAAGTCGTGATCAATCCTGGTGTGAGGTCCAATGTATCCGGCACTGGAGATCCAGCCGTCGTAGCCAGCCAGAGCGTAGGACAGGAAAGCTGCATTGAGATCGAAGGTTGCGGGAAGGGCGTTGAACGGTCCCTTCGTCATGGCTCCCTCAGAACCCGCACCGGTAGTCGAGGGCGACTTGCCCGTCATCGAGGAGATGAACTCCATGAACAACTCGGGCAGCTCCATGAAGTGTAGAGGGTTATACGAGCACAGCGCCGGCACCTTGTCCTCGGGAGGATTGTTGCGGCGTCCCGCGGCGACGACGTCGACCGGCAAGGGGAGCGGCTCAGAGAGCGGTGTTCCAGAGACCAGGTGAGCCGCAAGATCTGATGCAGCCGTATCCACGGGGTGCGAGAGATCCGGGCGCACCTGCAAGTAGCGCGGGTTCTTCGAGCGAGCACCATCAACGATGCGCGCATCAGCCGAGGATACGAAGTACTTTGGCGAGACGTCGTCGGCCTCATCAGCGACGCTGGAGATAAACTCCTGCATAGGTGCCGAGAAGAGGCTGAACTTGACGGCGTCGTCGCGCATGGCACGGGCGTCAGCACGAGTGAGTGGCTCGAAGTTAGAGATGAATGAGCCGGGCTGCGACAGATCGCGTTCCGTCTGCTTATCGTATCCACGAATCTTGGCGTCGTCTGGACGCTGGAAAAGCAACTGCTCGCAGTTCTCCACGTACTTACGGGAGAAGCCGCCGTCGCGATCGCGCATCACTACGGAAGCGGTGATGTCGTCTTCGGTCTGCACCTTGGTGGCCGGATGGAAGTCGGGGCGAAGGCTGAACAGACGCCATGACCCGTCGGCGGTGAAGCCAATTCGGAGGTTCGTGTTAACGATCTTCTGACCGTCGAGCCGGACGAAGTTTCCGTAGCGGTCATTCATGATGCCCACGGTGAAGTGCTCGCGCCAGTTCTCGCCCCATTCGGGCTTAATGTAACGCTTGACCGTGTAGACAATCTCTTTGATGTACGCGGGGATCGTATCGAGGAACTTGTTGTACTCATCGGTGTAGTCCTCGGACCGGGTGAGCAGCTTAATGACTGAACCGATGGAGCGATCTTCGCTGAGGATCGAACGGTGATCGCTGGTATCACCGCTGCGGAAACGATCGGAGTAATCGCGCTCCAAGAGGGACTGGACGGTGTCCATATCCTCTTCGAAGTTCGGGCTGTAGAGGTTACCGAAGATGAAGGCGTCCGAGAGGGCCTTGCTGATCTCAGACTTACCGCCACCCGACACCGTCGACGGCTTGTGGCACGTGGTGGAGACGGGGGAGACGCCCACGAGTGTCCACTGTGTGGGTTCAGCATCCAGCTGTTCCATATACACGCGGTAGCCGTCGGGAGCGAAGTACGTCTTCTTGGCACGCAGTGGAATCGACTGACGCTTGCCATCCGCATCAGTCCACGAGACCGTGCTGTCGAGCAGGCTGTAGGAGGCGTGCGGGGGAACCAGGACAAACTCCGGGTACCGGATGTCGAGCGCATGACCCTCGGGCTGCAACTCGAAGCGCTCGGGGTTGCGTGACACGACGTCGTCAACAGTCTCGTCGCCCTTCACATAATCGGACGTGAAGGTCTGGCCGAGTGTGTAGGAGGGGAACACACGTGCGCCACCGGCGTGCTCTTCCTCGGCGTTGCCGAAAAGATTCGCGGAGTAGCTGATTTGGGTCTTGACTTCCTTCTTGCAGTAACCGAAGTAGTTGTCCGCAATGACGGTAACGATGACACCACGCTCATCACGGGCGCAGCACTTGAAGGCTTGGCCGTCGTTGTAGAGCTCAGCCTCGTCCTTGTAGCACATATGGTCGCGGCGCTGACGCTCGGTGGCGTCCTCCCAGCGGGGGAGTCCGAGTTCCTTCTTCGTCACCTTGGTGAGGTGAGGGGCAAGAACAACCAGGCCGCTGGTACCCGTCCAGCCAGTG
>RRZU010654251.1_pt1 | contig 34309 bp, 32 predicted proteins | sample 2165561 | NCBI WGS metagenome assembly RRZU01 (sample SAMN10456909, study PRJNA506462) | wastewater metagenome | isolation source: wastewater sludge | place: USA: Moscow, Idaho | reverse complement strand
GCTGGCCCATGTGCGATACATCGAACAGACTGGCGTTGGCGCGTGTGTGCAGGTGCTCTTTCAGAATCCCGGCTGGATACTGGATCGGCATGTCGTAGCCGGCGAACGGCGCCATGCGCGCGCCGAGTTCGAGATGGAGCTGGTAGAGCGCTGTGTGCAGCAATTCGGGCATGGGTTCTCCCCGGGCAGGAAACCATGTTTACAACTTAGGCGAATCGTCTCCGGATTGAAACCCTGGCAGCAAGTGCGGCAGGTCGAGCGCTTTCGAGAACGCGATGACCTTGAAAAGTTCGCCCATTTCGGCCGGATTGACGAGTTTTTGCGCAGCGGTGACCGCTGGCAGGTAGGACTTCAGATCGTGGGTGTCGAGCCGGTTTAGTTCGTCCATCAGTCCGGCGTTGATCAGGTAGCTTGCCTGGGTCAGATAGCCTTCGAGCGCGAGACCGGCATCGCGCCCTGCGCGCCAGATCGCGGAGAAGTCGACGTGGGTCGTGATGTCGTTGAGTCCCGGCAGCCAGAACGGGTCGACGTGGCTGTGATGGCGGTAGTGGCACATCAATGTGCCCATATGGCGCTGCGGGTGGTAGTACTCGGCCGAGGCGAAGCCGTAGTCGAGCAACAGGATCGTGCCGCAGGCGAGCGAGTCGGCGAGGCTTTTGATGAAGCCCTGCGCTTCGAGCTGGATTTCGGTCAGGGTGTCTCCGGCGATCGGCAGCGCCTGTGCCTGCGCCAGCAGGCGCATCTCGCGGATCGGCCGGTCTTCCCAAGCCAGTCCATCGCTCCAGATCACACCGCGTTCGAGCCAGTCCGATCCGGTGTAATGCACGAGCGCGCACGGCATTGCGTCGAGCACCTCGTTGCCGACGATAAAGCCGCGAAAATCCTGCGGTAGTTCGTCGAGCCATTCGATGCGGTCGATCAGGTCTGGCACTTCACGAGCGAGCAGTTCGCGCTGGCGCTCGCGCAGTTCGCCTGACAGTTCGAGGATGCAGTAGCGCCGGGGCAGTTGCCCGCGGCTGACGAGTGACTTGAGTAGTTGCACGGCGAGCTTGCCGCTGCCCGCGCCGATTTCGAGGATATCGCCCTGTCCGGCCAGCTCCGGCGCGGCAAGCACGGCGGCGGCGGTCGCGGCGATCGTTGCGCCGAACAGTGGCGAGAGTTCCGGTGCAGTGACGAAGTCGCCGGCCGCGCCGAATTTCGCCGCGCCGCCGCTGTAATAGCCAAGTCCAGGCGCATACAGCGCCAGGCGCATGTAATCGCTGAATGGTAGCCAGCCGCCGGCGGCCTCGATCATGGCGCGAATTTGGGCGACGAGCGCATCGCTGGCGGAGCGGGCTTCCGGTGAAGGTTCGGGCAGATGGGCTTGCGGGGTGGGCATGGCGGGCGGCAGAATCGGTGAATAAGAATGATTCTAGCTGGAGATACGCCATGCAGGGAAAAACCGCGCTGATAACGGGCGGCGCGCGCCGGGTCGGGGCTGGCATCGTGCGGGAATTGCACGCGAATGGCTGGAACATCGTGCTGCACTACCGCAGTTCGGCGCGTGAAGCCGGTGTGCTGGCCGACGAACTTGAGGAGGCGCGGCCGGGTTCGGTTGCGCTGTGCCGGCTCGATCTGACGCGAACCTCGCGCTTGCCGGAACTGGTCGAGGCCGCCGTCGTGCATTTCGGCCGGCTCGATGCGCTGATCAACAATGCATCGTCGTTCCATGCCGAGCCGGTCGGCGCGATCACTGAGGCCGCGTGGGACGATCTGATCGGCTCGAACTTGAAAGCGCCGCTGTTCCTGGCTCAGGCTGCAGCAGCGGAACTTGCCAAAGTGGGCGGAGCGATCGTCAATATCGCCGATATCCATGCCGAGCGGCCAATGGCGGGCTTTCCGGTCTATACGATCGCCAAGGCCGGCGTCGCCGCGTTGACGCGCTCTCTGGCGAGGGAGCTCGCGCCGCGGGTGCGTGTGAATGCGGTTGCGCCCGGCGTGAACCTCTGGCCAGAAAGCACGACATCATTTGATGACGCCGAGCGGGCCCGCATTCTGGCGACGATTCCGCTCGGTCGCAATGGCACGCCGGCCGACATCGCCCAGGCGGTTCGTTTCCTGCTCGAAGCGCCGTATCTGACCGGCGTGGTGCTGCCGGTGGATGGCGGGCGCTCGCTCTGGCTGTAGCCGCGTTACGGCTGAATGGTGACCGTGTTGTCGGCCGGTGCCAGGTCTGTCCAGATCGACGTCAGCGTCAGTCCCAGGTTGCGGATGATGGCGTTGCCCGAAGCCGTCATCGTATTCAGCGTGGCGCGGGTGGCCGGGTCGGTCAGCTGTTCGTCGCCAGCGTAGTGCGCGATAAAGGTTTGGGCGAAAGCAGGGGCGAAGTTCGCCGCGCTGGTCGTATCAAGGCCATATTGCGTGACCAGTAGCGCTTGGGCCAGTGTCGTCATTCTGGGCGTGATGTACCCGGTCGCGTAGGCCGGGAAGTTGGCCTGTGATGTGGTTCGTTGCACGGTTCTCGTGCTGACCGACAGCGTCTTTCCGGCGATATCCCAGGCCATGATGCGGTAGGGATTGGGGGCGGTGACGATTGAACCCGTCTCGATGTCGTGCAGGACCGAGCTGGTGAAGTCGCGCCTGACCACATCGTTCGCGTGATAGTGGCCGGTGAACATCACGTTCAGGCCGTTGTCGGCAAGGAGCTTGCCGACCGTTGCGTACTCGTCGAGTACGTAGCCCGGAGAAATGGTGGTTTGCCCGGAATAATGTTCGGCAATGCCGTGGTGCATCATGCCGATAACCTGCTTGCCAAGCTGGCGGGCCTCCTGCAGCTTGGCCAGGATCCAGTTCTGCGTTGCGGCCGTGATCGCGCCCGAGGAGGTTGCGGTGGTCGTGCCGGTGGCGTACTTGTTCGAGTCGATTGCAAACAGCCACAGCCCGGGGACCGGCTCGGCGATGTAGCTCAGCGAATTGCTGTCCTGATAAGCGGCTTCGCCGTACCCGAAATTTCGATAGATGCGGCTGAAGTCGGCCGGGCCGATGTTCGCGACTGAAGATGCCGGCGTGGTCAAGTAGCTCTTGGCGTCCGGATTGTAGATGTCATTGTTGCCGGGAATCACGTAGACCTTCTTGCCGGAGGCTTCCAGCAGCGCAAGTTTTTGCGCCATCAACTCGTGGTTGACGAGTTCACCGTCCTTGGTCAGGTCGCCCGGAACCAGCACGAAGTCGAGTGACGTCGCGTTGAGGTCGCTGATGACCGCATCGAGAATTTCGGCGCTGTCCTTGATCATCTTGTGGCCCTGCAGCAGCAGGGTATCCAGTTCACTGCTGCTGCCAAGCTTGCTGGTGTCGTAAAGATGTGGATCACTGAAAACGGCGAAGTGGGTCGACTTGGCCGGCTGGATGGCGATGCTGTCGTTACTTCCGCCTCCGCAGGCAGCCAGCGTGAGCGTCAACAGCAGGATGGGGAAAACACGGGGGATCATGGCGGTCACCTTCGGGGGGAGCTTTGTTGCTGAACCTTTATGCCAGATCGGGTGACTCCGCAAAGCGAGTCTGGCGGATTGAGCGACGGGAGGAGGCGGGCTCCAGTTAAACTCCTCTCCCCAGACGCGGCCGCACAAGTTCACGACTTCAAGCCGCGCGGTTTTGCGGTAAAATCCGCGTCGATTCAATTATCTAGCGGGGCGCGCTGCGCCCCGTTGCTTTTGCGGAAATCCCATGACCGACCCAGCCAGCAAGCCGGAACTTTCCGACGCCGAGAAGAAACAAGCCTTCGAGAACAAGAAGCTGACCAAGTGGCTGCGCCACGCGGTCGGCGATGCGATCAACGATTTCAACATGATCGAGGAGGGCGACCGGGTGATGGTCTGCCTGTCGGGCGGCAAGGACAGTTATACGATGCTCGACATCCTGCTTGGCCTGCAGAAATCCGCGCCGGTGAATTTCTCGCTCGTCGCGGTGAACCTCGACCAGAAGCTGCCGGATTTCCCGTCGCATATCCTGCCGGACTATCTTGACGGCCTTGGGGTCGAATACCGGATCGTCGAGGAGGATACGTTCTCGATCGTCCAGCGCGTGATTCCCGATGGCAAGACCCCGTGCAGCCTGTGCGCGCGCCTGCGCCGCGGCGTGCTTTACCGCGTCGCGAGCGAGATCGGCGCGACCAAGATCGCGCTCGGCCATCACCGCGAGGACATCCTCGAAACCTTGTTCCTGAACATGTTCTACGGAGGCAAGCTCAAGGCGATGCCGCCCAAGTTGCTGACCGATGACAAAAAGCACATCGTGATCCGCCCGCTTGCTTACTGCCGCGAGAAGGACATCATTCGCTACGCCGAATGGAAGCAATTTCCGATCATCCCGTGCGGCCAGTGTGGTTTCACGCCGAACCAGCAGCGGTCGGTCGTCGGCGACATGATCGAAGACTGGGATAAACGCTTCCCGGGCCGGGTCGAGACGATGATGAAGGCGGTCTGCAACGTGGTTCCCTCGCATCTGGCCGACCCGAAATTGCATGATTTCGCCAGCTTGCGCGCCGAGGGCGATGCTCGCCATGCTGGCAAGGTTTCGATCCTGGCGAGCAAGCCGGAAAAACAGCATCGCCATGATGGAGAGAGTGAATAATGTTGTTCAGGAGCAAACGCTACAGCCCCGGTGCGGTCGACGAAATCGTGATCGATATTTCCGAGGAGGCCGGAATCCGCAAGCTGCATTTCGGCGAGTACGACACGCAGAGCGCGATGCGCACATCCGATCCGTATGAGCTGGTGCTGACTTACTGCCGCTGCATGATGGGTTTCCTGCTGTTTGCGCCGGAGCCCGCGCGCGCGCTGCTGATCGGACTCGGCGGCGGCTCGATCGCGAAATGGGTGCATCGCAGCCTGCCGCGCACGCATCTGAGCTGTGTCGAACTGCACCCGCAGGTGGTCGGTGTCGCGCGCAGCATGTTCCATTTGCCCGAGGACGACGAGCGGCTTGAGGTGATCGTCGGCGATGGCGCTGCGCACGTCTGGCAGATGGACGAGGATTCTGCCGATCTGATCATGATGGACGCGTATTCGGCGACCGGCATTGCGCCGCCGCTGGCGACGACCGACTTTTTCGCCGCCTGCCGCGACCGGCTGACCGGCAATGGCGTGCTCGCGGTGAACCTGTGGGGTTCGGACAAGCGCTTCCCGGAATACCGTGAGCGACTGTCGAAGGTGTTCGACGGGCGCGTGCTGTGTCTGCCGGCGCGGCAGAAAGGCAACGTTGTCGCGTTCGGCTTCCGGTGCGGCCAGAACAATCCGCAGTGGGAGCGCCTCGCAGAACGGGCGGAAAAGCTCAAGGCCGAATATGGGCTCGAATTCGACGAATTCGTCACCGATCTCGCGCGGATGAATGCGCACAATGATCGGCGTCTGTTTGTTTGATTTGTATATAAATCATTGATTTATATGGCATTTTTGTTTTAATTCTGGGCGACTGATTGCTGGGATACGGGCTCGCCTCCAAGCCATCGTTTCCTGCCCCGCCTCCAAACCATCGTTTCCCGTCCCGCCGTGGAACAGTCTGCCAGCCCTGACTTTTTGTCCGCCAGGGATGAAGCCGTCATCGCTCTGTCGTATACTGTTTGCAAAGGATGCTCGCGCGTTGCGCGGGTCTCGGGGATGTCTGCCCGCCGGGTCGGCCCCCGCCAAAAAATTGCAGGGTAAGTCTATGCTCGACCGAGACGGATATCGTCCGAACGTCGGCATCATCATCGTCAACCGCCAGAGCCAGGTGTTCTGGGGCAAGCGCGTGCGCGAGCACTCGTGGCAGTTTCCGCAGGGTGGCATCAAGCAGGGCGAATCGCCCGAGCAGGCGATGTTTCGCGAGCTGATGGAGGAAGTCGGCCTTTCTCCCGAGCACGTCGAGATCATCGGCCGGACGCGTGACTGGTTGCGATACGATGTTCCGACCAACTGGGTGCGGCGCGAATGGCGCGGCACCTACAAAGGCCAGAAACAGATCTGGTTCCTGTTGCGTCTGACCGGGCGCGATTCCGATGTGAGCCTGCGCCGGACCAGCCATCCGGAGTTCGATGCCTGGCGCTGGAGCGACTACTGGGCGCCGCTGGAAATGGTGATCGAATTCAAGCGCAGTGTTTATGAGTCGGCGCTGACCGAGCTGGCCCGCTTTCTCGAGCAGGTGCCGAGGCGGACTTCTCGGCGCGCCGTTCATCTGCGCGGCTGACCGTGGCCGGGTTTCATCACACGATTTCCCGGTTTGATCCGCCCCGTCGGCAGGCGAGCGATGTCTATTGGCGATCGCTCGCTGCCTTCAACATGTTTCGCCTGCTGTCGGTGATCGCGTTGCTGGTCGGCGGGGTTTTCTTTTCCGGCTGGTCCTTCTTTTCTCCAGAGGTATTGCCGCCGTTTCTCGGCATTGCCACGACCTATTCGCTGCTGGCGCTGCTGTTCGCGTTCGGCATCTCCCGGCGCAAACCCGGCTTTGATACCCAGCTGGTCTGGCAGGTTGCAACCGATGTCGCATTCATCGTCAGCCTGATCTACCTGCTCGGCGGCATGAAAAGCGGGCTGGGCTTGTTGCTGCTGACCTACCTGGCTGCCGCGGGCCTGATCGCGCATGGTCGCATGACGCTGTTCCATGCGTCGCTGGCAACGCTGGCGCTGCTGACCGAGGAAACCTGGCGGACGTGGGGAGGGCGTGGCACGGAGGCGGATTACACCACGCTGGCGCTGCTGTGCATCGCGTGTTTCGCCGTTGCCTGGGTTTCCCACCGGCTTGCAGGGTACGCGCAGGAAAGCCAGAAGCTTGCCGAACGACGCCGCATCGATCTTGCCAAGCTCGACCAGTTGAACCAGCGCATTCTTGAGGATGTCTCCGATGGCGTGCTGGTCGTGGACAGCGAGGGCAGCATCCGTCAGTACAATCCGCAGGCCGAGCGTCTGATCGGAAGGTTGCTGGCTGCGGGAGGACGTCTGGATTTGCTGTTGCCGGCGCTGGCGCAGGCGCTGGCCGACTGGCGCGATGATCCGCAATCGAAACCGGGGCTGGTGCAAGTGCACTCGGTGCACAAACTGCTGCGTCCGCGGTTCATTGCGTTGTCGTGCGAGTTCGAGGGCGCAGTGCTGGTTTATCTCGAGGATATGGATCGCTTGCGGCGCGAGGCGCAGCAGATCAAGCTCGCTGCGCTCGGACGGTTGACCGCCAATCTTGCGCACGAGATCCGCAATCCGCTTGGGGCGATCAGCCATGCCGCGCAGATCCTGAACGAGGAGTCGCGAGATCCGTTGACCGACAAGCTGGCTCGCATCATCAACGACAATACCGCTCGGCTCGAGAATATGGTCAAAGAGGTGCTCGAACTGAACCGGCGCGATCGGGTGCACCGCAAAGATATCCGTCTCGGCGACTGGCTGGCTGGATTCCTCGACGAGTTTTCCCAGGTCGAGGGAATCCGGAGTGCATGGGGGCTGGACTGCCCGGCCGAAGCGGTGATCCGTTTCGATCCAGGGCATCTGCACCAGGTGCTGTGGAATCTGGTGCGCAACGGCTGGCGGTATTGTCGCAAGCACGATGGCAGCCTGAGTCTGATCGTCACGTCGTCGGCCGGACGTTGGCAACTCGACGTCTGGAATGATGGTCCGGCCGTTCCGGTCGCTGCGCAGGCGCAGCTGTTCGAACCGTTCTTTACCACTGATGCGCGCGGCACCGGCTTGGGTCTGTATATTGCGCGTGAGATTTGCCAGGCCAATGCTGCGCAGATTGAATATCTGCAACCGCCGCAGGGCGGCGCGTGTTTCCGCATCACATTCGGAGTGACCGATGGCCAGAAAGACAGCTAGGACCGCTCACCGCGTGCTGGTGGTCGACGACGAGGCCGACCTGACCGATCTGCTCGAGCTGACCCTGTTGCGCATGGGACTCGAGGTCGACAAGGCGCATGGCGTGCGCGAGGCTTGCGGTATGCTCGACGACGGCGACTACGCGCTGTGCCTGACCGACATGCGCATGCCCGATGGCGACGGCGTCGAGGTCGTGCGGCATATCCAGAAAAGCATGCTCGATGTGCCGGTCGCGGTGATCACGGCCTATGGCAGTACCGAAAACGCCGTCGCCGCGCTGAAGGCCGGTGCGTTCGATTATCTGGCCAAGCCGATCGCCCTTGCGCAACTTCGCACGCTGGTCAAATCGGCGCTGCGCCTGGATGCGCCGACCGCTGCAGAGGACAGCGAGCGCTTGCTGCTCGGCCAGTCGCCAGCGATCTGCCAAGCGCTGGAGCTGATCGACAAGCTCGCTAGAAGCCAGGCGCCGGTCTATATCACCGGCGAATCGGGCTCGGGTAAGGAGCGTGCGGCGCGGATGATTCATGGCAAGTCGAATCGGGCTGCCAAACCGTTCGTTGCAGTCAACTGCGGCGCGATTCCCGAAAACTTGATGGAAAGCGAATTCTTCGGTTACCGCAAAGGTGCATTCACCGGTGCGGACGAGGATCGCGACGGTTTCTTCCAGGCCGCGCATGGCGGCACGCTGTTCCTCGACGAAGTCGCCGACCTGCCGCTGGCGATGCAGGTCAAGCTGTTGCGCGTGATTCAGGAACGCAAGGTGCGCAAGGTCGGCGCGACCGTGGAAGAGGAAGTTGACGTGCGCATCGTTTCCGCGACGCACCGCAATCTGGCCCGGTGCGTTGAGGCCGGCAGCTTTCGCCAGGATCTATTCTACCGGCTGAACGTGATTGAGCTGAAAATGCCGCCGCTGCGCGAGATGGGCGACGATGTGCTGCTGATCGCGCGCCTGGTGCTGGAAAAGCTTGCCGCCCGCCAGGGGCAGGCGGTGCCGAAATTTTCCGCTGAAGCCGAACTCGCGCTGCAACGCTATGATTTTCCCGGCAATGTGCGCGAGCTCGAGAACGTGCTCGAGCGCGCACTAGCGCTGTCCGATGGACTGGAGATTACGCCGGACGACCTGCAGCTTTCGGTCAGCAGGAGTGAGGCGCCTGATTCCGCGCAGGATGTCGGCGACAAATATCCGCTGCAGGATTACCTCGACCGCGTCGAAAAGGCCGTGATCCTCGAGGCGCTGGAAAAAACCCGCTTCAACCGCACCCAGGCCGCGCGCATCCTCGGCGTAACCTTCCGGTCGATGCGCTACCGGATGGAAAGGCTCGGGATCCAGTGATGGGCGGGCTGAACATCGGTGCGGATGGTTGGCTCGAGGAGGCGCGGCGCGTGCCAAGTCCGAATCATGATGCGCGCCCGGCCGCTGCCGCGCTCGACATGGTCGTTCTCCACAATATCAGCCTGCCTCCGTGTGAATTCGGCGGATCGGATATCGAACGCCTGTTTACGAACAAGCTGGATCCGGCGCGGCATCCGTTCTATGCCGGCCTCTGCGGTTTGCGCGTTTCGTCGCATTTTCTGCTGCGCCGAGACGGCGAGATCGTGCAGTTTGTTTCCTGTCTCGATCGTGCCTGGCATGCCGGACTTTCGAGCTGGCAGGGGCGCGAGCGCTGCAATGATTTTTCGGTCGGCATCGAGCTCGAGGGCAGTGACTATGTGCCGTTTGCCGAGATCCAGTATTCACGCCTGATCGCACTGCTGGACGCACTGGAAAAATCTTTTCCGGTTCGTCATCTGGTAGGCCACAATGACATTGCCCCCGGCCGCAAGACCGATCCTGGCCCGTTCTTCGATTGGTCAAGATTGAAACATTTTCGCAACGACTGAATCAATTTCACGTAATTTTCCTACATCGCGCCGCGCGGTCAGGCCTATAATCCGCGCCGATCCCCTGCAAGGGGCAATTCGCAACAGGATGGGTTTCAGATGAGCGCATCGTCTACTTCTCACGGTTCCGGCGTGCAACTGGGGCTGGTGCTTTCCGCGATTGGCGTCGTTTTCGGCGATATTGGCACCAGTCCGCTCTACGCGTTCAAGGAGAGCCTGGCCGGCCACAGCGGCGCGCTGCCGGAGGTCGCTGCGATCTACGGCGTGCTGTCACTGATCTTCTGGTCGATCATGATGGTCGTGTCGTTCAAATACGTGATCGCGATCATGCAGGCCGACAACAAGGGCGAGGGCGGCATTCTCGCGCTGATGGCGCTGGCGCAGCGCGGGATCAAGGGCGGCGGCTGGCGGGCAAAAGCACTGATCGGGGTCGGTATCTTCGGCGCGGCGTTATTCTACGGCGACGGCATGATTACGCCGGCCATTTCCGTACTGTCGGCTTTCGAGGGCATCAGCATCGTTTCTCCGCAGCTGAGTTCCTACATCATTCCGCTGACGCTTGCGGTGCTGACCGCGCTGTTTCTGATCCAGAAGCGCGGCACAGCGGTGGTCGGCAAGCTGTTTGGCCCGATCATGCTGCTGTGGTTCGCGACGCTCGGCACGCTGGGTGTGGTCAGCATTCTCAAGACCCCTGAAATTCTTGCGGCGCTGAATCCGTACCACGCGCTGCATTTCTTCGCGGTCGATCCGTGGAAGGGATTTCTAACCATGGGCTTTGTCGTGCTGGCGGTAACCGGCGGCGAGGCGCTCTATGCGGACATGGGCCACTTCGGCAAGGGGGCGATCCGCAAGGCGTGGTTCTGCGTCGCATTGCCGGCGCTGGCGCTGAATTATTTCGGGCAGGGTGCGCTGCTGCTGCGCGCGCCTGAGGCGATCCAGAATCCGTTCTACCTGTTGGCGCCGGATTGGGCCGTGATGCCGATGGTCGTGCTCGCTGCCTGTGCGACGGTGATTGCGTCGCAGGCGGTGATTTCGGGCGCGTTCTCGGTCACGAATCAGGCGGTTCACCTCGGATTCAGTCCGCGCATGGCGGTCAAGCACACGTCCGAGCACGAGATGGGGCAAATCTACGTGCCGCAGATCAACTGGTTTCTGTATATCGCCGTCGTGCTGCTGGTGCTGTCGTTCAAGTCGTCGAGCAATCTGGCCGCGGCTTATGGCTTCTCGGTCTGCGCGACGATGGTCATGGAAACCCTGATTGCGCTGACCGTTCTCGGCCGTGACCTGCGTCAGACGTTGCGCTGGCTCGTTCGTGGCATAGTCGTCATCTTTCTCGCTGTCGATCTGCTGTTCCTGGCAGCGAACATGTTCAAGCTGTTTGACGGCGGCTGGTTCCCGCTCGTGATCGGCTTGGCCGTGTTCACGCTGATGACGACCTGGAAGCACGGCCGCGCGATCCTGGCTGGCAAGCTGCGCGAGGGCGAGCTACCGCTGCAGGGCTTTGTCTCCAGCCTCGAGATGGCGCCGCCGCAGCGCGTCGATGGCACTGCGATTTTCATGACCGCGAACTCAGACACGGTTCCGCATTCGCTGCTGCATAACCTGAAGCACAACAAGGTGCTGCACGAGCAGGTCGTGTTCATGACGATCACGACCAGCGATGTGCCCTATGTGCCGCGTAACGAGCAGGTGAAAGTAAACCGGCTCGGCGAAACCTTCTATCAGGTCATCGCGACCTATGGCTTCAAGGATGACGTGAACGTAATGGCGGTGCAGGAGCGCGTGACCGAGCTGGTTCCCGAGCTGGAGTTTGACCTGATGCGCACCTCGTATTTCCTGTCGCGGGAAACGATCGTCGATGCGCCGCGGCCGGCGTTGAACTGGTGGCGTCGTCGGCTGTTCGCGGTCATGACGCGCAACTCGATGCGTGCGACCGACTACTTCTGCATCCCGCCGAACCGCGTGGTCGAAATGGGCATGCAGATCGAGATGTAATTTAAATTATTGATTTTAAACAAGTTTTTTAATTAACGGCCGCCGATGAAGCGGCCGTTGTTTTGGATGCGGGCGGGCAGATCGGAAAGATTGCGGATCAGCACATCGGCGGCCAGCGCGCGGCGGGCCGAACGGCGCAGCCAGACGGTCTGCATGCCGAGGCGCTTGGCGGGGATCAGGTTGTGGCTCGAGTCCTCGACCATGATGCAGTGGCGCGGGTTCAGCTGCAGTCGGTGCAACAGCGTGCGGTAGGCGGCCATCAGTGGCTTCGGCTTGAGGCGAACACTTTCGACGCCAAACACCGCGCAGAAACAGTCGGCGATGCCGAGCGCTTCAAGCATCGTTTCCGCATATTCGAGCGTGCCATTCGTGAACAGCACCTTGTCGCCCTTGAGCCGCAGCAATGTGCGGCGCAGGCCTGGCATCGGGTGCACCTCCCGCAGGATTTCGTCGAGCGGGTGGCTGGCGCGCAGGAAATGGTGCAGGTCGATCTGCGGATGGTGACGGATCAGCCCGGACAGCGTCGCGCCATAGCGACGCCAGTAGCCCATCCGCAGCGCGGAAGCCTCCTCGATGCTGAGTCCGAGTTGCGCCGCGAGGTAGACATTCATCGCCCGGTTGATGGCCGGGAATGCATGGCGGCTGGCATTGTGCAGGGTGTTGTCGAGGTCGAAGATCCAGGTCGTGCGGGGCATGGGTTCAGCGGTAGATATAATTTTCGAGCTGCTCGATCGTGAATTGTTTTTCCGCGAGCGTTGCGCGGACCAGATCGCCGATCGACAGCACGCCGATCATGCGGCCTTCTTCCATCACCGGCAGGTGGCGAATGCGCTTTTCCGTGATCAGCGCCAGGCATTCGCTGACATGTGTATCGGCGCGAACGCACAGCACCTTCGCTGTCATGACCTCATCGACCTTCGTCGTCGCCGTCGACCGTCCGAGCAGGACGACGCGGCGCGCATAGTCGCGTTCGGAAAAAACGCCGACAAGTCTGTCGCCATTCATGACCAGCGCCGCGCCGACGTTCCATTCGGCCAGAACCTGCAGTGCCTGGAATACGGTTGCGCCGGCGGGAATGCTAACGGGGTGCTGCAGGGGTTTTTCTGCGAGGAGTTGGCGGGCGGTTTTCATGGCGTGGCTCCGGATTGTGCGAGAATGATTCCTATGTATAATCCGGTTCACCCGGGCAAGACAAGCGCCGGCGGCGAATGCCTCCGCCAGCCGGCGTTCCTGTGGGTCTTAGGCCGCGCGGATCATCGTGCCGACGCCCTGGTTGGTCAGTACTTCGAGCAGCAGCGCATGCTTGACGCGACCGTCGATGATGTGGACCGAATTGACGCCGTTTTTGGCCGCGTCGAGCGCCGAGGATATCTTCGGCATCATGCCGCCGGAGATCGTGCCGTCGGCGAACAGTGCGTCGATGCTTTTCGCGGTCAGTCCGGTCAACAGGTTGCCGTTCTTGTCGAGCACCCCGGGGGTATTCGTCATCAGGACCAGTTTTTCGGCCTTCAGCGTTTCCGCGAGCTTGCCGGCGACGAGGTCGGCGTTGATGTTCAGGCTTTCGCCCTCGTTGTCGACGCCGATCGGGGCGATGACCGGGATGAAGTCTTCGCGGTCGAGGTGCTGAACCAGGGTCGGGTCGATCGATTCGATTTCGCCGACCTGACCGATGTCGATCATTTCATCGTCATCGGCGCCCTTCAGGTACATCTTGCGCGCCTTGATGAAGTGGCAGTCCTGACCAGTCAGACCGACGGCCTTGCCGCCGTGCTTGTTGATCAGCGAAACGATTTCCTTGTTCACATGGCCGCCGAGCACCATTTCGACGACATCCATCGTCTCGGCGTCGGTTACGCGCATGCCCTGGATGAATTCGCCCTTCTTGCCGATGCGGTCGAGCAGATCGTTGATTTGCGGGCCTCCGCCGTGGACGATGACCGGGTCCATGCCGACGAGCTTCAGCAATACGACGTCAGAAGCGAAGCCTTCCTTGAGTTCATCGTCGATCATGGCGTTGCCACCGTACTTGATCACGATGGTTTTGTTGAAGAAAGATTGGATATAGGGAAGGGCCTCGGACAGGATCTCGGCCTTCTCTTGTGCGGTGATCGCAGCGGTCATGACGTGCTCCTTGTTGGATGGCGTGATTTTAGCAGAGCCCGGCACAAAGCATCGGGTCCCGGTTGCGGCGAATCAGGCGGTAATCGGCCATAATCGGGGAACTAACCGGAGAGTGTTATGACCAAGGTTTTTTGTGCCATCTGTCTGTTGGTGATTTCCCAAGCCGTTCCGGCGGCTGATCTGATCGAAGCGTTGCGCGCCGCGCGAAGGTACGATGCCAATTTTGCTGCGGCGGCCCGCACGCGGGATGCCGGGCGCGAAAAGATTCAGCAGGCGCGGGCGCTGCTGCTGCCGCAGGTTGCGCTGAACGGCAATGGCGCATACAACTACAACCGCTACGCTGCCGGCCAAGGCGACGCATCCTATGAAAAGGACGGCGCCAGCCATGGCTACAGCGTGTCCGCCACCCAGCCGGTCTACCGGATCGAGAAACTGGCCGGTTCGGATCAATTGAAGAAACAGGCTGCGCTGGCGGAGATCCAGTACCGGATCTCCGAACAGGATCTGATTTTGCGCGTGGCCAAGGCCTACTTCGAGGTGGTGACCGCAGAAGAGAAAATCCGCGTCATCGATACGCAGAAAGAAGCGATTTCGCAGCAACTGGCCCGAGCGAAAAAGTCATTCGAAGTCGGCGAAGCGACGATTACCGACACTGACGAGGCGCAAGCGCGTTTTGATGCGGCGCTGGCGCAGGAAATCGCCGCGCACAACGATCTGGCGGTCAAGCGCGAGGCATTTGCGCTGCTGACTTCGCTTGAGGGTGGCCAATTGGCCCGGATTGGCGACCGGCAGCAACCTGCGGCGCCGGAGCCAAACGATCCGGCGGCCTGGCTTGGCCGTGCGGAGCGGGACAATTTTGCGCTGGCGGGGCAGCGGATCAATCTCGAGATCGCCCGGCGCGAGATTGACAAATATCGCGCGGAAACCTCGCCGAGCCTGGACCTCACTGCAAGCTACGGCGATAGCTGGAAGGCGGGCGGGATTTCGAATTCCGGCGCGCGCGATCGCAACGGCAATGGTGTGGTCGGATTGCAGTTGTCGATCCCGCTCTACACCGGCGGCAATCGCAGCTCGCAGTTGCGCGAGGCGGTGGCTCGCGAGGATGCGCAGCGCAATACGGTTGAGGCGGTGCGGCGCGATGCCGCGCAGGAGACGCGGCGCGCGTTTCTTGGCGTGCAGAGTGGCGTTGCCCAGATCCGTGCATTGCAGCAGGCGCTGGTTTCAAGCAAATCGCTGGTTGATTCGACTACGCTCGGCCGAGAGGTCGGTGTGCGAACGACAATTGATGTGCTCAATGCCCAGCAGCAATATTTTTCCACGCGATATGACCTGATGGTGGCACGCAGCAATTATCTGTATTCCCGACTGCAATTGGCTGCCGCCGCTGGCGAATTGACGGAGACGGATGTTGTGGAGATCAATCGCTGGCTGGGAGAGTAACCATTCTCGCGGTGTAAATATTAGATGTTGCTTGTATTTGCGGAAATGCCGATGCATAATTGCCCGATAGCCACACTAGGCTACCTAATTTACAAGGAGAATCACGGTGATTGATCTTTCCAGTTTTAACCTCAACCAGCTGGCTGACCTGAAAAAGCAGATCGATGTGGAAGTCGTTCGCCGCAAAGAATCGGAAAAGACCAGTTTGCGAGCAGAAATGCAACGTATGGCCGCTGCTGCGGGCCTGACGATTGAAGAAGTCATGGGCGCAGCCAAAAAAGTCCGCAAAGTGACTTCCAGCGGCGTCGCGCAATTCCAGAATCCTGCGGATAGCTCACAGACCTGGACTGGCCGTGGTCGCAAGCCGCAATGGGTGATCGAATGGCTGGCTTCCGGCAATTCGCTGGACGGCCTGCGTATCTGATCCGCGCTGGCGCAATGAAAAGGGTGGCGAATGCCACCCTTTTTTATTCGGTAGAATACCGACTTCTGGATTTGGAAACTTTCACATGGCCCACCCGCTGACCCTGCATCTGAACCCTGAGCAAATGGCTGCTGTCGAACTGCCGGCGGAACACGCGCTGATTCTGGCCGGCGCGGGCAGCGGCAAGACCCGGGTGCTGACCACGCGAATCGCCTGGTTATTGTCGACTGGCATGGCGAGCCCGGCCGGCATTCTCGCGGTGACTTTCACGAACAAGGCGGCCAAGGAAATGCTCGCGCGCCTGACCGCGATGCTGCCGCTGAACCCGCGCGGGCTGTGGATGGGGACTTTCCACGGCCTGTGCAATCGCATGCTGCGCCTGCATTGGCGCGATGCCGGTCTGCCGGAGGCGTTTGCGATTCTCGACAGTCAGGATCAACTGGCCGCGATCAAGCGCGTGATGAAGGCGATCAACGTCGACGATGAAAAGTATCCACCGCGAACCGTTCAGCATTACATCAATGGCCACAAGGAAAACGGCCGGCGCGCCAAGGAAGTCGAAGCGTGGGATGACTATTCGCGCACGCTGCAGACGATCTATCTCGAATATGAGCGTCAGTGCCAGCGCGAAGGGGTGGCCGATTTCGCCGAACTGCTGCTGCGCTGCTATGAGTTGCTGCAATGCAATACTGCGCTGCGCGCGCATTATCAAAGCCGCTTTCGGCATATCCTCGTCGATGAATTCCAGGATACCAACCGCCTACAATACCAGTGGCTGAAACTGTTCGTCGGAGAAGGCAGTGCGTTGTTTGCGGTCGGCGACGACGACCAGTCTATTTACGCATTCCGCGGCGCCAATGTCGGTAATATGCAGGATTTCCAGCGCGATTTTGCCGTCAGGCATGTGATCCGGCTGGAACGGAATTATCGTTCGCATGGGAATATTCTTGATGCCGCTAATGCGGTGATCGCGCGCAATCGCAATCGGCTCGGCAAGAATCTGTGGACCGAGGCAGAATCTGGCGAACCGATTCGCGTGTTTGAAGCGGCAACTGATTTCGAGGAGGCCGAATTCATTGTCGAAGAAGCGCGCAATCTGATGCGCGAAGGCGTGAATCCGACTGAAATTGCCGTGCTGTATCGCGCCAATGCGCAATCCAGAATCATCGAGCATGCGCTTTTCAATTCGGGAATTCCCTACCGTGTCTATGGCGGATTGCGCTTTTTTGAACGCCAGGAAATCAAGCACGCGCTTGCCTATCTGCGTTTGATTGCGAATCCGGAAGACGATAACGCGCTGCTGCGCGTGATCAATTTTCCGGCGCGCGGCATCGGTGCTCGCACACTGGAAGCCTTGCAGGACACGGCGCGCCAATCCGGGGTCAGCCTGTGGCAGGCGGCCTGTGCTGGCGGGACTGGCCGCAGTGCCGCTGCGGTCGCGAAGTTCATTCTGCTGGTCGACGGACTGCGCGAACAGACGCGCGGTCTGCCCTTGCCTGAAATCGTTGGCGCGATGCTCGATGTTTCTGGTTTGCGCGAGCATTACCGCAACGAGAAGGAGGGCGAGGAGCGCGTGGCGAACCTCGACGAACTGATCAATGCCGCAACGGTCTTCATCAGCGAAGACGAGAACGACCTCGTTGCGTTCCTGGGGCATGCCTCGCTCGAGGCTGGCGAACATCAGGCCGGCGCTGGCCAGGAGGCGCTGCAGCTGATGACCGTGCATGCGGCCAAGGGGCTTGAATTCCACGCGGTGTTCCTGTCCGGGATGGAAGAAGGATTGTTTCCGCACGACAACAGCCTTGGTGACCCGAACGGACTCGAGGAAGAGCGCCGGCTCATGTATGTCGCCATTACGCGCGCACGCCGCCGCCTTTACCTGACGCTGGCGCAGAGCCGCATGCTGCATGGCCAGACGCGCTTCGGCGTGGCCTCGCGCTTCATGGCCGAGATCCCGCAGGATCTGTTGCGCTACCTGAACCGCGGCTACGCTCCGGCCACCGCTGTGGTCGCGCCGAAGGCCAGCATCGCCGAGCACGGCCTCGCGATCGGCATGACGGTCCGGCATCCGAAATTTGGCCAGGGCGTCGTCATCGACAGCGAAGGGCAGGGCAAGGGCGCCAATGTGCAGGTCAACTTCCGCGACCATGGCGTGAAGTGGCTGGCGGTCGCCTATGCGAAATTGCAACCGGCGGATTGATTTGTAAGTATTTGATTTATATGAATTATTAATTTATTTCTTGCGCGAACGCTTCAGGCTGAAGCCTAAGCGGCATTCTGCTGTCTAGTATTCAGTTATGGCCGAAATCCGTTCTTACTCCTTTTCTTCGCCGGCGACCGAACCGGCAAGCCTGCCGCCCGCCAACACGGGGGCTGATCTGTCGCGCCTGAATTTCCTCGTCGTTGACAGCATCCCCGACATGCGCGCGGCGACGTGTTCGCTGCTGACCGGCTTCGGCGCCGGCCGGGTCGACTACACCGGACGCGCCAGCGATGCGATCGGTATGATGCGGCGCGGCGAATACGACGTGATTCTGTCCGAGTTCGACCTCGGCACGGGTTTCGACGGCCTTTACCTGTTCGAGGAGGCGCGCCGTCACGGCATCCTGAAAGCGTCATGCGTATTTGTGATCGTAACCGCCGAGCGCCGCGCGACCCGCGTGATCGGCGCCGCCGAGCTGGCGCCGGATGCGATCGTGCTCAAGCCGTACAACGGCGAGATGCTATACGGCAAACTGATCCGCGCGATCCGGCGCAAGGCGCGAGTCCGCCCGATCGACGAGGCGATTCTTGCGCACGATTTCCTGCAGGCGATCCGCCTGTGCGACGAAGGAATCAAAGTCGGCGGCGAGGAGGCGACCGCGTATCTGCGCATGAAGGTCCACCTGCTGTTGCGGGTCGGGGACTGGGGCGGCGTGCGCAACCTGTGCCGCGAGCTGCTCGCCCAGGCTGACCTGCCGTGGGCGCGCATGGCGCTGGGCAAGGCGCTGTACCATCTGGACGGTTTTGAAGAAGCGCGCACGGTGTTCCAGGGCGTGATCGCCGAACATGAACTCGTGATGGAGGCCTACGACTGGCTGGCCCGCACCCAGCGGGCCGGCGGCGATGCGGGCGGCGCGCTCGAAACGCTGAAACGCGCAGCGGCGCGTTCGCCGTTCGTGATCGGCCGCCAGCGCGACCTTGGCGAGCTGGCCTGGCATACCGGCGATCTGGCGACGGCCGAGGCCGCGATCGGCGAAACCGTGCGGCTGGCGCGTTATTCGTTCTGGCGTGATCCGGCTGATCTTGGCCGGCTGGTTGAAGTGCAACTCGCGCGCGGCGATACCGCCGGCGCCCGCCGTAGTGTGGCTGAATTGCGCAAGGAGTACCGGGAAACCGCGGCGACTGTGCTGGCCGATGCGCTCGACGCTGATATCTGGCTCAAGCAGGGCGACAGCGCGAAGGCGCGCACCGCGCTCGATGAGTCGCTGCAGGTCGTCGAAACGCTGCAAGCGCCGCCGCCTGCGGAAATCGGACTGGCGGTCGCCAATGCCTGCATGAACCAGCAGCGCTACGAGGTCGGTGAAAAACTGGTTCGCACGGTGCTGAAAAACCGCCATGACGACCGCGCGCTGCAACAGCGCGCAGTCGATGTGTTTCGCCGCGCCGGGCGCGAGGACGTCGGGCAGCGTCTGGTTGAGCAGACCGCGCAGGATATCGTCTCGCTGAACAACGAGGCGGTCCGGCTCGCGCAGTCCGGCGATCTGGCCGCCGCCGCCGAGCGCTTCATCCGGGCCGTCGCGGACATGCCGGCCAATGCGCAGGTGCTGGTCAACGCCGTGAACGCGCTGCTGGCTTTCGTGAACCGCAACGGCTGGCACGACACCTACATGCATCTGGCCGAGGAATATCTGGAGCGGGTCAGAGAACTTGAGCCGGAAAACGGCCGCGCGCTACAGTTGGCGGAAATCCGGCGCAGAACCTGCCAGTGCTTTCGTAAAAGTTGATCGTTTATAAGTTATTGATTTTAAACGGCTTTTTAATAATTGTGACCGCTGTTTGACCGCAGCGTCGTCGGGCCGGCCGAATGATCAAACCTCGCCGTCCATTCCGAGTTCCTGAATCTTGCGCGTCAGCGTGTTGCGTCCCCAGCCGAGCAACTCCGATGCCTCAATGCGCTTGCCGCCGGTGTGCGCGAGCGCTTGCTCGATCACGACGCGTTCGAATGCGGGGGTAATCTCGTCGAGCACGCGATGTTCGCCGTGGCCAAGCCGGCAGGCGATCTCGTGGGCGAGTGCAGCCTGCCAACTGGTTGCCGGTGCCGGGGCAGTTTCGCCTTCCTCGAACAGCTCCGGCGGCAAATCGCTGATTTCGACGATCTGACTTGGCGCCATGACCGTAATCCAGTGACAGATGTTTTCCAGTTGCCTGACGTTGCCGGGGAAAGAGAATGCCGCCAGTCGCGCCATGGCATCTTCGGCAAGTCGCTTCGGTTCGACACCAAGGTCGGCGGCCGACTGGCTCAGGAAATACTGCGCCAGCAGCGGGATGTCCTCGCGCCGTTCGCGCAGCGGAGGCAGACGCAGGCGGATCACGTTCAGGCGGTGGAACAGGTCTTCGCGAAATTGGCCCAGTTTGACCCGATCCTCGAGATTCTGGTGCGTCGCGGCGATTACGCGCACGTTGGCCTTGATCGGCTGGTGGCCGCCGACCCGGTAGAAGAATCCGTCCGAGAGCACGCGCAACAGGCGGGTTTGCAGTTCGGCAGGCATATCGCCGATTTCGTCGAGAAACAGCGTGCCGCTCTCGGCCTGTTCAAAGCGTCCCTGCCGCTTCACCTCCGCGCCGGTAAACGCGCCGCGCTCGTGGCCGAATAGCTCGGATTCGAGCAGGTCTTTCGGGATCGCGGCGGTATTGATCGCGACGAATGGCTTGGCGGCGCGCGGGCTGTGACGGTGCAGCGCGCGGGCGACGAGCTCCTTGCCGGTTCCGGATTCGCCGGTGATCAGTACGGTCGCGGACGACTGCGACAGGCGGCCGATCGCGCGGAAAACATCCTGCATCGCCGGCGCTTTGCCGAGGATTTCCGGCACGGGAGAAGTCGTCTCGATGGTTTCTGCGTGGCGTTCGCTTTCCAGTAATGCGCGGCGGATTAGCAGCACCGCCTGGTCAACGTCGAAAGGCTTGGGCAAATATTCGAATGCGCCGCCTTGAAACGAAGAAACCGCGCTGTCGAGGTCGGAATGCGCGGTCATGATGATGACCGGGATTTCCGGCCATTCGCGCTTGATGATCTCAAGGAAAGTCAAGCCGGATTCCCCGGGCATGCGGATGTCGCAGACGACGGCCTGTGGCTGTTCGGTCCGCATCCTGACCAACGCTTCACTGGCCGAAGTGAACGACGCATGATCAATGCCTTCGCGCGTCAGGGCTTTTTCAAATACCCAACGGATCGAGCGGTCGTCGTCGATGATCCAGACTGTTTTCATGTGTGCTCCGTTTGTTCGGGTTGCCACGCATTCAGCGGCAGCAGAATCGTGAAACAGGTACGGCCTGGCCAACTGTCGAATTCGACGGTGCCGTGGTGCTGTACGATAAATGTATGGGCGAGATGCAGCCCGATGCCGGTGCCGCCGGGGCGGCCGGAAACCAGCGGGTAGAACAGCGTGTCGCGCAGGAATTCCGGGATGCCGGGGCCGTTGTCGATGATCTCGATGCGGATCGCCTGCGGAAAGCGGCGACGGTTCAGCGTGACCAGCCGCGCGATCCGAGTGCGCAGCACGACTTCGCCGATGCCGCTCATCGCTTGCACCGCGTTGCGCACAATATTCAACACGGCCTGGATCAGCTGCTCGCGGTCGCCGATCAGCGGTGGCAGGCTGACGTCGTAGTCGCGCCTGACGGACAGGCCGTTCGGGGTTTCCGCCAGCACCAGGCTGCGCACGCGTTCGAGTACTTCGTGGATGTTGAGTTCGGTCAGCTTCGGCAGGCGATGCGGCGTCAGCAGGCGGTCGAGCAAGCCTTGCAGGCGCTGCGATTCCTCGACGATGACCTGCGTGTACTCTCTCAGCCGCGGATCGGGTAACTCGTGTGCGAGTAGTTGCGCGGCGCCGTGGATGCCGCCAAGCGGGTTCTTGATCTCGTGCGCGAGGTTGCGGATCAGCTCGCGGTTCGCTTGTTGCTGGGCTTGCACGCGCACTTCGTTGGCGATGCGGCGCTGCTGATCGATATGCCGGATTTCGACGATATACGCGGCGTCGGCCATGTCGATCTGCGAAATGGTCAGCGTGATATACATTTCACCCTGGGGGCCTGGCACTGCGAGTTCGTGTTCGGTGATCGAGATCGAATCACGTTGCGCGGTCAGGAATGCCTGCGTGATCGGGGACGCCGGGCCGAAGCAGGCCGACAACGTCATCCCCTCGCAGTCGCGCAACGCGAACAGCGATTTGATCGCCGGATTGGCATATGCGATGCGGCTGTCGCGGTCGATCGCGAGGACGGCGGTGTCCAGATATTCGAGGCCGGCAAAGGCGCGGTAGCTCATAGGCGCTCCTGGGTATTTGCAGGGTTAACAAGCAAAAGCCGGGCCAGCCTGAAAACGGCGGAAATGTGAGGGGCATGGTGCGGGCAGCTGAGGCATGCACCATTTTAGTGCCCTAAAATGGGGCGTGTGGACGTTTTCGGGTTGCAGCCGCCTAGCGGTGTGGTTTCAACGGGGTGGAGCGGATATGGGCGCGTTGCGCTGCCGGAGATGCGGCTAGCGCGTCAGGTTGAAAGCCCGCGTTCAACGGATCTTGCTGATCTCGGCTTGCAGCGCGGCGATATTCTTTTCATGCAGCGTCATGTTCTCGCGCAACTGGCCGATGCGCGCGACATATTTGGCCGGATTGGCTCTTTCCTGCGCGCTACGGTTGCTTTCGGCTTCGGTCAGCTCTTTCTTGCGTTCGGTCAGTAGGCGCTGTTCCGCAGCGAGTTCTTCTTCCAGAATGCGGCGGCGGTTTACGTCGCGTTCTTTCTGCGAGCTGCTGTCGACGCGCGGGAACGCTGGTGGCGACGGCGCGGCGGAGCGGGAAGATTCTGCGCCGGTTCTGGCCTTGGCGGCGGGCCGTGGAACCTGGCGGGACTGCTCGACGATGATGCGTTGCGCACCGGCCATTGGAGCGTTGGTGAAGGTAACGTTGCCGTTGGCGTCGATATGCTTGTAGATGTCCGCCTGGACGGGAACGGCCAGCAGGAAAGGCAGCAGCGGAATCAGACGGAATTTCAACATGGTCAGCAGGTTAGCATACGTTTGGCGCGGGTAAGGTAACGCTTTTTTGCCTGCGGCGGCAATCCGTGCATATGCGGCAGTTTCAATAGTTTTTTGCTATTGATTGATTGAAAATATTAACTTGAATAATTCTCATTGGTGCCATAAAGTTCATTGCATCGATGAGCTGCAAGCTGATCGAACCAGAAACCCATCAGGAGAAACAGCATGAGCGTTTACATCAATTCCGAAGTCAAGCCGTTCACCGCAACCGCTTTCCATAACGGCAAGTTTGTCCAGGTCAGCGATGCCGACCTGAAGGGCAAATGGAGCGTCGTGTTCTTCTACCCGGCTGACTTCACCTTTGTCTGCCCGACCGAACTCGGCGATCTGGCCGACAACTATGCCGAATTCCAGAAGCTCGGCGTCGAGATCTATTCGGTTTCGACCGACACCCACTTCACGCACAAGGCTTGGCACGACACTTCGGATACGATCAAGAAGATCCAGTACCCGATGATCGGCGATCCGACCGGCGTGATTACCCGCAACTTCGGCGTGATGATCGAAGAAGCCGGTTTGGCCGATCGCGGCACCTTTGTGATCGATCCGGAAGGCAAGATCCAGATCGTCGAGATCAACGCCGGCGGCATTGGTCGCGATGCGCTCGAATTGCTGCGCAAGGTCAAGGCCGCTCAGTACGTCGCCAGCCATCCGGGCGAAGTCTGCCCGGCCAAGTGGAAGGAAGGCGACGCGACCCTGGCGCCGTCGCTCGATCTGGTCGGCAAAATCTGATCGCCTGAAGCCGCGCCTCCTGGAATCCGGGAGGCCGCGGATTTCAATACGAAAGCGCCAGCTCCTGGCAAAAAGCCAAGCGCTGGCGCTTTCATATTGCAATCCCCTGAATGGAGAAGACGATGCTCGACAACGCAATTCGCACCCAGTTGCAGACTTATTTGCAGAAGCTCGAAACCCCGATCGAACTGATCGCTTCGCTCGATGCCGGCGACAAGTCGCGCGAATTGCGCGAGTTGCTGCATGAAATCGCCAGCCTGTCGGACAAGGTCGGCGTGCGCGAGGATGGCGCATCGGAACGCAAGCCGTCGTTTGGCGTCGCCCGCCCCGGCGAAGCCGCGCGCGTACACTTTGCCGGCATTCCGCTTGGGCACGAATTTACTTCGCTGGTGCTGGCGCTGCTGCAGGTTGGCGGCTATCCGCCGAAGGTTGATGTGGCGTTGATTGAGCAGATCCGCGCGCTGCCGGGCAGCTTTCGCTTCGAGACCTTTATTTCGCTGTCGTGCCACAACTGCCCGGACGTGGTGCAGGCGCTGAACCTGATGGCGGTGCTGAATCCCGGCGTCAGCAGCACGATGATCGACGGCGGCGTGTTCCAGCAGGAAGTCGAGGCGCGCCAGATCATGGCCGTTCCGACCGTTTTCCTGAATGGCGAGCCGTTCGGTCAGGGACGCATGACGATCGAGGAAATCGTTGCCAAGGTGGATACCGGCGCGGCAGCGCGCGAAGCGGAAAAACTCGCAGCCAGGGATGCTTTCGATGTGCTCGTCGTTGGCGGCGGCCCGGCCGGCTCGGCGGCGGCGATCTATGCCGCGCGCAAGGGCATCTGCACCGGCGTGGTGGCCGAACGTTTCGGCGGCCAGGTTCTTGATACGCTGAGCATCGAGAACTTTATCTCGGTCAGGGAAACCGAGGGGCCGAAGCTCGCGGTCGCGCTCGAACAGCACGTGAAGCAGTACGACGTCGACATCATGAACCTGCAGCGCGCGCAAAAGCTCGTTCCGGCTGGCGACGACGGCCTCGCTGAAGTGCATCTGGCCAATGGCGCGGTGTTGAAAAGCAAGACCGTGATTCTGGCGACTGGCGCGCGCTGGCGTGAGATGAACGTTCCCGGCGAAAAGGAATACAAGGCCAAGGGCGTGTGTTTCTGCCCGCACTGCGACGGCCCGCTGTTCAAGGGCAAGCGCGTCGCGGTGATCGGCGGCGGCAATTCCGGGGTCGAGGCGGCGATCGATCTGGCCGGCATCGTGGCGCATGTCACCTTGCTGGAATTTGACAGCCAGCTGCGCGCCGACGCAGTGTTGCAGGCGAAGCTCGCCAGCCTGCCGAACGTGACTGTGATCACGAGCGCGCTGACTCAGGAAGTGCTTGGCGACGGGCAGAAGGTGACGGGGCTTGTCTATCAGGATCGCGTCAGCGGCGAAGTGCGGCAGGTCGAGCTTGAAGGCATCTTCGTCCAGATCGGCCTGCTGCCGAACACCGACTGGCTGAAGGGCGCGATTGTGCTGTCGCCGCGCGGCGAGATCGAGGTCGATGCGCGCGGCCAGACTTCCGCGCCAGGCATCTTTGCCGCCGGCGATGCGACGACGACGCCGTACAAGCAGATCATCATCGCGATGGGCGATGGCGCGAAAGCCAGTCTTTCAGCGTTCGATCACTTGATCCGCAGCTCGGTGCAGTATGCAAAATAGTCTTATAAATCAATAACTTAGCTTGTTAATCTGTGTCGGGCGGCTCGGGCGAGCCGCTCGATCCATTCAGGGGCCAGCGCTTGTTCCGGGCCGCCGACCTCAAGCGCGAGCACGACGAGCTCCGCCGGCAGGGCGCCGAGCGTCGCGGCCAGTCGCACGGCTTCGCTGACGCCGAAGCCGTGGCTCGATACGCCAAGCCCGGTCGCGGGCAATTCGTCCGGGCCGAATTCCAGCAAAGTTCCAGGCGGGTGATCGCCGAGCAGCGCGTCGACGAGGATCGCGCGCCGGCAGCCCGCGAGCAGACTTGGCAGCTCGGCCGGCTGGCGGCAGGTGATCAATTCGGCCTCGGGCGAGTTTTCGCGCAGCGCGTCGATGACCAGCCAGCCGAGCCGGTCGGCGCCGAATGGCGAGCCGATACCGATAATGCGCGTATCACTCACGGTGTATCGTCATGTCGAGGAAGTGCGTCGAGCACGACAGGCACGGATCGTAGTTGCGGATCACCTGTTCGCACAGGCGGCGCAGCTCGTCGTCCGGGTGGTCGAGGCCGAAACGCTCCATCGCCGAATGCAGGTTCTGCTCGATGCGAAACTGGTTCTGCGAGGTTGGCGGAATCATCGTCGCGAATTTCACGCGGCCTTCGTCGTTGATCTCAAAGCGGTGATAGATCATGCCGCGCGGCGCTTCGGTGCAATGGTGGCCGACGCCGGCACGCGGCGTGACCGGGATGAACGGGCTTGCAGGCAGCTGGTAGGCCTGCAGGATGCGCAGGCTGTCCTCGACCGCCAGATAGCATTCGAGCGCGCGCGCGAGCACGTTCATGAACATGTTGCGCGACGGGAAACGGATGCCGAGTTCCTGCGCAAGCTGGCGCACCGGCTGCGGCAACATGTCGAAGTTCAGGTTCATGCGCGCCAGCGGGCCGAGCAGGAATGAGCGACCATCCATCGTCGAATAGTACGCGGTCGAATGCTGCACCTGGTATTCGTTGAAATGCTGCGGATAGTGCTCGAACGGGATGGCCATGCCGCGATCGGAAACAAGTCGGCCTTCATTGATCGCATATTCGTCCGGATGGCGCACGGCGACGCTGATGAAATCTTGTTCGTCTTCGGGGTAGGGCAGGCTGGCGGCCCAGATCACGAATTCGCGCGCTTCGTTGCGCGCGGCCAACAGTTTGTCGACCATGTCTGCGACTTCGTGCTTCGGCGGTGCGCGGTGAAAACCGCCGACCTTGAGGCCGATCGGGTGCACCGAACGCCCGCCCAGCAGGCGCAGCAGATCGTTGCCGAGCCCTTGCAGGCGCATGCCGCGGCGCACTTCTTCCGGATACTTGGCGGCCATGCTGATCGCGTCGGGGAAGCCGAGGAAATCCGGCGCGGCGAACAGGTTCACATGCAGCGTGTGGCTTTGCAGCCACTCGCCGTAATAGATTACGCGCCGCATCGCGTGGATCCACGGATCGTGCGGCACGCCGAAGATCTTTTCCATCGCCCGGATCGAGGTCATCTGGTAGGCGATCGGACAGACGCCGCAAACGCGCGCGGCGATATGCGGAACTTCGGTGTAGTCCTGGCCTTCGAGGAATTTCTCGAACAGGCGCGGCGGCTCGAAGATGCGCAGGTACAGTTCTTCGACCTTGCCGTTGCGCGCGGTGAATTCGAGCGAGCCTTCGCCCTCGACGCGCGCCAGCACCGGCACGTGGATGTCGATGTCGCGATTCGGATCGGCGGTCATGGTTTGTTCTCCGGTTCGCCGGCGAACAGGCGCGTGGCCTCACTGAAAGCCGGCGCGGCGTTGTTGATCGAGGCAAAGCGGCGGGCGACCTGGTCCGGGTGCAGGCCGAGGCCGATCAGTCGCAGGCCGAAACTCGGTGCGTTGATCGCTTCGGCCGGGCCGTAGCAGGTGTAGCAAGGCGCGCCGAACGACGGGCACAGCGCGCTGCAACCGGTGCGCGTGACTGGCCCCATGCACGGCGAATCCTGGGTTACCAGGATGCAGACGTTGCCGCGCCGCTTGCATTCCTGGCAAACCTTTTCCCTGAGCGACAGCGGCGGAACGCCGAGCAGGAACGAGCGCACTGCGGCGAACATCTGCCTTGAGCTGACCGGGCAGCCCCACAGCTCGAAATCGACCTGCACATAGTTCGCGATTGCGCCCGAGGTCGACAACGACTGGATGAACTCGGGTTTGGCATAGACCGAACGCATCCAGTCGGCGGTATCGGCGTTGTTGCGCAATGCCTGGATGCCGCCCGAGGTCGCGCAGGCGCCGATCGTGATCAAATACTTGCTGTTGGCGCGGATTTTTTCGAGCCGTTCGACATCGTGCGGCGTCGTGATCGAACCTTCGACGAATGCGATGTCGACCTGTTCATCCTCGGCCGCGATGCTGCCGACTTCGGCCATATGGACGAGGTCGACGAGAGTGGCGAGTTCAATCAAGTCCTCGCCCATGTTTACGAATGCAAGCTGGCAGCCCGAGCATGAGGCGAATTTGTGGACGGCGACTTTGGGTTTGCCTGCCATGTCAGAATCCCTCCTCGTCCATCAGCGCCGCGACTTCCGGGAATGAAAACACCGGACCGTCCTTGCAGACGAACTTGCCGCCCATCTGGCAGTGGCCGCAATGGCCGACCGCGCACTGCATGTTGCGTTCGAGCGAAACGAAAACGTGCTCGGCCGGCACGCCCATCTTGACGAATGTTTTCGCCGTGTCGCGCATCATCTGGTCCGGCCCGCACATCATCACGCAGCAGTTGTCCTTGTCGTATTCGGCCTTGTCGAGCAGCACGCCGACGCGCCCGAGCTCCCACAGCGGCCAGCGTGTCTTGTCGCGCGACGAGGTCAGCAGCACCTGCGTATCCGGCTGCGCGCGCCAGGCCGCGTATTGCGGTTCCCACAGCGCCTCGTGGCGGTGGCGAACCGATTGCATGATCACGAGCCGGCCGTAGTCGGCGCGATGCGCCTCGACGTAGCGGATCGACGACATGACCGGCGCGCAACCAAGTCCGGCAGTGACGAAGACCAGATCCTTGCCGCGCGCTTCCTGCAGCGGCCAGCCACGACCGAACGGGCCGCGCACGCCGATGCGGCTGCCGACCGGCAGCTCCATCATCGCCCGGGTCACGCGGCCGACTGCGCGGATCGTGTGCCACAGGTTGTTGCCATCGCCGGACATCACCGAGATCGCAACCTCGCCGGCGCCGAACAGGTAGAGCATGTTGAACTGGCCATGGCGGAACGTGTAGCTGCGCGCAATCTCCGGATCGGTGAAGCTCAGCTTCCAGGTGAACGTGTCCGGCGATTCCTGCACGCGCTCGACGATTTCCGCTTCCCACGGCAGGTAACAGTTGGCGGATCTCATTCGCTGTCCTCCAGGATCGTATTGGCTTGCGCGACGAAGTCGATCGCTGCCGGGCACCAGGTCATGCAGCGCCCGCAGCCGACGCAGCCGCTGCGGCCGTACTGTTCTTGCCAGGTCGCGAGCTTGTGCGTCATCCACTGGCGGTAGCGCGTACGGATGTCGGGGCGGACGAGTTCGCCGACCAGATAGCTGTGATCCTCGTTGAAGCACGAGTCCCAGTCGCGCCGGTGCTCGCTGCTCTTGCCGTCGAGCGATGGCGATTCGACCTCGCGGTGGCAGAAGCAGGTCGGGCAGACTGCGGTGCAGTTGCCGCAGGCGAGGCAGGTTTCGGCGACCTTGTCCCAGGCCGGGTGGTCGAGCCGCTCCATCAGCTTGGCGAGCTTTTCCTGCGAAGGTAGCGCGCGCTGCTGGCTGCGGCACGATTCAAGCTGTTCGCGCGCGGTAGCAAGCTGCGCGTCGTTGGCCTCGATGGTCGGGAATTTCAGCAACAGCTCGTCGCCGGACGGGCTGCCTGAACGGACCAGATAGCCATCATCGAGTTCGTCGAGCAGTAGATCATAGCCGCGTAGCACTTCCGGGCCGTCGCCGGTCGAAGCGCAAAAGCAGGTCGGCGCGGCATGGCTGCAGTTGACCGCGATCAGCAGCAGGCTATCGCGACGGATGCGGTAGTACGGGTCCGGGTATGCGTTGCGCAGGAAGTGCGCATCGCTGATCTGCAATGCGGCCAGGTCACATGCTCGCGCGCCGAGAATCGCGGTGCGTGGCGTGATGCTCATCAATGGACGGAAGTGAGTGCCCGAGGCATCGCGATCGACGCGCCAAAGCCGCTCGCGCGGGGCGAAAACGAAGGGTCGGATCGCGTTTGCGCCATTGGCCCAGCTGAAATGGCGTCGGGTGCCGTTCGGCACCAGCCGATAGCGTCCTGGTGCCTGCTCGTCGCCGAGCCCTTGTGGCAGTTCTTCAGCGTTTTCGATTTCGCGGTAGACCAGGGCGCCTTGATCGACACGCGGCCCGATCACGCGAAACCCCGCATGCCGGATCAGTCCGATCAGCTCGGCCAGTCGCGCGCGGGGAAAATAACGTGGTGTTTCTGCCATGAATGCATCCTTCCTGACGTAGGGCTTTCTGTTTCGGCTTGCCAGAATTGTAACCGAGTTTTTTTCCATTCTTGGTGGAGAATTGCTGCAGCGCCAGATAAACCGGCGGATCGACAAGTTGGCCGGAGCTGTGCCAAGCTGGAAGAATAAAGGAGAACAGCATGTGTCTAGGGGTTCCGATGCGGATTGTCAGCCGGCAGGGCGCGCGTGCGATCGCGGAAACGCTGGGCGTGCGGCGCGAGATTGGACTTGGTCTGCTTGACGCGCCGTGGCCCGAAGCGGGCGAGTACGTGGTCGTGCATGTCGGCTATGCGATCAGCCGGGTCGACCGCGAGGCTGCTGAGGTTGCGTGGGCAGAATGGGCGAGGCTGCAGGAGTCGGGCCGTGCATGAGCTGACACTCGCGCGGGCGCTGATCGCTGCGGCTGAACGCGCGCTGACTGCGCATGATGGCCGGCGCGTGACCGGGTTATCCGTCAGCATCGGCGCGATGTCAGGCTGCGAGCCCGATTTGCTGTCGCACTTGTTCCCGCATGCGGCTGTCGGAACCCGTTTCGAAGGCGCGCGGCTTGAAGTCGAATTCCAGCCGGTGCAGGTCGCTTGTCGCGATTGTGGCCAGACCAGCGAGGTTGAACCGGGACGGTTGCTTTGCCCCGTTTGCGACAGCCTTGTCGTCACCTTGATCGCAGGTGAGGGCGTATTCCTGACTGGATTGCGCGTGTCTGGTGAAGCGGATGAATTAGGTGTATAGCTAAAAATGTCATATTAATCAATAAGTTACAATTGAGGCTGAAATGTGCATTGAATGTGGCTGCGGATTAAATCCGTTGCAGCGCTGGCCAAAGCCGAAAAAGCGTCCCGACGCGATCGAGGTCCACGAATCGCTGCTCGTGGAAAACGACGCAGTCGCAGCGGCCAACCGCGCCCGGCTTCGCGAGCACGGCATTTTCAGCGTGAATCTGATGTCGAGCCCCGGCGCCGGCAAGACCGCACTGCTCGAAACGCTGATTCCGCAGCTTGCGCCGTTGCGCTGCGCGGTGATCGTCGGCGATCTGCAAACGGACAACGACGCGCAGCGCATCAGAAAAACCGGCGCGCCGACGCGGCAGATCACGACCGGGCAGGCATGTCATCTCGACGCCAGAATGGTCACTGAGGCGCTCGATACTCTCGATCTGACCGCGATCGACGTGTTGTTCATCGAGAACGTCGGCAATCTGGTCTGCCCCGCGACTTTCGATCTGGGTGAGGCGCGCCGCATCGCGCTGTTGTCGGTCTGCGAAGGCGACGACAAACCGGCCAAGTATCCGACGCTTTTCTACAAGGTCGACCTGATGCTGGTGACCAAGGCCGATCTGCTGCCGTATCTGCAGCAGTTCAGCCCGGTGCGCGCCGAGGAGGCGTTGCGCGGACTGGCGAATGCCGCACCGTGCCTGACGCTTAGCAGCGTGCAGCCGGAAAGCCTCGCGCCACTGGTCGACTGGCTGAGCAGCGAGCGCAACAAGGTTCGCAGCGAATGATTCCGGCTCGGGACTGGCTCGGCCGGTTGAACGCGTTGCCCGAACCGGCGCTGCCGCTGCGCATCCTGAATGTTTGCGGCGGGCACGAGCGCACGATCGCCGAGGCCGGCCTGCGCACGCTGCTGCCGGGCTGGATCAGCCTGTTGCCCGGCCCCGGCTGCCCGGTTTGCGTTTGTCCCGAAGAAAGCCTGTGGCAAGCGATCCGCATCGCGCTCGACCATCCGGTCACGCTGCTCGCTTTCGGTGACATGCTGCGCGTGCCGGTTAATGCGCCGCAATCCGAACCCTCTTCGCTGCTCGCGGCGCGCGGTCGCGGCGCGGACATTCGTCCGGTCGCCTCGCCGCTTGAAGTGATCGCGCTGGCGCGCGAACTTGCTCCCCGGCCGGTTGTTTTCTTTGTCGCCGGCTTTGAAACGACGCTTGCCCCGGTCGCCGCGATGCTGGCTGACGACTTGCCCGACAATTTGTATCTGCTGCTTGCCGGTCGCCGCACCTGGCCTGCGGTCGCACACCTGCTCGCTGCGGAGCATATCGGCTTCGATGCGTTGATCGCGCCCGGCCATGTCGCCGCGATCATGGGGGCGGACGAGTGGCGCTTTGTTCCCGAGCGGCACGGATTGCCGGTCGCCGTCGCCGGCTTTGGCGCCGAAAGCGTGCTTGCCGCTATCCATCATATTGTGCAACAACGGCAGGCCGGCGTTGCACAGATCGACAATGCCTATCCGGAAGTCGTGACCGCGTGCGGCAATCAGCGCGCGCAGGCGCTGCTGCGCGAAGCCTTCGACATCCGCGATGCGAACTGGCGCGGTATCGGGACGATTGCCGATTCCGGCTATTTTTTGGCGCAAAATCATGCGCACCGCTGCGCGGCTACGCGTTTTCCGGTCGAGCTGATCGAGCGTCGGCGCACCGGCGGGATGCCGCCCGGCTGCGACTGTGCGGCGGTGTTGCTCGCGCAGAAAGCTCCGGCGCAGTGCCGGCTCTATGGCACAGCGTGTACACCGCAGCATCCGGTCGGACCGTGTATGGTGTCGGACGAGGGGGCGTGCCGGATCTGGTGGAGCGCAGGGCTGCGCGAATAGCCGCATGCCATTGGTGACGGCCGGCATACGGCCGCATTGATATGGAATGCCGCCGGGTTTTGTCTTTCCGCAGCGGCAGTCCGTAAAATGGCGCGATCCCTATCCGCAGAATGCTCACAATGTCCGACCTGACCTTCTTCTGGCACGACTATGAAACCTTCGGCGTCGAGCCGCGCCGCGACCGCCCGGCCCAGTTCGCCGGCATCCGCACCGATGCTGAACTGAACGAAATCGGCGATCCGCTGATGATCTACTGCCAACCGGCGCCCGACTATCTGCCCGATCCGCAATCGTGCCTGATTACCGGGATTACGCCGCAGTTGTGCCTCGAGCGAGGCTTGCCCGAGCACGAATTTGCCGCGGCGATTGAAACGGAGCTGGCTGCGCCCGGCACGATCGGCGTCGGCTACAACACGATCCGCTTCGACGACGAATTCACGCGCTTTCTGTTCTGGCGCAACCTGATCGACCCGTATGCGCGCGAATGGCAAAACGAGTGCGGGCGCTGGGATCTGCTCGATGTCGTTCGTTGCACGCATGCGTTGCGGCCGGAGGGCATCGAGTGGCCACTGAATGACGATGGCAAGCCGAGCTTCCGGCTCGAGCACCTGAGCGCCGCGAACGGCCTTGCGCATGAAGCCGCACACGATGCACTGTCCGATGTGCGTGCGACGATCGCACTTGCGCGCCTGATTCGCGAAAAGCAGCCGAAGCTGTTCGATTTCTGCCTGACGCTGCGCAAAAAGGATGCCGTGCTTGCGCAAATCGGCCTGCCGCAGAAACGGCCGTTTCTGCACGTTTCCGGCATGTTCCCGGTCGAGCGCGGCTGCCTCGGCATCGTCTGGCCCCTGGCGCTGCATCCGACCAATCGCAATGAAATCATCGTCTGGGACCTGGCCTACGATCCGGGCGAACTGTTCGCGCTTGATGCGGCAACGGTGCGCCAGCGCATGTTCACGCGCAGCGACGAACTGCCCGAAGGCATCAGCCGCCTGCCGGTCAAATCGATTCACATCAACAAGTCGCCGATCGTCGTTGGCAATATCAAGACATTGTCGCCCGCGATGGCCGAAAAATGGGGAATTGACGTCGCCCAGGCATTGCGCCATGCCGAAATCGCCGCGCAGGCTCCGGATGCGGGCAGCTTGTGGGCCGAGGTCTACCAACGCCCGGCAGGAGAGGCCGCTCCTGATGTCGATGGCGATCTCTACGGTGGTTTTATCGGCAACAGCGACCGGCGTATGTTGAACCGCCTGCGCAACCTGTCGCCGGAACAGTTGATGGCCGCCCGGCCAGGTTTCGACGATCCTCGCCTCGATGAAATCCTGTTCCGCTATTGCGCGCGCAATTTCCCTGGCCTGCTTGGCGACGAGGAGACGGTGCGCTGGCAACAACACTGTGCCGAACGTCTGCACGACGGCAGTGGGGGGGCACGCACGCTGGCAGGGTATTTTGATGCGATCGACCAACTGTCCGAAAATGCCGGCGAGCGTGAAGAGGAAATCCTCGGCCTGCTTTACGACTATGCCGAAATGATCGCGCCGGAGCGTTAATTCGCAAAAAGTGTTGACAGCCCCGCACAGGTACGGTTTAATGCGGACCTCTCGACGGCCAGTTAGCTCAGTTGGTAGAGCAGCGGATTGAAAATCCGCGTGTCCGTGGTTCGATTCCGCGACTGGCCACCAAAATTCAGCGCCCAACTGTTCTCAGTTGGGCGTTTTCATTTGTGCTTCCCGCATGCCACGCGGGGTTCCCGCACATTCTGCGTGTGCGACCGGGGTCCTGTGGTCTGGCAGGAACATCCCCAGTTGCGCTCCGTTCCGCCCTCTCTTCTCTCGAAATCGGCGCTAACT
>RRZU012501621.1_pt1 | contig 34347 bp, 30 predicted proteins | sample 2165561 | NCBI WGS metagenome assembly RRZU01 (sample SAMN10456909, study PRJNA506462) | wastewater metagenome | isolation source: wastewater sludge | place: USA: Moscow, Idaho | reverse complement strand
GTGATGCAAAAGCGGATGCAGCAGCCAAAGCAGTGTTGCAGCAAGCCTATCCGGGGCGTGAAGTCATCATGCTCAATGTAGACGGCATTGCTGCCGGTGGCGGCAGCATTCACTGCACCACTCAGCAAGAAATTGCCTGAATACAGCAAAGAAACTAAATAATCCTACGGCGTTGGCTCGCCTTGTTGTACTAGATGTACTGTCTGCGGCTCAACTCAAAGAGAACGATTTACTAGGGTGCTGAAGCACCGAATAAATCAGCTCCGCCTTGTATGATTTATTTATTTTCTTTGCTATAGGCAGATATTGAATACGAGAGAAACATCAGTTTATGGATTGGCATAACAAACGCGTTTTGGTAGTGGGCTTGGGCGGCACGGGTGTGTCGCTGCTGGCGTTTTTAAGCCGGGCAGGCGCCGAAGTGGCCGCCTATGATGCCAAGGCAGACGAAGCGCGCGCTGCCGATTTGCGCCAGCGTTTCGGTGCGGCGGTGTTTTCAGGTAGCCTTGCCGATGTGATTAGCCCCGATTTCGACGTGCTGGCGGTCAGCCCCGGTATCTCGGTGCGCCAGCCTGAAATTGCCGCCTTTAAAGCGGCGGGCGGGCAAGTGCTGGGCGATGTGCAGATTTTGGCCGATTTGCTCGCCGGTAGCGGTAGCAAGGTGATTGCGATTACCGGTGCCAACGGCAAAACCACCGTCACCAGCTTGGTGGGCTTTTTGTGTCAGCGCTGCGGCTTGGATACCGTGGTGGCGGGCAATATCGGCACGCCGGTGCTGGAAGCCTGGCTGGCACGCGACGGCAAAGCGGCGGACGTGTGGGTGCTGGAGCTGTCCAGCTTCCAGCTCGAAACCACGCCCTTATTAAACGCCAGTGCCGCCACGGTGCTGAATATTTCTGAAGACCATCTCGACCGCTACGACGACTTGCTCGATTACGCCCACGCCAAAGACCGTATTTTCCGCGGCCAGGCGGTGCAGGTGCTCAATGCCGACGATGTTTTCTGCCGCGCCATGCAGCGCGCAGGGCGGTCGGTAAAGTGGTTTTCTCTGCAACAGCCTGCTGATTATTGGCTCAATAACGGCGTGCTCAGCGCCGGTGATGCGCCGTTAATCAGCCAAAGCGCTTTGCCCTTGCAGGGCAGCCACAACGCCGCCAATGTGCTGGTGGCGCTGGCCTTGTGCGAAGCCATCGGCCTGCCGCGCGCCGAGCTGCTGCAACACGTTGGCCAATTTGAAGGCTTGCCGCATCGGGTGCAAAAAATCGGCGAGCTGGGCGGTGTATGTTTTATCGACGATTCTAAAGGCACTAACGTTGGCGCAACTTGTGCCGCTATCGAAGGGCTACCTGAAAAAATCGTTTTGATTGCCGGCGGCGTGGGTAAAGGGCAGGATTTCTCACCTTTGCGTGCGGCTTTGCAACACAAGGCGCGCGCCGTGGTGTTGATTGGTGTGGATGCGCCGGCCATCGAACAGGCTTTGGCCGGAGCGGGCATTGCATTGGAATATGCGGAAAGCTTGGAGCAGGCCACAGTGCGCGCTTATGCGTTGGCAGAAGCAGGTGATATTGTTTTGTTAAGCCCGGCTTGTGCCAGTTTTGATATGTTTAGCGGTTATGCCCACCGCGCCCAAGTGTTTATCGACGCTTTCCGTGCTTTAAAATAAGCTCGGTAGGCGTTTTCAGGTAGCCTAGAGCTGCCTTTCAAAGAGTAGTAAAAATGATTACAGAATCCAAAATCCTCGACCGCAAAATTTTAAGAAGCGGACATAAAATCGACCAGTCGCTGCTGTGGATGGTGGTGTTGATGGTGTCGTTCAGTCTATTGATGATTTATTCCGCTTCTATCGCCTATGCGGCCAATGATGGTGGCGACAAATGGTTTTATCTGAGTCGGCAAGCGCTCTTTCTTGCCTGTGGTGCGCTGGCGGGAGGCGTGGCAGCAAAGTTTTCGATGGCGACATGGAAAAAATGGACACCGTGGATTTTGCTGTTCAGCATAGCCTTGTTGGTGGCGGTGTTGTTTATGGGGCGTGAAATCAACGGCGCGCGCCGCTGGATACACGTGGGGCCGGTTAATATACAGCCCTCCGAAATCTTCAAACTGGCGGCCATTCTGTATTTGTCGAGCTTTTTTACCCGCCGAGCCGAAATATTGAAGCAGTTTAAAAAAGTGTGGTTTGTCGGCCTGCCGATTGTGTTTGGGCTGTGGTTGCTGATGTTGGAGCCAGATTTTGGTTCGGTAGTAGTGGTGTCGGTGATTTTTCTCGGCCTCCTGTTTCTGGCCGGCCTGCCGAACAAATGGTTTGCTTTGGTGATTGTGTTCAGCGTGTCGGCACTGGCGCTGCTGATTCTGTTTGAGCCTTACCGCATGGCGCGGGTCACGGCATTTCTGGATCCCTGGCAAGACCCGTTGGGCAAAGGTTACCAGCTCACCCATTCACTGATGGCAATTGCGCGCGGCGAATGGTTTGGCGTGGGTTTGGGTTCTAGCTTGGAAAAACGCTTTTATTTGCCGGAAGCGCATACCGATTTTATTCTGGCCGTGATTGGTGAAGAATTTGGTTTTATGGGTATTTTTATTTTGATTTTCTGCTACGGCTGGCTGGTGTGGCGTGCGTTTTCCATCGGCAAGCAGGCGCGGGATTTAGAATTGTTTTTCAGCGCGTTTGTGGCCAAGGGCATCGGTATCTGGCTGGGGATTCAAAGTTTTTTCAATATCGGTGTGAACATCGGTTTGCTGCCGACCAAAGGTCTGACCCTGCCGTTGATGTCTTACGGCGGCTCGGCCGTGATTGTGATGCTGGTGTGCATGGCGCTGCTGTTGCGGGTGGATTACGAAAACCGCCTGAAAATGCGTGGTTATAAGGTGGTAGGGTAATGAAGCGGTATATGATAATAAAATGATAAAAGGGTAATACGTATGAGCGGTAAAACATTTATGGTGATGGCGGGTGGAACCGGCGGACACATTTTCCCAGCTTTGGCTGTGGCCAAAGCCTTGCAGAGCAAGGGACACCGTGTGATTTGGTTAGGCAGCGAGGGGGCAATGGAAACGCGCATTGTGCCGCAACATCATATTCATCTGGAAACACTGGCGATTAAAGGTGTGCGCGGTAACGGCATCCAACGCAAGCTGCTGCTGCCATTTACATTGTTTAAAACTGTGCGTGCGGCAATGGGCGTGATTAAAAGACACCGCGTACAGTGTGTGATTGGCTTTGGCGGTTTTGTGACCTTTCCCGGTGGCGTGGCTGCCAAACTGGCCGGCGTGCCGGTGATTATTCACGAGCAAAACGCAGTGGCAGGTTTGTCGAACCGTGTGTTGTCGCACTGGGCACGCCGTGTGCTGTATGCGTTTCCGAAAGCGTTTAGTAATCCCGACGGTTTGGTCGGTAATCCGGTACGGGCGGAAATTGCTGAGTTGCCAGTGCCGGAGGTTCGTTTTTTGAAGCGCACCGGCAACCTGAAAATTTTGGTGATGGGCGGAAGTTTGGGTGCAGATGTATTGAATAAAATAGTACCGCAGGCTTTGTCTTTATTATTGGAATACCAGCGCCCACAGGTTTACCACCAAGCAGGTCGCAATAAGCTGGGCAATTTGCAGGAAACCTACGATGTACTCGGCGTGAAGGCGCATTGCGTGGAATTTATCGACGATATGGTCTCGGCTTACCGCAGTGCCGATGTGGTAATTTGCCGTGCCGGCGCACTTACTGTGGCCGAGCTGACCGCCGCAGGTGTGGGCGCTTTGCTGGTGCCGTATCCGCATGCGGTAGACGATCATCAAACTGCAAATGCCCGACATCTTGTGCAAGCGCAAGCAGGATTGTTGTTGCCGCAAGATCAGCTCACGCCGGAAAAACTCGCCGAAGTATTGGGCGGGCTAACGCGGGCGCAATGTTTGCAGTGGGCGAAAAACGCCCGTTTGCAGGCGCTGCCATATAGTGCGGAAGAGGTGGCGGATATTGCGATTGTGGTGGCAAAATAATACGGGCAATACCGGCGTTTCAGAGCCATGAAGCAACGATAAAAGGCGTTGAAGATAACGGATGTGTTAATGCCAATTTACAATTGAAGTCATGGCATATCTTGCTTGCGCCATTTAGAATAGTCCCTTTGTTTGCCGCCGGCGGCGGTGCATACAGGCTACCTGAAATATCCATCAAAGCCTTTGGGCGCGGGACACACGATTATGATGAAAAACAGAGTTCAAAACATCCATTTTGTCGGCATCGGCGGCTCGGGTATGTGCGGCATTGCCGAAGTATTGCACAATCTGGGGTTTAACGTGTCCGGTTCTGATCAGGCGCAAAGCGCAGTCACCCGTCATCTGGCCGGTTTGGGTGTGCGCGTTTATCTCGGGCATACCGCCGAGCATGTAGACGGTGCGGATGTGGTGGTGACATCCACCGCTGTAAAAAAAGACAATCCCGAAGTGCAGGCCGCACTGACCAAACAGATTCCGGTGATTCCACGCGCCCTGATGCTGGCAGAACTAATGCGTTTCCGAGACGGTATCGCCATTGCCGGTACGCACGGCAAGACCACCACCACCAGCCTCACGGCCTCTGTTTTGGCGGCGGCGGGTTTGGATCCTACTTTTGTCATCGGTGGCAAGCTGACGGCGGCGGGCACCAATGCCAAACTGGGCAGCGGCGATTATATTGTGGCCGAAGCCGATGAGTCGGATGCTTCGTTTCTGTATCTTACGCCGGTGATGGCGGTGGTTACCAACATCGACACCGATCATATGGAAACTTATGATCACAGCGTCGATAAACTGCATCAGGCTTTTGTAGATTTTATCCACCGCATGCCGTTTTACGGCAAAGCATTTGTATGTACCGACAGCGAACACGTACGTGCGATTGTGTCGAAAATCAGCAAGCCGTTTGTGACTTACGGCCTAGAAGATACGGCTGATATTTATGCCACCGATGTGGTGGCCAGCGGCGCACAAATGCGTTTTACCGTACATGTGAAAAATGCGGCAATCGAGCCGTTTACCGTGGTGTTGAACATGCCTGGCCAGCATAATGTGGTGAATTCGCTGGCGGCTATTGGCGTGGCACTGGAGTGCGATGCTTCGGTGGAGGCCATTCAAAAAGGTTTAGCGGCTTTCGGCGGAGTGGGGCGGCGCTTCCAAAATTATGGCGAAATCACCCTGCCGCAGGGTGGCAAGGCTTTGATTGTTGATGATTACGGCCATCACCCGGTAGAGATGACGGCCACTGTGGCCGCCGCGCGCGGCGCGTATCCTGATAAACGTTTGGTGCTGGCGTTCCAACCGCACCGCTACACGCGTACGCGCGACTTGTTTGAAGATTTTGTGGATGTATTGGGTACCGTCGATTCATTAGTGCTCACGGAAGTTTATGCTGCCGGCGAAGAGCCGATTGTGGCCGCCGACAGCCGTGCCCTAGCGCGCGCCATCCGTGTGGCCGGCAAAGTGGAACCGCTGTATTGCGAAAACGTGGCTGCCCTGCCGGAAAAACTGCTGGATATTTTGCAGGACGGCGATGTGCTTTTGACGATGGGCGCCGGCAGTATCAATAAAACACCGCAGGCGCTCGTGGATTTAAGTAAACAATAAGCATCGGCTATGATGCACTATCAGGCTACCTGAAAACATCCGGGCAGTGTGAGTTAAAGAAGGACGGGATATGCAGAGTTTCGGTAAAGTGGCAGTATTGATGGGCGGTTTTTCCAGCGAGCGCGAAGTATCGCTGAACAGCGGCACCGCTGTATTGCAGGCCTTGATTGGCAAAGGAGTGGATGCGCACCGCTTTGATCCGAAAGAGCAGGATTTATCTGAATTGAAAACTCAGGGTTTTCAGGTAGCCTTTAATATATTGCACGGCACCTATGGTGAAGACGGTGTGGTTCAGGGTGCCTTGGAAGCGATGGGCATTCCCTATACCGGCAGCGGCGTGATGGCTTCGGCCATCGGTATGGATAAATACCGGTGTAAATTATTGTGGCAGGCGCTGGATTTGCCGGTGCCGGAATTTGCCGTGTTGCGCGAAGACAGCGATTTTGCTGCCATAGAGCGGCGCCTCGGCCTGCCGATGTTTGTCAAACCAGCGGCGGAAGGCAGTAGTGTCGGCGTGGTGAAGGTAAAAGAAGCGGGCCGGCTGGCCGATGTTTACCAGCAATTAAAGCATATGCGCGGCGAAATTATTGCCGAGCGTTTTATTGGCGGCGGCGAGTATACTTGTCCGGTAATTAACGGTCGTGCCATGACCAGCATCCGTATTATCCCCGCCACCGAATTTTATGATTTTGCCGCCAAATACGATCGCGACGATACGGTTTACCAGTGCCCGTCCGATTTAAATGCGGCAGATGAAACTCTGATACGCGAATTATCCGTGCGTGCGCTGGAAGCCGTGGGTGCGGAAGGTTGCGCGCGCGTTGATTTCTTGCGTGAAAACGATGGCAAACTTTATTTGTTGGAAGTCAACACGTTGCCGGGCATGACCAGCCACAGCTTGGTGCCGAAATCGGCTTTGGCCGAAGGTATGGATTTTGCTGATTTATGTATCGAAATGTTGAAGACTGCTCATGTGGGATAATTCCAATGCCATGCGGCGTTTAAGTTCGTGGATGATTCTGCTGGTGGTGTTGATGCTGCTGGGTGCCGGTGCAGTGTGGGTGATGAATTCGCCGTATTTTCCCATCAAACAGGTGAAAATAGACGGCAAAATCACACGCAGTAATGATCAGGCTTTACAGGCGGTAGCGGAAAAATATATTCGCGGCAATATATTCAAGGCGGATTTGAATGGCGCGCAAGAAGCGTTCCAAGCACTGCCTTGGGTGGATACGGCTTTGGTGCGGCGTAAATTGCCGGATACAGTGGAAATTGTATTACAGGAGCATGTGCCGGTGGCGCGCTGGAAACAGGCGGCGTTGGTTGATAATACCGGCAAGCTGTTTCAGGCGGTAACCGATGAGCATTTTCCGGAGTTTGACGGCCAGCCGGGTACGGAAAAAATGATGACTCAACATCTTACGGCTTATCGAGCCAAACTCGAACCACTGGGTTTGGATATTGAAAAACTGCACTATACTCCGCGATCGGCATGGCTGATTACTTTGGATAATGGTGTTGAAGTCCGGCTGGGGCGTGAGCATGAAGATGAGCGTTTGGAACGCTTTGTGCAGATATGGCCTTCCATATTAAAAACAGAAGCGGCAACTTTAGATTATGTGGATATGCGTTACCGTGACGGTTTCGCTGTGCGCCATAAGGCGCATACTCCCGATCAAGACGTCGCCACCTTGCCCGACTCGGCGGGAAATGAATAAACTCAGATAAAAATGAATGGAATATTATGGTAAATGGCAAATACATCAGCGCGTTGGATATCGGCACTTCAAAAGTAATCGCTTTAATCGGAGAAGTGCAGGAAGATAATGAAATCCATATTGTCGGCTTGGGTCAGGCGCCCTCGCGCGGATTAAAAGCCGGTATGGTGACCAATATTGATGCCACGGCACAAGCGATTAAACAGGCGATGGATGAAGCCGAGCTGATGGCGGATTGCAAAGTATCCAGTGTGACCACCGGTATTGCTGGTAATCACATCCGTAGCCTGAACTCTCAAGGAGTGGTTAAAATTAAAGATGGCGAGGTGATGCAGGCCGATATTGATCGGGCCATTGAAACCGCTAAAGCCGTTAATATTCCGCCCGACCATAATATCCTGCATACTGTGGTACAAGAATATATTATTGATAACCAGCCGGGCGTGAAAGAGCCGATTGGCATGAGCGGTGTGCGTCTGGATACGCGTGTTCACATTATTACCGGTGCCATCACCGCCTTGCAGAATATCCAAAAATGCGTTAACCGTTGCGGCCTGCAGATGGATCAAATCATGTTGCAGCCTTTGGCCAGCGGTCAGGCGGTTTTAACGGAAGACGAAAAAGATTTGGGCGTGTGTGTCATTGATATTGGCGGTGGTACCACCGATATCGCGGTGTATACCAACGGCGCCATCCGCCATACTGCAGTGATTCCCGTGGCGGGTGATCTGATTACCAAAGATTTGGCTCAAGCGTTGCGAACACCGCACAATGCAGCGGAATACATTAAAATCCACCACGGTGTTGCGCTGGCAACGATGGATGGCTTGGATGAAATGATTGAAGTGCCGAGCGTGGGCGATCGCAGCCCACGCCAGATTTCACGCCGTGTTTTAGCCAGCGTTATTGGCCCGCGTGTGGAAGAAATTTTGGAACTGACGTTAAACGAATTGCGTCGTTCCGGCTTTCCGGAAGAAGTGCTCACCTCGGGCATTGTGTTGACGGGCGGCGCATCTCTGTTAAATGGAATTGTTGATTTGGCCGAAGACGTGTTTAATCTGCCCGCTCGAATCGGTGTGCCGCAAGAGATGGGTGGTGTGTCCGAGCGCATCCGTAATCCGCGTTATGCAACGGCTATTGGCCTGTTGCAGGCGGCTCGTGGCGACGTGCAGGGCAGTACGGTGAGTGGTGCGGTTAGTGTTAACCATAACGAGCCTAAAGAGAGTTTTTTGGCTAAAATAAAAGAATGGTTGAAAAATAATTTTTAAACGTAAATTTTAGCGAACCCTTTTGCTTTTGGAACGCTGGCTTAGTTATAATAACTTTAAATTTCGGTGTAGTTTTGTTGATATTCTTTACGGCGTAGGGCGCAGAGGAGTTTTAATATGGATTTAGTATATGACGTGATTGAGGCTGCTGTAAGCCCGGCTGTCATTAAGGTGATTGGTGTTGGCGGTGGCGGTTGCAATGCCATTAATAATATGATTAAAAACACTATTCAAGGTGTGGAGTTCATCAGCGCAAATACCGATGCACAAGCCCTGAGTAAAAGCCAGGCGTCGCAACGTATCCAGTTGGGCGTAAACCTTACCCGTGGTTTGGGTGCGGGTGCAAATCCTGAAGTAGGCCGTGCGGCGGCGCAAGAAGATCGCGAGGCGATTGCTGATGCCATCCGTGGTGCGAATATGTTGTTTATTACTACTGGCATGGGTGGCGGTACTGGTACGGGCGCAGCGCCTGTGATTGCCGAAATTGCCAAAGAATTGGGTATCCTGACAGTTGCCGTGGTAACCCGTCCGTTTGAGCATGAAGGTAAACGTGTGCATTTGGCACAAGACGGCTTAAACCATCTGAAAAGCCAGGTGGATTCACTGATTGTGATTCCGAATGATAAATTGATGACTGCATTGGGTGAAGATGTAACTGTACGCGAAGCGTTCCGTGCTGCCGATAATGTATTGCGTAACGCTGTGGCCGGTATTTCCGAAGTGGTTACCTGCCCGGGTTTCATCAATTTGGACTTTGCCGATGTGAAAAACGTGATGGGTATTATGGGTATGGCCATGATGGGTTCGGGCGAGGCTCAAGGCGTCGATCGTGCGCGCTTGGCTACCGAACAGGCTATTGCCAGCCCGCTGCTGGACGATGTTACTTTGGAAGGTGCGCGTGGCGTTTTGGTTAATATCACGACTGCTCCAGGCTGTTTGAAAATGTCGGAATACAAAGAAATCATGTCGGTAGTCAGCGAATATGCGCATCCGGAAGCCGAGCGTAAATATGGTACGGCGGAAGATGAAAACATGCCTGAAGAAGCTATTCGCGTAACCATTATTGCAACCGGCTTGAAAGAGCATCAGGCTGCGCCGAATAATCTGCGTGTGGTGAAGCAGCAGTATGCTACTGGTACGGATGATGGTTTCCCGAATATCGAAAGCGTAATTCGCTCCGGTCGTAATACGCGCAGCTTAAATTTGGGTGCTTCTGATTTCTCTAACCAATCAGTGTTGGACGATTTCGAAATTCCTGCTGTGTTGCGTCGTCAGGCGGATTGATTTTTTCAAATCATCAGTTATTCAACAAAGCCCGTCTTGTTATTAACAAGACGGGCTTTGTTGAATTTCAGGTAGCCTTTTTGAAACATTTATTTAATTAGAAATAGTTTCAAATGGACGTTGTTTGATTTTTTGAAAAATATCAAATGTCTAATAAAGCATATTGATAAATGGCTGATTATATTTAAAGTGTAAATATAACCAAGTCAATTTTATCTCTATTGAAGGCTTGATTGTACAAGCCAAGCCTGAGAAATTGTTTTACAATAATAACATTCGTATAAACTATTAAATAAAATGTCTGACTATCTTTCCAGTGCACCGGCGGTAGGAGATGATTATCTCCTGTTAAGCCGTTATGCAGAACGTGCCTATTTGGAATATGCTATGAGTGTCGTGAAAGGACGCGCGTTGCCGGATGTGAGTGATGGTCAAAAACCGGTACAACGACGCATTCTTTATGCGATGAAAGATATGGGGCTCACGCAAGGTGCTAAGCCGGTAAAATCGGCGCGTGTGGTTGGTGAAATTTTGGGTAAATACCACCCACATGGCGACAGCTCTGCTTATGAGGCGATGGTGCGGATGGCGCAGGATTTTACCTTGCGTTACCCTTTGATTGACGGCGTGGGTAATTTCGGTTCACGCGATGGTGATGGTGCTGCTGCCATGCGTTATACCGAAGCACGGTTAACGCCGATTGCGGAATTGCTGCTGTCGGAGTTAAACATGGGCACGGTAGATTTTGTGCCAAATTACGACGGTGCTTTTGAAGAACCGTTGAATTTGCCCGCACGCCTGCCTATGGTATTACTCAACGGCGCTTCTGGTATTGCGGTAGGTTTGGCAACAGAGATTCCGTCTCATAATCTCACCGAGGTCACAGAAGCTGCGATTGCACTTTTGAAGAGGCCGACTCTGACCACAACAGAGTTGATGCAATATATTCCCGCCCCTGATTTTTCCGGTGGCGGTCAAATCATTACTCCGCCGCAGGATTTGTTGCAAATTTATGAAACTGGTCGTGGCAGTGTGCGGGTTCGTGCGCGTTATGAAGTCGAAAAATTGGCACGTGGTCAGTGGCGGGTGATTGTTGGCCAATTGCCGCCGAATACCAGCGCGCAAAAAATCTTGGCCGAAATTGAAGAACAAACCAATCCCAAGCCGAAAACAGGCAAGAAACAGCTCACCCAGGAGCAGTTGAACACCAAAAAGCTGATGCTGGATTTGATTGAAAAAGTTCGCGATGAGTCCGATAGTGCCTCTCCGGTGCGTTTGGTGTTCGAGCCGAAATCCAGCCGTATGGATGCAGAAAGCTTTATCAACACCCTGATGGCGCAAACCAGCCTAGAAGGCAACGTGTCGATGAACCTGGTGATGATGGGTTTGGATAACCGTCCGGCACAGAAAAACCTCAAAGCTATTTTGCAGGAATGGTTGGATTTTAGGGTGGTTACTGTTACCCGCCGCCTTGCTTTCCGCCTGAGTCAGGTGGAAAAAAGAATTCATATTCTTGATGGGCGGATGATTGCCTTTTTGCACATCGACGAAGTGATTAAGGTAATCCGCGAGGCAGATGAGCCCAAGCCTGAATTAATGGTGGCTTTCGGCCTCACTGATATTCAGGCGGAAGATATCTTGGAAATCCGCCTGCGCCAGCTTGCTCGTTTGGAAGGGTTCAAGCTGGAAAAAGAATTAAATGATTTGCGTGAAGAACAGGGCTACCTGAAAAACTTGTTGGCAGACGAGCAGGCTAAAAAGCGCGAAATCATTAAGGAAATGAAGGAAGATCTAAAAAAATACGGTGATGAGCGCCGTACTTTGGTGCAGCAGGCAGAGCGTGCCACGCTCACGCAAACCACGGCAGATGAGCCGATTACCCTAATTTTGTCGAAAAAAGGCTGGATACGCAGCCGTGCCGGCCATAATGTCGACTTGACGCAAACCGCATTTAAAGAAGGTGACGGCTTGCAGCAGGTGCTAGAAGGGCGCACGGTGCAGCCGTTGGTTGTATTGGATTCGCACGGGCGCACTTATACTGTGGATGCGGCCGAAATCCCTGGTGGGCGTGGTGAAGGGGTGCCGGTAAGCTCTTTGGTAGAGTTGCAGAACGGCGCAAAAGTGGTGGCCATACTCACCGGTGAACCGCAACAGCATTATATGCTGGCCAATAGCGGCGGCTACGGTTTTATTACTAAATTAAGCGATATGGCCAGTCGTATCAAAGCCGGTAAGGTTTTGATGACTTTAGACGAAGGCGAAACCGTGTTACCACCGTTGCCAGTATATGCCGTGTCGCTAATCAAGCCGGAAACCAAACTGGTATTGGCTTCCACGGCCAACCGTTTGCTGGCATTCCCGCTTGGGGATTTGAAAATCATGGCCAAAGGGCGCGGCTTGCAGCTGATGAGCCTGGCTGAAGGTGAAGCATTGGCACACATGGTGGTGATGTCCGGAGCGGAGTTTGTGGTGGAAAGCATTGGTAAACGCGGTGCAGTGCACACGGAAACGTTAAGAGTGCAGGATATTGACAATAAGCGCGGCCGCAAAGGCAAATTGCTGGAACTCTCCGGTCGTTTGCATGCTTTGCACCAGCCCGGTTAAATGTGCTAACGGATGATTAAAGAGCAGTTATGCCGCCGTAGGCGCAGTTTGAAGATGTAACGGAGAAGTAATGCAGCTATTTGAAAGACAGGATTGGGAAACACAAGTCGAAAGAATGCCTTGGCTGATTAATATCGCTCGGGTAACCATTCTGTTGTCGCTGTTGATGTTCCAGCTGATTTCCGAACGGATGAGTGTAGAGGTATTGCAGCCGGTTTTTAAACCGGTAGAGTTTTACACTTGGCTGGCGATTTATTTTGGTTTTATTGTGGTGACTTTTTTAAAGCCGCAATGGCAGCAGCAAACCCTGTCGATGCCGAATGCCACCGCCGTGGTAGATATTACCATGATGGCTTGTTTGGTATTCATGGTGGGTGGTGTAGGTTCCGGTTTCGGTATTCTGATTTTGCCTTTTGTGGCGACATCGTGCCTGTTGAGTTACGGGCGTTATCCTTTGCTCTACGCTAGCTATGCAGCATTATTGATTGGTTTGGTGGTATTTTTATCCAGCAATTTCACCGAAGCGGGTGGGCTGGAAAGTAAGGTGGTGATGACGGCGGTATTGTTGGTGGCTGCGTGTTATCTGGTGGCTGCGCTGACTGCTTTCTCCGCTACTTACCTCAAGCGGGCAACTGACTCGGCCACTAAACATAAACTGGCCTACCGCAGGGTTAGCGGTTTGAATAAATTGGTGTTAAACCGTGTGCAGGAGGCTGTGGTGGTGATTGATGCCGGCCAGCGGGTATGGCTGTTCAACCGTCAGGCAAAAACCTATTTCCCCAATTTGGCCGTAGATGAATGTGAAGATGTATTCGGCGACTTGGTTCACCGTTGGCAACGTCAGGCCGAGCGCGCGTTTGAAACCAATATGCACATCTACCAGCATGCGATGTACGTGCGCGCAGTGCCGCTGATTCAGGAAGATACCCAACTATTAATGTTGTTTATCCGCTCCTTGCGCGAAGTGGCGGCGGAAGCGATGGCGACCAAGCTGGCTTCGTTGGGGCAGCTTACCGCCAATCTGGCACATGAAATCCGTAATCCGCTTTCCGCCATCCGCCACGCTAACGATTTGCTTACAGAGGAAGATGCCGATGAAGTGACCTTGAAGTTGCGCGGCATCATAGACAGCAATATTTTGCGCATTGATAAAATGCTGGAAGAAGTGTCGATGCTGAATAAACGGGAAGGTTTGAGCCGCGAATCCATCAACATGATGAAATTTTGGCTCGACTTCAAACAAGAATTTACACTCAATCATCCCGACGCTATAGGCTGCTTGAAAATGAATATGGAAGGCAGCAATCTGAGTGTAGCCTGCGATTCTCACCATTTGCAGCAAGTGATGTGGAATCTGTGCAACAACGCCTGGCGGCACAGCCGTAAAGACGAACATGCGGTTACAGTGTTAATTCGCACCAGCGGGAAAATGTATATTTCCATCGTGGTAGCAGACAACGGCAAAGGTGTGCCGGCAGAACATCGCAACAGCCTGTTCGAGCCTTTCTTTACTACCGAAAAAGAAGGCACCGGTTTGGGTCTGTATGTGGCGCGCGAATTAGCACATGCTAATATGGGCCAGTTGCATTACCATCCTGAAATGAACGGCTTCGAGCTAATCTTACCGAAAGATGAGAAAGAAAATGGCTAATTTGCAAAAACCTGTATTGGTGATCGATGACGAAGCAGATATCCGCGATTTGATGGAAATAACCCTGATGAAAATGGGTTTGTCCGTAGATACGGCTGATGGCGTGAACAATGCCAAAGACAAGCTGGACGAAAAAGACTATGCGCTGGTATTAACCGACATGCGCATGCCAGACGGCTCGGGTCTGGAAGTGGTGCAATACATCAACGAGCTTATGCTGGATGTGCCCGTGGCCGTGATTACTGCCTTTGGCAATGCCGATCAGGCCGTGGAAGCCTTGAATGCAGGTGCATTCGATTATATTCAAAAACCGATTACCCTGTCGCAATTGCGCACTTTGGTGAAATCTGCCATCAAAGTGAATGATGTGGAAAAGACTGAGCCGGCACCTGCTTCTTCCCAAACATCCGGCTCGCAGCCGGTGTCGGCAAAACCGTTTGTTGCGGCAACCAAGCCGGCACCGGTTGCCGAATTGAAAAAAACATACAGCCCGCCCATGCCGGCGGAGCATACCCCTTCTTATATTTCGCCTTCCGTGCGCAAAGGCCTTTCCGGCGGCATCGACGCACCTATGCAGGTGCCTGCCGGATTGCGTTCGATTAGAGAGAGGCTTTCAAGCGGCGATACACAGGCGCGTCAGACGCAAGAATCGGTATTGGCGGAAGTGGGCGGTGATGCCGACATGCCGCGCTTGCTGGGTATGTCGCCACAAATGGTGGAAGTGCGCCATCTTATCCGCCGCCTGGCGGGTTCGAATGTGTCGGTTTATATTGCCGGAGAGTCCGGTTCCGGTAAAGAGCAGGCCGCACGCAGCATTCATGAGTTGTCGCCGCGTGCCGGTAGCCCGTTTATCGCCGTAAACTGCGGTGCTATTCCCGAAAATCTGATGGAAAGCGAATTTTTCGGCTATAAAAAAGGCAGCTTCACCGGTGCCGACAAAGACCATATGGGTTTTTTCCAGCATGCTAACGGTGGCACGTTGTTTTTGGATGAAGTGGCCGATTTACCGCTGGCCATGCAGGTGAAACTGTTGCGGGCAATTCAGGAAAAAGCCGTGCGCCGCTTGGGTGATGCGCAGGAAGTAAAAGTAGATGTGCGCATTGTGTGTGCCACGCATAAAGATTTGGCGGCACTGGTTGAGTCGGGCGCGTTCCGCCAAGACTTGTACTACCGCCTGAACGTGGTTTCCGTTACCATGCCGCCTTTGCGCGAAATGCGTGAAGATTTGGGTGCGCTGATTATCCGCCTGTTACAGAAATACCAGAATGGTGCCATGTCGTATCGCCTCACGCCCAACGCGCAAGCGGCATTGTTGCAATATAGCTATCCGGGCAACTTCCGTGAGTTAGAAAATATTCTGGAACGTGCCGTGGCCTTGACCATTGGTAACCTGATTCAGGTGGACGACCTACAAATCAGCGCCCTGCCTATACAGGCGGCCGATATGCCGATTACACCCGTATCGCTGGAGCAGGCGGGTGATATGCAGGCTGCCGAGACGGAGAATAACGGTTTGGGTCTGTTGCCGTTTATTGCCGGGCAAACTTCGCTGCAAGAGTATCTAGATAAAGCAGAACAGCAGATTATCGAGCAGGTGTTGCAGAAGACGCGCTACAACCGCACCCAAGCAGCGAAAATACTGGGCATCAGTTTCCGTTCGATGCGTTACAGGATGGAGCGTTTGGGTTTGGATTAAACCGTTGTTTACCGTGTTTTATACAGTAGACAACACAGAAGTATCAAAAGGCTACCTGAAAACATGATGTGTTTTCAGGTAGCCTTTATTTTTCAGCGGGTATTTTACAGGTTTATTCCCGATGATAAGGATGGTTGTGCAGAATGGATACGGCTCGGTAGAGTTGTTCGGTGAGCAAAACGCGAACCATGCCGTGTGGCAGGGTGAGGCTGGAGAGGCGCATCATCTGACGCGCCTGTCGCTTTAAATGATCGGTCATGCCGTCGGCGCCGCCGATGATGAAGCAGACATGTTCACCGTTTTGCTGCCAGTTTTTCAGGTAGCCTGCCAGCTCTACCGAAGTAGGGGCTGTGCCGCGCTCGTCCAGTACCACCAAGTAAGCGCCGGCAGGAAGTGCTTCGAGCAAACGTTTTTCTTCTGCCGCCATGCCTTGTGTGGCGTTGACGCCGGCGCCGCGTTTTTCGGGTTTGATTTCTTTTAACACGTAGTGAACGTCGCGACCGAAGCGTTTGGCATATTCGGCGACGGCTTCGTCTACCCAGCGCGGCATTTTCGTGCCGACGGCTAAAACGGTGATGTTCATGTTACCTCTTGGTTTAGGGTGCGGTGTTCAAACGGCCGGATTGTGGCGAAACTGAATTATGTCGGTTTGTTTGGCTAACGTGCGGTAAAGCGTCTGTGCGCTTTCATTGCCCGATTGGTTATCCAATACATGCGGCTAGTGTCGCCGTTTGGCTTTGGTGTAAACGGTCTCAAAGTTGCCGCGCCACTCGGCATAATCGCCCGCAAGCGGGCGAATGTGAACGGGGTATCAGCTCATCAAACAGATTCTTACCATTTTCAGGTAGCCTGCTGTGAACAGGCTACCTGAAAATGATGGAGATTATTTTGCGTCGGCAGCGTGCCAGGGCTTGGTGGCACCCGGATGGAACGAAGGTTTTTCGCCACCCCACAAGGCTTCGATGTCGTAGAAGTCGCGCACCGGAGGCAGCATCACATGCACCACCAAATCGCCTGCGTCTACCAACGCCCATTCGCCGCTGTCTTGGCCTTCGCTGCTCAGAATCTCGAAACCGGCTTCTTTCAAGTCTACGGCCACGTTGTTAACCAAGGCTTTTACCTGACGGGTGCTGTCGCCGCTGGCAATAATCATGCGGGCAAACAGCGATGTTTTGTCTTGCGTGTTTAATACGGTGATGTCTTTGGCTTTAATGTCTTCCAGTGCGTTTACGGCAATGTCGACCATTTTCTGTAAATCTTGCAATTCTTGTTCGTTCATAATTTTCCTAAAATAAACCGCTTGTTACTGGTTAATGACGGAATTATACCTGATAAATCCGGCCACGCATGGATTTAACGATAGAGTTGGTGGCTGAGGATATAGTTGGCTACGCGGCGGTCGAGCAGAGCGGAGGTATCGCCGCCGCGGCTGATGATTTGGCGGATGGCTGTTGAGCTAACCTTGTATTCACCGGCTTGGAGCAGGTGCAGACGGCCGTTTTGCAAGGCGCTGCCTATCCATTCGTGTAGCGCCGGCGGGGCTTGGGCGATGTGATCGCCTGCGCGGGCGGCTACGGCGATACGGGTATTTTTTACCAAACCTTGCCAACGGTGCCAGGTGTGCAGGTTCATGAGCGAGTCCATGCCGAGCAGACACCACAGCTCTGCGGCAGGAAATTGCTGGCGGAAAATTTCCACGGTATCGAAAGTATAGGTTGCGCCCTCGCGCACCATGTCGCAATCACTGGCAGCAAAACGCGGCTCGTCGGCAATGGCGGCTTCTACCATGGCCAGGCGGTCTTTTGCGGGTGTGCGTGCGGGCTGTGTTTTGTGGTAGGGATCGCCAGCCGGCAGAAATACCACAATGTCCAAGCCCAATTCGTCGGCAAATGCGCGGGCAATGTGCAGATGGCCGTTGTGCACAGGATCAAACGTGCCGCCGAATAAGCCGATTTTTTTCATACGGGATAAGCCTTGTAGTGCGAATTAGGAGGTGTTTTCAGGTAGCCTTCGTGGTTTGCCAGTATCCCACATTTTCAGGCGGTCTTGGCATGCTTAAAGCGGCGGCACGGCGCATTCGTCGTTGCCGTTGATGACAACGTGCAGTTTGCCGGTCGCGGGGTGGATGACCAGGCCGTGTACGGCAATATTGGCGGGCATCAGTGGATGGCGGCGGATCAGGCTCACAGTGTGGCGTACGCTGTCTTCCACATCATCGAAGCCGGTGAGCCAGCCGTCGAGGTCGATGCCGGCGTTGCGCAGGGTGACGATGCGGTCTGCGGGAATGCCGCTGTGGCATGCTTTATCGAGGAATTCTTTGGCTTTCAGGCCACGCATGCCGCAATCGTAGTGGGCAACGACCATGATTTCTTTGACTTTCAATTCGAATACGGCAATCAGCAGGCTGCGCATCACTGAACCCCACGGGTGGGTAACGAGGGCGCCGGCGTTTTTAATCAGCTTGGCGTCGCCGTTTTTCAGCCCCATGGCGCGCGGCAACAGCTCCATAATGCGGGCATCCATGCAGGAGAGAATGGCGAGTTGACGCTCGGGGTATTTGTTGCTGAAAAACTGGCTGTATTCTCCGGCGGCAACAAACTCGTTGTTGAATTGCAGGATGTTTTCCATTTCACTCATTGGTGATTTTCCTTTTGGGCTTGGGTGTGACGCACGGTAGGGTGGCAGCACAGGGTTGTTTGGTGTGGCAGGGGTTCGGGCGAAAGGCTACCTGAATACTGCAACGGGTTTCAGGTAGCCTTTGGGCGTATCGGGCTCAGACAAGTTTAAGCCAGTGTTTTAAAGTGTCTTCTAAAGTAGAGCAGTGCCGGTGCGTCAGCAGCATGATTGTGCGTGCTGATTTCATCGATTTCAACAAAAAATACGCTGTGGGTGCCGACTTCGTGTTGTTGGGTAATGTGGCCATGCAGGTGTGCCAATGCGCCTTCTACCTGAAGTTGGCCGCTGCTGCCGCGATGCCAGATATGATATTCGAAGCGTTCTTCGGGTGAAAGCGGGGTCAAGCCGGCGAAATGTTCGGCAATGTCTTGCTGGTTTGCTGCCAACGTGTTGATGCACAGGTGGCGGTTGGCAGTCAGAATAGGATGGATGCTTGCATGGCGGTTAATGCACAGCATCACGGTTGGCGGGGCGTCGGTGACGGAGGCGACAGCAGTCATGGTGATACGGTAACGCCCGGCTTCGCCATCAGTGGTAACCACATGGATACCGGCGGCGCAAGAAGCCATGGCATTGCGGAAATCTTGTTGTAAATGCGCGGTTGCTGCGGTCATTTCTGGCTATCTGAGTGGAAATCAGTCCATATTCTGCCCGATTGTGGTCAGCTCGCCAAGCAGCTTGTGCAGTTGGTGCAGCTTCTCTTTGGTGAATACTGCTTCTATGTCGTCGTAGCGTTGGTCGACCAGCTGATTGGTGTCGTTGTAGAGCTTTTCGCCCAGCGGGGTCAGCTTGAGGTAAACGCGGCGCTGATCGTTAGACGGTTTCAGTCGCACCACATAGCCGGTTTTTTCCAAACGGGTGAGGATGCCGGTGAGGCTGGGGCGCAAGATACACGCCTGGCTGGCCAAGTCCTGAAAGTCCAGGGTGCCGTTTTCAGCCAGAAGGCGCACGATACGCCATTGCTGGTCGGTAACGCCGACATCATTCAAAATCGGACGAAACTGGGTCATTAATGCTTCGCGCGCCTGAATCAGGCTAATATTAATGGAGGCATGCTTAGACTGGTTGGTCATGATTGAATATCCTATATCAGTTTGAAAACAACGATGCAGTGTGAAGTGTGTGTGTGGATTGCTCGGTCTAAATAATATGCTTATATTTTTATCAAGGCAAGCGGGAGAGGAATGTTTAATTAAATCATTCATGATTTAATTGATAACAAAACTTTAAGATTAGGACAAAAGACGTGCACAAAAATTCCCGCGCCGTGGGTGCTTATACACAGTCTGGCGGTAGGGGTAGATAAACGTCAAAGCGGGTGCTTTTGCCGTTGTATTGGTAGGCGGGTGTTTCGGTGTTGAGAAAGCTGCCCAAGCGCGGGCGTTTGACCACAATGCGTTTACGGGCAGTGTGGCGGGCGGCGGCGAGTAGGGCGGCTTCATCGTCGGCAAAGCCCACCAAATCGTGAAAATAAGCCATTTCTTTTTTGACCGCCGCTGATTTTTGCCGCTCAGGATACATCGGGTCTAAATAGACTACGTCGGGCGCGGGCAGGTTTTGTTGCAAGTCGGTGAGCAGCGCCACGGCATTGCCAAAATGCAGGGTGATGCGGGCGGCGGTATCGGCGGTATCGGCATCGGTCAGCGCGCGCGCCAGCCCGTCGTCTAGCAGGCAGGCGACCACGGGGTGTTGCTCAATGGTGTGCACATTCAAGCCCAATCCGGCCAAAACGAAGCTGTCGCGCCCCAAGCCGCCGGTGGCATCCCACACTTCGGGCTGTTTGCGGTGGTTTACCGCCTTGCCGATGAGTTCGCCACCGCCTTTGGTGCGCCGGTATTGCGCGGCGGCGCCGGTGAAATCCACGCGTACGCGGCCTTTTTCGCCGCTGCGGCATAGGGATAAACCTTCGGCGTCGGCCAGCAGATATAAACCCTGCAACGGCGGCAAGGCACAGGCGGCAAGGCCAAAGCGGGTGGTGCGTGCGGTCAGCTCGGCTTGGCGCTCGGGTGTAAGGTCGGGTACGAAATAAACGGGCGTCATGTGTTTGGTGGGAATGAAAAGGTTGAAACGGCAATGTTTATAGGGCAAAGGCTACCTGAAATGCTTGTTGATTGAAACATTTTTTCAGGTAGCCTTTGCTTTGCCAAGTATGGTACTCAAGCATTACGAGCGGACGGGCATGCAGTTTTTAAACAGAGTTTCATCGGTTGCGGCGGTTGCGCCGTTTGCTTTTGGTGCGTTGCGGCGGATGAGAAAGCCGTTGCTTTCAGGGTAAAACTGAGCGATATGGTTGTTGCTGATTGTCCAGGTGTAATGGTGGTTGCTAAAAGCGCTGAACTCAGTGTTGCTTTTTTCGCCATCGTAATCGAGCGTGAGGGTTTGCTGATCGAAACGCACTTGCGCAATGGCGGTGGCTTCGCCGGCGTGATAACGTGCTTCCAGCGTTTTGCCGCTGTTGCATCGATAGCTTTGCCAGCGGGCAGCGGTAATCACTTGCTGGTATTCGGGCAGCGCACGATTGGCCTCATTGATTTCAGCAGACGGCATGGCTGGTGTGGAAACCGGGTGTGCACAGGCGGCGAGCACGGTAGCGGTGCTGACAGCAAACAGGTATTTTCGCATGGGTTTCCTCGGTAAAATGAAGGGTGATAAACGTGTGGATCGGCCTGCACCAAGGCTTCTGGCTGTCGCTGCAAGCTGCCGCCTATTATAAATAAGGCTACCTGAAAAACAATCTCTTGTTATAATTGGCTTTGCCTGTTTTTATTATTATTTTAAAGAGTTTCACCCTATGAGCCAAACCCCGCTACTCGATACCGTGCCGTTGCCGCAGGACTTACGCGCCCTGAATAAACACCAGTTGCCGCAGGTGGCCGAAGAGTTGCGCACGTTTTTATTGGAGTCGGTGGGAAAAACAGGCGGCCATTTCGCCAGCAATCTCGGCGCGGTGGAGCTGACGGTGGCATTGCATTATGTGTATCACACACCGGAAGATAAGCTGGTGTGGGATGTGGGCCATCAGAGCTATCCGCACAAAATTCTCACCGGTCGCAGAAACCGCATGGATACCATGCGTCAATACGGCGGTTTGGCGGGTTTTCCCAAGCGAGGGGAGTCGGCATACGATGCTTTCGGTGTCGGCCATTCTTCTACCTCTATCGGTGCGGCGCTCGGCATGGCGGTGGCCGACAAACTGGCAGGCAACGACAAACGCAGCGTGGCCATTATCGGCGACGGCGCGATGACGGCCGGGCAGGCGTTTGAGGCGCTCAATTGTGCCGGCGACATGGACGTGAACCTGTTGGTGGTGCTCAATGACAATGAAATGTCGATTTCGCCCAATGTTGGCGCGTTGCCGAAATATCTGGCTACCAACGTGGTGCGCGATATGCGCGGCGTGTTGCGTAGCTTCAAGCAGCAATCCGAAAAAGTGCTTAATATCGTGCCGGGTGCGTTGGAAATTGCCCAAAAAGTGGAAAACCGCATTAAAACCATCGCCAGCGAAGCCGAGCATATGAAGCAGTCGTTGTCGCTGTTTGAAAACTTCGGCTTCCGCTATACCGGCCCGGTAGACGGCCACAATGTTGAGCAGCTGGTCGATGTGTTGTCTGAATTGCGCCAGAAAAAAGGGCCGCAGCTGCTGCATGTGATCACCAAAAAAGGGCAGGGCTACAAACTGGCGGAAAACGACCCGATAAAATACCACGCCATCGGCAAAAAAGTAACGGAAGACGAACAACATCATACGTTGGTGAAGCCCAAACCCACCTACACCCAGATTTTCGGTCGTTGGTTGTGCGATCAGGCTGCTGCCGACAAGCGTTTGGTGGCGATTACACCGGCCATGCGCGAAGGCAGCGGGCTGGTAGAGTTTGAACAGCAGTTTCCCGAGCGTTATTTCGATGTGGGCATTGCCGAGCAACACGCCGTAACCTTTGCCGGCGGCTTGGCCTGCGAAGGCGCCAAGCCGGTGGTGGCGATTTATTCCACCTTTCTGCAACGCGGTTACGACCAGCTTATCCACGATATCGCCCTGCAAAACCTGCCGGTGCTGTTTGCGGTAGACCGTGCCGGCATTGTCGGCGCCGACGGCCCCACCCATGCCGGCGTATATGATTTGAGCTTTGTGCGCTGTATTCCCAATATGGTGGTGGCCGTGCCCAGCGATGAAAATGAATGCCGCCTGTTGTTGTCGACCTGTTATGCGCTCGATGCACCGGCGATGGTACGTTATCCGCGCGGCAGCGGCAGCGGCGCAGAGGTTGCAACGGGCTTGACAACGGTAGCCGTGGGCAAGGGCGTGCTGCGCCGCCAGGGGCGCCGTATTGCCGTATTGGCATTTGGCAGCATGGTGCAGCCGGCATTGCGGGCGGCGGAAACGCTTGATGCCACCGTGGCCGACATGCGTTTTGTGAAGCCTATGGACGAAGCTCTGGTGATTGAATTGGCGCAGGAGCATGATTGTCTGGTAACGGTAGAAGAAAATGCCGTGCAAGGCGGAGCGGGCAGCGCGGTGCTGGAAGTGCTGGCGAAACACGGCATCTGCAAGCCGGTGTTGCTGGCGGGCGTGGCCGATATCGTGACGGAACACGGCAATCCCGAACGCCTGATGGACGATTTAGGCTTGAGCGCGGCGGCGCTGCTGCAACATATCCGAGCATGGTCGGAAAATTTGTAGTATAATGCGAATAGCATTATACAGGTGTTAACAGCCTGTTTTATAATAAGTATAAATATAGTTATCAAGTTAACAGAAACGGGCGGTTCTATTCTGCCACTGTTAAATTTAGCGAAAAAAAACCATGCACACTTTTCCATTACGTAAAAGCGTCTTTGAAGGGCTGCCTGAAAAACTCTACGAGCAGGTGGCACCGGAGCCACTGAATACCCCTTACTGGATTGCCCGCAACTACATGCTGGCCGCAGAGCTGAACTTGCCCGAAAGCTGTTTTGGCCCCAAAGACAACCTGCTGTGTTTGGCCGGCAGCCTGCAACGCTATTATCCCAAACCCATCGCCACCGCCTATGCCGGTCACCAGTTCGGCGTTTACATTGCCCGTTTGGGCGACGGCCGCGCCATGATGTTGGGCGAAAGCGCCGATGCTGCCGGCAATTTGTGGGAGTGGCAACTCAAAGGCGCTGGGCGCACGCCGTATTCCCGCTATGCCGACGGTCGCGCCGTCTTGCGCGCCAGTATCCGCGAATATTTATGCTCCGAAGCCATGCACGGCTTGGGTATCCCCAGCACCCGCGCCCTCGCCCTCACCGGCAGCAACGATACCGTACAACGGGAAGAGGCTGAAACGGCCGCCATCGTCACCCGCGTTGCCCCCAGCTTCACCCGTTTCGGCCATTTCGAATATTGCTATGTAAACGGCAACCGTGAGCAGGTGCAAGCGCTGGCCGATTTGCTGATTAAAAATCATCTGCCCGCCTGTCGCGAAGCCGAAAACCCCTATCTTGCCCTGTTTCAGGAAATCACCCGCCGCACCGCCAAACTGGTGGCTGCTTGGCAGAGTGTCGGTTTTTGTCACGGCGTACTCAATACCGACAATATGTCGGTATTGGGCCTCACCATAGACTACGGACCTTTCTGCTTTCTCGACAGTTATGACAACCGTTATGTCTGTAACCGCGCTGACGTAACCGCCCGCTATGCTTTCAACGAACAGCCGCACATCACCCAATGGAACCTTTCCCGCCTCGCACCGTGTTTTCTCGGCTTGGTGCCGGAAGATGATTTGATGGCCGAGCTGGAGAATTATCAAGGCTACCTGAATCAGGCTTATCTCCAACGCATGCGCGCTAAACTCGGCTTGCAGCAAGTGCAGGATATGGATCAGGATTTGGTGTGCGAGCTGCTGAATTCACTGCAAAGCCGAGAAGTGGATTACACCTTGTTTTTCCGCTACTTAAGCAAGCTCAATCCCATGCAAGGCGCGCCGCTGCCCGAACAACTTGTGGGCTTGTTTAAAGGCTCGCTGTTTGATTTTCAGCGCTGGGTAAGCCGTTACCGCGCCCGCTTGTTGGCCGAAAACAGCGACAACACCGAGCGCATAAAACGCATGAACCGCACCAACCCGCTGTATATTTTGCGCAATTATCTGATTGAACATGCCATTGCCGAAGCCAAACACGGCGACTATCGCGAAATCAGCCGCTTGCACCGCTGCATTCAAAACCCGTTTGACGAACGTCCCGAATTCATCGACTACATCGGTGTGCCCGACCAGTGGCGCAAGGGCATGACCGTGCGCAGCTCCAGCTGACTTAAGGCTACCTGAAAGATATTTCAGGTAGCCTTAGCGTAAAGATGTTGAATGCACTGAAAGCCAACAGGCTACCTGAAAATCCTCAACGCTTCCGCCCCAGCGTGATCCGATCCAAGCCGGCCAAATCCGGTAGGGTTTCGATTTCTGTAAAACCGTGTTGTGCCAATAACGCCCGTGCCGCTTCTCCCTGATTAAAGCCGTGTTCCAGCAGCAGCCAGCCGCCGTGGCGCAGGTAAGGCAGGGCGCTGGCAGCGAGGGTGCGGATGCAGCTTAAGCCATCGTTAAAATCGGTGAGCGCCTGTTGCGGCTCGAAACGCAAATCGCCTTGCTGCAAATGCACGTCGCCCGTTTCGATATAAGGCGGGTTGGACACCAAAATATCAAAGTTGCCGTGCAACACGGGCGGGACAGCATCAAACCATGATCCCAGCGCAAATGTGGCGTTGGCGCTCAATTGCCGGGCATTTTCCTGCGCCACCGCCAGCGCCGCCGCGCTCACATCGGAAGCGTGCACGGCGGCATCCGGCCGCTCCAAAGCCAGCGTCAGCGCAATGGCGCCGCTGCCGGTGCCCAAATCCCATACACTGCCGTTTTCAGGTAGCCTTGCCAATACCGCTTCCACCAGCAGCTCGGTTTCAGGGCGGGGAATCAATACAGCGGGCGACACGCGAAAGCGGCGCCCGTAAAATTCGCGCTCTCCCAGTAAATACGCCATCGGCTCGCCGTTGTGCCGCCGCGCTGCCAAAGTATTCAGTTCGGCGGCCAGGGTGTCGGGCAGAGGCGTGTCGCCGTGGGCAACCAGATAAGCGTGACTGAAGCCGCCCGCCCTCTGCAACAGCATCCGGCTTTCCAGGCGCGGCAAACGGCTTTGGCGTTGCCATTCTTCTATTGAAACCGCCATTTACTGCTCCAAAATAAATGAAAAGGCAGATTGTAACCCATCTTGACACCGTTGAGCTGGCCGCCGCTTTGCCGTATATTCAGGCAAACACACATAAAAAACGGAGGTACACATGCACACGCTTCCTTTGCTGGAATCCGAATTCACACGCCTGCCACCGCGCTTTTACAGCCGCGTTGCGCCCACGCCTTTGGGCGAGCCTTACTGGGTGGCGCAAAACCATGCGCTGGCGGCGGAGCTGAACCTGCCTTCGGATGTGTTTGATGCGCCGGAAACCCTGGTTTATTTGGCCGGCAGTGCCGTTCATTACCAGCCCGCGCCGCTGGCGGGCGTATACAGCGGCCACCAGTTTGGCCAATATGTGCCGCAACTGGGTGACGGGCGCGCGTTGTTACTGGGCGATTCATTGGATGCAGCAGGGCAGCGCTGGGAATGGCAGCTCAAAGGCGCGGGCAAAACGCCGTTTTCACGCTTTGCCGACGGGCGTGCGGTGTTGCGATCGAGCATACGCGAATATCTCTGCTCCGAAGCCATGCACGGCCTCGGCATCGCCACCACACGGGCGCTGGCGCTGGTCGGCAGCAACGATGCCGTGTTTCGCGAAGAACCCGAAACCGCCGCTGTGGTTACGCGGATTGCGCCGAGTTTTTTGCGTTTCGGCCATTTCGAATTTATGTATCACCGTGGTTTACACGAAAATCTGCAACCGTTGGCCGATTTTGCCATCGCACATTATTACCCTGAATGCCAAGCTGCCGCACAGCCCTATGTGGCGTTGGCTGAGGCTGTGATGCGGCGTACGGCAGAATTGGTGGCTGATTGGCAGTGCGTAGGTTTCTGCCACGGCGTACTCAATACCGACAATATGTCGTTGCTGGGGCTGACCATCGACTACGGCCCCTTCGGCTTTCTTGATGCCTACGACCGCCGCCACGTCTGCAATCATTCCGACCACAGCGGCCGCTATGCCTATAACGAGCAGCCGTATGTGACCCACTGGAACCTGTCGCGGCTGCTGTCATGTTTCCTGCCGCTGGCGCCGCAAGAGGCTTTGGTGGCGGTATTAGATGCCTATCCCGATTATTTTCAAGTAGCCTATCTGGCTAAAATGCGCGCCAAACTCGGTTTACAAAGCGAACACAAAGACGACGAAATGTTGATCACGGATTTGTTTAACGCCTTACAGGGACGCAAAGTGGATTTCACCCTATTTTTCCGTTATCTGGGCGAAACCGATAAAAACCACGAAGCGCCGCTGCCGGAAAAAATATTGGCCTTGTTCGATGGCCCCGTGGATGCGTTTACCGCCTGGATGGGTTTGTATCGCGGGCGTTTGCGCGCAGAAAACAGTGATGATGGCGCGCGCGCCGAACGAATGCGGCAAACCAATCCGCTCTATGTATTGCGCAACTATCTGCTCGAACAAGCCATTGAAGCAGCAAAAAACGGTGATTTTAGCGTTATCGAACGGCTGCACCGCTGCCTGCAACAGCCGTTTAACGAGCGCGCCGAATTCGCCGGATTTGCCGCAACACCGCCAGACTGGGCGGAACAGATTTGCGTGAGCTGCTCAAGCTAGGGCGCGAACATTTATTGCTGTGCTTACATAAAGGCTACCTGAAAATGGTTTTTCAGGTAGCCTTTGATCTGAGTACGGGATACAAGCATAAAATCCGATTGGAATCGCTGCTTAAAAATTGTACAATTCACGATTCTTTCTCTCAAGCTACATTTTTTAACGACAAGCGCCATGCACATCGGCTCCTATTTTCTTACCGCCCCGATTGCGCTGGCACCGATGGCGGGCATTACCGACAAACCGTTCCGCCAACTGGCGCGGCGCTTTGGTGCCGGCTGGGCAGTGAGCGAAATGCTCACCAGCGATCCGAGTCTGCAACACACCAAAAAAACCCTGCGCCGCGCCGATCACAGCGGCGAAAGCGGCGTGATTGCGGTGCAGATTGCCGGCAGCAACCCGCAGCAAATGGCGGAAGCGGCACGCTACAACGTGGCGCGCGGCGCGCAGGTAATCGACATCAATATGGGCTGCCCCGCCAAAAAAGTATGCAATGTGCTGGCAGGCAGCGCCCTGCTGCAAAATGAAACCCTGGTGGCCGATATTTTGCAGGCCGTGGTGCAGGCCGTGGCCGTGCCGGTAACGCTGAAAACACGTTTAGGCTGGAGCGACGAACACAAAAACATCCGCACCGTTGCCCGCTTGGCCGAAGATGCCGGCATCGCCGCCCTCGCCATTCACGGGCGCACGCGCACGCAGATGTATCGCGGCGAAGCAGAATACGATTTGATTGCCGCAGTGAAACAGCACACCCGCCTGCCGCTGTGGGTAAACGGCGATGTCGACAGCCCGCAAAAAGCGGCTAAGGTGCTGAAACAAACCGGTGCCGACGGCATTATGGTGGGGCGCGGTGCGCAAGGGCAACCCTGGCTATTTCGCGATTTGCAACACTACCTGCAACACGGCACCCTGCCCGAGGCGCTCGGTTTGGCCGAATGCAGCGCCGTGGTGCTGGCACACATCCGCACCATGCACGATTTTTACGGCGAAAGCGCCGGTGTGCGCATTGCACGCAAACACATCGGTTGGTATATCGACAAGCTGCCCGAAGGCGAGCAGACGCGGCGCGAAATCAACCGCCTCGACAGCGCCGCTGCCCAATACGACCGGCTTGCCGCTTATCTGGCGAAGCTGCCCGAACAAACCGATACCTGGGTGTGCGCCTACCGTTAAACGGCGCAAGCGCGGCGGCCAACGCCGCATCTGCAATGGCGTGGAAAATAGATTTTTCGCCTCAAAACCAATATAAAGAGAAATAAGAGCAGCGTTTATGCCGACCAGAAAACAAGATATCGCTCAATGTGTTGAGCAAAATTTACAGCAATATTTCAAAGACCTAAACGGCGAAACTCCGTGCAACGTCTATGATATGGTGATTCATCAAGTGGAAAAGCCGCTGCTGCAATGCGTGATGGCGCAATGCGAGCAAAACCAGACCCGCGCCGCGGTATTGTTGGGGCTGAACCGCAACACCTTACGCAAAAAGTTGGTGCAGCACGGCTTATTGGAGATATAGCCGGTAAGTCGCCCCAAAGCATTTCAATGGTAGCTCTTGAATTGAAAGATATAGACAATAATTAATGATACAAAACAGGCAAAGCTTTGCGGCTGTTGTAATGGCCGAATTTGATATTTTCATCAAACAACAATATAAAGCCGTGCGCCATATTTTTCCCGTAGCATTCATTATGGGAATGATTTTTGTGTTCATTATTCACTACACTCAGTATGAAAAGAAATTGCTTGATGCCATTTTTGGTGAAGTATTCTTTTATCTTTTGCTGTTAGTGAGGCATATATTTAATTTAGCGATTAGTGCTATCGATGTTACTTTCGGCACCAAATGGCAAGCAGTAAGACGGCTTTGTGTTTCTCAGCAGGATAGACTAACCGGATTGATTCGTGAGCTCTTATCTTTGCTTGCCGGCGTGCTTTTTGTTGTCGCTTTTTTTAGCTTGGCCTACCCGGAGTTTGCAGTAAAGGTATGGTTTTTCACTGTAATACTATTGCTGATGCTTTATTTAATTTCTTTTCTCTCTTCGCATCGCGTTATGGAAAGGGTGGTAGAAGCGCTGGAATCGGGCGAATGCAGACCTGTAAGAAAAAATTGGGCTAATCAAAATCCTAGATATACTATCTTTATTTATAATATTTTATTGTTATTAGCGCTGATTGGCTTTTTCATTGATAAATTAAACTTGGCTTAGTCAAATTTGAAGGCATCTATTTTTATTCTCAAATAAAGGAACTCAATTATGGCAGCAGTAAAACGGGCGCTTATCAGCTTGTCCGACAAAACCGGTGTGGTGGAATTCGCCCTCGCACTGAAAGATTTGGGCGTAGAAATCCTCTCTACCGGCGGCACCGCCAAAATGCTGGCCGATGCGGGCGTGCCCGTGATTGAAGTGGCCGACTACACCGGCTTTCCCGAAATGCTCGACGGCCGCGTGAAAACGCTGCACCCTAAAATCCACGGCGGCATTCTCGGCCGTCGCGATTTGCCCGAGCACGTGGCGAAAATGGAAGAATACGAAATCGGCAACATCGACATTGTTTGCGTGAACCTCTACCCCTTCGCCGCCACCATCGCCAAGCCCGGTTGCACGCTGGAAGACGCGATTGAAAACATCGACATCGGCGGCCCCACTATGGTGCGTTCTGCCGCGAAAAACTGGAAGCACGTGGCCATTGTCACCGACAACACCGATTTCGGCGCAATTGCCGCCGAGCTGCAAAACCACGGCGGCAAACTGAGCGACAAAACCCGTTTCAATCTTTCGCGCAAAGCTTTTAGTCACACCGCTCAATACGATGGCATGATTTCCAACTACCTCACCAGCCTTTCCGATGAAAAACTGGCGGGCGAACCGGATGTGGGCGCGTTCCCCGGCCAGATTAACGGCAGCTGGCTGAAAGTACAGGATTTGCGCTACGGCGAAAACCCGCACCAGCAGGCCGCGTTTTACCGCGACATTTACCCCGCCGCCGGCAGTCTTGCCGCTTATACGCAATTGCAGGGTAAAGAGCTGTCATACAACAACATCGCCGATGCCGATGCTGCTTGGGAAGCGGTAAAATCGTTTGATGAGCCGGCCTGCGTGATTGTGAAACATGCCAATCCGTGCGGCGTGGCGGTGGCTGCCGACACGCTCACCGCGTATAAACTGGCGTTTGCCACCGACACCACCAGTGCCTTTGGCGGCATTATCGCTTTCAACCGCGAAGTGGACGCTGAAACTGTGGAAGCCGTGACCGGCCAGTTTTTAGAAGTATTGATGGCGCCGAAATTTACCGATAAAGCCAAAGAAATCATTGCCGCCAAGAAAAACGTGCGTGTGTTGGAAGTGCCGCTGCTGGTTGGCGCCAACCGCTTTGAAATCAAACGCGTGGGCGGCGGCTTGCTGGTGCAAACGCCCGACATCCATCGTATCCGCCGCGAAGATTTGCGCGTGGTTAGCCGGCGCCAGCCCACAGAACAGGAATGGAAAGACTTACTGTTTGTGTGGAACGTGGCCAAATTTGTGAAATCCAATGCCATTGTTTTCGGCAAAAACGGCCAAACCTACGGCATTGGCGCCGGCCAGATGAGCCGTGTCGACTCCACCCGCACCGCCGCGCGCAAAGCGCACGATGCGGCATTAAACTTGGACAACGCCTGCGCCGCCTCCGATGCCTTTTTCCCTTTCCGCGACGGCATTGACGTGATTGCCGAACAAGGCATCAAAGCCATTATCCACCCCGGTGGCTCGATGCGTGACGAAGAAGTGTTTGCTGCTGCCGATGAGCACGATATGGCGATGGTGCTTACCGGTGTGCGCCATTTCCGCCATTAAAGGCAATAAGCACAATATAGATGACCAATAAAAGCAAGGCTACCTGAAAACGGTTTTCAGGTAGCCTTTGTTGGTTTTATTCATGCGGGCGTTCGCGCACAAAAGTGGCGAAGCGCGGGGTGCCTTTTTGGGTGAAGCCGCGATAGCGGTAGGTGATGCGGCTGCCGATGGCGGGCGGGCTGGCGCGGTTGGCGTCTGTAAAGCCGCTGCCGATGCGAAATTCGCCATGTTCGTTTTGGCAGCTCAGTGCGCCCAGTTTGCCGGCGTATTTGCCTTTGCCTTCGTGGTGTCGGGTAACGGTGCATTCGGCATCATGCGCCGATTTGAGCTTGAGTAAATCGCTGCTGCGCCCGCCTTTATAAGGAGCGTGCGGGTTGCGCAGCATCACGCCTTCGCCGCCTTGCGCTTCGATTTGTTTTAAAAATGTTTGTGCATGAGCATTATCGCGCACCGGCGTTTGCCGGATGATCACAATCGGCGCATCGGGATAGCGGTTCAGCCATTGCTGCAACACGGCCAAACGCTGATAAAGATTACCCTGGGCCTGCGGCACATCAAACACATGCAGTTTGATGTCTTGCCAATCGCCCGAACTTTTGCGCACGGCGGCGGAAATCTGCTCAAACCGGCCGCGGCTGCTATACAATTCGCCATCAAGCGGATAGGGCGGAAAAGGGTTCAGGTAGCCTTTGGGCGGGGTAAAGGCGTAGCCCTGACGGCTGAGAAGCTGTTTGCCGTTCCAATAGGCGCGCACGCCGTCGAGTTTCTCGCTCATCGCCCAACCGGCCACGTTTTGCCCCTTAAACTCTTGTGCCAGCAACATGTCGGGCGGGGCGGCGCAAACGGCGGCGGAGATGAAAAAAGCAGCGCAAGCGGGTATGATGTGCGTCATGTTTCATCCTTTTATCATCATTGATAATTTTATAAGATATTATTACAGGCTACCTGAAAAAGCAAAGGAACGTCATGTCGTTAAACATTCAAATTATGCCGGTGACACCGTTTCGGCAAAACTGCACCCTGATTTGGGACGATGAAAGCGGCGAGGGCGTGCTCACCGATGTGGGCGGCGACACGGCGCATTTAAACGCCGAAATTGAAAAGTTAAATGTAAAGCTGCAAGCCGTTTGGCTCACACACGGCCACTTGGATCATGCCGGCGGCGTGGTTGAGCTGCTGCAAAGCCAGCAAGTGCCGGTGTTGGGGCCGCACGAAGACGATTTGTTTTTGCTGGAACAATTGCCGCAGCGCACGGCAGAATTCGGCTTTCCCGTATCGCCCGCGTTTGTGCCCACGCGTTGGCTGCATGAAGGCGACACGCTGCAAGTAGGCGCCTATACTTTTGATGTGCTGCATATTCCCGGCCACACCCCCGGCCATGTGGTGTTTTATTGTGCCGAAGCCGGTTTGGTGGTGGCGGGCGACGTATTGTTTTATGAAAGCATAGGCCGCACCGACTTTCCACGCGGCAACCATGAAGATTTAATCAACAACATCCGCAGCAAACTATTGCCGCTGCCGCCGCAAACACAGGTGATTCCGGGGCATGGCCGCATGACCACCATCGGTCACGAAGCGGCGCACAATCCCTTTTTATAAGGCCATCGTAAGCGGTTGCCAAAGTATTTCGTTAAGTTAATTAAAATTAAGCACGAATGGCCGGGCGTTTGGTCTTACAATAGCAAATGTTCCGCTATATTAAATATATTAAAGGGCTGCCTGCCATGCAGCCCGAATTAATCAATCATCAATAGGAGTATGGATATGTCTTTTGATTTGGGTAGCTTGTTGCAGAGCCAATTGGGTAATGTGTTGAGCCAGTTTTTAAGCCAGAACGGCGAACCGGCCGAAGGCAGCGCCAAAGCGGCCGGTTTGGCCATTCCCGCCGTCGTGGCCGGCCTTGTGAAACACGTGAGCGGCGATACACAAAATGCAGCCGGCCTGTTTGATTTGCTAAGCGGCGCTTCGGGCAATGCCCTAAACGGCGCCCTGAGCCAGGCAACAAGCGGCACCGATCTGGGCAGCCTGATTGATTTGGGCAAAAGTTTGCTGCCCAACCTGCTCGGCGGCAGCGCAGCCAACGTTTCCGACGAAATCGCCCGCGAAAGCGGCATCTCCAAAGTATCCGGCGGCTCGCTGATGGCTTTGGCGCTGCCCCTGGTATTATCATTTTTGCGCGGCCACGTGAAAGACAATAACCTGAACCAAAGCCAAGTGCTCGGCCTGCTCGCCAGCCAGCAAGGCTGGTTGTCGCAAGCGCTCAACAGCAATATATTAACCGCGCTGGGCATTGGCAGCATAAGCGGCCTGTTTGGCACACTCACCAATATGGCCGCCGGCTTTGCTGCGGGTACGCCCGTGGCTGCCGCTGCCGGCAAGAGCGGCGGTGCAGGCAAATGGATTGCCCTAGCCGTAGTGGCCGCCCTAGCCGCCTTTGCCGTGAAAAGCTGCAACAGCAAGCCCGATAACGCCGTGCCGCCGGCAGCCACTACCGCTGCCGCTTCCGAAGCTTCCGCTCCGGCTGCTGCCGTTGCCGACAGCGCCCGCGTCGTTTATGAAAACGGCGTGGCCAAATTCTTCTTCGCCACCGGCAAAACCGACGTGGCCGAAGGTGCCGAAACTATTGTGGCCGACATTACCGCTGCCGGTAAAGAAGGCAAAAAACTGGTGGTGAGCGGCTATGCCGACAGCACCGGTAATGCCGCCGCCAACGAAGAACTCTCCAAAAACCGCGCCCAAGCCGTAAAAGCATTCTTTGAAGCCCAGGGCGTTGCCGCCGACAACATCGAACTGCGCAAACCGGAAGACACCACCGGCGCCGTAGGCAACGATGTAGAAGGTCGCCGTGTGGAAGTAAAAGTAGAAGGCTAAATCGCAGTATTGCGTTTCAAAACAAAAAAGCCGGCGGCAGCAACCGCCGGCTTTTTTGCGCCGCTATCTATTAAGCAACCGAGCTATTTTCCACTGCCATCTGCTCCCACCCCCGCAGGCGGGGGTGGGTTGGGGCGGGGGAGGCGCTTCGGTAGAAGCGTTTTTGCCCGTTGCTAAATCAATATTGATACGATAAAGCACCGTTTTCCCCCATCCCAACCTTCCCCCGCGAGCGGGGGAAGGGGCAGAGTGCAGGGTCTTCAAGGTATTTGTTGTGAGCACTGCTCTATCGCCTGTTAAGCATCTAATCTACTTTCCACTGCCACCTGCTCCCACCCCCGCAGGCGGGGGTGGGTTGGGGCGGGGGAGGCGCTTCGGTAGAAGCGTTTTTGCCCGTTGCTAAAT
>RRZU013468765.1_pt1 | contig 34357 bp, 28 predicted proteins | sample 2165561 | NCBI WGS metagenome assembly RRZU01 (sample SAMN10456909, study PRJNA506462) | wastewater metagenome | isolation source: wastewater sludge | place: USA: Moscow, Idaho | reverse complement strand
TATTTTGTCCGTTTACAAAGGAATGGTATTCTTCGCTATATTGTGTTTTACTATGTGTTAAGGCCATTTCAATATCCTCTCCTTGCAGGTGAATGATAGGATATTCTAAATCTTCAACGTTAATAGTCGCTTCTAATAAATCTTTAAGACCATTTTCAGAATAGTATTTTTCTCCATTAAAAATAATCGTCAAGCCATTGTTTAAGTAACAATAATTCTTGACCATTTTAATAACATACTCTAAACGGAACTTGTAATTCTTAAAAATAGTTTCATCGGGTGTAAAAGTAACTTTGGTTCCTTTACGCTTAGTGGTTTCAATTATATCTTCTTCTAAGACTAAATTTCCAGCTGAAAATTCTGCTGCTTTTTGTTTTTCATCACGAACCGATTCTACACGAAAATAATCTGACAACGCATTTACTGCTTTGGTACCAACACCATTTAAACCAACAGATTTCTGAAAGGCTTTAGAGTCGTATTTTCCTCCCGTATTCATTTTAGAAACCACATCGACTACCTTACCTAATGGTATTCCACGACCATAATCCCTAACCGAAACTGTTTTATCTCTGATGGTTACTTCAATGGTTTTACCAGCTCCCATCGCAAATTCATCGATACAGTTGTCTAGTACTTCTTTTAAAAGAATATAAATACCATCATCTGGGGAAGACCCATCACCTAGTTTCCCGATGTACATTCCGGGACGCATGCGTATGTGTTCTTTCCAGTCTAGTGACCGAATATTATCTTCGGTATATTGATTTTGTTCGGACATTTTAAAATTTGTGGATTTGGTGCTAAAGTAATGTAATTCATTACAATTTAAAATAGGAAGCTCTCAAAGTTATCAAGAATAATATTGATATTTTCTATTTAAAAATTGGAAATTAAAAAATTAAAAATTCTTGACAATTTCTTTCAATTGATTGTCTAATTCAACATTGGAAATTTTACCGTTTTTGACATCAAAATTAGCATCAAAACTAGGCAATGAAAAGGTTGCTTTTATATTTCCACCATAAAAAGGAAAGGCATTTTTTGCAATTCCCAAAACGCTTGATCCGCCTCGGGCTCCTGTTGATGTTGCCATAAGAAGCATGGGTTTTTTCTGAAAAACTTCTTTTTGAATTCGGGAACACCAATCGAAAACATTTTTGAAAGCCGCTGAATAATTGCCGTTATTTTCAGCCATTGAGACTACCAAAACATCAGCGGTGGCGATTTTAGCTAGAAATGCTTTTGCTAACTCGTGCTGCCCAATTGCTGGCTCAATATCTACAGTAAATATGGGCATTTGAAAATCATTTAAATCCAAAACCTCTACCTCAGCATTTTCAAAAAGAGTTGCTGCGTATGTTGCTAATTTTTTATTAATAGAGTTTTTGCTGGGGCTTGCGCCAAAGGCTATAATTTTCATGTTGATTATTTTTTTTTAAAAGTACAAAAAATGGGGGCAGATGCAAAATAATTAGCTGCAGATTCACCGTTTTTTTTTTTAAATCTATGAGAATGAAGAGCGGTCATTTTAATAGAATTTGATTTTACCCCGGATAGAAATGGAAAGTATTTTCCAGATTAATCTACTTTTTTCTTGATGAAAAAGAGCGACGATAGAAGCTCCTTTTTTATCTTAGAAAAAAAGAGTAATCTGGGAAATCTTGAAGTGGATAGCTGGAATAGGTTCATAAAAAAGTCGAAAGCTATTACTAACTTTCGACTTTATGACTTTCGACTTTATGACTTTTTTTTTAGACGTTAAATCTAAAGTGCATCACATCTCCGTCTTTGACGATATATTCTTTTCCTTCTACTTTGAACTTTCCTGCTTCTTTACATTTAGCTTCTGAACCATAGTGCACAAAATCTTCAAAAGCAATAACTTCGGCACGGATGAATCCTTTTTCGAAATCAGTATGAATAACTCCTGCAGCTTGTGGCGCAGTTGCTCCAATGTTGATCGTCCAAGCGCGAACCTCTTTTACACCTGCGGTAAAATAAGTTTGTTGTTTCAATAATTTGTACGCTGCACGAATAAGTACTGATGCTCCTGGCTCTTTTAATCCCATATCTTCAAGGAAAACTTGGCGTTCTTCGTAGCTTTCTAATTCGGTTATATCAGCTTCGGCACCTACAGAAAGGATGATTACTTCTGCATCTTCGTCTTTTACTAATTCTCGAACTTGGTCTACATATTTGTTTCCGGTTACTGCTGAATTTTCATCAACATTACAAACATACAATACTGGTTTAGCGGTAATTAATTGAAAGCCTTCCATCAAAACTTCTTCCTCATTGTTTTGTGGAGTTATCGTTCGAGCCGATTTTGCTTGAAGCAATGTTTCTCTAATTCTATCTAAAAGCGCTTTTTCGGTTTGTGCTTCTTTATTTCCTGTTTTGGCTGCACGATTTACTTTTTCCAAACGTTTTTCAACGTTTTCTAAGTCCTTCAACTGCAATTCGATATCAATCGTTTCTTTGTCTCGAATTGGATTTACATTCCCGTCTACGTGTACAATATTATCGTTATCAAAACAACGCAAAACGTGAATAATAGCATTACACTCTCTAATGTTTCCAAGGAATTGATTCCCTAATCCTTCGCCTTTACTAGCTCCTTTTACCAATCCTGCAATATCAACAATATCAACAGTTGCCATTTGCACACGCTCTGGCTTAACTAATTCTTCTAGTTTTTCTATCCTTGAGTCGGGTACGTTTACAACACCTATATTAGGTTCGATGGTACAAAAAGGAAAGTTAGCACTTTGTGCTTTTGCATTGGACAAACAATTAAATAATGTTGATTTTCCAACATTTGGCAACCCTACAATTCCTGCTTTCATACTATTTTAGTTTACAAATAGCAGTAGTCTGCTATACGTTTTTTATTAATTACTTTTAAAAGTTTGCAAATATAAGATTTTATAAATGTTTTAAATAATTAAAAATTGAAGATTAAAGAGACCCGATATGTTTTTTTATAAAAATTTAAATGATATACTACTATTTTGTTAAAAAAAAATTACATTGCAAGTGATTTTAAACCAAATAAAAAACCAAATTCAACTTATTATGAAAAAATTTGCATTATTATTATTTCTATTAAACGTCTCGTTTCTTTTTGCTCAAAAAGAAATCTCAGGTGTTGTAAAAGATAATACTGGTATGGCTTTACCAGGCGTTAATATTATCGAAAAAGGGACGCAAAACGGTGTTTCAACAGATATGGATGGGAATTACAAGATAAGAGTTAAAGAAGGCGCGACTTTAGTTTTTAGTTATGTTGGTTTTTCTAAATTAGAAAAAGTGGCTACAGCTGCTGTTATAAATGTGGTTTTATCTGAAGAAGGCGGTCAAGCTTTGAAAGAAGTTCAAATTGTTGGTTCTAGAAACACGAAAAGAACTGTTGTAAACTCTGCCGTACCCATTGACATCATTAGCGTAAAAGACGTAACAACGCAAAGCGGAAAACTAGAAATTAATGAGTTACTGCAATATGTTGCTCCTTCATTTAATGCCAATAAACAATCTGGTTCTGATGGTTCGGATCACGTAGATCCAGCTTCATTAAGAGGTTTAGGACCAGATCAGACATTAGTATTAATCAACGGAAAAAGAAGGCATCAATCATCACTTATCAATCTTTTTGGAACTCGTGGCCGTGGAAACACAGGAACCGATTTGAATGCTATTCCAGCTGCATCGATCAAAAGAATTGAAATCCTAAGAGATGGTGCTGCTGCACAATATGGTTCGGATGCTATTGCGGGAGTTATCAATATTGTTCTTAATGACAATGTAAACGAATTAACTGGTACCATAACTTATGGTGCTTTTAATACAAATGCTAAAGGTGATTTCCCTGTAGGTACTGCAAATACCGATGGGTACCGTTTGGATAAAAACGGAAATGGAAATTCATTTGGAAAAGATCAGTCTTTTGATGGTGGATCTGTAAAAGTGGCTGCAAACTATGGTGTAGCAATTGGTGAAAAAGGCGGTTTTGCAAATTTCACTGCTGAATATATTAATAAAAATAAAACCTTACGTCCAGGGTTTGATTTCAGAAAAGGTTTTGGTGAAGCAGAAATTCAAGGATTTAATCTTTTTGGAAATATGGTAATTCCAATTTCTGATAAAACTGAATTTTATGCTTTTGGAGGAAGGAATCACAGAGATACTGATGCGTATGCTTTTACCAGGAATGGTGGGCCACGTGTAGTACAATCTATTTATCCAGGAGGCTATACGCCTAGAATCACATCAAATATTATCGATAATTCGATGGCAGCAGGGTTTAGAACTGAAACTGCTAGCGGATGGAAAATTGATATTAGTAACGCATTTGGTAAAAATCTTTTTCATTATTATACAAAGGGAACAATAAATGCCTCTCTTGAAGGAGCTTCTCCAACAGAATTTGATGCCGGTGGACATAGCTTAAGTCAAAACACTACAAATTTTGATGTTTCTAAAAATTATGATTCTGTAATGAGCGGATTAAATCTTGCTTTTGGAGCGGAATTTAGAACAGAAAAATTCAACATTTTTGCGGGTGAAGAAGGTTCGTATGCTACTTATGATATCAATAGAAGACCAGTAACTGATCCTACAACTCAAGTACTACCTACAATCCCTAATCCGGATTATGACTCGACAGATCCAAACTCTCCGATGACTCTCCCTAGACCTGGAGGATCACAAGGTTTCCCTGGATACAGTCCGCTTAACATAGTAGATAGAAGCAGAACAAATTTATCTTTATACACTGATGCTGAGTTAGATATTACCGATGCTTTTTTAGTGAGTGGAGCGGTTCGTTTTGAAAACTACAGTGATTTTGGAAGCACTTTGAATGGTAAATTGGCCATGAGATTAAAAGCGAACAAAAACATCAATTTTAGAGGTTCTATAAGTACTGGTTTTCGTGCACCATCATTGGCACAAGTGTATTACAACTTGCGGTTTACTAATTTTAGTATAGCTGGAGCTACCGAGGTTTTGCTTTCGCCAAATAATAGTCCGGTAACAAAATCATTTGGAATTCAAAAATTAAATGAAGAAAAAGCAGTGAATGCCTCTCTAGGTTTTACCGCAAACTACGGAGATTTTACAGCTACAGTTGATGGTTATTTAATTAATGTAAAAGACAGAATTGTATTAACTGGATATTTCGATGCACAACCATTAGGAGTTGGAGTTGATAAAGCCCAATTTTTCGTAAATGGTGTGGATACAAAAACTGCAGGTCTTGATGTTGTATTGGCTTGGAAAAAAACAATCAATGACAATAAGATTGGTGTAACCTTAGTAGGAAATATCAATGATATGAAAATTGATAAAGTAAAAAATGGCAACTTACCTGAAAACACATTCTTTGGAGAACGTGACAAAGGATTTTTATTGGCTTCTGCTCCAAATAATAAATTTGGTTTAAATTTTAATTATAATAGAAAAGCGTTTGATGCTGGATTAGCCTTTACAAGATTTAGCGAAGTAAAATTATTAGATTACCAAATGGATGAAGATGTGGCTAATTATGGATCATTTGCAAATCAAATTAAAGCTGCTACAGACACTTATGGTGCTAAAATTGTAACCGACTTAACTTTAGGCTATAAATTAAGTAAATCGGCAAAAATCACTATTGGTGCAAACAACCTATTAAATATATACCCTGATCAACAAGATGACTGGGTTGAGGGTGGTGGATACTGGGATGCAGTACAAATGGGTTTCAGCGGAGCCTATTATTACGCTAGATTAGGTTTTAATTTCTAATAAAATCTTTTCACAAACAACTAAATTATTTATGAAAAGGGCTGTCGAAAGACAGCCTTTTTCTTGTTTTAGTAAGTTTTGTGTGTGAATTTTACAATAATTATAAAAAATAATACAAATTATAAACTGTAAATTTGTTTTGTAAAACATTATAAAACAAAACATTATGAAAACTATAATTCTTGGAATGATTGCATTTTTATTTACATTAACTATTCAAGCGCAAAATAAAAATGTTAAATCAGAAGTAAAAACAACGGTAACAACTATCAAAGATTCAAAAGGCGAAAAAAAATTAATCAAAACGCAGGAAGTAAAGGAAGTTCAAAAGATTGAACTAAAAGATGCTGACTCTAATGAATTGAATAAAGAAATAAAAAACACACCCGTTCAAGTAACGGCTATTACTGAAGTAACGGCAAATGGAGTTTCAAATATTGTAGATATTGACAGATCAGCTTATTATAATTTGAATGGCCAAAAATATCAAGTGTCACTGGTTGAGACTGGATACAATATGTACTTACCAAACAAAGAAAAAACTGCTGTTTTAAGAAAAACATCAAATAATAATTACATCTACAAATCAAAAGATAAAATTTCTTTTGGTTATTTTGATGCCAACGGAAATCTAGTTTTAGAATCGTATGATGACAAAACAGATAAAGTAACCGTAGAGACTTTTATCATAGTTAAAGAATAAAAAAAGTTGTAAAACAAAAAAAAATCCTGAACTAGCTCAGGATTTTTTTTGCTTAAAATTGAGGTTTTTCACCTATTCATTGTGTAAAAAAGCTTGTCTATTTAGTAATGTTTCTTCAGATTCAACGTGATTATCATCTGGAATACAACAGTCTACAGGACATACAGCCGCACATTGTGGCTCATCATGAAAACCTTTACATTCAGTACATTTTCCTGGAACGATATAGTAAATTTCGTCAGAAATAGGGGTTTGAGCTTCATCAGAATCAACTTCAGTACCATCAGGCAAAATAATTTTCCCTTTCAGTTTGGTTCCGTCTTTATATCTCCAATCGTCAGCTCCCTCGTATATTGCTGTATTTGGGCATTCTGGTTCACAAGCACCACAATTGATACACTCGTCTGTTATAATAATTGCCATTGTTTTATAGTTTTAGAGACTTACAGTCGAATGTCGAATGCCAAAATTCTTTTGACATTAGGTCTTTTGACTTTCGATAAATTTATGCCTATTTTTGTGCAAAATTACAATCTAAACTTTTCTTAAGCAAATATTATGACATTAGAAACAAAAAAAAATATTTTTGTTGAATTAGGAAATTTTTTACGTCAGTTTTCTGAAGATAACACTTCTAAAAATCCTGCAGTTTTGTACAACGAAACGTTTTTTGAAGCTTTTAAAGACTTAATACAGCTGTCGCAATCACATAATGGATGGTATACTCCTGAAAACGTCTATTTTTCGATACAATCATGGGCAGAAGCATTGACGGAACACAACCTGAACCAATGGCTTTCGACTTATGTTATTCCAATAAAAGAGCCTAAAAACATCGCTTTAATTCTTGCAGGAAATATTCCATTAGTTGGTTTTCACGATTTTCTTTCGGTTCTAATCACAGGAAATAATGTATTAGTAAAAACATCATCAAACGACCAACATTTATTGCCTTTTTTAGCAAAATACATTATTGCTGTTAATCCTGAGTTAGGTTCTAGGATACAATTTGTAGAGGGAAAATTGGAAAATTTTGATGCCGTAATAGCCACAGGAAGTAACAATACCGCCCGTTATTTTGAATATTATTTTAAAGACAAACCTTCAATAATTAGAAAAAGCAGAAATTCAGTAGCTGTCTTGACTGGAAATGAAACTACAGAACAACTAACCGTTTTGGGAGAAGATATCTTTAGGTATTTTGGATTAGGGTGCAGAAATGTTTCTAAACTTTTTGTGCCAAAAGGATATTCCTTTGTTCCTTTTTTTGAGGCTATTTTTAAACACCAAGACGTTATTCATTACGAAAAATACGCAAACAATTACGATTATAACAAAGCTGTTTTCTTGATGAGTAATTTCAAATTGCTGGACAATGGCTTTTTGACAATAAAAGAAGATAAAAGTCATGCCTCACCTATTTCGAGTGTGTTTTATGAGTTTTATGATGATATCGATGAATTAAAAACAAGATTAGAATCTGAAAGCGAGCAAATACAATGCATTGTATCTGACCGTATTATTGAAAACAGCGTAGATTTTGGCCAAACTCAAAAACCAGCATTATGGAATTACGCGGATAATATCGATACTATTTCGTTTTTGTTAACAATATAGCAAAAAAAAGTTCAATTATTTCGAAATAATTATCGCTTTTTAAACTCGTATTGTCGAAATTTGCATTTTAATTTTTCGGACACAAAATACACCATGAAAAAACACAACTACAGCGCAGGACCTTGTATTTTACCACAAGAAGTTTTTGAAAAATCAGCGCAAGCCATTTTAAATTTTAATGATTCAGGATTATCCATTTTAGAAATTTCGCATAGAAGTAAAGACTTCGTAGCCGTTATGGACGAAGCTAGAGCTCTTGTTATTGACCTTTTGGGCCTTGAAGGAAAAGGATATAGTGCCTTATTTCTTGCTGGCGGAGCAAGTTTAGAATTTTTGATGATTCCTTATAACTTAATGAAAGAAGGCGGAAAAGCAGCTTACCTTGATTCAGGAACTTGGGCTTCAGGCGCTATAAAAGAAGCGAAACTTTTTGGAGATACTGTTGTTGTAGCTTCATCAAAAGAACAAAATTACAACCATATTCCAAAAGGATATACGGTACCTGAAGATGCTGATTATTTTCATTGCACCAGTAACAATACGATTTTTGGTACACAAATAAAGGAATTCCCATCCGTTGCTATGCCATTAGTGTGCGACATGAGTTCTGACATATTTTCAAGAGAATTGGATTTTTCTAAATTTGATATTATTTACGCTGGAGCGCAAAAAAATATGGGTCCAGCAGGAACTACTTTGGTGGTTGTCAAAGAAGAAATTCTTGGTAAAAACGGTCGAGTAATACCAAGCATGTTGGATTATGCTAAACATATTAAAGCAGAAAGCATGTACAACACACCTCCTGTTTTTCCTGTTTATGCCTCATTGTTGACATTACAATGGTTAAAAAACCTTGGCGGAATTGCTGCTATTGAAAAAATAAACAACGCTAAAGCGGCATTGCTTTATGCGGAAATTGACAGAAATCCATTATTCAAAGGTGCTGCAGCTGTTGAGGATCGTTCTAATATGAATGCTACTTTCTTATTGAATGATGAAGCGCATACAGCCACATTTGATGCCATGTGGAAAGCTGCTGGAATCTCGGGATTACCTGGACACCGTTCCGTAGGTGGCTATAGAGCCTCTATGTACAACGCACTTCCGCTTGAAAGCGTTCAGGTATTGGTAGATGTAATGAAAGAATTAGAGTCAAAAATATAATATAGACTTACTGAGAGTACTAGCCCTGATAGTAGAGGAAATCCTTTTTTGACTCGCCTTTGCGAGGAAAAAAAGATTGAAACGGATAGCAGGAAAAAGCTCCAAAAAACAAAAAAATTAACCAAGAGGATGAATTGCTTTGTTCCTCGCAATGAAACGTATAATGAAAGTATTAGCCAATGACGGGATTTCAAAAAGTGGAATTCTAGCTTTAGAAAAAGGGGGGTTTGAAGTTATAACTACAAAGGTAGCGCAAGAACAAGTAGCTAACTTTGTAAATGAAAACAACATAGATGTAGTCTTAGTGAGAAGTGCGACTAAAGTTCGTAAGGATATTATTGATACTTGTCCAGGATTAAAAATCATAGGTCGAGGTGGTGTAGGAATGGATAATATTGATGTAGATTATGCTAAAAGCAAAGGGATTCACGTAATAAATACGCCTGCATCTTCATCAGAATCAGTTGCTGAATTAGTTTTTGCTCATTTATTTTCGGGTGTGCGTTTCTTGCATGATTCGAATCGAAACATGCCTCTTGAAGGAGATACGAACTTTGATGGTTTGAAAAAAGCCTATGCAAACGGCACTGAATTAAGAGGAAAAACACTTGGAATAGTAGGAATTGGTCGTATTGGTCAGGCTACCGCTAAAATGGCATTAGGATTAGGAATGAAAGTTATTGCTGCTGATAGTTTTATCCCTCAAGTTGACATCAAAGTAGAATTTTTTGACGGACAATCTATTACAACTACAATCGTTTCCCAATCGTTGGAATCTTTATTCAAAGAAGCTGATTTTATAACACTTCACGTTCCTGCTCAAGATGGCTACATTATTGGCGAGAAAGAATTAACCATTATGAAAGATGGTGTAGGTATTGTAAACTGTGCTCGTGGTGGTGTTATTGACGAAGTGGCCTTAGTAAAAGCATTAGATAATGGAAAAGTATTATTTGCAGGATTAGACGTTTTTGAAAATGAACCAACTCCTGAAATGGCTATTTTAATGAATCATAAAATATCTCTAACGCCACATATTGGTGCTGCAACTGGAGAAGCACAAGATAGAATTGGTACTGAATTAGCTTCGCAAATAATTAGTTTGCTAAAATAAATTTTTGTTTAATTCTTAAAAAAGGATTTATAAATTTACTTTATAAATCCTTTTTTTATATAAATTTGTTTCTAATCAAAAATACTTTCCATGTTTGAACAATTAACACAATTAGTACAACAATTTGGCAATGAATCGGTTGTAAAAAACGATGCCATTCCAAACGAACAAAACGAGGCGGTAATGAATGAAGCAAGTAGCTCTATTCTTTCAGGATTACAAAATATTGTTTCAGGAGGCGGAGTAGACCAACTTGCTGGTTTATTTCAAGGAAACAATGCCTTAGACAGCTCAAATCCTGTGGTTCAAAAACTAACCGAACAGCTTAGTGGAAATTTAGGAGAAAAGTTTGGTATAAATAGTAAAACCGCTTCTAGTGTTGCTGGAAATTTAATTCCTCAAATTCTTGGATCATTAGTCAATAAAGCCAAAGATCCTAATGATAATAGTTTTCAAATTTCTGATATTATAGCCATGATTTCTGCTGATAATACCCAAAATTTAGGGATAATAGATGCGATTTCTAAATACGGTGGTCAGTTTGGTTTAGACCAAAATGCCGATGATAAAGTAGATATAAATGATGCTATGTCAGCCGTAAGTGGAAAAGGTGGTGGATTAGCAGATGTGCTCGGCAAACTTTTTGGTAAATAATATAAATAAAATAGTTTTTTTTTAAATTATCTACTCACATAGGTGATTTTTTTTTGCGTTAAAACACTAGTAACGAAACATTTAATTTTGTAAATTTAATACTCAATTTTATGATTATGAAAAATAGTGTTTGTTTATTAGCCATTATTCTTGTAGCAATTTTTAGTTGTAACACTTCAAAATCTACTTTTCCGAGTACTACAAAACCAGTTGCAGCTCAAGGCGATACCGTACGAATTGCCAATGATGCACTTGAATATGAAGTACTTATTATTGACCCCGGATTTAATACCTGGCTCAATTCAATAGCGTTACCACGCGGATATCATTCCCAATCTTTTTTGGAGGCAAAAAACCAACTTTATGTCAGCGAATGGAACAGACGTGTTATGCAACCGCAACGATATGACCCAAATTTATACGAAATGACTATCAATTATGACCCTAACATTGATTATGGGTATGAAGTAAATTATTTGATTTACAATTACATGATTTATTTCCAGAACACGTACAAACAAAAACTTTTTGGTTTTGTCCCCATCAGATAATGTCACTATATTTGTATTCATTATAAATAAAAATGAACAAACTAAAACAACGTTGGGGAGTCAAAACCAATTTGCAACTTACTATTATATTTATTGTTTTTGCAATAACTGGATCTGCATCGGCATGGTTATCAAAACCATTTTGTTTGTGGCTTGGAATTACAAATGAAGATTTAGGATATTGGTTTACTCCCGTTCGGCTACTTTTAATTTTCCCAATATACCAAGTACTTTTAGTGTCAATTGGATTTCTATTTGGGCAGTTTAAATTCTTTTGGGCTTTCGAAAAAAAAATGCTGAAACGCATGGGGCTTGGATTTCTCTTTAACGATTAACGAAAAAAAACGCATCGGATTAGGATGCGTTTTTGTCTCTAATTATATAATTATAAATCCAGGTTAAGGTAAACGTAGGAATAAAATCCGAAAAGGGCAAAATTTCTTCTAGAAAAGTAACTACCCCTCCCACCTTTCCAACAGTTCCTTTATACATCCAAGTCATTAAAAAACCTGCAAAAGGAGCCCATATCACATCTGAAAATTCACCTATTAGAGGAACGCTAAAAGAAAGCATTCCAATGGCATCAAACAGAATCCCTAAAACGAGATCTCTGGTTTTATTATTTACTGCGCTAACGGAAACTTGTTCTGCCATAGTATTTAGAGATTATTATTTTCGGAATATGTTACAAATCTAATGCCAATTATTTTTTGAGCTTCTCTTGGTATAATTTTTTCAATTTTTCAATTTTTGGCGTGATAACATAGCTGCAATATCCTTGTGTTTTGTTTTGGTTATAATAGTTTTGATGATAATCCTCAGCTACATAAAACGTTGTAGCTGGTGAAATCTTAGTCACAATTGGTTTTCCAAACGTGTTTTCAGTAGTCATCAAAGCTATATAATCCTCGGACAATTGTTTTTGGGACGGATTGTGATAAAAAATTTCGCTTCGGTATTGTGTCCCAATATCATTGCCTTGACGGTTCAATGTTGTAGGATCGTGTGTGGCAAAGAATATCTCCAGCAACTCACCAAAACTTATTTTATTAGGGTCAAAAGTAATTTCAATGGCTTCGGCATGACCAGTATCACCACTACTAATTTCTTGGTAGGTAGGATTCGCCGTATTTCCTCCTATATATCCCGAAACTACTTTGCTTACACCATCCAGCTGTAAAAACACGGCTTCGGTACACCAAAAACAACCTCCTGCAAAAGTTGCTACTTCCAATCCGTTATGTATTTCCATATTTTTTGTTTCTATACTTTTTGGTAAAATAACACTTTTTTCTTTTGCACAAGATGAAAAAGATAATAGTGCTAAAAAAATCCCAATTATTTTTTTCATAATTTATGATTTGAAACCAAATTTATTCAATAAATCGCAGTGAATATTCCTTCTTAACTAAAGTTTATACTTTGTCAAAGCAAAATAAATGGTGTTCCAATTCATAATTATTAAAATCTTTGTTTCTTTGTAAAAAGAGTTTTAAAATGATACAAGCCAAAAATCTACATAAATATTACGATCAACTACATGTTTTGAAAGGAGTTGATTTACATATTCAAAAAGGAGAAATAGTCTCAATAGTAGGTGCTTCTGGTGCCGGAAAAACGACACTTTTGCAAATTCTTGGTACTTTAGATAAGCCAAGTCCTAGCTTAAACGCAGCAAACGGATTGGAATTAAAAATAAATGGTCAAGACATTCTGACAATGAATGACAAAACCTTATCTAAATTCAGAAATTTGAATTTAGGTTTTATATTCCAATTTCACCAATTGTTACCGGAATTTACCGCGTTGGAAAATGTGTGTATTCCAGCTTTTATTGCTAATAAATCCAAAGTTGAAACAGAGGTTGAAGCCAAAAAATTGTTAACCTACCTGGGTCTTTCACATCGAATGGATCACAAACCCAATGAACTTTCTGGTGGAGAACAACAACGGGTAGCAGTAGCAAGAGCATTAATAAACAAACCAGCCATCATTTTTGCTGATGAACCTTCAGGAAATCTTGATACGGCTTCTGCTGAAAACCTGCATCAATTATTTTTCAAACTGCGCGATGAATTGGGACAAACCTTTGTCATTGTGACGCACAACGAAGAATTAGCCAATATGGCCGACAGAAAACTAATAATGGTAGACGGCTTGATTAGCAATTAAAAAGGTTAACCTTTATTTGAAACGACGAACTGCTTTAAACAGTACATTTTAAACAAAATGAATACTTCAGAACTCAAAGACTTTCTAGACGAAAAAGTCCTGCAATACAACACACTCGACTTTATAGAAAGTGATCCTATACAAATTCCGCATTTGTTTTCACAAAAAGAAGACATTGAAATCGCTGGTTTCCTCAGCGCCACTATTGCTTGGGGAAATCGCAAAATGATCATCAAAAATTCACAAAACATGATGGATTTGATGGGAAATACACCCTATGATTTTGTGATGTCACATACTGAAAATGATCTGGAACGATTGGAGTCTTTTGTACATCGCACGTTCAACGGGACTGATTTTGTCACTTTTATTAGAGCTTTGCAGCACATATACACTAATCATGGTGGTTTAGAAGCAGTTTTTAGCAAACATCAGGAAACGGATTCCATGCAAAAAAGCATTCATGAATTCAAGAAAATATTTTTCGAAATTCCTCACCTGAACAGAACCCAAAAACACATATCTGATCCCCTAAATAATTCGGCAGCAAAGAGAATTAATATGTACCTTAGGTGGATGATCCGTCAAGACAATAAAGGAGTCGATCTAGGAATCTGGAAAAGTATTTCACCGGCTTTCTTATCCTGTCCTTTGGACGTGCATTCCGGCAATGTAGCACGAAAACTGGGTCTATTGTCAAGAAAACAAAATGACAGCAAAGCCCTAGCAGAACTTGACATAAAACTGCGTGAATTTGATAGTACAGATCCTGCTAAATATGACTTTGCTTTATTTGGATTAGGTGTTTTTGAGGGATTTTAACGTAGTATGTCGAAAATATTTTTTTTAACTTTTTTTATTGTGTAATATTATAATACAAAACTCTGTGTGTCATGGATTTATTTATTTTATATCTAAAAAATTATATTATTCCGTTGCTACTGATAACAATAGTACTATCTATTTTTGTATTACTATTAAAAAGAATCCATTACGAACATTCGAAACCGTTCAGGCAAGATGTAACCAACAAAGCTGAGGATTTTTTGACTGAAATGATTCTCTCAAGATTCCATAAAAAGACAATCAATAAAAAGCTGTTAGAATTTAAAAAAGAAATTCCACTCCATAAATCCTGGTGTAAAAAACTCGTTATCAATGAAATGATTCGATTTAAACATAGTTTGAAAGGAAAAGCATCAGAATCTATACTTTTTTATTATCAAGCACTACACCTTGATGCATATTCTGAGTACTTAATTCGTGATTTTAGAAGCTATAATAAGTGTGAAGGCTTTTATCATTTTCAATCTTTAGATTATAAAAAAGGAAATTCTATAATTAAAAATTATCTAAAGCATCCTAATATCGTGGTTCGCACTAACGCAAATATGGCTTTTTTATCATTATCTAAAAATTACATGGAGAGTTTTAACGAATTACCATCTACCATTTCACATTTGTACACTATAAAAATGATGGATCTTTTGCATGAAAAAAAATTTCCAATTCCCAAAAATATTGATAAATGGATTGAGACCAACAACAACTCAATTACAAAATTAGGATTAAAAATAATGGCTTTTTACAATTATAGAAATAAAGCCTCAGAAATCATAGCATTACTTCAAAACGAAGATGATTCTTTAATAAAAGAGGCTGTTATAGCCATTCGTAAACTTTTTTTGACAGAAGCGAAAGAGGATCTGGCAGTACTTTTCAATAAAGCATCTATAGAAATTCAATTAGAAATTATAGACACATTAAAGGTTATCGGTGACGAAGACATAGTTCCCTTTTTAGAACATGAGATTCAAATACAAACTGACAAAGACCTAAAACTAAAAGCCGTTGATTGCTTGAACGAAATAAATAAAAGTGCTTTAGATAAATTGTCCGCTGCGGACTACGACACAATGAATATGACTAAACATGTACGCGAAATCTACTTATAATGATAAAAAATTTAACATATCAGCTTATCCATTTTTATGAAGTTTTCATATCATTTTTTTCTGTTGCATTTATTTTGATTTACATTTCCTTATCGCTTCTATCTTATTATGCAATATTAAAACATCTTAGATACCAAAAATTTATTTCGGAAGATATCCTCACTAGATCTAATCATCTATTAGGAGTTTCAATTGTTGCACCTGCATTTAATGAAGGAGTTAATATTGTTTATAATGTAAAATCACTACTGTCACTAACCTACCCTAAATTTGAAATCATAATCGTAAATGATGGTAGCACGGATGACACGCTAAGCAAATTAATTACGGAATTTGAATTAGTGAAAATTGATTTTTATTACCAAGAAAAAATTGTGACTAAAACAGTAAGAGGCCATTACAAATCAACTAATCCAATTTATTCAAAACTTTTGGTAGTAGATAAAGAAAACGGAAAAAGTAAAGCAGACGCTTCCAATGCTGGCATTAATTCCTCAAAATACCCTTTGTTTATATGTACTGATGTAGATTGCATTCTTAAAAGAGACACCATACTTAAATTAGCAAAACCATTTATGGAAAACGAAACAAAAGTGATCGCCACTGGTGCTGGGATTCGGATTTCAAATTCATGCGAAATAAAAGATGGTTTCTTACATAAAGTACACTTTCCTAAAGATTGGTATCCTAGATTTCAGGAATTAGAATATGTACGCTCCTTTCTTTTTGGCAGAATGGCTTGGAGCCAAATCAACGGATTGCTTCTAGTCTCTGGCGGATTGGGAATGTTTGATAAAGAAATAGCTATAAAAGTGGGCGGTTATTGGCATAAATCATTAGGAGAAGACATGGAACTAATTACTCGAATGAGAAAATACATGCATGAAAACAAACAGAAATTTTTAATTAAATACATCCCAGAATCCTTATGTTGGACCGAAGTTCCCGGCTCGAGAGAAGTACTCATAAGACAGCGTACCAGATGGGCACGAGGGCTTGCACAAACACTTTTCTTACATCGAAAAATGTTTTTTAACCCAAAATATGGCGGAACTGCGTTTCTGATTTTACCTTATTTTTTCATATTTGAATTTTTGGTACCTATAATAGAATTTATTGGAATTGTATTATTAATTGCTGGTATTATAACGGGATCACTTAATACAGAACACTTAATTATCATGAGCGCATTTGTATATCTTTTTTATTTGTTGATAACACTTGTTTCAATTATGATAGACGATTTATTGTATAAAAGCTATGCCAATTACAAAGAATTAATGGTGTTAATCTTCATGGCCATAATAGAGCCTTTTGTTTATCACCCACTCAATGTTTATGCATCATTAAAAGGATATTGGTTCTTTTTTAGACAGACCGAACAAAAATGGGGCGTAATGGTACGAAAAGGATATGCAACCACTCAAAAACTAACACCATGATTCGAAGCAAAATTTTAAATATCGCTGGTTTATTTATTTTTTTATTTTTGATTTCCAATCAAAAAATATCCGCACAAAAAATTGATTCGGATAGTCTTTTGACCGTTATAATTAAAGATATGCAAAATGAAAAAAATTATGAAAAAAACATCCAAAGAGCGCTATTAGGAAAGAAAATTGCTCCTGCGTATTTAGACTACTATCTGCTTTTAGGACGCAATTATGATTTTTTAAAAAACACTGACAGCGCAAGATATTACTACAAATACTATATTGAAAAAAATGTTGCCAACGAAGATGCATTCAACTATTTGATAAACCTTGAATTAGAGGATAAAAAATACAAAGAAGCTGAAATAATAATCGACCAAGCAATTGCATTACATTCAGAAAACAAAGGTTTTGAACAAAAAAAAATAGTGCTTTTTCAATTGCAAAAGGATCGAAAAAAAGAATATGAATATTTAAAAAATTTGCAATTAAAAAACCCTAATGACAATGCCATTACACAACTTGTTTTTCAATTAGAATCAAAGCTAAAAACGGATCGAATAGGCGTTAATTACAGTCTTACCTCCTTTGACAGAAAAGGATATGGACCATGGCAGCTGGGAAGTTTACAATACATAAGAGAGCGTCAATGGGGCTCTTTAATTGGGCGAATAAATTATGCTGACAGAACATCCTTCGGGCAAAGTATTGCAAATGGTTTTCAATATGAAGCGGAATCCTATATTTATACCAGCAAAAATAATTATTCTTACTTGAGTGGCGCTTACAGCGAAGATTCTGTATTTCCAAAAATAAGACTTGGGTATTCTTTTTATCAAAATTTTAAAAATGGCTGGGAAGGTGATTTGGGCATTCGCTATTTAAAAACACAAGATGGTACTGAATTTAAAACCGCAGTTGCTGGTGTGGGGAAATATTTAGATTCCTTTTGGGTCAATCTGAGAACTTTTATTCAAAAAGAAAACGACGAGTACTACCCAGCAGTTACGTTAACCATAAGGTATTATTTTGATACTCGTTTTGATTATATAGCATTAACCTCAGGTTATGGGTCTTCCCCAGAAGAAAGAACCACTTTAAGCCAGTTCAAAGAAAGGATTTCTTTAAATTCATATAGGATGGGTGCAGGATATTTCAAATTATTCAACAACCATTATATAACTGGAATTCAACTCACTTATAACAAGCAAGAATACATTCGTAACGCAACCCAAAACGAGCTTGAGCTATCATTAATGTTACAATATAAATTCTAAATTATGTTTAGTAAACAACTGAAATTATTTTGTACACTATTTTTTTTAGTTCTTATTAACTTGAAAACAATGGGACAATCCAATATTATTATCCAAAACAAAACAGGTAACAAAAATACCATTTACATACTAGATGAAAGTGCAAAACCAGCCGCTAAAATCCTAAAATCATACTTAGACAAAAGCTTTTTGAATCCTTTTTTTATCAAAGTAGATAATAATACTAATAATAAGGAAACTACCGCAACAATTCACCTCAAAATATCAAATTCAAAAAACCAAAAGGATAGCAATAGTTTCCTTATTAAAAGTGATTCGAAAGATGTTTTTTTGATAGCGTCCAATACTAAATTATTACGCTACGCTGTTTATACCTTGCTGGAAATCTGGGGGTTTAGAAAATTCACAGCTAAAGACACTTATATTCCAAAATTAAAAAAAGTTGAGTTTCCAAAAAACACAACGCAAAACTTCAAACCTTCTTTTGAATACAGAGTCCTTTTATATCCTGATGCTTACGATGAGGATTTCAGGGATTGGCATAAATTAGACTGGCATTTAAACGATTTCAGTGTTTGGGGACATTCCTTTGATAAACTTTTACCTCCAAAAGAATATTTCAAAACAAATCCTGAATATTATGCGCTGTATGAAGGAAAACGAAGAGCAGAGTCCTTTTGTATGACTAATAATACTGTTGTTGACCTAGTGACAAAAAAAATAAAAAAGATAATTACTGAAAACCCGAAAGCTAGTTTTTTCTCTGTGAGTCAAAATGATGATGTTGTTTATTGTGAGTGTGCTCAATGCAAATTATTAAATGAAAAATACGGTGGTCCTCAAGGTTCTCTATACTATTTTTTAAACAAAATTGCTGTGCGTTTTCCAAAAACAAAAATAACAACTTTAGCATACTTACACACCTATAAACCCCCAACAGGTCTAAAATTAGAACCTAATATATATACTTTATTTTGCCCTATCGAATTGAATCGTGGAAAATCAATTATAAACGACACTAAAAACAAACCGTTTATCAAAATATTAGGAAATTGGGGCAAAACAGCGTCTAACTTATACTTATGGGATTATACGATACAATTTTCAAACTATTTATCTCCCTTTCCAAACCTTCACACTTTCTCTGACAATTACACCCTTTTTAAAGCGAATAATGTCAAAGGTCTATTTGTGCAAGGGTATGCTGATGTACCTGGGGATTTTTCGGAATTGAGACAATATCTTTTGGCAAAAATTTTATGGAACACCGAAACTAATATTGAAACTACCACAGATGATTTTTTAAGGGGTTTCTATGGAAAAGCAGCCTCTCCCATCAAAAAATACTTAACCCTTTTGACCGAAAATCAAAAAAAATCTAATGTTGATTTGGATATTTACTCCGGTCCTGTTCAAAGTAGAAATACGTTTTTATCGCCCGAGGCAATGAATCAATACGATCAATTACTAGATGAAGCCTTAGTAGCCGTTGATGGAGACCTTACTCTAGAATCCAGAATAAATAAATTAAGATTAGCATTAGAGTTTGTGTTTTTTGAACAATCTAAATTTTATGGTAATGATCAACATGGTATGTTTGTTATCAATAAAAGAGGTGAAAAAGAGGTGAAAAACGGACTCACAGAAAGAGTTTTTAAATTTGCTGAAGCTTGCAATCAATTTGGAATTTACGAATTGAGTGAAGCTGGATTGTCACCAAATAAATATTACGAAGATTGGCTGGAAATTGCGAAAGAAACAACAACACATCTAGGTGAAAAAATCCAGGTTAATTTTTTGACTGCACCAGCCGAAGAATTTACTGGAAAAGGAAGTTACGGACTCGTTGATGGAACGAGAGGCTATAAGGATTTTAATATTAACTGGATCGGCTGGTATGGAACCAATCCAGAAATAGAACTAATGACTAAGAACGTAAAATTTAATCAAATAAAAATAAATTTTTTAAACGATCAAAGACACTGGATTTTTCTACCGAAAAAAATTTCAATTTATGGCTTTAAAAAGGGTAAATGGAATCTTATAAATGAAAAAAATATTGTAACTTTAACTGAAGACTATATCGTAACAACGTCGCAAATAGAAATACAAGATAACAAGTTCAACACTTTTGAAAAAATAAAAGTAGTAGTGAAAAACCAAGATGATTTACCAGCATGGAGAAAGCGAAAAAACAAAAAACCAATGGTAATGATTGATGAAATTGAACTTTATAAAAATGAAACACCTGAAAATGAATAGCGACAAAAAAATACTAATTGTAGAAGATGATGAATTAATGATTAAAATCCTTAAATTTATTCTTAACAAGGAAGGGTATCAGTTAAGCATTATAAAGGATGGTTTAAGTGCCATTGAGCAAATACCCGCAATAAATCCAGACATGGTAATTACCGACCTTTTATTGCCTTATAAATCAGGTCTGGAGGTTATTCGTTTTGTCAAAGAAAAATTTAAAAAAACACCGATAATTGTTTTATCTTCTTTGGGTGAAGAAGAACATTCGGTTAGCGAAGCGTTTAAACTTGGTGCTGATGATTTCATTGCAAAACCATTTAACCCAAACGAATTAATACTTAGGGTGAAACGTTTGTTAAATCATTCGTTGAAGTAGAAAACTAAAATGCTACCTAATATCTTAGGGCAAATGTACTTACTAGCCATTAAATTTAGAGTCTAATTTGCGAAGATTCTCTAAAGATAGTTGGCTTTATACCACATGCGTATTTGCAATTCGTAAATTCGTGGCAAAAATAACTGTTGTGCTTGCCCTACTTGATATTCAATGACTTTATCACATTACTTTCAAAAAGACTATCTTTGCAAAAAATTTAAGCAAATGACTACTTTTGAGCAATTCAATCTTCCTAAATCCGTACAAAAAGCAATAGACGATTTAGGATTTACTACACCCACTCCTATTCAAGAAAAAACTTTTTCTGTGATTATGTCCGGAAGAGATATGATGGGAATTGCTCAAACAGGTACTGGTAAAACATTTGCTTACCTATTGCCTTTGTTGAAATTATATAAATTTACTCCAGGTCACACCCCAAAAATAGTAATTCTGGTTCCTACACGTGAACTTGTCGTTCAAGTTGTGGAAGAAGTTGAAAAATTGACAAAATACATGTCGGTTAGAACTATTGGAATTTTTGGGGGTGTCAACATCAATACTCAAAAGAAAGCAGTTTACACAGGTTGCGACATACTAGTGGGTACTCCGGGAAGAATCATGGATTTAACACTAGATAATGTAATTCGTTTTGAAGAAATGCAAAAATTGGTAATTGATGAGTTTGATGAAATGCTAAATTTAGGCTTCCGTACTCAACTGACCTCTATTTTGGCCATGATGCCTAAAAAGCGTCAAAACATTCTATTTTCGGCAACTATGACTGACGAAGTAGATGCCATTTTGAATGATTATTTTGATTACCCTGAAGAAGTAACGCTTTCGGCATCAGGAACACCATTGGAAAACATCAAACAAATTTCCTATCAGGTTCCTAACTTTAATACCAAAGTAAATTTATTAAAACACTTATTGGACTCTCATGAGGACATGAGCCGCATTTTGGTTTTTGTGAATAACAAGAAGATTGCAGACATGCTCCTTGACCGAATCGAAGAGGATTTTGAGGGGCAATTTGGAGCCATTCACTCCAATAAATCGCAAAATTATCGTTTGAGTACAATGGCCTCTTTCCAAGAAGGGAATTTACGCGGTTTGATTACTACTGATATTATGGCGAGAGGTTTGGATATTTCAAACATTACTCATGTTGTCAATTTTGAAATGCCAGAAATGCCAGAATTGTACATGCACAGAATTGGTAGAACTGGTCGTGCAGATGCAACGGGAACTGCAATTAGTTTTATTGCGCCTCGTGAAGAAGAATCGAAGGTGGAAGTTGAAGTGCTAATGAATATGGAATTAGCCATTGAGCCTTTCCCAGAAACCGTTGAAGTTTCATCAAAATTAATCGAACCTGAAAAAGACAGACAACCGATTAAGTTTTTGATGAAAAAACAAAAACTGGACGGAGATGGTGCTTTTCAAGAAAAAAGCAAAAAGAATAAGAAAGTCAATTTAGGAGGCCCTGGAGTAACCAAGAAAAAAACGCACGGTTCTGTAAATAGAAACATGCTAAAAACCAGAGATAAAAAGAGAAAAGACAAAAATAAATAGCACTAAAAAAAGGGTAAATATGACAATATTCAGCCTTTTTTCTTGAATACAACTATTTTAATTCTTTGTAAAAACCAAACAAACCGGCGAGCACAAAGTAATCTTTTTTCCAGTATTTAATAACATTCCCGTAGTTTTGTTTCTTTTAAAAATCACAACATCATTGGTAAATTGATGTGCAACCAAAAGAAAATTTCCAGTTGGATCAATTGCAAAATTTCGAGGTCCTTTTCCTAAAGTACTGGTTTGCCCTTTCATTTGTAATTTTCCGTTTTTTATAATTTTAAAAATTGTAATAGTATTGGCTTCACCTCGATTAGAAGCATATAAAAACTTCCCGTCTGGCGAAATATGAATGTCTGCGGAACTGAATGTTCCTTTAAAGTCGTTTCCTAAAATAGTAGTTTCTTCTATTTTTTTCAATACCCCGTTGGAGTAACTAAATATTGTTAGACCGCCATCAAGTTCTTGTAATAAATAAACAAATTTACCGTCTTTGCTAAAGGTTAAATGCCTTGGTCCACTTCCAGATTTAACTGAAATACTATCTTTTAATTCTAAAACTGTACTTGCTGCAATAGGATTATAGGCATAAGAATATACTTTGTCAGTTCCTAAATCGTTAGACAAAACAAATTTTTTATCGGGAGAAAAATGAACCATGTGCACATGAGGACCTTCTTGTCTTTGCGTGTTAATCCCTTTTCCATAATGTTGAACAACTTGTTTTGCTTCGGCAAGACTTCCATCGTTATTTTTACCCAAAACAGTAATATTCCCTCCAGAATAATTAGCAACAATAACATTTTTATCATCGTTTATAATGTAACAGGGATCCGCCCCTTTAGAACTTTGCGTATTGATTAAATCTAATTTTCCGCTTGTTGGATTATAACTAAAAGAACTTACCGTACTTTCAGCTCCAAATTCATTCACGGAATAAACATACTTATTCTCTTTTGAAACAGTCAAATAACTTGGATTTACAACTTTTTCGGTAGCATTTTTAAAACTAAAATCACCTGTCTTTGAATCAAAATCATACACATAAATCCCTTTGCTATCGCAACTTTGGGTATAGGTCCCAATCAGTAAATTGAATTTATTATTTTGAGCCTGTAGTGTGACTAAAGTAAAAATAGAAAGAAGAATAGTGCCTGTTTTTTTCATGTTTTAAAATTTAAATGAAAAGCTAAAATACAGATTATATCCATAATGAATGTCAATTGTTTGTTCCTCGCAAAAATTATGACAACTTGATCAAAAACTGTCAGCAAATTTGTATTTTTGATTTTTGGAATTCAAAAAATTCCATTGAAAATAAAATCTAGTGAAGTAAACTCAACCTCAGAATGCATTTTAAACAGCCCGAAATTTTATACTTTCTGTTATTGTTGATTGTTCCAATTTTGGTTCATTTATTTCAATTACGCCGCTTTAAAAAAGAATATTTCACCAATGTTCGTTTCTTAAAAGCACTTTCCATCCAAACAAGAAAAAGCTCAAAAATAAAGAAATGGTTGCTGCTAGCCTGTCGACTATTAGTACTGATATTTATTATTTTAGCATTTGCGCAACCTTTTTTTGAATCAAAAGACAGTAAAAATGCTAGCAACGAATTGTATATTATTTTAGATAATTCCTTTAGTATGCAAGCCAAAGGAAAAAAAGGAGAATTGCTAAAAAGAGCTGTTCAGGAACTTCTCGAAGAAACTCCGGAAAAAATGAATTTTTCGTTGCTCACCAACTCCGAAAATTATTGGAATACGGATATAAAATCTATTCGTAGTGCTTTGCAAAATCTAAAATACAGCGCTACTCCTTTCCAAGTAGACCCTGTAATGGCAAAATTAAAAGCACACAAATCAGCTTTTAAAAAGGAAATCATAGTCATTACAGATGCCGTAGGCCTTGATTACAAACAGCTAAGAAATAGTGATGCAACAGATTCTCCTATATTTATAATTCCAAAAGCGGAACAAAAAAACAATGTTGCTATTGATAGCGTTTTTATCCATAAAACATTAGAAAATTTTTATGAAATTAGCGTTCAATTATCGGGTTATGGCGATGACTTCAACCCAATTCCTATTTCTTTATATAATGCTAACAAGCTTATTGCGAAGACTACGGTAACTTTAGACACAAAGAAAAAAAGCATCAATTTTACCATTCCAAAACAAGCTTTTCACGGTTATGTTTCCATAGTAGACAATGGATTGCCTTATGATAACAGCTTGTATTTTAGCATTTCAAAAATTAAGAAAATAAACATTATTAGCATTGGAGAACTGGGGAAAAGTAACTTCCTTTCTCGGATTTACACCAGTGATGAATTCAATTTCAGTAATTATACTTTAAGCGCCTTAGATTACAATAAACTCGAAGAACAAGATGTGGTAGTTCTAAATGAGTTGGATGAAATTCCTCAAGCTTTGTCGACCACTTTGAAGTCTTTTGTAGAAAAAGGCGGTAATTTGATTGTGATTCCTTCGGCAATAAGTTCAATTACAAATTTGAATTCTTTTGTATCGAATTTTGGAAAACTAACAATCAAATCCTTAGAAAACAGAGAAAAACTAATTACTAAAATCAACTTCAATCATCCTATATTCAATAGTGTTTTCGAAAATAAGGTGACTAATTTTCAATATCCAAAGACGAAAAATTCCTTTGTATTATCAAGCGCTAGTCCAGCCGCTTTATCGTATGAAGATCAAAGTGTTTTCTTGACTTCAATAGCAAATTCAGTTGCAGCAGTAGCCGTTTTTGCCGCTCCTATCAACATCGAAAATTCAAATTTCCAGCAATCCCCATTGATTGTGCCTACATTTTACAAAATGGCGATGAACAATCAAAACAACGGTGTAAATGCTTTGATTATTGGCGATAACAAGCCGCACTTGACAGAAGCGTCATTAAACAAAGAGGCTATTTTAACGGTAAAAGGATTGGCCGAACAATTTATTCCCATTCAGCAAATTTTCAATACTAAAGTCAAAATGACTTTTAATGATTATCCAGAACAAGCGGGGAATTTTAGCATTTATAATAAAAAAGAATGGATTGAAAACATCAGTTTCAATTACAATAGAACCGAAAGTGATTTGGCTTCAGCCAATGAAAATAGACTTTCTGATTATAAAACAGCAGAATCTATAAAATCCTTTTTCGACACTTTACAAACTGACAGAACCGACAATCAAATTTGGAAATGGTTTGTTATCTTTGCACTGTTGTTTCTAATAATCGAAATGGCAATTATACGATTCGTAAAGTAACTAACCAAGATCCAATACTTAAAAAATCAACATGAAATTAATCATCAGAAGCGCCAAAATTATTGATTCGAAAAGTCCTTTTCATAATAAGACAGTAGATATTTTAATTGTTGATGGTTTTATAAAAAAAATTGGAAAGTCGCTTCCAAATCTTGATAAAATAGAGGAAGTTCAACTTGATAATTTACATGTTTCTCAAGGCTGGTTTGACAGCAGTGTTTCTCTTGGAGAACCTGGTTTTGAAGACCGAGAAACCCTATCAAACGGACTTAATGTAGCAGCCAAAAGTGGTTTTACGGCAATTGCATTACAACCCAACTCCTTCCCTATTATTGACAATCAATCCCAAGTGAATTTTGTTTTAAATAAAGCAGTAGGATTTGCAACTCAACTGTATCCAATTGGTGCTTTAAGCAAAGAAAGTGCAGGAAAAGACATGGCGGAATTGTATGATATGAAAAAAGCGGGAGCTGTTGCCTTTGGAGATTATAATAAAAGTTTAGACAATGCTAATTTACTAAAAATAGCCTTGCAATACGTTCAAGATTTTGATGGATTACTTCTTGCTTTTTCTCAAGACGAAAATATAAAAGGAAATGGTGTGGCGAATGAAGGTATTGTCTCAACTCAATTAGGTTTGAAAGGAATTCCTAATCTTGCTGAAGAATTACAAATCGCAAGAAATTTATTTCTGTTAGAATATACCGGAGGAAAACTTCATATTCCGACAATTTCAACTAAAAAATCAGTTCAATTAATCAAAGAGGCTAAAGCCAATGGACTAAATGTTACTTGTAGCGCAGCAGTTCATCATTTGGTTTTAACCGACGATAAACTGGAAGGGTTTGATACCCGTTATAAAGTTTCTCCGCCACTTAGAACGGAAACGGATCGGAAAGCATTGTTGAAAGGAATAAAAGACGGAACGATCGATATGATTACCTCCGATCATAATCCGATGGACATTGAGCACAAAAAAATGGAATTTGATGGTGCCAAAAATGGAACAATAGGATTAGAAAGTGCTTTTGGTGCTTTAATGACCGTATTGCCTTTAGAAACCGTCATCGATAAATTGACTACTGGAAAAGCTAGATTTGGTATTGAAATCCAAACCATAAATGAGGGATCATGTGCAAATATTACCTTATTTAATCCAGAACCAATAAGCATTTTTATAAAATCATCCATTTTATCCAAATCAAAAAACTCAGCGTTTCTGCAAACAGAAATTAAAGGAAAAGTGTATGGAATTATCAATCAAGCAAAATTAATTTTAGCATAGAAAAATGAATAATAATAATAATTCTGAGTCAGGAAAGAGCGCAGCCATAACCAGTTATATCTTGGGTATTGGCGTATTTATAGCGATGTCCATGAACTCCGAAGACAAAAATGCGTTTGCTTCTTTTCACATTCGCCAAGGATTGGGACTTACATTAACTTTTATATCACTTGGATTAATCATAAGTAATTTTAATAGCTTAATGATTTCAGCTCCCATGTGGATTTTTGTGCTGGTTTTATGGTCTTATGGTATTACCAGCGCTATAAAAGGAGAAACAAAACCAGTTCCTTTATTGGGAACTTATTATCAACAATGGCTTAAAAACATATCATAACCCCATGAATTTATCTTTAGAATACAAAATACGAGAACCTAAAATAAAACTAGATAAAAATCCTCTTATCCTCTTGTTGCATGGATATGGCAGCAATGAAGAAGATTTATTTTCTTTTGCAGCCGAACTTCCGGATAATTATTACATTATTTCAGCACGTGCCCCTTATGACCTGCAATATGGTAGTTATGCTTGGTACGCCATCAATTTTGACGCTGATGAAAACAAATTTTCAGACCACGAACAAGCCAAAGTTTCAAGGGATGTAATCGTTAGATTTATTGATGAGTTAGTTGCTTCTTATCCCATTGATGAGAAACAAATTGCTTTAGTTGGCTTCAGCCAAGGATCTATTTTGAGTTATGCTGTGGCACTTTCATACCCAGAAAAAGTTCAAAAAGTAGTGGCCATGAGTGGTTATTTGAATTTAGAAATCGTAAAAGAGGATTATCTTAAAAACAACTTTACTAACTTAAAAATATTTGCTTCACACGGAACATCAGATCAGGTAATCCCAATAGAATGGGCAAGAAAAACACCTGCAATACTAAACAATTTAGGGATAAATATCACTTACAAAGAGTATCCCGTGGGACATGGAGTGGCTCCTCAAAATTTTTATGACTTCAGAAATTGGTTACTGTAACCAAAAATAGTTGGTGGTTTTTCGTTTTAGATTAGTTAAATTTTCCTGTCAAATTGGGGAGAACATTGACTCTTTGAGGAACAATCAATTAGCACAAAATTTAATGATTATACGATAATTGAAAAGGATAGTTTTTAGCTATCCTTTTTTTATTGGCAATCCAAAATAGTAAAAAAAATATTTACGATTTAATTATATAATACGAATATCTTTCTAATGCGTTATTCCTGCTCGCCAAACTTTAATCCTCTGTAAACCATTCAGATTGCCTTTTAAATGTCTAAAAACTGATTCTAAAGAATTGTTATACCAAGGTTTTTATACGTTTGCACTGGGTAATTTGAGTCTTTCAAAAATATTTTTCTATCGAAACGGATTTCAATAAACTTTTTGGAACAACATATTTTACAATACTTTTACACCATTTTCAGCAGCTGTTTTTGGACTATTAAACCTATAAAAAAAGAGATTCAACTTTCGCTGAATCTCTTTTAAAAAACGTATAAGAAACTACGTTAGCTTTCTTGATGTTGTTTTTCAACTAATTTAATATCTTCTTTTGAAATCGTATCCACAAGGATTGGCGTTGCAATAAATAATGAAGAATAGGTTCCTACTACAATACCTATTAACATCGCAAATATAAATCCTCTAATCGATTCACCTCCAAAAATAAACATGATCAATAATACTACAATCATTGTTAATGACGTATTGATTGTTCTTGACATGGTTGTATTAATAGATTGATTTACAATATCAGCAAAAGATCCTTTTGTTTTACCCGCTAAATATTCTCTAACCCTATCAAATACAATAACAGTATCATTAATGGAGTATCCAATAACGGTAAGAATTGCGGCGATAAAGTGCTGGTCGATCTCCATACCAAAAGGCATGAATTTGTAGCATAAAGAATAAATTCCTAATACGAAAATAACATCATGCGCAACAGCAGCAACTGCTCCTAAACTATATTGCCATTTTCTGTAACTGATCATCAAGTATAAAAACACCATAGCCATAGATCCAAGTACTGCCCAATACGCATTTGTCTTAATATCTTCTGCTACAGTTGGACCCACTTTTGAGGCTTGTAGAATCCCTAAATTTTTACCATCGTACGCATTTACAAATTTCTCATAGGTCATATCAGCAGAAAAATGTTGCTTCAAATTATCAAATAATAATCTATTTACTTCTTCATCAGCTTTAGTACCTGCTTCTTGTACTTTGTATTTTGTCGTTATTTTTAATTGATTGTCACTACCAAAGACTTTCACCTCGGCACTACCGTCTAAAACTTTAGCCAATTCTGCTTTAACAGTTTCTGTTTCAATTGGCTTTTCAAAACGCACTTGAAATGTTCTTCCTCCAACAAAATCGACACCTTCATCAAGACCATTAATTGCTAATGAAGAAAAACTAACAACAACAATTATACTTGAAATTAAATACGTCCATTTTTTCTTTCCTAAGAAATCAAAATGAAAGTTATTAAACATATTCTTAGAAAAATTAGTAACAAACGTCAAATTGTTCTTTTTGTTAATATTCCAATCAATAAAGATTCGTGCAATGAAAATAGAAGTAAATAATGATGTTGCTATACCAATCAATAATGTAGTAGCAAAACCTTTGATTGGTCCAGAACCAAAAATAAACAACACAGCTCCCGTTAAGATATGTGTTACGTTAGCATCAGTAATTGATGACATCGCACCTCTCCAACTATAAGAAGTTTTAATGGCTTCGTCAAGCGTTTTACCCGCTCGTAATTCTTCTTTTGCCCTTTCGTAAATAATGATATTTGCATCAACAGCTGTACCCATTGTTAATACGATACCAGCAATACCTGGCAATGTAAGAACTGCTCCAATACTCGCTAAAATTCCGAATAAGAAAAGTAAGTTAACTGCTAACGCAATATTAGAATACCATCCAGCTTTACCATAATAAATCACCATCCAAAGTGATACTATAAATAACCCTAACAAAGCAGAGTTAGTACCATTATCAATCGCTTCTTGACCTAAGGATGGTCCTACAACTTCCGACTGAACAATATCTGCAGCAGCTGGTAATTTACCTGCTCTTAGTACATTAGCTAAATCTTTAGTCTGTGTAACATCAAAATCGCCTGAAATTTCAGATCTACCACCTGAAATAGGTCCGCTAGAAACTCCTGGTGCAGAATAAACCACATCATCCAAAACAATAGCAATATTACTTTTTTGAGTAAAAGCTCTACCTGTTAATTCTTCCCACGATTTTGCACCTTGACCATTCATTTGCATTGAAACCGCTGGCTTACCCATTTGGTCAAATGTATCGCTTGCATCAGTAACCACACCACCTGCCATTGCAGGGACATTATCTCTGTTTCCTTTTAAAGCATATAATTCTAGAACTTCAACATCTTTAGCTTTAGCATCTTTGATTATAGTTGGCATACCCCAAACAAATTTTGCATAGCGTTGATCCGCTGCCAATAAAATTCTGATGTCAGCTCTTTTCAAATACCCGTTTATTACAGCAGTGTCTTTTGGAGAGAAAAGCCCTAAAACTGGACCACCACCTTGACCAATGATTTTATCAAATAAAGGATTTCCTCCTTTTTTAGCTGTAGTTGAATCTTTACTATCCGAAAGCAAAGCGCTTAAAGAATCTTTCACAAATGGTTTTGCCTCAGTAGTTTTGATTTCAGTTTTTTTCAATGACTCATTTGCAGCCATTAAGAAATTACCAATTTCTTCAATTTTATACGTTTCCCAAAACTCTAATTGAGCAGTACTTTGTAATAATTTTTTAATCCTGTCTACATCTTTAGCACCTGGAAGCTCCACAAGGATTCTTCCTGATTCTCCTAATTTTTGAATATTAGGTTGCGTTACACCAAACTTATCGATACGTTTTCTTAAAACACCAAAAGCACTTTCTACAGACTCATCAACTTTTCTAGAGATTACTTTCTTTACTTGCGCATCTGTCATTTGAAAATCTACTCCACCTTCACCTTGTAAACTTCTGTTTGCAAAAATATCAGGAGAAGCCAACTTTACAGTTCCTTTTGAATTGGCATCAAAAGCCTCGTAAAAAGCATCTAAATAGGTTTGATTTCCTTTTTGATTTGCAGTTGCATCTGCCAAAGACTTATTGAAAACTGGGTTTTTAGAATTATTAGATAATCCTTTTAAAATGTCTTTAACTGATATTTGAAGTATGACATTGATACCGCCTTCTAAGTCAAGACCTTTGTTGATTTGCTTATCACTTACTTCATTATAAGTAAAATTGGTAAAACCAAGATTAAATACTTTCTCCTTACCAATAGAATCTAAATATTTTACTTCCTTCTCAGAATCCCCATTAGCAAAAGATTTTGCATCGTTTTTTACTTTGCTTGCAACAAAAGTGAAAGAAAGTTGGTAAATACTTACCAATGCAAATAGAATTGCGAAAAATTTAATAAGTCCTTTATTCTGCATTATTACTAAAAATTAATTATTTTTTATTTATTTATTTTTACTTTAAACCCTATACTACAACACTTTAGATTCTTTTTTTACATTAAAAAAGAACATTTTGAGCTGCCTCATTTTTTTTAAACCGAGCAAATATATAATTAACGCTAAGATTAACCAATTTATTTATTAATTAATCTCAAGAAAAAAGACTGCAAAGTTGCAGTCTTCCATTTCTTTTATGTAATTTTTATACCAAAATCGATTTTAAAGCGTCATTCATTTGTCTAACCGCATCAGCACTTTTGGTAAATAATGCTTTCTCTGCATCATTTAGTTTAATGTCAAGAATCTCTTCCACTCCATTTTTACCAATAATACAAGGTACTCCTATACAGATGTCATTTTGACCATATTCTCCTTCTACAAAAGCAGAACAAGCAATCATTTTCTTTTGGTCATTCAAAATACTATCAACCAAGAAAGCAACTGAAGCTCCTGGAGCATACCAAGCTGATGTGCCAAGAAGTCCTGTAAGTGTAGCTCCGCCTACCATAGTATCCGCAGCCACTTTTTGCAACTCTTCTTCTGAAAGAAATTGAGAAACTGGGATTCCGTTATACGAAGCTAATCTCGTTAAAGGAATCATAGTCGTATCACCATGTCCGCCAATAACCATTGCAGAAATATCATTAGCAGGTTTGTCTAAAGCCAAAGACAAATACGTTCTAAAACGAGAACTGTCTAATGCTCCACCCATACCAATAATTCTATTTTTAGGCAATCCGGTAGATTTTAATGCTAAATAAGTCATCGTGTCCATAGGGTTTGAAACCACCACAATAATAGTATCTGGTGAATATTTCAACACATTTTCAGCAACCGTTTTCACAATTCCTGCATTGATTCCTATTAATTCTTCACGAGTCATTCCTGGTTTTCTTGGAATTCCTGATGTAATTACTACTACATCACTTCCTGCTGTTTTAGAATAATCATTGGTAACACCTGATACTTTGGTATTAAAACCTGTATTAGTAGCACATTGCATGATATCTAATGCTTTACCCTCAGCAAAACCTTCTTTAATATCCAATAATACTACTTCGCTGGCAATTCCTCTATAAGAAATCACATCCGCACATGTTGCTCCTACATTTCCTGCTCCTACAATGGTAACTTTCATATTTTAAAGTTTATTCGGTTGTTTGTTAATTTAGTTACTTTTTTTATGTTGCTCTATTCTAATAAAAAGAATGATTATCGTAGTTACGCATCAATATTAGCGTAAACTGCATTTTTCTCAATAAATTCTCTTCTTGGTGGTACCTCATCGCCCATTAACATAGAGAAAACTCTATCGGCTTCCGCCAAACTGTCGATAGTTACCTGACGCAAGGTTCTAAAATTTGGATCCATTGTAGTTTCCCATAGTTGCTCCGCATTCATCTCTCCAAGACCTTTATAACGCTGAATTCCTGCGCTTCCACCCATTCTTTCGTTCGCTTGATCACGTTGCAAGTCATTCCATGCGTATTCTTTCTTGTTTCCTTTTTTAACTAAATACAAAGGTGGTGCTGCAATATATACATGACCTTCTTCAATTAATTCTTTCATAAATCTAAAGAAGAACGTTAAGATTAAAGTAGAAATGTGACTTCCATCGACATCGGCATCACACATAATAATTACTTTATGGTAGCGAAGTTTTGAAATATTTAAAGCTTTACTGTCTTCTTCAGTCCCAATAGTTACTCCAAGTGCAGTAAAAATATTTCTGATCTCTTCGTTTTCAAAAACTTTGTGATGCATTGCTTTTTCTACGTTCAAAATCTTACCACGTAAGGGTAAAATAGCTTGAAAATTACGATCACGCCCTTGTTTTGCAGTTCCACCCGCCGAATCTCCCTCGACAAGGTATACTTCGCATTTTGCTGGATCTTGCTCAGAACAATCCGATAGTTTTCCTGGCAATCCACCGCCACCCATTACGGTTTTGCGTTGCACCATTTCACGCGCTTTTTTGGCTGCATGACGTGCTTGAGCTGCAAGAATTACTTTTTGAACAATGATTCGAGCATCATTTGGATTTTCTTCCAAATAGTTTTCAATCATTTCTGAAACCGCTTGAGAAACCGGAGACACAACTTCTCTATTTCCAAGTTTAGTTTTAGTTTGTCCCTCAAATTGTGGCTCTTGAACTTTTACTGATATAATTGCCGTAAGACCTTCACGGAAATCATCTCCAGAAATATCAAATTTCAGTTTGTCTAACATTCCCGAGGCATCCGCATATTTCTTTAATGATCTGGTCAAACCAGTTCTGAAACCTTGCAAGTGTGTTCCTCCTTCGTGTGTGTTGATATTATTTACATAAGAAAAAATATTCTCTGTGTAGCTTGTATTGTAAATTAACGCAACCTCCACAGGAATTTCTCCTTTTTCATTATCCATAGAAATTACGTGTGAAATAATCGGCTCACGATTTCCATCTAAGTAACGGATGTACTCTTTTAAACCTTCATCAGAATGAAATACTTCTGAAACAAAATTCCCATCTTTATCTAATTCTCGTTTATCCGTAAATGTAATTGTGATTCCTTTATTTAAAAAAGACAATTCACGCATACGAGCAGATAAAGTATCGTAAGAATAATCTACTGTTTGTGTAAATATGGTAGGATCTGGGTAAAAGGTAACAATT
>RRZU011122103.1_pt1 | contig 34378 bp, 24 predicted proteins | sample 2165561 | NCBI WGS metagenome assembly RRZU01 (sample SAMN10456909, study PRJNA506462) | wastewater metagenome | isolation source: wastewater sludge | place: USA: Moscow, Idaho | reverse complement strand
GCAACAAGCCACGCGAAGAAGTGCTGGAAATTCGCAGCCTCAACAACGCCGCTGCCGCCCGCGCCCGCAAAGGCAAGCAAGCGCAGTGGGGCTTTAAGCCGCAACGCATAGAGTGCGTGGAGTAAACAGCAGTGAGGCGCTACATGCGCCAGTGAATGCGCTAGCAATCATGCCTGTAACCGTGCCTGTAAACGCGCTACTAGGCGTGCTTGTTTTAGGGTGACGCTGATTTTTTTCAGATTCATATAACACGCAATCGCCCGTCATTCCTGCGTAGGCGGGAATCCATTGCGGCTTATAAACCAAGACATAGATTCCAGCCTGCGCGGGCATGAAAGCATTTTTATATTTTGGCGCATCACGCGACGGCTATACAAGCAGCATTTATGCGCCTTGCAGAGCAAAAATGGCTCGCAAGCCGCATCAATACAGCTTGCCGCACTTTTGCTGCTTTTGGGCAAGTTTTGCCTTGTTGGGTGATGTTTTTGCGTCTTTTGGTTTTCTGCGCTGCTTCAGCACATTAGCCTTCTGCTTTCTGCGCACATAAGAGCAAACACTTCAATTCGTCATTCCCGCGCAGGCGGGAATCCACCGCAGCACCAAAACAAAGCCATAGATTCCCGCCCGCGCGGGAATAACGAGTTTCTGAGCTTGCGCTTCTATAAAAATGAAGCAGCGCTTTCTAAAACGCGCTTTCTGCACCACGCTTGCTTAAACGCCAGTTTTACGCACCCGTTTTCGCGTGGGCATTAAGCGCCGCTAGCAGCCGCTTTTGGGGCAGCTTGGGGAACTGCTTTTGGCGCACTTTGGGGCGCGGGTTGTGGTGCTGCTTTAGATGTGGCTTGTGGCTGCACTTGTGGGGCGTTGCTAATGCCAGAGGCTGCACCAGCGCGGGTCTGGGCAGGTTTTTGCGTTGCTGCTTGCGGCGTTTTTTGTGCCAAATCAGGCGGCGGCGCTACGGGTTTTGATGCGCTGCTGCGGGCTGGTTGGGCTGGCTGGGCTGACAGCGGCAAAGCGGGTGCGGGTGGTGTGACAGCTTTTGCCTGTGCAGCGGGCTTGGGTAAAGGCGCGGCGGGGGCTGTTGGCGATATGGTTGACGGAATGGTTGCAGGGCTTGTTGGCGGCGTGGCTGATTTTGCAGGTGCTGAAGCTGCTGCCTTGCCACTGCGCATAAAAAGCGCACCCAAACGCTGTGCCTGTGGCGAGGGTTGGTAGATGGCGGCTGGTGCGCCACTGGCTGCAAGCAGTGCAGGTGTTGTCGCTTTGGCTGCAGTGGCTGATGCTGCGCTTGCTGATGCGGCGCTTGATGTTGCAGCGTTTGGTGCTGCCGCCGCACCCGATGCAGCGCCCGCGCTGGCTGCTGCTGGCTGCTCTGCGCTTGTTTGCGTGGCACTGGCGCCGTTGGCAGTGCGCCCTTGCAGCCAGTAGTCAAGCACGCCGCGCACTATGGGGGCGGCGGCGGTTGCGCCAAAGCCTGCGTTTTCAACGATTGCGGCAACGGCAATGGTTGGGTTATCGGCGGGGGCAAAGGCGATGTAGAGCGAGTGGTCGCGTTTGCGTTCGGCCAGTGCGGCTGCGTTGTATTTCTGGTTTTGGCCTACGCCTACGGCTTGCGCTGTGCCTGTTTTGCCGCCGCTTTGGTAGGCAGCACCAGCAAATACGCCGCGTGATGTGCCTTCTTTGGTTACGCCTACCATGGCATCTTTAATGAGGGCGATGTGCTCGGGCTTGTAGCCCAAGTCTTGCACCTCGCCGTGGAGCACGGGCGTGAGGGCGCGGGTGGTGGGGTCTTGCAAGGCGCTGACTACGCGCGGCGGTATTTGCTTGCCGCCATTCACCACGGTTGCCAAGGCGTGCGAAAGTTGCAGCATGGTAAATGTGTTGTAGCCCTGCCCAATACCCAGTGAAATGGTTTCGCCCGCAAGCCATCTTTGCTGCTCTGGGCGTTTGAATGTTTTGCGCTTCCATTCCTGGCTGGGCAGCACGCCGCGCAGTTCGCCGCGCAGGTCTATGCCTGTGATTTGTCCAAAGCCCAGCGGCTGCATAAAGTCGTGGATGGTATCTACCCCCATTTCGTGCGCCAGCGAGTAGTAGTAAGCATTGCTGGAGCGCACGATGCTGCTTCGCATATTGACTGCGCCTGTGGCATGACCGCGAAAGCGGTGGTTGCCAAAGAGGTACACGCCGCTATCATGAATCACAGTGTTCGCGCTGCGTTTGCCAGTTTCGAGTGCAGCCAAGGCCATAAAGGGCTTGTAGGTAGAGCCTGGCGGGTAAGTGCCGCGCAGGGCGCGGTTGAGCAGGGGCTTGTCGATAGATTCATTGAGTGCCGCCCAGTTTTCCTGGTCGATGCCGTCGATAAACAGATTGGGGTTGAAGGTGGGCATGCTCACCAGTGCCAGCACTTGCCCATCGCGCGGGTCGATAGCAACCAGTGCGCCACGGCGCTTGCCGTACATATCTTCCACCAGCTTTTGCAGCTTGATGTCTACCGAGAGCACCACGTTTTGCCCAGGTGTGGCGGGCATGCTGGCGAGTTGGCGCACAATTTGGCCCGTGGAGGTAACTTCCATTTGCTCGCGCCCCGATGTGCCGTGCAATTGCGCCTCGTAGCTTTGCTCCACACCGAGTTTGCCAATGTGGCTAGTGCCTTTGTAGTTGAGCGCGTCTTCGCTTTCTTCGAGTGCTTCTTTTTCTTTCTGGTTGATGCGGGCGATGTAGCCAACCAAGTGGCTGGATGTTTCGCCATACGGGTAAGAGCGAAACAGCCGCGCGTTGATTTCAACCCCGGGAAACGCATAGCGCCGCGCGGCAAAGCGTGCGATTTCTTCATCTGTGAGGTAGTTGCGCAGCGGTATCGGCTCATAGCCACGGCTGTCTTGGCGCAGGCGGTGAAAGCGTTTGCGGTCTGAGGCACTGATTGGAATGATTTTGGCCAACGCATCAATGGTGGCTTGCACATCTTCTGTTTTATCAGGTGTAAGCTCCAGCGTATAGGCCGAGTAGTTGCTGGCCAGCACCACGCCATTGCGGTCCACAATGCTGCCGCGGCTTGGCGATACGGGTACGATGGCGGTGCGGTTGTTTTCAGCCTGTGCCACATACACATCGCGGCGCAGCACCTGCAACACCGTCCAGCGCCAGCCTAGCAGCGCAAAACAAAACAGCACCAATCCTGCAAGCGCCAGTATGCGAATCACAAACTGCTGCTGGCTGGTATGGCTACCACCCTTGCCAGAGGCGCTGAAAAAAGAAGACGAAGAGCGCATGGTGCCAGCGTGTTACAGCGGACGGGTCGCGTCAGAATCGGGTGCGCGGCGTTGCGGTGCCAACAGCACCAGCGCCCACAGCGGCCACAGCAGCGCCTCAAACAAAGGTGCCAGCAGCAGCCCTGCGCCCGGCCAATTACCGCCGCTGGCAAGCTGCAATACCCAAAGCAAGGCATGGGCCGCAACAAACACCCCTGCCATCTGCAAAGCCTGCCAGTGCAAGCGAAACAAGCGCACGCGCAAATGCAGCAAAAACGCCAAATAAGCCGCGCAGCTATAAGCCAAAGCATGCGTGCCTAGCAGCGTGGTTCGGTGTGCATCCATCAGCAAGCCGCAGGCAAAAGCGAGCAGCACGCCCACATACTGCGGCTGCTGCACGCTCCAGAAAACCAGCGTTAGCAACAAAAAATCAGGCAGCCATGTAATGCGCCCAAGTGGCAGCATGGCAAGCACCATAGCCACGCACAAACTGCCATACATAAACCACGGATTTACTGGCAGCAGCAGCCGCTGCGCTCCTTTACTCGGCATCATGGGCGCACTCCTGTTTTGGCAGCAGCAGAAGCTGCGCGCGCACCGCCCTTGGCTGGTGCAGCACGTTTATTTTCAGCATTCAAGCTGGCAGCGGCCTCGGTTTGCAGCGCCTCTATGGGCTCAAGCACCAGCACATGGTTTACCGAGAGCAACTTCGCAAACGGTGCCAACTGCACGCGCATAAAAGCGCTGTTGTTATGCTTTTCAACCGCTGCCACCCGACCCACAGGCAAGCCCGCCGGGTAAATGCCGCCCGTGCCGCTGGTAGAAATAATATCGCCCACTTGCACATCGGTGTTGTTGGGCAAAAAACGAATTTCAAGCGCATTGCCACGCGGCGTTTGGCTATCGCCATACACCAAGCTGCGCTCGCCAGTGCGGTTGTTGAGCACGGGCGTGGCATGCTGCAGGTTATCAACCAAAGACACCTCGCTTGAGCGTGCAAACACCCGCACCACTTGCCCTACCAAACCGTTTTCATCAATCACAGGCGAGCCTTGCACCACGCCTTGGCTGCTGCCCTTGTCAATCACCAGCTTGCGCACAAACGGGTCTGCGGCAACGTGCTCGACTTGCGCTGCCCTTGCTTGCAGGGGCAACTGCTGCTGCAAGCCCAGCAAATCGCGCAAACTGGCGTTTTCACGCAAAAGCAAATCGGCACGTTGCGCCTTGAGCGCTTGCTGCGCCACCCGAATTGTGGCTTGTTCTTTGGTTTGCTGCGCCGACTCTACCGTGGTGACATACGCCCCCATCAAATCAACCGCCTTCACGGGCTGCTCGCCCAGCCATTGCAGCGGAGCAAGCACCGTAGCGGCAGCCGAGCGGAAATAGTCGCCCCAATGCAGGCGGCTGTCAGCCAGCATAAAAAACACCGACAAAGCACTTGCCACACCTAGCCGCGCCAAGGGCGACAAGCTGCGACGAAACAGCGGCGGGGACTTGCGTTCAAAAGAGTGCAACGACATGACCTATCAGCCAAACCAGCAGCGCGTGCCAATAATGAAAAGAAAAAGCACATGGCCATGCATGCACATTCCACGCAAAGCCACACAAAACAAGCGCCTTGCCTTTGGCAGATTATGAATCTCTACCTAAGGCACAGCCTGCAACCCAAGCCAGCAAGCAAGGCTGCCCGCCAGGTTTGCTTGAGCGCATCCACAGCCAAGCTACAGCGATTAATCGTTGGCAAAAATATTGCGGCTTTGCATGTGCTCCAGCGCCAGACCGCAGCCGCGCACAACGCAGCTCAAGGGGTCTTCGGCAATCAGCACAGGCAAGCCAGTTTCTTCGGCCAGCAAGCGGTCCAAGTCACGCAGCAGCGCCCCGCCGCCTGTCAGCACCATGCCGCGCTCGGCAATGTCTGCGCCCAGCTCGGGCGGGGTTTGCTCCAGCGCGTTTTTCACGGCAGAAACAATCTGGTTGAGCGGGTCGTTCAAGGCTTCGAGAATTTCGTTGCTGCTGATGGTAAAACTGCGTGGCACGCCTTCAGACAGGTTGCGGCCAGTGACTTCCATCTCGCGCACTTCGCTGCCTGGAAAGGCGCTGCCAATGTCTTTTTTGATTGCTTCAGCCGTTTGCTCACCAATCAGCATGCCGTAATTGCGGCGAATGTAGTTGATGATGGCATCGTCAAAACGGTCGCCACCCACGCGCACGCTGCCTTTGTAGACCATGCCGCCCAAGCTGATAACGCCTACTTCGGTAGTGCCGCCACCAATATCAACCACCATCGAGCCACTGGCTTCGCTCACGGGCAAGCCAGCGCCTAGCGCAGCAGCCATAGGCTCTTCAATCAAAAACACATCGTTAGCGCCCGCGTTTTTGGCGGCATCGCGAATGGCGCGTTTTTCAACCTGCGTGGAGCCGCACGGCACGCACACAATGATGTTGGGGCTAGGCTTGAGGATGGAGCGCGGGTGCACCATGCGGATGAAGTGTTTAATCATCTCCTCGGTGACGACAAAGTCGGCAATCACGCCGTCTTTCATGGGGCGAATGGCTTCGATATTGCCAGGCACTTTGCCCAGCATGGCCTTGGCATCGCGCCCTACGGCTTGGATGACTTTGCGGCCATTGGGGCCGCCCTCGTGGCGAATCGCCACAACTGAAGGCTCATCAAGCACCACACCGCCGCCACGGGCGCAAATCAGGGTGTTGGCTGTGCCTAAGTCAATGGCCAGGTCAGTAGAAAAATACCGGCGAAAACCAGCAAACATGTTTAAATCCTTTTTTTAGCAAGCAGTAAAAAATAGTTGGCGCAATGTATCTATTCGAAAACAGCACGCGGCACTTCCGCGAACTTTCGCGCATTTTTGCGTACTGTTAAATTTCGCAAATCCTGTTAGTGGCAAAATGCTGGCAAGAAAAATGCCGCATAAAGCGCTGTAAAAACACCATAAAAACGCCGTAAAGCCTGACAATACAATGCAAAAGCAGGTGTTAATCAATCATTAAAGCCGTACAAATCCGTGACTGTAAAACAGCTTGGGCTATAAACTTGTAATAATACCGTATCCCCCGCCGCATTGAAGCGCCCTGCGTGGGTGCAGACACCATTTATTGCATATTGACGTGCAGCTTGCAGCGCTTTAAGTGCTTTTGCAAAGCGCTTGCCAGCTACTGTAAAACGCTTGAGAAACGCTTTGGCGCATGCTTCAACCATGCTTTGCCATGCGCTTGCAGCCTTTGTTGAAGCCCTCTGCCGCGTTGTTGGATTATTTTCTCTTTTACCATTGCAGATTATGTCGCTGAACACCGAAAACATCACCACCATTGCCAAGCTCTCGCGTCTGGCACTTACGCCGCAGGAGACCGAAAACGCCCTGCTGCACCTCAACCAGTTTTTCACCACCATTGTTGCGCCCATGCAAGCGGTAGATACTGCGGGCGTAGTGCCGCTTGCGCACCCCACCGAAGCCTTGCACGAAGTTGCCCTGCGCCTGCGTGAAGACGTAGCCAGCGAGCCTGATAACCGCCAAGCCAACCAGCGCAGTGCGCCTGCGGTTGAGGCGGGGCTGTTTCTGGTGCCACAGGTGATTGAATAAGCCCTTGCCCAGTTAGGGCTGCGCGTTGAATGCAACGCGTTTAAAGCCCGCACCGCGCCTTGCTGCCTGGGTACGCGCTTTCATTGAACCCCAAGCCAGTCCAGATTTTGCATACTGCCGTTTATCCAATACAAAGCACACCATCATGAGTGATTTACACCACAAAACCGCAGCCGAGTTGAGCCAAATGCTGCAAGCCCGCCAAACCAGCGCTGTAGAGCTGGCGCAACACTTTCTGGCGCGTAGCCAAGCCCATGCCGATTTGGGCGCATATCTGGCAATTGACGAAGCTGCCACGCTCGCGCAAGCCCGCGCGGCTGATGCCCGCATTGCCGCAGGGCAGGCCACAGCGCTCACAGGCGTGCCTATTGCGCACAAAGATGTATTTGTTACCCGCGACTGGCCCACCACCGCTGCCAGCAAAATGCTGCGCGACTACCGCAGCCCGTTTGATGCCACCGTGGTAGCCAAGCTCGGCAGTGGCAACCTCGACCAAGGCGGGCAAGATGCTGGCGCAGGCATGGTCACTTTGGGCAAGCTCAATTGCGACGAATTTGCCATGGGCAGCGGCAACGAAAACTCTGCCTACGCCAAAGTGCATAACCCGTGGGATACCACCCGCATTCCAGGCGGCTCATCGGGCGGCAGTGCAGCCGCTGTAGCAGCGGGGCTAGCGCCTGCCGTGACAGGCACAGACACGGGCGGCTCTATCCGTCAGCCCAGCAGCTTTTGCGGCATCACAGGCATCAAGCCCACTTATGGCCGCGCCAGCCGCTACGGCATGATTGCTTTTGCCAGCAGCCTTGACCAAGCTGGCCCCATGGCACGCACAGCCGAAGATTGCGCCTTGCTGCTCTCGGCCATGTGCGGGCCTGATGCCGACCGCGACTCCACCTCGCTCGATGTGCCTGCCGAAGACTTCACCCGCAGCCTTAATCAACCGCTGGCTGGTCTGCGCATTGGCTTGCCGCAAGAGTTTTTTGGCGAAGGCTTGTCTGCCGACGTGCGCGCCGCCATTGATGCCGCACTCAAGCAGTACGAGCAATTGGGCGCAACGCTGGTCAATATCTCGCTGCCCCGCACGGCGCTATCAATACCTGCCTACTACATCATCTCTGCGGCCGAAGCCAGCAGCAACCTCTCGCGCTTTGATGGCGTAAGGTACGGCCACCGCGCCGCCCAGCACAGCGACCTGATTGGCATGTACGAAGCCAGCCGCAGCGAAGGTTTTGGCGCAGAAGTCAAGCGCCGCATACTCACAGGCACTTATGTGCTCTCGCACGGCTACTACGATGCCTACTACCTCAAAGCCCAGCAAATCCGCCGCCTCATTGCCAATGACTTCAAGCAGGCATTTACGCAGTGCGACCTGATAGCTGGCGCAGTTTCGCCTGGCGTAGCTTGGCAAATCGCCGCCGACCGCGACCCCATGGCCGATTATCTGGCCGACATCTTCACACTAAGCGCCTCTTTGGCTGGCTTGCCCGCCATGAGCCTGCCCGTTGGCTTTGGCGCACACAACATGCCCGTAGGCCTGCAACTGATTGGCAACTACCTGCAAGAGGCCCGCCTGCTTGCCGCCGCCCACCAGTTTCAGCAAGCCACCGACTGGCACACCCGCCGCCCGCAAGGATTTTGAACACCATGAGCACCACCACCGCACCCACTGCCACCGCCGCACCTGCCTTCAACCCCGCGCTGCTTGTTGGCGGCTACGAAGTCGTCATTGGCTTTGAAACCCACACCCAGCTCGCTACCAAAAGCAAAATCTTCAGCCGCGCCAGCACTGCCTTTGGTGCCGAGCCAAACACACAAGCCAGCGCCGTAGATTTGGCACTGCCTGGCACCCTGCCCGTGATGAACCGCGAGGCAGTAGCCTGCGCCATCAAGCTCGGTCTGGCGCTTGGCTCGCACGTTGCGCCACGCAGCATTTTTGCCCGCAAAAACTACTTCTACCCCGACCTGCCCAAAGGCTACCAAATCAGCCAGTTTGAAATCCCCGTGGTGCAAGGCGGCGAAGTTTCTTTCTTTGTAGAAGAAGGCAAACAAACCGTACAAAAAACCGTGCGGCTGGTGCGCGCCCATCTGGAAGAAGACGCGGGCAAATCCGTCCACGAAGGGCTGCAAGGCATGAGCGGCATTGACTTGAATCGCGCTGGCACGCCGCTGCTCGAAATCGTTACCGAGCCCGACCTGCGCAGCACCGCGCAAGCCGTTGCCTACGCCAAAGAGCTGCACAAAATCGTCACCTGGATAGGTATTTGCGATGGCAACATGCAAGAAGGCTCGTTCCGTTGCGATGCCAACGTATCCGTGCGCAAACCTGGCGCGGCGCTGGGCACACGGCGCGAAATCAAAAACTTAAACAGCTTCAAGTCCATGCAGCAAGCCATAGACTTTGAAATCCGCTGGCAAATCGAACAACTTGAAGACGGTCACACCATCCAGCAAGCTACCGTGCTGTTTGATCCCGATACGGGCGAAACCCGTGCCATGCGCAGCAAAGAAGACTCGGCCGACTACCGTTACTTCCCCGACCCCGACCTGCCCCCGCTGGTCATCGCGCCCGAGTGGATAGAGCAAGTCAAAGCCAACATGCCCGAGCTGCCGCGCCACATGGCCGCGCGCTTCGTAGCCCAATACCAACTGCCCGAATACGACGCAAGCCAGCTCACCTTGAGCCGCGACATGGCAGCCTACTTCGAAGCCACCGCACAAGCCTGCGAGCAGCCCAAGCTGGCAGCCAACTGGGTCATGGGCGAGCTATCGCGCCGCTTAAACATGGACGAAAAAGACGTCACCCAAAGCCCCGTAAGCACCACCCAGCTAGCCGCCCTCATCAAACGCATACACGACGGCACCATCAGCAACAACGCCGCCAAACAGGTATTTGATGCCCTGTGGACAGGCGAGGCCACCGACGTAGATGCCACCATCGAGGCCAAAGGCTTAAAGCAGATGAACGACGCAGGCGCTCTGGAAGCCATCATCAACGAAGTCATCGCTGCCAACCCCGATAACGTAGCGCAATACAAGGCAGGCAAAGACAAAGCCTTTAACGCACTGGTAGGCCAAATCATGAAAGCCAGCAAAGGCAAAGCCAACCCCGCCCAAGCCAACGAAATGCTCAAGCGGCTGCTGGGCTAAAGCGGCAAAACAAGCACAACCAGCATTCATGCGCCTTGCAGAGCAAAAAAGCCCCGCAAGGCGCATAAACACTGCTTGCAGCCTCTTGCCGCAAAAGGCTGCACCCCAACCATAAAAACTCCACAAAACCGCTAATTTGCGACTTGTAGTGCAGTGCTCTGCTGCCTCTGGTTTGGTGCTTCCTGCTTCCTGCTTTTTGCTTCTTGTTACGGCGTGTGCCGTGTGCCGTGTGCCGTGTGGTTTGCCGCGCCAACTGGGAAAAATCCGCCTTGCTCCAGTTCCATATCAAAACCGCAGCCCCTCGCCACTCCAGCGCAGGCACAAGCCTATTACCGCACGATGCGCCGCAGTGGGCTCCCGCCTGCACGGGAATGGCGGCTTTCTAAATCCACCCTTTTACAAACAACAAACCAGCACCTGTTTAGCGCATAGCTACCACCTTGCCAACATAAGCAACACTGCCCCACGCTTAGCCGCTGCGCCCCTCATGTGAGCCGCCTCTGCACAGCCACTGCCAGCCTCTGCCCAGTGCTTTTAACGCACCCAGCACCGCCATTCCCGCGCGGCGGCAATCCATTGCAGCGCCTACTAAAAAAGGCATGGATTGCAGCCCGTATTCATTCAGCCCGCATGAAAGCGTACGAGGCAAAGGCGCTGCGCTCTGCGCTGGCTTTTCATGGCGCATAATCGGCGGCGTATTGCCATTAACTCTTTTTAAAGCGCCGTGAAACCATCTTCTAACCCCAGCCCTTCTGCCCGCCCCGCTGCTCGCTCTTGGGCGCAGACTTTGCGTGTGTATCTTGAGCCTGCCAGTTTGCGTATGCTTTTTTTGGGGTTTTCTGCGGGTTTGCCGCTTTTGCTGGTGGTAGGCACGCTGAGTTTTCGCTTGCGCGAAGCGGGCATTGACCGCGCCACCATCAGTTTTTTAGGCTGGGTGGGCTTGGCGTATGGCTTTAAGTGGATTTGGGCGCCGCTGGTTGATAGGCTGCCTATTCCTCTGCTCACGCGCATGCTGGGGCAGCGGCGCAGTTGGCTGCTGGCTTCGCAGTTGCTGGTGATGGCAGGCTTGGCAGGCATGGCGCTGTCTGACCCGCAGCAAGAGCTTGAAACCGTTGTTCGTATGGCTTTGCTGGCAGCGTTTGCATCAGCTACGCAAGATATTGCGCTGGATGCTTTTCGTATCGAGTCGGCTACAGCTAATCGCCAGGCGGTGCTAGCTGCAAATTACCAGATGGGCTACCGTGTAGCCATGATTTGCGCGGGCGCGGGGGTGCTGAAGGTGGCAGCGTTTGTTGAGCGCAGCCATGCCGTTGCAGCAGGCAGCTACTCCAACGCAGGCTGGCGCACGGCGTATTTGACGATGGCTGCTGCCATGCTGGTGGGCGTGGTAACGGTGCTCTTTTCGCGCGAACCCGCACAGCGCAACGCGCCTGACGCTGCTGGCCACAATGCCGACCCCGTGTATCTGCAAGCCCTGCACGATGTAAGCACGCGCGGCGTAGCTGTAGCGGGTATGTGGGCGTTTGCGTTGTGGGCAAGCGCGGTGGTTTGCACCGTAGCGCAAGCAGCAAAAGCAGCCTGGCTAGCACCTTTGCAGCAGGCAACAGGCGGCTGGTTTATCTGGCTGCTGGTGGCACTGGCAGCAAGCCTTACAGCACTCACACTCACGGGCAAAAGCCCACGCCTGCGCCCAGCGGCTGGCAGCGTGCAATTGCGCGTGCTAGCGCGGCTGCAAGCCTCTTTTGTTGCGCCTTTTGCCGACTTTTTTCAACGCTACCGCTGGCACGCAGCACTGATTTTGGGGCTCATCAGCATCTACCGCATCAGCGATGTGGTCATGGGCAATATGGCCAACCAGTTTTATGTAGACATGCGCTTTAGCAAAGACCAAGTGGCGCTGGTAAGCGGCATATTCGGCATAGTCTTCACGCTGCTTGGCACCTTCATCGGCGGGGTGCTGTCGCTGCGGTTGGGCGTGATGCGGGTGCTGATGCTGGGCGCGGTACTGGCATCAGCCAGCAATTTGTTGTTTGTCTGGCTCAGTGGCTACAGCAACGCCGCGCTCGATGTGTGGCAGTTTGATTTGTTTGGGCAAAACTGGAGCCTGCCACGCGCCTTAACCTTGGTCATTGCTGCCGACAACATCTCGGGCGGCATTGCTTCGGCAGCATTTATCGCCTATTTATCAAGCCTCACCAGCGTGAGCTACTCGGCTACGCAATACGCACTGTTTACCTCCATCATGCTGCTGCTGCCCAAATATCTGGGCGGCTTTGCAGGCACGGTGGTAAACAGCTACGGCTATGGCGCATTCTTCACAGGCACAGCCATGCTGGGCGTGCCCGTGCTGGTGCTGGTGTGGCTGGCTGGGCGGGTGCTGGGTGGGGGTGAGAAAGACGCTAGCTAGCTCTGGATGGCTTGCTATGGCTTTCTGCAAGCTGTATTGTGCAGACGAGAGTCCCTGCAACATTTACCAGCGCACAAAGTTATGCCTGCATAGCCTTAATCACCCCAAGGCAGATTGCGGGCATCGCCCTGGATAAAGGGCTGGTGCTGGTGCAGGGTTTCACCGTCCAGAATACGCTGGTATACCTGCAAATAATTACGCGCCATGATGTCGGCATGGAAGCGTTGCACAGCGTGCTGGTGGCAGGCGCGGCGGTCGAAATTGGTAGTTTTAACAGCGTGTGCCAACTCCAGCGCATGCGCTGATAGCACGCCGCATTCGGCAGGCACCAATTCAGGCAAAGCACCATAAGGCGTAGCAAAAACGGGGCAGCCAAAGTACAGGCTTTCAATCACAGCCAAGCCAAATGGCTCATGCCAGCGCACTGGGAAAATCATGCCGCGTGAAGCGTTGAGCAGCCCTGTTTTCTCACTGCCACCGACCATGCCATGAAAGTGAATGCTACGCGAAAGCGTCCAGCGAAAGCCACGACGAAAATTGATGCGGTTGCCGCCCAGCACATCCAGCTCAACGCCCGCTTTTTTGGCTACACGGATAGCACCGCTGACGTTTTTTACACTCCACTCGGCTTTGCCCAGAAAGTGGAAACGTGTGCGGGTATTGTCTAAATCTACTGCGCCGTAATTATCCCAATCCAGCCCATTAAGAACGTATTGGTCAGAACCATATCTGCTGGCATGGTTTTTGGAAACAAATACAGTATTGAGCGGCCAGCGCTTTGCTTTACGTGCATTGCCATGCTCGGTTACCAAATAGGGTGTTTCGGGTAGTGTTTGCGGGTTGAACTGGAAATGGGTGATGTCAATATCCGCAGGTATCTGCTTTTCCCAAGGCTGCGAAGTATCAATGGGCAATACGCGCGCAAAATCACAGTGCGAGCCTTGTGGCACCAGATAGCTGACCTTATGCCCCAACTTAACCAGCGACTTGCCCAAATCCCAAATAACGCGCTCGGTGCCACCATAGGCGTACACAGGTATGGGAGTGGTATTGACTAATAATACGTGCATAGATATATCTGAAATTGGTTTTAACAGTGTTTGGCTATGTTTGCAGCAAAGGAAGCGGATTTATTCCAATTTCGTGTAAAACCGCAATCATCCACCATTCCCGCGCAGGTACGAACCCACAGCCATAGATTTCCGCCCGAGCAGGAATGTCAAATCTTTTGCATTCTCTCTTGTGCGAAAAACAAAAAAGCGTTTTTTCAAGCCTTATACGCCGTTCTGAAATATGGTCTGCATTGCATTTAGACTGTTGAATTGGCACAACTTCCACTGTCTGCCTCAACAGCCAAGCAAGCGCCCCAAATCAAAACAAGCATGAAAAAGTAAATAACAGCAGGGCTATTGTGCGGCAAAAACGCTTCTGTTAAACCCGCCCCAAAATATGCAACAGGCACAAGCATGCCTGCACTGCTTAAAGCGCGTAAACGCGCATTACCAATACCGCGCCTGAACCAGCGTGCAAATACAAAAAAGGGGCAAATATATACCAGCAGCAAAGCCAACAATCCAACGCTGCCCGTTTTGGCTGCAGCGTTGAGAAGTTCGTTGTGTGGGTGGTCAAACCCATCTTGGTCAAGCATTGGATCAAGCTTTTTATCAGCAATGCGCCGCGTCTGCTCCAATCTGTACCCTTTGTACGACCAACCAAATACAGGCTTGGTTTTATACAAATCCCACGCAAAGCCCCACATTTGCAAACGCGCCCCTACCGATGTATTGGCAGTGCCGTTTTGGTAAAACCAGACTACTTCGTCGCGCGCTTCTTTCACCCGCGCTTCAATGCGAAGCTGGGGCAGGCTGCACAAACCATAACCAATAAGCAAAATGCCAAATATGCCAGCCAACATATATTTAAACCCGATTTTTCGTGAACAAATCAGGTAAGCAAGATACACGCCCAGCAGCAGTAAAAAAACCAGCCACGCCCCGCGCGTGCCAGAAAAAACACTCGCGAGCAATCCTAAAAAGGCAACTGCTACTAATCCTGCACGCCACCAAAGAACGCGCTGCACAGGCCAGTTCCACGCGCACAAAGCCATGCAGCCAAACATGAGCACAATATCTGCAAAATGGATGGGGAACATAGCGGCTGATGCGCGTATATTGCCTTGCCAGAAAAACTGGTACGCCGAATAGGCAAAGGCTGCCACTACGCCAAAACACACCCCGCGCCATAACCACTCTGCCCTTGGCCTGCGAACCAGCAAATACCACATGCACGGCAGAGTAACGAGAATCTTCAGTGGTTTTTCAAAGCTCCTGCCGCCGCGCGCACTGAGCCAGTCATCAAGCAGCCAGACCAAAGCCAGCCCTACAAAGCTGGCGTACAGCCACCAGCCATGTGCTGGCATGTGGCGCGGCTCACGCCATGCCTTGGCGTGAAACAGCGCAGCAAGCAATAACAAGCCCGCACCATAGCCATAACCGCTTGGCACGACCATGCACAGTGCTGGCAACAAAAACAAAGCAGCACTGCTATAAAAACCATAGGTGCGAGACATAAACATTCAACAGAAAAATAAAAAGATTATTTTGCCAGCAGTAAAAGCCGCTTTAAAAAGCAGCAAGCGTTTTAATCGGCTGCTGGTTCGGATGCGCTTTTGGATAATTCCAGCAATTTAGCTTCACTCAAAAAGCTATAAACAGCCTGTAAGCTGGCATAAATAAAACCTGCCAGCCCTTCTTTCCAGTAGCCGCGAATAACAAGGTCGCGTAGAAAATAAGCTATAGGCGCAGTAAGCATTTTAGGTATTGAGCCCCGTTTGCCCGCCTGATGATTTTGCTGCGCTTTCAAGCTGGAATAGCGGTTGATTTTGCCCAGTGCTTTCTCGATTGTGTCGTTGCCATAATGAATCATGTGCGGCGCTATGCGACCAGTTGCGCCCTGCACTTGCACATGCTCATGCACAAGGCGCACCAAATCCCATTCGGCCTTGTTTTTACGGTACAGACGCATCATTTGGTCGGGGCGGCTGCGCGTCATGGCTTGCCCCATAAACACCTCGTGGCGCGGTATGGTAAAACCGTTGCAAGAAGTATTGGCAATTAGGGCGCGAATGTGGGAAATTGCACCTTCTTGCAAGACTTCATCACCATCCATAGATAGCACCCACTCACCTTGGCACAGGCTCATGGCATAGGCTTTTTGCTGCGCAAAGCCAAGCCAGTCTTGGTGCACTACACGCGCACCAAAACCGCGTGCAATGTCTTGCGTGCCGTCGCTTGAGCCAGAATCCACCACAACGATTTCATCAACTCCTTGCAAGCGTTCGAGCACTTGCGCCAACCGCCGTGATTCGTTAAAGGTAATCAAATATGCTGATAGTTGCATGGTCATCGCCGCTTAGCTGCTAGTACTGCTGTTGAATTTTTTCAGTTTTTATATTTATTTTTTATCGCAATGAATTGCTCACCAAAAACACGGCGGCGCTTGAGGTAAAAATACAGATGACTGCGGTTTGTTTTTCTTCTCTTGTTGCTCGCCGCAGTTTTTGAGTCAATCTCGCTTTCTGCACCAGTGGTTTTTACCAGTGGCGGAGAAAATGCCAATCCTGTATTGCTTCGGGTGAGTGCGTATCTAAAATAATTATCTACAGGCGCGAATATTTCATCGCTATTTTCTATGAATTTTTGTGCCCCTTTGCGCGACCATAGCAAGCCTGTCGTTGTCATAGGAAAATAATGCGCACGGTGCAGTTCAAATTGCTTTTCCCCATCAGAAAATTCTTTAATTTCTGTGGATATTTTCAATTCTTTTGCTCCGATATTGATTAAATCCCAGTGCAGGTTTTTTTCATTTTCTGCGTATTGCAGGAATGATTCAATGACTTGTTTTAGTTTGCAGTTGATTTGCACATCGTCTTCAAGCACCAGCGCATAAGGCGCGTTGCTTTCGAGGAATTTTTTAGCACAGTTCAGGTGGCTGAGGTAGCAGCCGATTTCGCCGCCCAAGAGGGAGCGCCCCATGTAGGCGATGGCTTTTTTTTCGTTGTATAGCTCGCATTCGCTGGGGTGCATTTTGCGCCCGTCAAAGGCTGGGACGCGCTCGTAGGCAATGCCTTGTTGCTTGAGTTGTGCATCGACCGATTGCAGGCGTTGCGTGCTGTCATCAAGGTTGATGACGAGGGTGATGTAGTTCATGCTGTTGCTGGCTGGGTATGAAAAACCGCCACTTTTGCTGCTGCTTGGGGTGGCGGGTGTTTTGCCTGCTGGCGCACTGCAGGCGGGCGCTTTGGAGCGCTGCTGGCTGTGCGCGGCATGGTAGCAGGGTTTGCTTACACCAGTGTGAGCCAGTGGGCGTATTTGGGGTTGCGCCCATTGACGATGTCAAAGAAGGCTTGCTGGATGCGTTGCGTTACGGGGCCGCGGCTACCTGCGCCGATGGGCAGGCGGTCGAGCTCGCGGATGGGGGTGATTTCGGCTGCTGTGCCGCTGAAGAAGGCTTCGTCGGCGATATAGACTTCGTCGCGGGTGATGCGTTTTTGTACCACTTCGATTCCCAGGTCGGCGCAGATGTGCAGCACGGTGTTGCGGGTGATGCCGTTTAATGCGCCTGCGGATAGGTCGGGGGTGTAGACCACGCCGCCTTTGACGATGAAGATGTTTTCGCCTGCGCCTTCGCTAACGAAGCCTGCCGAATCAAGCAGGAGGGCTTCGTCGTAGCCGTCGCCTGTGGCTTCCATGTTGGCTAGGATGGAGTTGGTGTAGTTGCTGACGGTTTTGGCCTGCGTCATGGTGATGTTGACGTGGTGGCGGGTGTAGCTGCTGGTTTTGATGCGGATGCCGCGTTCCATACCTTCTGCGCCCAGGTATGCGCCCCAGGTCCAGGCGGCTACCATGAGGTGGACTTGGTTGCCTTTGGGGCTTACGCCGAGTTTTTCAGAGCCTATCCATGTAAGTGGGCGGATGTAGCCGCTTTCGAGCTGGTTGGCGCGCACTACTTCGCATTGGGCGGCGTTGGCTTGTTCTTTGCTAAAGGGGATGTCCATGCGCAGGATTTTGGCGCTGTTAAAGAGGCGCTCGGTGTGCTCTTGCAGGCGGAAGATGGCAGTGCCTTTGTCGGTTTTGTAGGCGCGCAGGCCTTCAAAAGCGCCACAGCCGTAGTGCATGGTGTGGGTGAGGACGTGGACTTTGGCATCGCGCCAATCGACGAGTTGGCCGTCCATCCAGATTTTGCCGTCGCGGTCGTGCAGGGGGGTAGGGTTGCTCATGGTGGGTTCCTTGTATGGGGGCAGGGCTTGCCTGATGCGTAAAGGGGTTAGTTTAAAGCGGTTTTATGGTGTTGAGCGCGGGTGCGGGTGCGACATTACAATGCTGTGCGCGCAAAATGGGCAGGTTTGGGGGTAAATCATAGGGGTGCCAAGGTGGCTTTTTGTGCGCTGCTGCCGCTTGGTGCTTGGTGCTGCTACGCCAGCGTGCTTTTTGGGCTTGGCTGGCTTTTGCTTGTTTTTGCTTTGCTGGCTTGCTTTGCTGTTTTACTGTGCAGGATTTTTTTATGCCTTCTCGTGCTTGCTTTGTTTCTGATTTTGCCTCCAGCGCGGCTGACAATGCCGATGCAAGCGCACAGGCGCAGCCCGCAACTGGCAAGCATTCGCCGCAGGCACGGGCGCGGCGTGAGGCGATTAAGCTGGAAAAGCGCCTTTGCCGCCAAACGGGCCAGGCAATCGTGGACTTCAACATGATTGAAGAGGGCGACAAGGTAATGGTGTGCATGAGTGGCGGCAAAGATAGCTATACCTTGCTCGATATTTTGCTCAAGCTGCAAAAGCGCGCGCCCATTCGGTTTGAGATTATTGCGGTTAATCTGAACAAGAATTTGCCCAATTTCCCAGCCGATGTGCTGCCTGCGTATTTGAAGGGGCTGGGCGTGCCTTTTCACATTGAGGAGCAAGATGTTTACAGCATTGTCAAGAAGGTGGTGCCAGAGGGCAAGACGCTGTGCAGCCTGTGCTCGCGCTTGCGGCGCGGTATTTTGTATACGGTGGCGCGGCGGCTGGGTGTAAACAAGATTGCGCTGGGGCACCATCGCGACGATATTGTTGCCACTTTCTTCATGAATATGTTTTTCGCTGCCAAGCTCAAGGCCATGCCGCCCAAGCTGGTGAGTGATGATGGCGAGTTTACGGTGATACGCCCGCTGGCTTATGTGCGCGAGAGCGATATTATTCGCTGGACGCAGCATTGCCAGTTTCCGATTATTCCGTGCGGCCCGATGTGTGGCGCGCAAGACGATATGCAGCGCCAGCGCATGGGGCAGATGTTGCGCGATTGGGAAAAGCAGTTTCCAGGGCGCACCGAAATGATTCTGCAAGCGCTGCAAAATGTTGCACCCAGCCATTTGATGGACAGGCAACTGTTTGATTTTCACAATCTGAAACCCTCAGGCACTGCCCGCGCCGATGATGGCGGCTGTGCAGCGCCTGTGCAGCAAGCCCGTGTTGTGTTTATGCAACCGCAAGACCAGGCGCAAGTTCGGAGTTCGTAGTTCGTAGTTCGCAAGTCGCAAGTCGCAAGTCGCAAGTCGCAAGCCAGCAAGATGCCTTACGCGCAGCCCGCGTGATTGCTGCCTGAATCATTGCGCCTTTCGGTGACAAAGTTGCGTTTTCCGCTGCCTGGGCGCGCGCAATCGGTGTTGAAATTAGCGCGTTGAAATAACCCGCGACGCGGCTTTGCCAGACCTTTGCAAGCAAGCCGTATCACCGTTTTTATAACTTGCGATACAACCCGCTTTTGCCATGCGCGCTTTCTACGAGCCTATTGCCTTAACTGCGTTTGAAACAGACGATATTGCGCTTGCGCTTAAAAGTCTGCCTCTTGCTGGGCGCTGGCATTGGCACCGCGCGCCTGCGGGCATCGTGCCCGATGTTTATGTGAGCCACTTGCGCAGTGCTGATTTGCAAGAAGATGCGCCAACAAGCAGCTTTCATGCCGAGCAAGATGCGCAGCGATACGGCCAAAGCAACAACCAGCAGCAGCGCGTTTTGCTCGATGCCGACGGCACCTACCAAAGCCGCCCTGTTTGCTTGCTTGGCGAAAACGATGACGACCATTTCGCCTGGAGCTTTAACCACCAAAGCAGCAAAGCGCAAGAGCTGCACCAACTGCTTAACGCCACCGTAGCCGATACGCTACGCGCCACGCATACCCAGCACATCCTTACCCAGCAACTGCTACAGATGCGCAGTGTGTGGGGCAAAAACCATCTGGTCTGGCAAAGCAGCACCAGCCCGCACTATCTGGCCGCTGCCACCGTGTGCCAGCGCTCGATTTGGCTGCACCCGCAAGCCACGTCCGAGCAAATCGGGCAGGCAGCACCGCACTGCATACCCTACGGCGAGCCGCTTGCGTTTGAGCGCGACAACTACCTGTGCATATCGCTATGGCAGGCGCTTTGGGACCACATCCAGCGCAGCATTACCGTGCCCATGCACGCCACATTAACCAAGCGCCATTTGCACGAGTTTTTGCGCCTGCACCGCACGCAGCAATTGCCCGCAAACGGCGTTGGGCATGCCGCGCGCTACATCATCGAACGGCTGCAAGGCGCGCCACAAAGCGTTTACACCATCATGCAGCAGCACTTGTTTTGCCCCGATGAGCTATTACGCACCCTGCTTGCCCTGCTGCTTACCCGTGTGATTGCTTTCGAGAAAAACAACGCGCCTTTTTAAGCAAGCCCAAACAAGCGCAAACAAGCGCAAACAAGCCTAAGCAAGCGCCAGCAAGCGCTGATTTGCTCTGCAAATAAAGTTGGGCAAAATTTTGACTGCTTGACTGCTTGACTGCTTGACTGCTTGACTGCTTGACTGCTTGACTGCTTGACTGCTTGACTGCTTGACTGCTTGACTGCTTGACTGCTTGACTGCTTGACTGCTTGACTGCCATGCCCGTTGCCATCAAGCAGACGCACTACCGCCTTGGGCGCAATCTGCGCTGCCTTACTCGGCGCAGATTTACTCCGCGCCGCCTTACTCTGCCCTGCGGCGCTCCTGCTACAGTTACGTCTTTACCCAAGCCAGTGGCAGCAAGAGTAGGCAATCGCTCTGGCAAGAAACAGCACCCCAAAACCGCCCTATGCCCCGCACCCTTCAAACCCTGCTGCTAGCCGTGCAGTTTTTCACACGCTTACCACTGCCCGCGCCGCTAGCGCGGCGGGTAAACTTTTCGCCCGAACTGATGCAGCGCGCCATGGCCTGCATGCCCGCTGCTGGCTGGGTTACAGGTGCAGCCGCAGCATTGGTCTTTAACACGGCATTGGCACTGTGGGCAACGCCTGCCACGGCTGGCGCAGCCGCGCCACTGCTTATGCTGCTAGCCGCTGCTTTGAGCACTGCGGCAGGCTTGTTGCTTACAGGCGGTTTGCATGAAGACGGCTTGGCCGACGTAGCCGACGCGCTAGGTGGGCAAAGCAGCCCCGAACGCGCCTTGCAAATCATGAAAGACTCGCAAGTTGGCGGCTACGCCGTGCTTGCGCTGTGCATGGCGCTGCTGCTCAAGGTTTGCCTCATAGCGCTGCTTGGCATGGTGCTGCCTGTGCCTTTGCTTGGCTGGCTGCTCGTAGCCGCGCATGTGCTATCGCGCTTTTTCCCGCTGCTGCTCTCGTACAAGCTGCCGCACGTGGCGCTGGCTGGTTTATCTAAAACGCGCCAAATGGCAGGCACGATTAAAGCCATGCCCTTGTGGCCAGGAGCGCTGTGCTGCTTGCCCCTGCTGGGCTTTTACGGCTTGCCAAGCGGCGCATGGCTGCTGTCTTTGGCAGGCGCTGGCGGCGCGGCTTGCATCGTGGCTAGCGTGTGCATGGGGCTCTGGTTCAAGCGGCGTATAGGCGGCTTTACGGGTGACTGTCTGGGGGCTACCCAGCAAGTATGCGAACTGGCTTTTTATCTGGCCGCCCTCACTGCCGCTGCCCGCGCATAAGGCGGTTTAATCCGATTTAAGCCGTTTTGGCATGGTGCTTTGCATTGCCAGCGTGCAGCGCACAACCTCTACTGGCGCAACAACACCGTTTGCACGGCAGCTCAAGGCTGTGTTGTGTGCTGCTCAAACAGCTCATTGACTTGCTGCAATTGCGTGTAGTTGGCTGTAGCAAATGCCAACCCCAGCAGCCCTGCTGCCAGCAGGCACGCCAAGGCATAGCCAGCCAGTTTGCGGGCGCGTGTTTGCCGCATAGCCACGATGGGCAGCACCAGCCCGAGCAGCAAGCCAGCGAGCAAGCCGCCAACGTGCGCTGATTGGTCTATGCCTTTAATCATGAAGCCAATGGCAATGTTGATGCCTACTACGCGCAACAATGCGTTTTTGGTGGCAACGTCAAAGCCGTACATCCAGTTGCCTGTGATTTTTGCCCGCACAATCACCGCCAGCAATGCGCCACACACGGCAAAGATAGCGCCTGAAGCGCCTACGCTCACAATCAGGTTAAGTGCGGGTTGCGCCAGCCCCAATGCGCCTACGTTTGCGCCTGTGCGTGTGCTTATCAGGGTGTGCGACTGCCACCATGCGCTTGCCGCACTGGCCAGCAAGCCGCCCAGCAGGTATAGCTGCACAAAGCCCCAGCGCCCAAAGCGCTGCACAGTCATTGCGCCTATGGATTGCAGCAGCAGCATATTCATAAACAAATGCAAGATGCCAGCGTGCATAAATATGCTGGTAAACAGCCGCCAGCCTTCGCCAGTAAAGGTGGCGAGCGCAAAGTTGCCGCCCCACTCGCCAAGCTGCGCGGGGCTGGGCGAGAAGGGGTTTAAGCCGCCTACGGTAATGCTTGCCAGCCACACCAGCACATTGATGGCGATGATGATGCTGGGTGCGAGGTTATCGCCACTGAAGTGGTATTGCAGCCACAGGCGCAGGCGGGTAGATGGGGTCATGGGGTGGTTTAGCTTTTGGGTTGTTTTACGGGGCGGCGGTAGTTGGGCTTTTGGCGCTGCTCGCCGCGCGTAACGGTGAGTGCGCCAGCGGGGGTGTTGTGGCTAATCGCACTGCCCGCGCCCACTGTGCCGCCCGCGCCTATGGTAACGGGGGCAATCAGCACGCTGTTGCTGCCGATGTGTACGTCGGCCTCTATCACGGTGCGGTGCTTGTTGGCACCGTCGTAATTGGCGGTGATGGAGCCAGCGCCATAGTTCACGCGCTCGCCCACGTCGGCATCACCCAAATACGCCAGATGGTTGGCTTTTGCGCCTGCTGCCAGCGTGGAGTTTTTGACTTCAACAAAGTTGCCAATGTGCACGTCTTGCGCCAGTTGTGCGCCTGGGCGCAGGCGGGCAAAGGGGCCAATCAAGCTGCCCGCGCCTACGCTTGCGCCTGCTTTTTCGCCGTCGATATGGGTAAAGGGGTGAATCACGGCATCATCGCCAATCTGGCAATTGGCCAGCACGCAGTTGGCAGCGATGCGCACGCGGTTGCCCAGCGTAACTTTGCCTTCAAAAACGCAGTTCACGTCAATTTCCACATCTTGCCCGCATTGCAAGCTGCCGCGCACATCAAGCCGCGCGGGGTCGCGCAGGCGCACGCCTTGCGCCATCAGGCTGTCGGCTTGTCGGCGCTGGTACTCACGCTCAAGGGCTGCAAGCTGCTGCGGGCTGTTTACGCCAGCTACTTGCACCGCGTCATCAATGGTGTGGGCAACTACTGTTACGCCGTCGCTTACGGCGTGTTTGACAATATCTGTGAGGTAAAACTCTTGCTGGGCGTTGTTGTTATCGAGCCGCGCGAGCCAGTTTTTAAGCAGCCGCGCGGGTGCAGCCAATATGCCGCTGTAGATTTCATTGACCGCCAGTTCTTCGGGCGTGCCGTCTTTTTGCTCAACAATGCGGGTGATATGCCCTTGCGCGTTACGCATAACGCGGCCATAGCCAAAGGGGTTGGGCATGGCCAGCGTAAGCAAGGCGAGCTGCGTGCCAGCGCACTGGCGCACCAGCTCTTGCACGGTAGCGGCTTGGGTTAAAGGCACATCGCCCGATAAAACCACCACAATGCCATCATCAGCCAGCACGGGTACTGCTTGCTGCACGGCGTGGCCAGTGCCTAGTTGAGGCATCTGGCGCACAAACTGGCGGCGCGGCTGCTGTATCTGCCCAGCCGCCAAATCAGAGGCTTGCTCTGGTGTTTGTGCCAGTGCTGCTTCTACCTGCTCGGCTTCATGCCCTGTTATCACTACCACTTGCCGCGCCTGCAACTGCGCTGCCGTATCAAGCACATGCTGCACCAGCCCCTGATGGGCGAGTTTTTGCAGCACTTTGGGCGTGGCGCTTTTCATGCGCGTGCCTTTGCCTGCGGCCATGATGACGATGTCGATTGGTGTGTTCATGATGGGAAACCCATTCAGAAAAAGTTGTTGCTATGTTGAGAGCCGTTTGCGGCGTCTGCTGCTCAGAAGCGGCATTTTCCAGACTCAGGCTTTTTCGCGCTTGACGCGCAAAATCTCATCTAGTATCAGGCAGCCTGCCCCGATGGTGATGGCGCTGTCGGCAATGTTAAACGCAGGAAAATGCCCGCCTACAAACAAGGGCTCAAGCCAGCGCCAGTGAAAGTCCAGCATATCAACCACGTAGCCATACAGTACGCGGTCTATCACGTTGCCAATGGCGCCGCCCAGTATGCAGGCCATGGCAAAGCAAAACAGCTTTTGTGTGGGGCGGGTGCGTATGAACCAGACTATGCCAATGATAGAAACCACGCCCAAGGCGGTAAAAAACCAGCGCTGCCAACCGCCTGCATTGGCCAGAAACGAAAACGCAGCACCATAGTTATGCACCCGCACCACGTTAAAAAACGAAGTAACGGTTGTGCTGTGGTACAGCGGGTAGTTGGCAACAATCAGGTATTTGCTGAACTGGTCGAGCACCAGCCAGAACGCAGCCAGCCCCAGCCATACCCACATGGCGCGGCTGTTGCGGCTGCTGGAGCTATTGGGGCGACTGCTGTAGCCGCTGGATTTGCGTGCGCCCGCCATTACGCCATGCTCCGCGTTTCGCCCGCGCCAAACAGGTTGCTGCTGCAACGTGCGCAGATGGTGGGGTGTGCGGCATCGCTGCCCACATCATCGCGATAGTGCCAGCAGCGTTCGCACTTGGGTGCTGTGGCGGGTTGTACGGTAAAGCACAAAGATTCTCCCGCAGCCAACGTTACAGTTGATGTGATAAAGACAAATTTCAAATCTTCGCCCAGACTTTGCAGCAGCGCCATATCTTCTGCTGGTGCAGTGATGTGCAAATTGGCTTGCAGCGATGAGCCTACTTGCCCTTGCTCGCGCACGGCTTCAATTTCTTTGTTGGCAGCGGCGCGAATATCAAGCAGGCGCTGCCACTTGTGCATGAGCGTGCCGTCGGGTGCGGGCAAATCGCTGTAGGTCTCGAAGAAGATGCTTTGCGCGCTGCCAAAGGGCTTGCCTGTGGCGTTGGGCGTGGCCCAGGCTTCTTCGGCGGTAAAGCTCAAAAACGGCGCCATCCAGCGCAGCATGGCGTGGGTGATGTGGTGCAACGCGGTTTGGGCACTGCGGCGAGCCACGCTTTTCTCTGCCGTGGTGTAGAGGCGGTCTTTGAGCACGTCCAGATAAAAGCCACCCAAATCCTCGCTGCAATATTGCTGCAGCTTGCTCACCACGGGGTGAAATTCGTACACCGCATAGTGGCGCAGTATGTCAGCCTGCAATTGTGCGGCGCGGCTAAGGGCGTAGCGGTCTACTTCAAAAAGCTGATTCAGCGGCAGCGCATCAGTGGCCACATCAAAGTCGTGCAGATTGGCCATTAAAAAGCGCAGGGTGTTGCGAATGCGGCGGTAGGCATCTACCACGCGGGCCAAAATTTTGTCGTCAATGCTCAGGTCGCCCGTGTAGTCGGTGGCGGCGCACCACAGGCGGATAATTTCTGCGCCCATTTTGCTGCTGACGCTTTGCGGAGCCACGATATTGCCCACGCTTTTGCTCATTTTGCGCCCTTGGCCATCAACGGTAAAGCCGTGGGTGAGCAAGCCATAGTAAGGGGCGCGGTCAAACAGGGCGCAGCCTAGCAGCAGCGAGCTGTGAAACCAGCCGCGGTGCTGGTCGTGGCCTTCCAGATACAGGTCGGCTTCGCAGCCCTTCGCGCCAGTGTGCGGGTCGGCATCGGCGTGGCAGCTTTCGGGGTGGCTGCCGTGCAGCACATGCCAGAAGGTGCTGCCCGAGTCAAACCAGACTTCCAGAATATCGGTGCTTTTGGTGTAATGCGGCGCGTCTTGCTCGCCCAGCATGTCTTGCACGCTGACGCGGCTCCATGCTTCAATGCCGCCTTGCTCCACAATGTCGGCGGCTTTGTCCAGAATTTCCATGGTGCGTGGGTGCAGCTCGCCCGTGTCTTTGTGCAAGAAAAACGGCACAGGCACGCCCCAGCTGCGCTGGCGGCTGATGCACCAGTCGGGGCGGTTGGCAATCATGTCGCGCAGGCGGGTTTTACCGCTTTCGGGGTAAAAGCGCGTGGCTTCAATGGCTTGCAGTGCGGTTTGGCGCAGGGTTTGCGGGGCTTTGTCTTTGGTAAATACGCCCTCGCCCTCGTCCATGCGGATAAACCACTGGGCGGCAGCACGGTAGATGACGGGCGTTTTATGCCGCCAGCAGTGCGGGTAGCTGTGCGTGATGGCTTGGGTAGCCAGCAGGCGGTTGTTTTGCGCCAGTGTTTCGATGATTTGCGGGCAGGCTTTCCAGATGTTCAAGCCGCCAAACAGCGGCAGCGACTCTTCATAGCGCCCGTTGCCCTGCACGGGGTTGATGATGTCTTCATAGCGCATGCCGTGCGCCACGCAAGAGTTAAAGTCGTCCACACCGTAGGCGGGCGCTGAATGCACCATGCCTGTGCCGTCTTCGGCGCTCACATAGTCTGCCAGATACACAGGGGCAAAGCGCTTGTAGCCCGCGTCCACACTGTAAAGCGGGTGGCGGAAGTTAAGGCCGCCCAATTTTTCGCCCTTGGCGGTGGCAACCACGCTGCCTTGCAACTGGTAGCGTTCCAGACATTTTTCTACCAGCGACTCGGCCAGCACCAAATAGCCGCGTGGGGTATCGACCAGCGCGTAATCCAGCTCGGGGTGGGCGTTTAAGGCTTGGTTGGCGGGCAGCGTCCAGGCAGTCGTCGTCCAGATAACGGCAAACGCTGACTTGGCAGCGTCGGGCAAGGCGGGCAGACCAAAGGCGGTGGCGAGCGCCTTGGCATCGTCGGCTTCAAACGCCACATCCAGCGTGTCGCTTTTTTTGTCGGCGTATTCGATTTCAAACTCGGCAAGGCTTGAGCCGCAGTCAAAGCACCAATACACGGGCTTTAGGCCACGGTACACAAAGCCGCGCTCGATTACGCGCTTGAAGGCGCGGATTTCGTCGGCTTCGTTGCGCGGGTTCATGGTTTTGTAGGGGTTTTTCCAGTCGCCCAGCACGTTGAGCCGCTGAAAATCAAGCATTTGCTGCGCGATTTGCTCGGTGGCGTAGGCACGGCTTTTGGCCTGCATATCGTCGCGGCTCAAATTGCGGCCGTGGAGCTTTTCAATCTGGTTTTCAATCGGCAAGCCGTGGCAGTCCCAGCCTGGCACATAGTGGGCATCCAGCCCTTGCAACTGGCGCGATTTGACAATCATGTCTTTGAGCACCTTGTTTACAGCGTGGCCGATGTGGATTTGCCCGTTGGCGTAGGGCGGGCCGTCGTGCAGGATGAATTTTTCCTTGCCTTTGCGCGCGGCGCGAAGCTGCTGGTACAAGTCGCCCTCGTTCCATTGTTTGACCCAATCTGGCTCGCGCTTGGGCAATTCGCCCCGCATGGGAAAAGGGGTGTCGGGCAGGTTGAGGGTGGCGCGGTAATCGATTTGAGATTCAGACATGAAAGGCTTTCAAAAGCTGTGTTGGCTGCTTGCAGCAAAAGGGCTGCGTGAAAAAGATTGGCGTTGGCTATTTATGCCGTTGTTTTGCCGTAATTGTGCCGTGTTGTGCCGTGCAAAGTGCGCTGGCTGGGCTGCACAAGCGCACCCAATGCGCGCGGCGCTCGGGTTGGCTTGTGCGTCAAATTCGGTCGCGCGTGGTTTGGCGGCGCGTGCTGGCTGAACGGTGGCTGGCACTTTGCTGGCCTGCCTCTGGCTGGCTGGCAAACCAGGCGCGCGCGTCGGCGCAGTCTTGCGCTATGCCTTGTTGCAAGGCGGCCAGACTGGTGTATTTTCGCTCGTCGTGTAGTTTGTGCAGTAGTTCCACGCGCACGATTTTACCGTAGCCCCCGTTGCTGCCTAAAGCAGCTGGCCATTGCAGGCAATGCGTCTCTAGCAACACGCGCCCGCCGTTGATGTCGTGCGGGTCAATCGAGGGGCGTATGCCCAGATTTGCTACGCCTTGCAGTGGCGCGGCTTGCCCCAGCGCTGCGCCTGCCAAACCTGCCGCCGCGCCACCCGTTAAACCATGCACCTGCACCACAAATGTGCCGCTGGCAGCGGGCTTCCAGTGGCTAAAGCGCAGGTTCAGCGTAGGGCAGCCCAGCTCGCGCCCCAGTTTGCGCCCATGCACCACATGGCCGCTGATGGCGTAAGGCCGCCCCAGCAGCCGCGCGGCGGCTTCCATATCGCCCACATGCAGGGCTTGGCGCACGGCGGTGCTGCTTACGCGCAAGTCTTGCATGGCGTAGCTTTGCATATCTGCCACTTCAAAACCATGCGCCGCGCCCAAGCGGGCAAGCTGCTCATAGTCGCCTTGGCGCTGCGCCCCAAAGCGAAAATCATCGCCCGCCAGCATATACCGCGCCCCCAAGCCCTGCACCAACACTTGCTGCACAAACTGCTGTGCTGACAAGGCGGCAAGGGCCGCATTAAAAGGCAGGATGACTGTTTGCGCAATGCCCAGCGCGGCCAAGGCATGGAGCTTGTCGCGCAAGGTGCTGATGCGCGCTGGCGCCAGCGCAGGCTGCTGGTGCAGCGCGGCAAAATAGTCGCGCGGGTGCGGCTCAAAGGTGAGCACACAACTGGGCAGGCCGCGCCGTGCGGCTTGCTCGCGCAGCAGCGCGAGCATGGCTTGGTGGCCGCGATGCACGCCATCAAAATTGCCAATAGTGAGCGCACAGCCGCTCGCAGGTGCAGCCCGTTGCAGGCCGTGGAGGATTTTCATGGGGCGTATTATCGGCGCGTCTAAAGTGACAGATGTATAAGCAAACTATAAAACCCTGCACAGATATTCTTTCACCATCGTAATTTACGATAAAGTGCCACAGAAAGAATTTATGCAACGGGACTTCACTCTTACAAAAGGATTCTGCAATGAAGGCTTTATCAGTTCGCCAGCCTTGGGCTGACATGATTTGCTCTGGTGAAAAGGGTATTGAGTTTCGCAGCCGCCCTACATCACATAGAGGTAAGCTGCTAATTTGTTCATCAAAATTCAATGAGGGCTATACAGTTGAAATTGACGGGGTGCAAAAACCGCTACCGCTGGGCATGATGCTTTGCGTAGTCAATTTAATTGGATGCGAGCCAGTCACATCTGCGCACAAAAAAGAGCCAGGTTGTCCGTCTGCTATGGATGGATATGCTTGGATATTTGATGATTATGTAGGCGCAATTGTGCCGAAGCCTGTTATTGGCAGGTTAGGTCTATTCGATGTGCCAGATGTTGATATAGAGCAAGCGCCAGACGATAAGTTCTGGTACGACTATTTATGAGCGCCGTAAATACTGCAAGACCAAGAAATTTGCCATATCGCGCCGCATAAAATGCAGTGCATGACCCAACGCAACATCGTCATCCTCATCTCGGGCGGCGGCTCCAACATGGCTGCCATCGTCAAAACCGCCCAGCGCGACAACTGGCAGCAACGCTATGGCGCACGGGTAGCTGCCGTTATCAGCAACAAGGCTGATGCGGGTGGTTTGCAATTTGCGCGTGAGCACAAGATTGCCACTGCCGTAGTTGAGCACAAAGCCTACGCTGACCGCGCCAGCTTTGATGCAGCCTTGCAAGCCTGCATTGACCAGTACCAGCCCGCGCTGGTGGTGCTGGCTGGGTTTATGCGTATTCTCACGCCCGAATTTGTGGCGCACTACCAAGGGCGGCTGCTCAACATCCACCCTTCGCTGCTGCCCGCTTTTACGGGTTTGCACACACACCAACGCGCCATTGATGCAGGCTGCCGCTTTGCGGGCGCAACGGTGCACCAAGTCACAGCCGAGCTCGATTACGGCCCCATTCTGGAGCAAGCCGCTGTGCCTGTTTTGCCCAACGATACCGAGCAAACGCTGGCCGCGCGGGTGCTTACGCAAGAGCACCAGATTTACCCTCGCGCCATTGCACACTGGCTGGCGCAGCAAGGTGCCAACACCGCTTAACGCAAACTGCAATCCAACACAGACTGATAAAACCCCATCACAAAATTGATCAAAAATCGCCGCGCCAGTCTGTTTCGCATGTTTAGTCTGCGCGTCGATTTGGATGATTTAGACGAAATTGATGCCAATATCAGAAGCGGGGTAGAGATTTTTGGCACCAATTTGTGGGTTTTGATATTTGCCATACTGATTGCATCGGTGGGTTTGAATATGAACTCCACCCCTGTCATTATTGGCGCAATGCTGATATCGCCCCTGATGGGCCCCATTATTGGCATGGGTTATGGCTTGGCCATTAACGATATGGCATTTGTGCGCAAGGCGTTGAGCAGCTTTGCCATTTTTACAGCCATAAGCCTGATTACATCCATCGTATATTTCTATATCAGCCCGCTTAAAGAGCCAGGCTCAGAGCTGCTTGCGCGCACCAGCCCCACGCTGTGGGATGTGCTGATTGCTTTTTTTGGCGGCGCAGCAGGCATTATTGCCATTACGCGGCGCGGCATTTCCAACGTGGTGCCAGGCATGGCCATTGCCACCGCACTGATGCCGCCCCTATGCACGGCAGGCTACTCTATTGCACGCGGCAAATGGGAGTGGATGGGTGGCGCGATTTACCTGTATATGCTCAATACGGTGTTTATCGCATACGCCACTTTGCTATTTATCAAGCTCATGCGCCTGAACGTTTCAAGGCTTAAACAATCTGCCAACAAAAGCACAACAGGCTGGATTACTGCATTAACGCTGGTTGCCATGATTGCGCCCAGCATTTATCTGGGCTGGCGCGTTGTGCAAACACAGCGCTATACCACGGCAATGCAAAACATCGTAGAAACCCAGGCGCAGAAAAACAAGCTGATTGTGATACGCAAGGATATTGACCCCGAAACCTATCGCGTGCATCTAACGATTGCAGGCGAGGCATCCAGCGAGCTTTTGCTTGCGCAAATCACCAGCCAGATTCAGCAGCAAGGTCTGCCCAAGACCCACCTATCAATCAACTCCATCAGCAACAAGCCCATAGATATTGACAACATTCGGCGCGAGCTGCAAGAAGGCGTTATCAAGGCCAGCGACCAGCAGCGCGATGAACTGCGCTCCGAGCTGGCCAAGCTGCAAGTCAAAAGCAAATCGCAAGAAATGCTAAACGAATCGCTCACCAAAGTGCAGGCTGAAATCAAGGCGCAATACCCATCGCTCAAATCAGTCGCGGTGGGCTTGGCCTTGAAAGCCGAAGCCAAAACCGAAGCAACCTCCGAAACAAAGACAGATACAACCACCCAAGCGCAAGCCAACACACCTTTGCCCGCCACCTCGCAAGCCACGCCAAGCGCCCCGCCAGCCGAAACCGTGCTGGTGCAATTGACCGAAACCGAGCCATTGCCCGCCAAGGAAAAAGAACGGCTTGAAAACTGGCTGGCCGTGCGCTTGGCACCCAATGCGGTTTTGATTGCATACACTTACAGCCCACCAGGCAATTTGCCCCGTGCCGTGCGCTGATAATTCTGCATGGCCTTGGGCAAATACAGGCAAAAAACGGGTTTCTCCAAACACCCCGCCCAATGCCGCGATAATCCACTGTTACCAAGGCGAGCGCGGGGTTTGCAGGTTTGTTTGAATAAGGGCTGTATCGGGTGTGGGGCAATAAGGCTGGCGCGTTGGCGCACACAATTTTCTGGGCTGCTGCTTCGGCCTTGCCCCTCTGCGCCCATGCAGCAGACAAATTGCCCGTGCCTGCAAGCGCCGCATCAGACGCAACAGCGCCAGCCCTGCCTCTAGCGCCAACTATGGCAGCCCCCATTGCAGCGCCCGCCACAAGCCCCGCCGCAAACCAGCCCGCAAGCGACGCAGCCATTGCCGACTTTCCCGATGCATCGCCCGCTACGGGCGAATTGGCTTTTACCGTGCAGCTTGATGCGCCCGATACAGTCTATGGGCTGATTGACCATTTTCTAGACCTCAAACGCTACCAGCAAGTTGCCGATTTGGACAACGCCGAGCTCGGGCTTTTGATTGAACGCTCTGAAGCGCAAATCCGCCAACTTCTGGCTACCGAAGGCTACTTCACCCCTGAAATCAGCCACACCCTGCTGGCTGACGCAGCGCAGAAAACACCGGCAAACGTTCGCCCCAGCCGCCCCACCATACGCATCCACATCAACCCCGGCACGCGCACCACCGTTAGCCAGCTAGATTTGCGTTTTGACGATGCCGCCCTTGCCTACACCCCCGCCCACACCCAACTGGCGCAAGCGCGTTACGACTGGGAGCTGCTGCCCGGGCAAGCCTTTACCCAAGCGGGCTGGAGCAGCTCTAAAGCACACGTGCTGCAAACCTTGCAGGCAGAGCGTTTTGCCACTGCGCGGCTGGTAAGCAGCAAGGCCGAGATTGACCCCGATAGCAACACCGCACAACTGCACGCGCTCTACGACTGCGGCCCCGTTTACCGCTACGGCGCAGTGCAAGTGCTTGGCGCTGCCCGCTACGATGCGGCCATTGCCCAGCGGCTGGCACAAACCCCGCTGGCTGCCGAATACCGCCAAAGCGACATGCAAGCCGCCCAGCGCCGCCTGCTCGATAGCGGCTACTACAGTGGCGCAACTGTGGCGATTGACACCAGCCCACAGGCCAGCCCACAGGCCAGCCCGCAAGCCGCACCCGTGCTCGTTAATGTGCAAGAAGCACCGCTGCAAAAACTGGTGCTTGGCGCAGGCTTTAACACCGACAGCGGCCCGGGCGCATCTATCGAACACACCCACAACCGCTTGCCCGCGCTGGGCTGGCGGGGCTTGAGCAAACTCAAATGGAACCGCGACCAGCAAACCTTCACCAGCAGCCTGCTCTCGCCCCCAGATGAAAAACTCTGGCAATGGCTGCTTAACGGCTCATACACGCGCGAAACGTTTGACTCCACCGTGCAAAACACATGGCAAATGCGGCTCGGGCGCACCAAAAACCTGGGGCGCATACAGCGCACCTGGTACTTGCAATACGACCACAGCCGCGCCGACTACGCCTCAGCCGTCATCAAAAGCGCAGGCGCATTCAGTGCCAACTACATCTGGGCGCTGCACCAGTTCAACAACCCGACCATGCCCACCAGCGGCTACGGCATAGGCATGGAAGCAGGCGGCGGCATTACGCAGTCGCCCCAACGCGCCCCGTTTGCGCGTGCCAGTGCGCGCTACCAAGGCTTTTTGTCGTTAGACGAAAGTCTGGGCGCGTCGCTGCTACAAGCCCTGCCCCTGCCTGGCGAAATACGCGAAGCCGTCACAGGCAAGCCCAGCGCAACCCCGCAAACAACCGCAACAGCAGCCATACCGCCGCCAAAAACGCGCAAAAACGGCGAACTGGTGCTACGCGTTGAATCAGCCGCCCTATGGAGCAGGCGCAATGCCACTATCCCGCCCAACCTGCTTTTCCTCACGGGCGGCAACGCCACCGTGCGCGGCTATGGCTACCAGCAAATCGGCGTAGACCACAACGGCATCACCCTGCCCGGGCGCTACATGCTCTCGGGCAGCGTCGAATACCGCCGCCCCGTCTACGCCAACGCCCGCCCCACCAGTTGGGACAGCGTTATATTTCTTGACGCAGGCAACGTCGCCGACACACCCGCTGGCCTGCGCAAACTCAAATACGGCGCAGGCGCAGGCGCACTCTGGCGCAGCCCCGTAGGGCCCGTGCAACTGGCACTGGCCTACGGCTTGCAAGACAAAAAACTGCGCCTGCATATGAACTTGGGGTTTAACTTCTGATGCAACACGAGCAGCACCCCCACACACCTGCTAGCACTGACACTGGCATAGCGGCAGATACAGCAACAGGCACAACACCCGCCACCCAGCCACCCGCGCCCGCCCGCCGCCCGCGCCTGCTACGCACCAGCGCGCGGCTGGCGCTGGGCGCGGCAGTGGTGCTGCTGCTAGCCGCCATCGGGCTATGGTGCTGGCTGGGCGCACAGCAATCATTGGCGCAAGCACTCGCCTTGCTCCAGCGCCACATGCCCGCAGGCACCAGCCTGCAAGTAGAAGGCGTGCGCGGCAACCTGCTCCAAGGCGGGCATATCGACAAACTCATCTACCGCCAACACGCTCCCGCCCCAGCCAACGCCAACGCACCCACACCAAGCGGCGCACTCACCCTCACATTCGAGCACATCGACATCGCTTGGGACTGGACCGCACTGCGCCACCGCGCCACGCGCCTGCGCCGCCTGCACATCCGTAGCCTCACCTATGCCGACACCCGCCCCCCGCACGCAGACAGCAGCCCCCCACTGCGCTCGCTCACCCTGCCCGTAAGCGTTGATGCCCCCTTCGCCATCGATGCCCTGCTTCTGCCAGCCACCCCTGCAAACCCGCCCGCAAGCGCCGCCACAAGTGCTGCCACATCTTCCAGCGCCACCGCAGCCAGCGCTGCACCATCAGCCGTTGCAGCCAAAACCACCACCCTGCATCAGCTTGCAGGCCGCTACCGCTACAGCCAGCCCCAAGCCCAGCACCGCCTTGAAATCAACTCCGTGCAGTGGCAACCCGCCACTGCCGCATCAGCCACCACGCCAACCAATACACCAAGCAGCGCCAGCCG
>RRZU012978734.1_pt1 | contig 34481 bp, 31 predicted proteins | sample 2165561 | NCBI WGS metagenome assembly RRZU01 (sample SAMN10456909, study PRJNA506462) | wastewater metagenome | isolation source: wastewater sludge | place: USA: Moscow, Idaho | reverse complement strand
TGGGTCGTGTATCTCTCATTCACGCTTTCAAAACGGCAACCTGCGTTCTCGCATTTGCAGGTCAGTTGTCGCTCGAGTTCAAACCAACCTGCATCGTAAACCGATTTGGCTAGTTTGCCTTTTTTACTGTTAAATTGGGTAGTTTTAACGTCACCAACCACGATTAAGGCATTGTCTTTAACTAATTGGGTAGTAAATTTATGGATAAGGTCTTGGCGTGTGTTTTTGATTTTGGCATGAATCGCTTTGACACGCTGTTTGTTTTTGGCACGTTGGGCGGTGGCTAAATCTTTGGCATATTTGAGCGTTTGCTTGATTTGTAGCTTGTCACCATTTGAGGTGGTGGCACTGTCTTTTAAGCCCAAATCAATACCTACGCTACCTGCTCCGCATTGTGTTTTAGGGTATTCTTTGCTGTATGCTTATCTCGTATGCGTAGCTTGAGTGTTTTCATGGGTTTAGTTTAACATATTTAACAAATTTCTGTGTGTAAGCATAGTTTCGAAGTTGCCTTAATCCTGTGCCTAAAGTCGGTGGTTTTACGGCAAGAGAGGATAAAAGATCACGCGTTATTTGTAAGGTGGCAGATACTTACCACTAACAAATGAACACGGGCGAGTAAAAAATTGATACGGGTGGTTAAAACTTACCTAGCACTCAAAATCTAGATTTTCGCTGTGTGGACGAACCAATATTCATGGCTTCTCGATATTTGGTGACCGTGCGCCTTGCAATGCCAATGCCTTGCTGCTGCAGCCTTTGCATAATGACACTGTCAGACAAGGGTTTTTTGGGATTTTCTTCATGAATCATTTGCTTAATCATGGCACTAATGGCGGTGGAAGAGATGCCCTCACCTTCTTCACTACTTACTTGACTTGAGAAAAAATATTTTAGGCTAAATAATCCGTTTGGGGTAAGCATGCTTTTGCTGGTGGTGATACGTGACACCGTTGACTCGTGCAAACCCACCTCATCTGCTACATCTTTTAAAATCATGGGCTGCATTGCGATGACGCCGCGCTCAAAAAATCCTTGCTGCCGTTTGACAATACAAGTTGCGACTTTTAGTAGATTTTGGTTACGCTCTTCAATGCTACGAATAAATAATTTGGCATCATACAGTTGCTCTTTTAGGTACATCCCTTGCTCGGTGGTATCGTTTCTTTTTACCAAATTGGCATAGGGTTGGTAGATACGTAATTTTGGCAACGTATCTGGATTCAGGCGCACCTCCCAGCTGTCGTGACGGCGGCTTACCAGCACGTCGGGTATGTCATAATGGGGTGGTGGCTGTTGAAACTGGCGCTGGGTTTTTTCATAACGACTGGCGGGGTTTGGGTCTAAGCTACGCAGCAATGCCAGCGCTGGCTGTATATCTTCGGCGCTTAGTTGGGTGGCTTTTAGTAATGGCGTAATATGATTATTGGCAAATAACTGGGCATGTGCCAAGATTTTTTTGGCGGCAGCCATATAAGGCGTGGTAACGGGCAATTGTTGTAGCTGGATCAATAAGCATTCTGCCAAATCTCTGGCACCCACACCTAGCGGGTCACACTGCTGAATATAGCCCACTACCCGTTCAATATCTGCCACAGTCAAAGTGACCTCTGCCACTTGGTAAAAAGACAATAGCGTATCAAAGCTATGGTATAGATCATCGCTTGCGAGGGTGATAAATCCGCGGTCATCCATGCTATCAATAAGATAATCCGCTAGCAAGGTATCAAGGGTAGAAAGCTGATTAAAATTAAGCTGCCAGCGCACATAGTCTTGGATATTACCTTGAGTAGCCAGTCCGTGTTCGCCCGTGTAATCATCGGTTGGGGGGTTGCTAGTTCCTGACACCTCAGGGGTATAAATATCATCCCAGTGGGTATCTATCGCCATTTCTAAATGTTCACTAGCAAAATATTCACTGCTGTCTATGGCGTCTATGCCATATTCATCAAACCCCTCGGCGGCAACGGTTGTGTCATCATTGAAACTGTGACTAATGTCACTAGAAAAACTGGCAACCGTGTCAAAATAGCCCGCTTGATTTAGGGGGGATAGACCAGCAAACGCATCATTTATATTTGATGGCTCAAGCGCTGTTTCACGCTGTTGCCAGTCTTCTTCTCGCTCAAGCATGGGGTTACTATCAAGTTTGAGCTGCACCTCCTGTTCAAGCTCAATACTAGACAGCTGCAATAAGCGAATCGCCTGCTGCATCTGTGGGGTTAGTGTCATCCCCGTGGTGAGTTTTGCCCCAATACCAATTTTCATAAGCTATATTTCTCTATTTGCTGGGCTAGTACACAACAAACGCCAAAACCAAGTCTTTCAAAAGCCAATTATTCACAGCCAATTTGGCTGATCGTCATCCAGTATATCTCATTTTTGCGCCAATCAAGCAATCACAAATACAAATGATTTTACCACGCTTATCGGGTAATGGGCAGTCGGTTGCGTTTGTTGTCAGGATGACCACAAGCCCGCGATTTGTGTATTAGGCAGCGCGTATTTTGGGTGGCTATGCTAAAATGCATCAACGCGATTAATGATGGATAAACCCAAATAATGACTGAGCTACCGACTTTTGCCATTGTTGAACTAAACAGTCAACCCCCTATTTTGCCAAACTTATTTGCCATTGAACAAGGCATTCAACAAGCTGTAACGCTAGGCGCTTCGCTGGTGGTGCTGCCAGAAAATGCGTTTTGCTTTGGGCAGCAAGCGTATGCTGGTCGCTATTTTGAACCACTTAAAGACTGGTGTGCAATGGCTGCCCGCCATTATGGCATTTATTTATTGGCAGGTACCCTACCTTGCCCTTATCGTCCAGATGGCACGCCTGTACCCGCTGGCAAGTTTCGCCAAAGCTCGCTGTTATTTGATCCCGCGGGTGATTGCCTCGCCCGTTATGACAAAATTCATTTATTTAAGGCGACCGTCAATGATAGTACAGGCAGTTATGATGAAAGCCGCACCTTTGAGGCAGGCAATCAATTGGTAGTGGCACCCACCGAATTTGGCAATATTGGCATGATGGTGTGTTTTGATGTTCGGTTTGCGCCATTGGCAATTGCGCTACGCCAGTTGGGGGCACAGATATTGACGGTCCCTGCCGCATTTACTTTTCAAACGGGCAAAGCCCATTGGCAAGCCTTATTGCGCGCACGCGCGTTGGATAGTCAATGTATGGTTGTGGGGGCAGGACAAACAGGCAAACATCATATTGTTCGCGGCAATCAAACCAGCCACCGTATGACGTGGGGGCATAGTCAATTTGTCAATGCGAATGGCGAGGTCATTTCTAAAGACCCTACCGCTGATACTTTACCAGCATCTTCTTGGGCAGCAAAGCCGCTAGCCGATCAAGCGCGGCACTGGGTTGTTAGTGAGGATGAACCTGTCTTGGTCACCGACCCTTCATCCCCATCTTACCGTGTGATTAGCACCCAATTTGATCAAGTGGCACAGCAGCAATGGCGACAAAATATTGCCCTAATGGATTGCCAGAAGCTGACCATCACTCATCCGTTTACTAGGTAAGATGGTATGTCTAATACTGATAACCCGTTATTTGATTATTTAAAAAACAGCCCGATTTTTAGCCGCCTCGACCCTTATATGTTTCAGGTGGTTGAGAAGGCGCTACGTTTTCGAGAGCTTCAGCCACGGGAGATTTTGTTTACCGAAGGCGAACATGGTGATTATATCGCGTTTTTGCTGATTGGCGAGTTGGCAGTGATTAAATATGGACAAACAGGCGCTGAAATTACGGTAGGCACCATTCGGGCAGGCGAAAGTATTGGGGAGATGGCGCTGCTGGATTCTTTGTCACGTTCGGCAACCATTCGGGCGGCAAGCTTATGCGCGTTGGTGACGTTGTCATGCACCGACTTTGAAGCAATTTTGACGGATCACCCCCGTATTGGGGTGGAAATGCTGCGTGGACTTGCCATTATTTTGAGCCTTAACCTGCGCCGCACCTCAGAAAACCTTACCCGCGCCGTTCAGATGCCTTAGAACCTGCTCACGATTTATCTTGGGTGACAAACCTGCAGAATCATCGTTATCTGCTTAGCATCACAAAAAGCACGGCGTGGTTAAGGATGTACAAGCGCTTAACGCCTAGAGCGAGGGTGCGCTTGATCATATACTTGCGATAAATGCCCAAAATCTAGGTGGGTATAAATTTGGGTGGTGCTAATATCACTGTGCCCCAATAATTCTTGTACGCCTCTTAAATCACCGCTATCACTGAGTAGGTGTGAGGCAAAGCAGTGCCTGAGCAAATGCGGATATAAGTCCTGTGCGATGCCTGCACGTTTGGCCTGGTGTTTGATGCGTAGCTGTACCGTGCGTGTGGATAGTCGTGTACCCAGCCGCTCACTAATAAATACCGCAGGGTCTTGGGCTTCTACCCATAACGCCCGATGTGGCAGATAATGGCATAGCGCCTGCCATGATTTTTCGCCAATGGGCACAATACGGGTTTTATTGCCTTTACCCAGTACACGCAGTAGCCGCTGTGAGTGGTCTATGTCTGAGATATTGAGCCCGACCAACTCCCCCACTCGTAGACCACTGCCATATAATAGTTCAAGCATAGCTTTATCACGTAGCCATAGCCGTCCTGCTTCGGCATCATCAGGCATGGGTTGGTCTAACAATTGTGATAATACATCCACATCAAGTAAGGTTGGTAGGGGTCTTGGGGCACGCTTGAGGCGTAATGTGGTGGTGGGGTTAGTGGTGATATCGCCTTTTGCCACAAGCCACCGATATAGCTGGCGCAGTACCGTTAGTTCATATTGCATGCTAGATTTGGAAATTTTGGCAATGTCTAAGCGCTGTATGAGGTAGGCGGATAACTCAGCCCGAACCACGTCTTGAAGCGTGCGCTTGGATTCTGCCAAATACACCAAAAAGGGCTGCAACGCTTGCCGATAGCTTTTGACCGTGGCAAGGCTGTAGCGCTTGCTTGTTAGTTCGGCAAGCCATTGTTCTACCCAAGTTTGGTTAAGGCTTGCCGTGGTTGTGATAGCCGCGGTTGGCATGGCTAGTAACGATAACTATCGTCTGGGCTTGCCTCCTGTGGGACAGGGTCAGCAGGTTTGATGCCTGCACCCGTCATTAATCCTTCTGGGCTAAACACGCCTTCATACACAAAGGTAGCAGGCCCTGTCATATATACAGGATAACCATCTTGCCAGCGGATAATTAAACTACCGCCATATAGCTGAGCACGAATATCAACGCCTTCATCTAACCAACCTTCGCGGACACCTGTTGCCACCGCGGCACATGCCCCCGTGCCACATGCTTGGGTTTCGCCTACACCGCGTTCATACACCCGTAGGCGAATATGACGGTTGTTCATGACCTGCATAAACCCCACATTGACCCGTTCAGGAAAAGCGGCATGGCTTTCAATGGCTTTACCTAATTTTTCTACTTCTGCGGTTAGTACATCCTCCACCTTAATAATGGCATGGGGGTTGCCCATGTTGGCAACATATAGGGTAACAGGCGTACCGTCCACATTTAGGCGATAAGAATTTTGTACTTTGGTAATAGCTTTTGGGGTAAATGGAATGTCATTGGGTTCAAATTTGGGTTTGCCCATATCCACTTGTACCCAGCCATAATCATCGGTGGTTAAAGTGATGATACCGCTGGCGGTTTCTACCCGAATCCGCTGTTTAAACGATAATTTGCGCGCCTGCACAAACCTAGCAAAACAGCGTGCACCGTTGCCACATTGCTGTACTTCGCTACCATCTTTGTTAAAAATTCGATAACGAAAATCCACATCGGGGCGCGTAGGCGGCTCGACAATCAGTAACTGGTCAAAACCAATGCCTAAGTGTCTATCACCCAATAATGCTACCAATTCTTTGGTGAGTGGTAACCGCTGCGTCACCAAGTCAATGACCATAAAATCATTGCCAAGTCCGTGCATTTTTGTAAATTCAATTAACATGATGGTTCCTTCATTATTTTTTATTGCTGCTATCTTAACATGATAGGCACCGATTGATAAGGTAATTATGGGACAAAAAAAACCCAACAAGTCAAGCAAAATTTTGCTTGGTTGTTGGGGTTAAAGCCGCATTCTACCACGGCTAAAGCGGTGTTATGCAAGCCTTCATGCAAGCATTGCCACAAGACAAATAATTCGTGAACGCACCGAACGCCTAGTCAATACAGCTTTCTTGCTGCCATAGACTATCAAGGGTTTCACGCTCACGCACCACATGAGGCGCGCTGTCTTTGATGAGCACTTCACACGCGCGGGGGCGGCTGTTATAGTTACTTGACATGACAAATCCATAGGCACCTGCGCCCGTGATTGCCAAAATATCATTGTCTGCCAATGCCAATGCACGGTTTTTTGCCAAAAAATCGCCTGTTTCACAAATTGCGCCAACAATGTCCCAGACTTTTGGCGCATCATCGCCAAGCGTGGTCGGAATCACTGCCATCTCAGATTGGTACAATGCAGGTCTTATTAGGTCATTCATGGCGGCGTCGACAATAGCAAAATTTTTATGCTCGGTGGGTTTTAAGATATCCACGCAGGTGAGCAGCACGCCTGCATTGGCAACAATGCTACGACCTGGTTCTAGATACAGTTTTAACCCAAGTTTTTTGAGTTTTGGCAGTAGTAGCTGCGCAAAATCTTGGATACTGGTCACTTTTTCATCAATATATTGCACGCCAAGCCCACCGCCTAGGTCAATATGACGAAGCGTGATGCCCTGTGCCAAAAGCTCACCAATCATCTCAATGATTTTGTCTAACGCATCGATAAATGGCTGGGCTTCGGTAAGCTGCGAGCCAATATGGCAATCAATCCCCACAATCTCCAAATTGGCAAGCTGACTGGCAATTTGGTAAATACGCGGTGCATCTTCATGGGTGATGCCAAATTTATTTTCTTTGAGCCCCGTTGAGATATAAGGGTGGGTTTTGGCATCCACATTGGGATTGACCCGTAATGAAATAGGGGCGGTTTTACCCATGGCTTGAGCAACTTGACTGATACGATACAATTCTGCTTCGGACTCGACATTAAAACATGCTATGCCCACTGTCAAAGCGGTGGTAATATCCTGTGTGGTTTTGCCAAGCCCTGAAAATACGATTTTAGTGGGGTCGCCGCCCGCTTTTAGCACACGCGCTAGTTCGCCCCCTGTCACAATATCAAAGCCCGCCCCTGCTTTGGCAAGGATATTGAGCACTGCAAGGTTACTGTTGGCTTTTACGGCATAACAGATTTGATGGTCAATCTGTGAAAAGCTGTCACTATATGCTTGATAAGCTGCCAAGATTGCTTCAGCACTGTAGACATAGGTAGGCGTGCCAAAGTTTTTGGCTATTTGTTGCAAATTGACGCCATCCATGACTAGCTGCCCATTTTGGTAATCCAAGCAGGCAATGTGCTGCACTTGCGTCATCGGGTCAATGACTCGCGCTTGGCTGGTGGTCTCTGGCGTTGGCTGATCAGTAGTCATTGTTATCTCCTACCATGGCGGCTTGTGTGGTGGCTTGTGTGGTAGTTTGCTGGCTTGGCTGTCCAAAGCGTGTGTTGGGATTTTGAAGCGTTGAGGTTTCGTTCGGCTCATTGATCGCCTGAGCCGCTGGTGTCACCACTTGATGGCTGGGGCTACTAGGTAGATATAACGCCCCTTTTTGCCCACAACCTGTCAATGCGCTGCTAGCTACCAACCAACCAACCAAGATAACGCCTCGGTATGATGTGAAGATTTGCATGAATGTCCCTTAAGAATGCCGATAAATATCATGGCGGTTATTGTAGCGTTATTTGCTTTTTGGACGCAATCACCAATCGTCTACAAGCTCACCTATTTTTACCAACTAATATTTGTTTTTTATGAGTTTTATTGCATATAGTTACACGCTTTGGACGCGGTATTTTTTTGGTGATAACCATTTTTGCCAAGCCGTTAGACGTTTTAGTATTCTAAATGGCTATAAGAATGACAACAAAAATTTGGCAAAAAATTGCCACAAACCAAATTTTTTACTTTACAATAAATTGCTTAAGATATGGATATCTTTATTTTTAATCCAATAGGGAAGTCACTTGTTGCAAGGATAGCGCAAGCGCTTGTCTTAAGGAAAAATCATGCAAAATCCCATCTTAGTGCTAAATTGTGGCTCCTCATCCATCAAATATGCGTTATTAAGTGATGAGACCCCCGAGCGCGTGGAAGGTCTGGCGGAAAATTTGGGGCTAGACACCGCAAGGATCAAACATACAGACATTAATGGCGAAAAAATCGAAATCTCCTTGGCAGGCGCCAATCACCAGTGGGCATTACAAAAAATTTTAGGTCTATTGGCAGCGTATCAACCTGTTGCCGTGGGTCACCGTGTGGTACACGGCGGGCGTGAGTTTTCGCATGCCGTCAAAGTGGATCAACACGTACTTGCCGAAGTCAAACGTCTAAAAGTGTTAGCACCCTTACACAATCCTGCCCATGCCCTAGGTATTGAAGCGGTACAAAAAATTTATCCCGACCTACCGCAAGTGGTGGTCTTTGATACCGCCTTTCACCAAACCATGCCCGCCAAAGCTTACCGTTATGCCATTCCAAAGGATTTATATAATGAGCATTATATTCGCCGTTATGGCTTTCATGGCAGCTCTCACGCCTATGTCGGTCACCGCGCCGATGATCTAGTTGCCAACAACCAGCCCAACGGTTGGATTACCACCCATTTGGGCAATGGCTGCTCACTGACCGCCGTTTATGAGGGGGTAAGCTTAGATACTAGCATGGGATTAACCCCACTTGAGGGCGTGGTCATGGGCACTCGAAGCGGTGATGTTGATCCAAGCTTACACATTCATTTACAGCGGATTTTGGGCTATAGCCTAGACCAAATTGATACTATCTTAAATAAGCAAAGTGGTTTATTGGGTATTTCGGGTATTTCAAGCGACATGCGCACCGTTGAGCAAGCCGCCAATGAAGGCAATGACGATGCCAAACTTGCCATTGAAATTTTCTGCTACAAGGCGGCTCGCTATATCGCTTCACTCAGCTGCGCCCTACCTACCTTTACGGGCATTGTATTTACGGGGGGCATTGGCGAGAATAGTGCCACCATTCGTCAAAAGATTTTGGACAACCTGCCCCATTTTGGTATCAAAGCCGATGCCAACCAAAATAGCGAATTATCACGGGGGGCGGAAGGTAGCTTCCACCAGCCAGATAGTAAGCTACAATTATGGGTTATTCCAACTGATGAAGAATACCAAATTGCCAAAGAAACCAAAGAAGTATTAAGCTTATAACGCGCATTAGCCCTAGCGTTTTGTTTAGGGCTTTTGATGTTACGCCGTAAAAATCATTAGGAAATCATTATGCAAACCATTTTATTTGTACCAACCAGCAGTGGCATTGGTCTTACGTCTGCTTGTCTAGGTTTTATTCGGGCACTGGACTATGTGGGGCTTAAAGCGGGGTTTTTAAAACCGTTTAGCCAAAATAGTGCTGAGGGCAGTGTGGAAAGCGAGGATAGCTCAAGCGTCCTTGCCAAGCACGCGTTTGGTCTTAATCCACCCATGTCTATCACCCGTAGCCGTCTAGAGCGCGTGATTGGCGATGGTCAATTAGAGGATTTGATGGAGATGGTCGTTGCCAAGCACCAAAGCTTGAGCGAACACTACGATGTGATTGTTTGCGAGGGTTTGGTTGCCGATAGTGAGTCAAGTTATGCTGAGCTGGTCAACTTGGCGATTGCCAATGCCCTTGATGCCAAAGTGATTTTGGTCAGTAGTGGCGATTTGGCACACCCTGATAGCTTGGTGGATAAGCTAGACTTATTTGCGCGCGATTTTGGCGGTATGGCAAATGAGCGCACGTTGGGTACCATCTTGATGCGGGTTAAAAACCTCAACGACAGTTATGCCACCAACCCCGTCGCCCCTGGTAAAGCCAGAGTTCAGCTAGATGATGCCCAGTTACAAGCGTTTAAACAACAATCACCTGACTTTGATAGCAATCATTTTCGCCTCATTGGCGTGGTACCATTTAGTAACACGTTAAGCGTGCCTCGTACTTGGGATGTCGCCCAAGAGCTTGACGCCAAGTGGTTAAGTGAAGGCGATGCCAAAACGCGCCGCGTGTTATCGACCAAATTGGTAGCGCGTACCGTTGCTAACATTGAAGACGCTTTTACCCGTGGTAATTTGTTGGTAACCGCAGGCGACAGAGATGACCTAATTTTGGCAACCGCGCTTAGCACCATGAACGGTGTGCCCTTAGCAGGGCTGATTTTAACAGGTGGGATTATGCCCAATGACAAAATCGTTAACCTATGCCGCCCTGCCCTCAAAACAGGCATCCCTGTCATGCTGGTCAATACCGACAGTTTTGACACCGTGACCAAGCTCAACAACATCAGTCACGAGATTCCTGCCGACGACACCAGCCGCGCGAGCGAAGTAACCAATTTTGTGGCAGCACATTTGGATTTGACGTGGATTAAAGAGACATTTAGTAGCGGCAATAAAACGCCGCGACTGTCACCCTCAGCGTTTCGTCATAATTTGGTCAAAAAAGCACAAATCGCCAAAAAACGCATTGTCCTGCCTGAAGGCAGTGAGCCACGCACGGTCGAAGCGGCCGTTATCTGCCAAAGCCGCGGTATTGCCGATTGTATCTTGTTGGCAAAACCCAGTGACGTGGCTCAAGTGGCAGAAAACTTAGGTTTAACCCTACCTGAAGGCTTACAAATTCTTGATCCCGCCAATCTTATTGCAAACTACGTCAAACCCATGGTGGCGCGCCGCAAAGGCAAACTCGATGAATTGCAAGCGCATGAACAGCTCAAAGATAGCGTGGTGCTTGGCACTATGATGCTACAACTTGACGAGGTGGATGGCTTGGTATCGGGTGCTGTTCATACCACAGCCAACACGGTGCGCCCCGCCTTTCAGCTCATCAAAACCGCACCGCAGTACTCGCTGGTGTCTTCCATCTTCTTTATGCTGCTACCAGAACAAGTGGTAGTATACGGTGACTGTGCCATCAATCCAGACCCCACCGCCGAACAGCTTGCCGAAATTGCCTTGCAATCTGCCCAATCTGCCAAAGCGTTTGGCATTGAGCCTAAAGTTGCTATGATCAGCTATTCCACGGGGTCATCGGGCGAGGGTGCCGACGTGGACAAGGTGCGCCAAGCCACCGAAATTGCCAAAGCCAAAGCGCCCGATTTATTGATAGATGGTCCTTTGCAATATGACGCCGCCAGTGTGGCAAGCGTGGCAAAATCCAAAGCGCCCAACTCCCCTGTGGCTGGACAAGCCAACGTGTTTATTTTCCCTGACCTCAACACAGGTAACACCACCTATAAAGCCGTGCAGCGCTCTGCCAATGTGGTGAGCGTGGGCCCAATGTTGCAAGGTCTTAATAAACCTGTCAATGACTTATCGCGCGGCGCGTTGGTTGAAGATATTGTCTATACCATTGCCCTGACTGCAGTACAAGCAGGCAGCGGCGACTTTTAGTCCGCTGCGACTACATGCCTAATTTTTTAGCCATCCCCAAGGTAAGTGGTCTTGCCTTGGGGATTTTATATGTAGCACCGATGACCGTTAACACGGATTTTTACGACGGTGACAAGATGGCATTCATCCTTACACCATTATTGTGATAAAATGGCGATTTTAATCCATCATTCGCCGTTTATTGGATGACTTGCATGGCGCTTTTGCACCCTCATGATGCCCGACTTGCCGTCTTAATTGACACCGACAATGCCTCTGTGAGCCACTTAGAAGCGTTATTATCCGAAATTGCCACGCTTGGTACGGCAAGTGTTAGACGTGCCTATGGCGATTGGACGCGCCCACAGCTTAATAGTTGGAAGAATGTGCTGCTAAATTACTCCATTCAGCCTATCCAGCAATTTAGTTACACCACGGGCAAAAATGCCACCGATTCTAGCCTAATTATTGATGCCATGGATTTGTTATACACCGAGCGTTTTGATGGGTTTTGTTTGGTTTCCTCCGACAGTGATTTTACCCGCCTTGCTCAGCGTATTCGTGAGCAGGGGCTATTGGTCTATGGATTTGGGCGCAGTACTACCCCAAAAGCTTTTGTTCAGGCGTGTGACCGTTTTACTTACCTTGAGTTTTTTGAGGCCAATAAAGCCCCACTGGCGATGGATTTTTATGACTCGGCAGATATGTTATTTTCTACCGATGCTAATCAGATGAAACCTGTGGATGTGGCAATTACTTTGGTAAAATTGGCAATCGCGACCATGGCAGATGACCAAGGCTGGGCAAATATTGCGCCTGTCAAAAATTATTTATTAAAAGTTGAACCTGATTTTGATGCTCGCTTGTTTAATTTTAATAAATTTAGTGACTTTTTGCGCGCTTATCCCCGCTATTTTGAGGTACAAGAGCGTTATCCCAATGATGACAATCACAAAGTAATTTTTGTGCGTAACTGTGTGGTTCCTTCTGCCTCTTAACTACGCACTTAGCCACGGGGTTTTATGTTGACGACGCCTATCGATTTGTCCCGTTGTATCCGTGTTTGGTTGGGTGGCTCGTTTGACCCCATCCACCTTGGGCATTTGCAGATGATCTGCCATGTGTATGAGATGCTGCAGCAAACGTTTCCCCAGCATCAAGTTATTGCCAAGTTGTTGCCCACGGCAGGCTCACCCCTAAAAGAAAAACCCACCTCTCATCAGCAGCGGCTTGCGATGCTGGCACTTGCCACTCAGTCACTGCCGTTTATGTCCATTGATACGTTTGAGTTGTCGTGTCCGCCGCCTGTTTATAGTTTTGATACGTTTAGCCACTTTCGCGAGCGTTATCCTAACGATCATCTCATTTTTATTATGGGCGAGGACAGCTTTTGCCAATTAGATAAATGGTATCGCGGTTTTGAGTTATTAACCCTTACCAACTTATGGGTGTTACGCCGTCCTATGTGGCACCACAATATGCCGCGCTCGTGTGATGATTTACCGTGTTTGCTGGCACACCAAGCTGGTGAAGTGGCGGCAGCGCTCGGGGGTTATGTAACCTTATCACCCACAGACTTGATAAACACAGCGCGCAACCATATTTATATAGATGACTTTGCCATTCCTAATATTGCCAGCCGTGATATCCGCGCTTGGCTACGTTCAGCGTCGGCAGATGAGTGGCAACGGGCAATGGCAGGCCTACCCAGTGCGGTCTATGCGTATATCACGGCACAGCCGCTTTATGGGGCACAGGCAGCCACGCTTACAAACTAATCAGGGCGTTTTTGCTTATTTATTGTTAAAATACCCCGCTTTTTTGAGAATGGGACGTCACTCAACCGTCACTCGCCATTTTTGCCAAAGCACTTTATTGTTACCCCTATGATGGAATTGATTTTTTTATGACCAATACGACAATCGCTGGTTTAGCGACAGAAAGTTTAACAAACTGCCTTACCCTCGTCCAAGATGCGTTGGAAGACTTGAAGGCAAAAAATATCACGGTGTTAGATGTTGGTAACCTAACCGAGGTGATGGAGCGCATTGTGATTGCAGAAGGCACCTCAACACGCCATCTCAAAGCCGTGGCAGACCACGTGGCAAGCAAGGCCAAACAATCGGGTTTTGCGCCTATTGGGGTGGAAGGTCAAGGTACCAGTGACTGGACGCTGATTGACCTAGGCGCGGTCGTGGTACACGTGATGATGCCACAAGCGCGTACCTTTTATGACCTCGAGGGGTTATGGAAAGAACACGCCGCCATGGAAAAAACAGCTTAATCAAAAAAAGGGTCTAAATAATTTAGACCCTTTTTTACATTGATTATTGAGTATGGTTAGGAAGCAGCACCACTAGCAGCGCTTTGCTGACGTGGTTTTTGCTGCATTTGGTAATTAATCAGCACCAATAAGCCAATATATGCAAGCTGCGCAATTACGGTTTGTAAAGTGGGATAAAAACCCATGATTTCTAGCGCTGGCACTGCCGTAAGCAACGTTTGTGGCAAATAGCCCGTGAGCTGTAAGGCATGCAAACTCATACCTAGTATCTTAAAGCCCAGTAGATACATAACCCATGTTAGCACCTTAAATAACTGTGGGATTGGCAGTTTTACGGATGTCTTGAGCATCAGCCATGCCACCATCGCTAAAATTAGTAGCGCCATCACAATGCCGAGTAAAAAATTACTGAGACTGATATTAGGCAAGATACCCACATAAAACAAGATGGTTTCGGCACCCTCGCGAAAAACAGATAAAAAGCTTAAACCAAACAAAGACACAAAACTTCCTGTAGTTAAGGCTTGCCCCATATGGCGTTTAATATAAGCATTCCAAGATTGTACTGAGGACTTGCTATGTAGCCATGCACCCACCCCAATCATCATCACGACCGCCACAATACCTACAATACCTTCAAACATTTCTCGGTTGGCAGCTGAGGTTATGGCAGGGAACAATGCCTGCAGCGCCAATGCCCCAATAACACTGGCAAATAATCCCGAGATCACGCCCGCATATACCCATTTTTTGCCTTGAGGCTGTTTGGCTGCCACCAAAGCAGATAATAGCGCCATAATAATTAACAGCGCTTCTAACCCTTCTCTTAGCAAAATGAGCATGGCGTCAATGGCACTGTATTGTGCGCTTGGGTTGATACGTGCTAATTCATTGATGAGGTTTTGTAAATTTTGCTGTTGTTTTGGGGTATGACCGGTTGCCATAATAACAGGAATTTGGCTTTCTACCCGCTGATAAAGACTTGGGTTTCGGGTACTTACCTCGCCTTCTACACTGGGCCATACCCTAATAAACTCTGCTAACTTGGCTTGAGCCAGTGTGTTGTCGGTTTGCTTAAAGGCTTGTAACCCATCACGTAGTAGCTGAATGCTACTGTCTAAGCTCACCACTTGAGCCGCGGATGACGTGACTGTTTCGCCCGCATTATAGCTATCAATGGCTTGTTTGAGCGCCACCGATTGGGTTTGTAACTGCTGAATATTGGTAGGCTGTGTTTCAATTGCCACTCGCATCAGCGCCATGGCGGTTTCTATCTTGCCATAATGTGGCATACTAGTATTGCGAACAGTGCGTTCATTGGCTAGCCATACGCTATTAAAGGCTTGGTACGCTTGGCGCAAGGTCTCAGTTTGGCTAGGTGTGGCTTGGGCAATCACTTGCTGTAGGGTGTCATAAGCGGGCACGATATGTTTGGCAAAGGCTTGTCTTTTTTGGCGATAGTCCACGGGGTTTTGCGACTTTTCAAACGCATATAATGCCGCTGACACTGCCGATAAATGCTCAATAGTGGGATTTGCGATCGCGATTTTTAGCGCCTGTGAAACGGGCGCTGCACTCTTTAATTGGCTTACAGTCAACTGGTCAAACTGCTGTTGTAGCTGCTCTGTGAGCTGTTTGGCGGCCTGTGTATCCCCTGCTTTGGCTTTTCCCATGGCATCTGACAGCTGAATAAAAAGCGGGCTCAAGTTGATTTTTTTTGTGGTTTGCGCGCTTGACGGCGCAAGCGGTACGGCTTGTGGATGACTGGCAACGATCGCGCTATTTGCTGTATCGACCACTGCCAGCGCTGCGGGGCTTACCCATGTACCAAAAATCAATAACGCCCCTAGCAGCCCATTTTTTTTGCCATGTATCATATTACACTTCCAATAACTGTTGACCAAGGTATTGCCCCGCGCTTACCCCACCAAAACAGGCAAATAAGCCGCTACCAATATGCGTGATGTATTCGTTCATACGATCCATTCTGCCTAGGGCATTTTGCACCGCTATAAATTGTTCGGGCGATTTTTGAAATGAAATAAACAATAAGCCGCTATCAAACTGCCCTGTCTTGGCATCAATACCGCTACTATAAGAATACGAACGGCGTAGCATTTCCACGCCTGAGGCTTTTGCGAGTGCCATGTGGGAGTCGGCAGGAATGGCAGGTTTGCCATCCGCCGATTTTTTATGAATATCCACATCATCAAATTCATGAGCGCTGCCCATCGCTGCACCGTTGTCACGGTGACGACCAAAGGTATCTTCTTGACCTTTGAGCGAGGTTCTATCCCATGTTTCTAAATGCATTTGGATTTTGCGCGCCACCAAATAAGTGCCGCCTGTCATCCAGTCAGGGCTTTGCGCCCATATATTTTTGTCAGCATCTTTGATAGTGCTTTGATTGGCAGTACCATCTTTGAACCCAAATAAATTGCGGGGCGTTTGTTCACCGTGATCAAATCCCAAAAACCCCGATTGACTCCAACGCATGGTAATCGTGGCGCGCGCTTGGCGGACTAATTGGCGAATAGCATGAAATGCCACCTGCGCATCTTCGGCACACGCCTGAATGCAGATATCACCGCCCGATAGCTCAGGACGAAGTTGGTCACGGGGAAACAGCGGCAGTTCAGTAAATACTTTGGGCTGCTTGGCAGTAAGACCCAGTTTTTTTATAAAACTTGGGCTGACCCCAAAGGTCAGTGTCAAGCCATACGCTCCCAGACTGTCAGCTTCACCCGTGTCGGTAGGCGGCAAAAAGGCGTTGCTACCATAAGGTTTGATGTTTTTTCCTTGAGTAAGATTGGCGGCGGCAACCGTCCAGTCTTTAAACATTTGCTTTACTTCGTCTAATTGATCGGTATGTAAATCCATGACCAAAAAATAAGTATGGCGCTGGGCGGGGGTGGTAATCCCTGCTTGATGCTCACCATAAAAATCATAGCGGCTATCTGCAAAGCCATGTTTGGCGCTGTTGGCATCACCGCCTGCGTGTTTGGGATTTTGATTTTTATCACCATCTTTGGGCGCTACCGCTGTGGTATCCGCCGTAGCAGCTGTTTTTTCGGGATTGGGCTGGCAGCCCACCAGTGCAGCACCCATCCCTGCTGCCCCAAGCGCACCAAACTGACGCAAAAAACGGCGGCGCGGCAACCTAGGTGCAGGGCTAACCTGTTGATGGTGAGGGGCGCTCTCGGATTGGCAGAGCGATTGGTTCAATTTGCCCATAAGATCCTCTACTTGGTTTGATTAAAATAAAAGAAAAAATAACCCGCTGGCTAACGCTGTTATGAAGGTCACAAGCGGTGTTCAAAGCAAAAAATTTGACTTGTATTGGGGTATGGCTGTTCTTGGGTTGCCGCTAGTTTTTATGACCATGCCATTGCCCACTTGTTGCCTAAAAACAGTAAAGGTGAGCCAAGGTCAACTGACTCACCTAATTACACTGCGCATAATATGGGTGCGAGGTTGGTACGGGGCAAAAAACAAAAGCGCCGTTTACTGCAGCACCACGCCCATTTGAGCAAGGGGCTCGCCCAGTTTATTGACTGCCTCAGCCAGTGCCTTGGTGTCATCTGCGGTCAATTCGGTATACAATTTATAGTCATTACTACCCACTTGGTGCTTGGCAAGGAGCGCATCAACGGCAGCAAATTTTTGGGTTAACTCGGTGACTAATGCAGGGTTTTTGGTTTGTATTACGGGTTTTAAAATCTCAAAAATCTTCTCGGCACCTTCAATATTGGCTTTAAAGTCATATAGATCGGTATGAGAAAAAATTTCTTCCTCACCGGTAATCTTACTGGTAGAAACTTCATTAAGCAGATCAACCGAACCTTGTACCATCAACTCGCCTGTAACCTCTGCTGTGGGCAGCTTGGCGCGTAATTCTTTGATATCGGCTAGCAACTGATCACCCAATTTTTCGGTACCTTGGGTGGTCTGCTGCGTCCAAAGAATTTTTTCGATACGGTGAAATCCCGACCAGACCTCATCTTTTTCTAAGTCTGCTTCGCGGTTATCAATGCGCGGATCCAAATCACCAAAACTCTCTGCAATAGGCTCTGAGCGTTCATAATACATACGTGCCTTTGGATAAAGGGCTTTGGCTTCTTCAAGTTTGCCCGCTTTTAGGAGCGCGACAAATTTTTCTGTATCGGCAAGCAATAAGTCAATTTGCCCTGTCACCCAAGTTTTATAGGCCTCTGTTTGTTGAGTCAAATCAACGGGTTGACCTGCTTGATTAGCGGCAGTATTGGCGCTTGCCACCACACTACTGGCAGCTGCATCTTTGCCTTCAGAAGGGGCGGGCTTGCTACAGGCGGTAAGTCCTACCCATACCAGCATGCCTAAGCATAATGGTGAAAAGCGAGATAATAAACGTTTGGTCATAACAGCCTCAGTCAAAGCAAGTTAGCCACCGCTAACGGTGAATTTAGAATAATTTTAAACGAAAGAATTATAATGTAAATGATAATAATTATCAATAGTATTTATAAACCGTTGGTATTTATAAACCGTTAGTTAGGTACGTAACAGCGGCAGTGAACCACATAAAAAAACCGCTATCGGCCAGTGATAGCGGTCATAATAAAACTAGACAAAAGGGTGATGCCTAGCCAAATTTACCCGTGATGTATTCTTCGGTTTCTTTACGCTCAGGGTTGGTAAAGATTTTGTCAGTTTCGCCCATTTCCATCATCTCGCCCAAATACATATATACCGTATAATCAGACACACGTGCCGCTTGCTGCATATTATGGGTCACAATGGCGATGGTATAATCTTCTTTTAGGTCGGTAATCAAGTCTTCAATAGAACCCGTGGAGATGGGGTCAAGTGCGGAGGTAGGCTCATCAAGCAGCAATACCTCAGGGCGCGTTGCAACCCCACGCGCAATACATAAACGCTGCTGTTGACCACCTGACAGTGAAAGACCCGAGGCTTTTAGCTTGTCTTTGACCTCGTTCCAAAGTGCGGATTTTTTGAGCGCCCATTCCACGCGCTCATCAAGCTCAGCGCGGCTTAGGCTTTCATACAAGCGCACCCCAAATGCCACATTATCATAAATCGACATGGGAAACGGCGTGGGTTTTTGGAATACCATACCCACACGCGCGCGCAACAAGTTAACGTCCACGGATTTATCAATAATATTTTGACCATCAAGATTGATTTCGCCCGTGGCTTTCATACCAGGGTATAAATCATACATGCGGTTAAAAGTACGCAGTAAAGTGGATTTACCACAACCTGAAGGCCCAATAAAGGCGGTGACTTTTTTATCAGCGATGTCGATATTAATATTTTTTAATGCATGAAATTTACCGTAATAAAAATCAAGATTACGAATTTGCATTTTTGCGGTCATGATAACTACCTTATAAATTTTAGAAAATGCGAGCCACTAAACTTGGATAAAATAGGTGCCGATGTGTATACCAAATTAATGAGAGGATTGTTCTTTGCCACTTAACAACCGTGCCAAAATATTGAGCGTTAATACCGCCAAGGTAATAATCAATGCCCCTGCCCATGCCAATTGATTTGAAATTTCATAGGGTTGGCTGGCATATTGGTAAATCACGTTTGGCAAGTTGGCAATCGGCTGACCCATATCGGTACTAAAAAACTGGTTATTGAGAGCGGTAAACAGTAACGGTGCAGTTTCGCCCGAAATACGCGCAAATGCCAATAAAATCCCCGTTAATACCCCTGTTTTGGCAGCACGAAGCGTAACCGACAGCACCAATTTCCATTTTGGTGTGCCAAGTGCATACGCCGCTTCACGCAGGGTATTGGGTACCAACCGCAGCATGTTTTCAGTGGTACGCACCACCACAGGAATCACCAACAACGCCAAGGCAAGTGACCCTGCCCAGCCCGAAAAGTTACGACCTTGCACCATGAGCGCAAAAATAAATAGACCTATCACGATAGAAGGCGCGGATAGCAAAATATCATTCATAAAACGCGTTACTTTGCCAAGCCAGCTATTTTCAGCAAACTCTGCCAAATAAATCCCTGCCATAATACCAATAGGCGTACCAATTAATAGCCCCAACCCTGTTACCATAATCGAGCCAATAATGGCATTGCGAAGACCGCCAATCTCATTCGGTGACGGTGTATCTTGGGTAAAGATTGGCATGGTCAGTAACGCATGCGAGCCAGAAGCAAAAAGTTTAAATAAAATCAAACCCAAAAAAGTCAGACCAAATACAATAGATAGACCCGCAAAAATCAGCCCCAACACATTGGACAAGCGGCGGCGTTTGTAGATGGCATTATTACGGTTAATATTAGTGGTAGTCATATTCTTCCCCAAAAATTACTATTTTGTACCCGCGTTTTTATCCATACGCGCCAGCATCAATTTTGAAATCACCAGCACAATAAAGGTAATAATAAACAACAAGAACCCTAAATGTAACAATGACGATTGGTGTAGACCCTCAGACTCGGCAAACTCATTTGCCAATGCCGAAGTAATTGACACACCCGATTGAAATAGACTTGGGCTAATATTATAGGCATTACCAATTACAAACGTGACCGCCATAGTTTCGCCAAGCGCACGCCCAAGCCCCAAGATAATACCGCCCACTACCCCAGCCTTGGTATAAGGTAGCACCACATAACGCATCACTTCCCACGTGGTAGAACCAAGCCCATACGCCGATTCTTTGAGCATTTGCGGCGTAATAGAAAACACATCACGCATCACCGAAGCAATAAACGGGATAATCATAATCGCAAGAATCAAACTTGCTGTAAACAAGCCAATGCCCATTGGCGCACCTTGGAATAAGCGCCCAATATAAGGCACATCGCCCAAGTGATCAATTAACCAAGGCTGAATGTTTTCTGAAAACCACGGCGCAAACACAAAAAAACCCCACATACCATAAATAATGGAAGGAATACCTGCCAAAAGTTCAATGGCAATACCTAAGGGGCGTTTCAAAAAATTGGGACAAAGCTCAGTCAAAAACATCGCAATACCAAAACTCACGGGCACCGCGACCAAAATCGCGATAATCGAAGTAATCAGAGTGCCATAAATGGGTGCCAAAGCCCCATACACGTCCATACCAGTGTCCCAATCTTTACTGGTATAAAAATTAATGCCAAATGCTTTAATACTTGGTAGCGCCCCATAAAGTAACGACACCAATATACCGCCCAATAACAATAGTACAATCACCGCAAAAAAACGTGTCGCATTGACGAAGAGCCAATCTAAGCGTTGTTGCTTTGCGAGTTTTGCATGTAAATCTGACATAAGAACCCAGCCATCAAATAAATGTTAGTTTAATTGCCCAATAAATTTAAAAAAAAACGTAGAGCATTCAATCATATATTGCTCTACGTTCATTTGATCATGCATAACCCTTTTTATTTTTAGATCTTATCGAGGTTACTATTTTGTCGCAGATGCTGCAGTAGCCGTTGCCTCAAACAGTGGCTTGCCATCTTTGCCCACCACCTCATTCCAGCTAGCACGGAAAATTGCTTTGCTTTCTGCTGAGAAAGGTACAAAGTCCAAGCTTTTTGCGGCTTCATCCCCACCTGTATATGCCCAGTCAAAGAATTTTAACGTGTTTTTCACATTTTCTGGATTGGTTGGGTTTTTATGCACCAAAATGAAGGTAGCCGCAGAGATGGGCCAAGCATTGGCATCGGCTTGGTTGGTCAACACAATATTAAACCCTGGGGTGTTTTTCCAGTCGGCATTACCGGCTGCTGCAAAGCTTTCTGCAGATGGTTGCACAAAGTTACCCGCCGCATTTTTAAGCTGGGTATGCGCCATGTTGTTTTGTTTGGCATACGCGTATTCTACATAGCCAATCGAGTTTTTGGCGCGCGTTACGTTGCTTGCCACGCCTTCGTTACCTTTACCACCCGCGCCTGTAGCAGCGGTTGGCCATTTGATGGATTTATCAACGCCAGGGCCTGCTTTCCACTCAGGTGATACTGCCCCTAAATAACTGGTGAAGTTAAAAGTGGTACCCGAACCATCTGAGCGAAAGATAGTGGTAATTGGGGCATCAGGCAGTGTAACGCCTGGGTTTAGGGCAGTAATGGCAGCATCGTTCCACTTGGTGATTTTACCCAAATAGATATTGGCAAGCGTTGTGCCGTCTAATTTTAGTTGACCAGGCTGCACGCCATCAATATTGACGACAGGTACCACACCACCAATCACAGTTGGAAACTGAATCAAACCGCTTTTGTCCAATTCTTCTTTACTCAAAGGCGCATCAGAGGCACCAAAGTCGACAGTGTTGGCTTGAATCTGCTTAATACCGCCTGATGAGCCAATAGATTGGTAGTTAACTTGTCCACCGGTTGTTGACTTAAACTGTCCTGCCCATTTGGCATAAATAGGCTGTGGAAAAGAAGCCCCTGCACCTGTGATGGTGAAGGCTGCGTTTTTATCGCTACCTGCGCTTGCGCTGCTGGCTGCTGCGCCGCTTTCTGCTTTGTCTGCAGGTTTGTTGCCACAAGCGGTCAATGCTAATGTCGATGCTACGATAATACTTAATAATGAATAACGCATGGCTGGCTCCTAAAAAATTTGTCACAAAACTGGTTGATATATAAAGACTCGTTGGCAATGTTGGGGTAGCGCTTGGTGTATTTTGACCCCGTTCCATTCATTTGCTTTAATACCCACCAACTTGTAAGGTGAGTTGGCGGGCATAGGGCTTTATGCCCAACGGTTAATTGTGTTTGTATGAAAATTGTGTATATGATTGCAGACAAATATGACAATATCATGACAAAGTACTCAGATAACTGCCACCATGCTTGCTTAATGCTTTATTTTATCAAATAGCATTGGGGTGAAATAGTCCAAGGTGCGCGCCACTATCGTCCTCACCCTTTAATTTTATCGCAGTTGGGCGCTAAACTACAACCTTTAACCGCTATCCACCAAAAATTTAGTGGCTTTAGTGACTAAGGTTAGCCCACGACTTTTTTGATGAGACCCAATTTGCCATCCTGATAAGGGGGATACCGTAGCGGTACATCAATCAAAGTGCTTTTATTGAGTATCGCTTTGGCATGACTAAAGGTATAAAAGCTAAATTGCCCGTGGTAATTACCCATGCCACTTGCCCCTACCCCGCCAAAGGGCAGCTTGTTATTGGTTAGGTGTAATAAGGTATCATTGATACAGCCACCGCCAAATGATATTTCTGCCAATATTTTTTCTTGCGTGGCTTTATGCTTGCTAAATAAATACAGGGCTAAAGGTTTATCTCGCTCGTTGATCTGTTCAATCACCGTTTCAATGCGCTCAAACGTCATCAGCGGTAGGACTGCCCCAAATATTTCTTCTTGCATCACAGGGCTATCCCAGTTGACACCCTCTAGGACAGTTGGGCTAATTTGCCATGTGTCATCATTGTAGCGACCGCCCACCACGGCTTCACCATCTTTCAAAAACTCTTTGACCCGCAAATAATGACGCTGGCTAATCATTTTGGGATAGTCAGGATTTTTGAGTACCTCATCGCCATAAAATTGCCGCACGGCCTCTTGTAATGCCTCAATGAGGGCGGCTTTCACCGTGTGATGTACTAGCAAATAGTCAGGTGCAACACAGGTCTGCCCGCTGTTAAGCGATTTGCCCCACATGATACGTTTGGCAGCTTGCTTGATATCTGCACTGGCATCTACAATGCACGGGCTTTTACCGCCTAGCTCGAGGGTCACGGGGGTCAAATATTGGCTGGCAGCTTGCATGACAATTTTGCCAACTTTGCTACTTCCCGTAAAAAAAATATAATCAAACGCATGACCCAGCAATGCCTGATTGACTGCCACGCCGCCTTCAATCACCGCAAAATAATGGGGGTCAAAATAGTCATGCACCATTTGCGCAATGACCGCTGAGGTGTGGGGTGCTAGCTCTGATGGTTTTAATACCACGGTATTGCCTGCCGCAATAGCGCCAACTATGGGAGAAAGCGACAACTGAAACGGATAGTTCCAAGGGGCGATATTGAGCACCATGCCATAGGGCTCGTATACAATCATACTTTTTGCAGGAAACTGTAGCAGCGAACTATCAACCGCTTTGTTTGCCATCAATTTGGTAAGATTTTTTTGCATAAAGCCAATTTCTTCAAGTACCAAGGCGATTTCGCTTAGATAACTTTCTGTCTTGGACTTGTTCAAATCTTGTTTGAGGGCGGCTTCAATTTTGGGCTCATATGCCAAAATAGCCTCTTTTAGCCGTTGCAACTGCTGGTTACGAAAGTGTTGCGGGCGGGTGGCATGGGTTTTAAAAAACGCGCGCTGGTTGTTTAATAATGTGGGGATTTGCGCAATTATTGCCTCAGTTGAGGGCGTGACAAGCTTAGTCGCAATGACTTGATGACTGTTCATACCAGCTTCCTTTTTGGTTGATAATGCGGTGTGCATAATGGGTGGGCTTGTTATTGTGGGCAGGACACAAGCGTAACAAAATATTGGGGATTGGCACTGTTGTTTTTTTACTATTTTTGGTCAGGGGATGTCATAGTTAGAAAAATGACACTAGAGATTTGGTAGCAGTAGTTTAAGCCCATAAAATCCAATAGCCGTGGCAAGCAAGGTCATACAGACATGACAAACAATTAAAAAAAACCCTTGCCAAAGTTTACCTGCCATCAGTAATCCCAGTACTTCTGCACTAAATGTACTAAATGTGGTCAAACCGCCCAAAAATCCTGTCATGATAAATAGACGTAGCGAAGGCGACAACTTAGGCGCCATCACCAGCGCAGCGCCCATTAATAAACCGCCAATCAGATTGGCAAATAGCGTGCCATAAGGCAGCCATGCATGCCAAGTGTTAAAGCGTGTCAGCAAGGCGCGAAGTATTGCACCCAACGCTGCGCCAACCCCAACCCATAACCATTGCATACTCGCCTCATCACAAAGATTGCATTGCGTCTGCTGCCTCTACAAGGCAGGCAAGCTCGTCATATCCCAACGTGGCAAACAGCTTACCGCCAAATCATCGTGTTGCCCCGCAGCCAGCCGCTGCCACCCTGCAAACGCAATCATAGCACCATTATCCGTACACAGCGCAGGTGGCGCATAATGCACAGTGGCACTCATCTTAATCAAGGCATCCGCAAGCGATTGGCGTAGCTGCTGATTGGCGCTTACCCCGCCTGCAATGACCAAACGCTTCATGCCTGTTTGCTGCAATGCTTTCACGCATTTTTTGACCAACGTGTCCACCACGGCGTGCTGAAAACTTGCCGCAATGTCAGCACGGGTTTGGGCATCGGCAGGGTTATTAATATCGGTGGCGTGGTCTTTAATAAGGTTGTGTACCGCCGTTTTCATACCGCTAAACGAAAAATCCAGCCCCCTACCCAACATTGGGCGCGGTAAAGCGTAGGCAAGTGGATTGCCTGTTTGTGCCAGTTTAGCAATATTAGGGCCACCTGGGTACGGCAAATCCAGCATTTTGGCGGCTTTGTCAAAACATTCACCTGCCGCATCATCAATAGACTCACCCAAAATATGGTATTGCCCAATGCCTTCTACCGCCACCAACATGGTATGCCCACCTGACACCAACAATGCCACAAAAGGAAAATCTGGCGGATTTTGCCCCAATAAAGGAGCCAGCAAATGCCCTTCCATGTGGTGAACACCAATGGCAGGGATATCTAGCGCCAGCGCAAGGCTACGCCCAAATAATGCCCCTGTCATCAATGCTCCCACCAATCCTGGGCCTTTGGTAAAAGCAATGGCATCAATGTCGGTTTTTTTGAGGTGACATTCTGCTAATAGCTGCGTTAATAACGGTACCAATTTGCGGATATGATCACGACTAGCAAGCTCGGGCACCACGCCACCATACGTGGCATGGAGCGCAATTTGGCTGTACAGTACTTGACCAACCAGCCCTTGGTTCGCTTGATGACGCTGGTTACTATCAAAAATAGCCAATCCTGTTTCGTCGCAGGAGGTCTCTAGTCCAAGCACACGCATGGGTATTCCTTTCAACAATGGGGGTAAGTTGGTTTGGTATTAGCAATAACCCCAATCGGGTTATTTTTTGGCGTCATTGATGATTTTGACGGGGATGGTGAGTCCCTTGGCAAATGGCTCGGCAAACACATAAGTATGCTCACTGGGCGCAACTTGTGAGGTGGTATGAATAATAAATGCGCTATCTTTGCCCGCCGTTAGCTCATGTGACAAATAAGCCGTCCCTACTTGGTCTAATACTTTGGATAAAATTTCATTGACTGCCATACCCACTGTTAGGTTGTATCTTGACGTGACATTATCCACATGATACATCTGCGCATACGCCTTAACAGGCTCACTATCAAGGGCAAAGGGGTAATTAAATTGTTGCTTATCAACAGGCTTGACGCCAGAGTCAACCAACGTCCAATTCATCACAATCGGCGTGGTAGGTGTAGGGTTACTCTCGGCTTTACCGACCATGGGCGCTAAAGACGCCGAGGCACTGCCACTAGCTGGCTGGCTGGCTATAGCAGCCTTGGCGTTTGGGTCTTTTTGGGCGGGTTGACACGCTACCACCGCAAAACCCAACATACCCATCGTTATCAAGGATATTACGTTGTTCATCCTCACTCCTTGCCAAAGCTATCGTTTTGTCTATTTTTTTGTATTTTCACTTAAACCGCTGCTTTCACCTCATGCATGGGTTTATAAGATAAGTGGCGATTGATTCGTTTTTCAATCAACCTAAAAGTACCAATAAAAAACCATGACAGCAACAAATATAAGATACCTGACGCAAAAAACAATTCAAACACCGTATAGGTTTTGGACATAATGGTTGTTGCCACCCCTGTGATATCCATCAAGGTAATGGTCGATGCCAGCGCGCTGCCTTTAAGCATAAAAATAACCTCATTGCCATAAGCAGGCAACATGATGCCAAACGCGCGTGGAAAAATAATGCGGGTGAGTTTTTGGCGATAAGACATACCAATCGCATCGGCGGCCTCATTCTCTCCTTTTGGAATTGACTTAATCGCACCGCGAATAATTTCAGCAATATAAGCGGCGGTATTAAGTGTAAACGCAATAATAGCACACCAAAATGGGCTAGACAAAACACCCGATTTCCAAAGCACCGACTCGGTAATCCAGCTAAACTGTGACAACCCATAATAAATCAAAAAGATTTGCACCAATAAAGGACTGCCCCGAAAAAAGAAAATATACGCAAATGGTAGCGCTTGCACCCACCATTTTTTGGACAATCGCGCCAAAGCTAGTGGCACCGCCAGCATAAACCCTAAAAACCCAGACAACAGCACCAACTCGATGGTTACCACACCGCCTTGTAGCAGCTTTGGGATACTATCAATAATTACTTGCCAATTCCAGTTCATTGATGATCCCCTATTTTACCATACCGATTTTTTGTAAACGCTTTGCATAACGTTCAGCAGGGTTATTCACCCACTCAAGCCACATAATCACGCCCGTGATAATCACTGTCAAACTCAAATACAATAATGCCGCCGCCATATAAAACGTAAAAGGACTTTGCGTTGACGTTGCCGCGGTTTTGGCGTGGCGCATGATATCTTCAAGACCCACCACCGATACCAATGCCGTGTCTTTAAGGAGCACCAAAAATAAATTACCCAAACCTGGCAAGGCAATGCGCCATACTTGTGGCAAGGTAATCCGCCATAAAATTTGAAATTTTTTCATACCAATGGCTTCGGCTGCCTCTGCCTGACCTTTAGGAATTTCTTGAAATGCCATACGAAAGGTTTCGGTGGCATACGCCCCGAAGGCTACCGATAATGCCGTCACCCCTGCCCAAAAAGGACTGACATCAACGTAACCGCCATTACCAAATTTTGATAATAACGCACCCAGCACCATGGAGCCGCCAAAATAAATAAACATGACCGACAATAGTTCTGGAATGCCGCGGATAATGGTAGTATACGCCGTGGCAATGGCATTAAAGACTTTAAAACGCGACATCTTAGCGGTTGCACCAAGCAGCCCCAAGACTAGACCAAATACCAAGCTTGTCAATGCCAGTTTAATGGTTACCCATGCACCGCTTAACAATAATTGCCCAAAACCTTGTAAATCTAACACAATATGCTTACCTTGTTAGTTGACCCTTTAGCCATTCAAATTAACTGAATGTATCACTCACACCAAATCCCTCCCGCAAAACCGTGGGGGTATTTTAGGCTGCAATTTTACGTGATTGTATCTCTGAAAACCACAAAAAAACAAAAACTGGGTGCATTTTCACCCAGTTTTTATGATTTCAAGCGATTTGTTATAACCAAAATTATTGAGTAACACTCGCCGCAGCTGATGTGCTCACTGTTACACGGCTGGCGGTTGCTGCTGCCGCCACGGTATTACCAAAGTATTGTTGATATATTTTGTCATACACGCCATTGGCTTTGACGGTGCTTAGTGCTTTGTTAAAGTCTAAACGTAGCGGGTCACCTTTACGCACAATGATGCCCATTTTGTCGTCTACGTCAATTTCTTTACCCTTAAGCTCAAAGCCTTGACCCTCGGGAGTATTAATCCAAAATGCCGCTGGGGCTTTATCCGATAGCATCAAATCTGAGCGACCTGCCGCCAAATCCAAAAAGGCATTATCTAGCCCTTCATACAAATTGAGTTTGGTTTTTGGGTGGTTTTTTTCCATCCACTGTGTTGAGAGTGTAGAGCGCTGGGCGGCAACCACATGGCTATCAATTTGGGCAGGGTCGTCTGGATTGATGGTGCTACCTTTTTTGGTCAAAAACACCAAGGTATTGACAAAATAGGGGTCAGTAAAATCCACCTGTGCTTGGCGTTCGGGTGTGATGGACATGGCATCAATCACCACATCATATTTTTTTGCCATTAGACCTGGTAGTAAGCCATCCCAATCTTGTGGTTTAATGTCACAAGTGACTTTCATCTCATTACATAAGGCGCGCATCAACTCGACATCAAAGCCTGTTAGTGTGCCGTCTGCATTGGTAATGCTAAACGGTTTATAAATGCCCTCGGTTGCTACCCGAATAACTTTGCCAGACGTATCAGCCGCTGCCGCCACGGATGCCGCGGCAGTGCTGGAGGCTGCTGTTTGGTTGTTTGTTTCATTGGCTTTTTGGCAACCCGTTAATGCCAGACCTACTAATGCTATTCCACCAAAAAAAGAAATATTTGCTTTCACCCTACGCTCCTAGATTTGAGATTACCCTGCACTTACCCGTAAAAAACTGACAACGGTTTTATCGCTGACTTTTGTTTTATGTTACATCAATTTGGGGTTACTTTGGTAGATCAGCAAAGTATTTTTGACTGATTTTGTCATAAGTACCGTTGGCTTTTAAGGTCGCGAGCGCGGTATTAAATTTGCCGATTAACGGGTCATTTTGGCGCAAGGCGATACCAATTTTGTCATTGATATTAATAGGTGCGCCTTTGATTTCAAAATTTTGCCCTTTGGCAGTTTTTAGCCAAGATAATGCAGGCGCGCTGTCCGAAATCATGAGGTCGGTGCGTCCTGATTCAAGGTCAAGATAAGCGTTGTCTTGGGTATCGTAAAGTTTTGGCTGCGCTTTGGGAAAGTTTTTTGCCAAATATTCGGCGGCTGTGGTGGATCGCTGAGCACCCACAGATTTGCCTGCCAAATCATCTGCCCCTTTTTCAACGCCTTTTTTGCCAATAATAATCAAGTTATTGATGAAGTACGGGTCACTAAAGGCAACGACTTGGCGACGTTCTTGCGTATCCGACATACCTGCCATGATGGCATTGTATTTTTGGGCTTGCAATCCTGGAATTAGGCCATCCCAGTCTTGAGAGATGACTTCGCATTTTAATTTGGCTTCTTGGCATAATGCGTCTGCCAAGTCAATTTCAAAGCCAATCACTTTGCCATTGGCGTCTTTGTAGCTAAAAGGCACAAAGCTTGATTCCGTGGCGATACGAATCTGTGGCATGTCTGCTGTTGTGTTGGTGGCAGCGCTTGCTTGGTCGGTGGCGCCAGCATTGGTTTCGGCAGGCTTTTGACAGCCACTTAGCCCCACTAATATTGCCAGTGACGTTAACCCTATAACGGATACCTGTTTCATAATCATACCTTAGTCTTTAATGTTTCTGTATGTGCACAACAATCTTGTTTGTCATATGGGCTTGTTTGTGATACACGGTCAAGGCAAAAATACGCCAAAGCCCAAATTTTTGGTAACGGGCGATACCTATTTACCAAAGTATTGCGCTTGTATTTTTGTGAGTTCACCGTTACTTTGTAGGGTGGCTAAGGCTTTGTCAAAGTCCGCTTTTAGTGGATCGTTTTTGCGAACTGCCATAGCGATGTTGTCGTTGTTGTCTATTTCTGAACCAATCACGCCAAATTTATCACTGTTTTGTTTTAGCCACTCACTCGCCGTTACTTTTTCTGATAATACGGCATCTACCCGACCCGATTTTAGGTCAATATAGGCATTGTCATAGTTATCATACAATTTTACTTCGTTGTTTTTGCTCAGTTTATCTTGTAAGTACTGCCCCAATGTGGTCGAACGCTGACCACCGATTTTTAGCCCATTGATGTTTTGTGGATTAAATTTACCGTCTTTGGCAGCCACCCATACCATGGTGTTTTTGAAATAAGGGGTACTAAAGTCTACTTGTGCCGCGCGCTCTGGGCTAATTGACATGCCAGAGGCAATGGCGTCGTATTTTCTTGCCATCAAACCTGGTAAAATCCCGTCCCAATCTTGGGCAACAATGTCACAGTCAAGTTTTGCCTCATGACACACAGCCTTGACCACGTCAACGTCATAGCCGCCTAAACTACCATCAGCATTGGTAAAGTTGAAGGGTTTGTAGGCGCCTTCGGTTGCTACGCGGATTTTTTTTGTGTTTTGAGCTGTGCCACCACTGCTTTGACTTGCCGCCCCCGTGGCGTCTGTTTTTTGGGCGGATTTGTCACAAGCGCTCAATCCCATACTAAGGGCGCATACAGTCGCTAAGGCTAAACGAGAATACATTGAGTGAAAAGACGGTTGCATGGGTAATCCTTGTGTGGTTGATTAACAGCGATAAGTACAATGCGCTTGGTGATGCTAGGTGATTGCTTTCTTTGAACTTTCGCTAATCAATATCGGCGGTCATAGGGTTGCAATTGTATTAAAATTAACATAATTTAACATAAATGCAAGTAAAAAAAATACCCAGTCATCATTAAATCATGACGGGCGGCAGCAACTGCGTTATAAAGTAAAACCGCCAAAAGCTCAGCAATTGGCGGTTTTTTAGCTGTAGAGGCTATTTTTGATGACTTGCCATAAAGTCTTTGACGCGGGCAGAAGTTGGGTTATCAAAGACTTGCTCGGGGGTACCTATTTCTTCGATACGCCCTTCGTGCAAAAATACCACTTGGCTTGACACATCACGGGCAAAGCGCATTTCATGGGTCACAATCAGCATAGTGCGCCCTTCTTCTGCCAAAGATTTCATTACTGCCAGCACTTCATTGACCAGTTCTGGGTCTAGTGCTGAGGTCGGCTCATCAAACAACAGCACTTGCGGCTGCATAGCAAGGGCGCGCGCAATGGCGATACGCTGACGCTGACCGCCTGATAAATTTTCTGGGTAGGCGTCTTTTTTATCGAGTAACCCCACGCGCTTGAGCAGCACTTCAGCTTCGCTGATGGCTTGGTCTTTTGAGACTTTAAGCACTTGGGTAGGCCCTTCGATGATGTTTTGTAAGATAGTGCGGTGGGGCCATAGGTTAAAGTTTTGGAATACAAAACCCATTTTTGAGCGAAAGGTTTCTAGTTGGCGCTGATTGACCGCACCCAGATCACCTGTTTTGTTTGGGCGTAGTAATAGTTGTTCGTTGCCTAGAAATATTTCCCCTTGCGACGGGTTTTCCAATAGATTAATACAGCGCAGCAAGGTGGACTTACCCGAGCCACTTGAACCCAAAATAGAGATGACATCGCCGTCATAAGCAGTTAAAGATACGCCTTTTAATACCTCTAACGACCCAAAATTTTTATGAATATTGTTAAGTTGCAAAGCGACAGGTCGTTGTAAGTTTGGCATAGCATCTGACATGATCAACAATCCAAAGGGTTAGGTTAACGTGGGAAATCAAACCGACTATTTTCGCTCAAAACACAGGTAAAACGCAAATTTTTCTCACAACTTGGCATGACTATTTTGAATTTTTACCAAAAATTGGGCGCAACTTTAGCGCTAGAACCTGTGTGCATCGCCATCTTGATAAAAGTTTTTGATATTTTGGGTTTGTTTTTTGGGAGATTTTGCTATGATGACCTGAACAGCTCTTGAGGGATAAGGTAGATACATGATGACTCATACCAAAGATTATATGCAGTCTGTGGGACAACAAGCACGTTACGCTGCTGCACAATTGGCAAAAGTGGATACTGCACTCAAAAATCACGCATTATTGGCGATTTATGAAGCGTTGACGCAGGCAAAAGCGCAAATATTAGCGGCAAATGCCACGGATATGCAAAACGGTCAGCAAAAAGGACTAGATAATGCCTTACTTGACCGCTTGGCATTAACAGATGCACGGTTTGATGCCATGCTACAAGGGCTCAAAGATGTGGCAAGCCTTCCTGACCCGATTGGCGAGGTCACCGATATGGTGTTTCGCCCATCAGGCATCCAGCTGGGTAAAATGCGCGTGCCACTGGGCGTGGTGGGTATGATTTATGAATCACGTCCCAATGTCACCATTGAGGCGGCATCTTTGGCATTAAAATCTGGCAATGCCATTATTTTGCGCGGTGGCTCAGAAGCGTTTTATTCTAACCAAGCCTTGGCTACGTGTATCAAACAAGGCTTACAAGCGGTCAACTTGCCTGCCACGGCAGTACAGGTGATTGAAACCACCGACCGCGCGGCAGTGGGTGAATTAATTACCATGACCCAATATGTCGATGTCATTGTACCGCGTGGTGGTAAGGGCTTGATTGAGCGTATCAGCCGTGAGGCGCGCGTGCCTGTGATTAAACACCTAGATGGCAACTGTCATACCTTTGTGGATCGGGACGCCAACCTAGATATGGCAACCACCATTTGTGTGAATGCCAAAACTCATCGCTATGGCACTTGTAATACCATGGAAACGTTATTGGTCGATAGTCACATTGCAAATACCGCCCTACCGCAAATCATTAACGCCATCGTCAATGCCGATAGTGCCATGCAGTTTCGTGGTTGTCCTGCTTCATTGGCTATTTTGCAGCCTGTGGCAGCATTGGATGGGCATCTTGCTGCTGCCAGTGATGAAGACTGGGACACAGAATACCTTGCGCCGATTTTGGCGATTAAAGTGGTGGCAGATATTGATGAAGCGATTGCCCATATCAACCAACATGGCTCACAGCATACCGATGCCATCATCACTGAGAGCTATACAAAGTCATTGCAGTTCATGCGTGAAGTGGATTCTAGTAGCGTGATGGTCAATGCCTCGACCCGTTTTGCTGATGGTTTTGAGTATGGTTTAGGTGCCGAGATTGGGATTTCAACCGACAAAATCCACGCGCGCGGTCCTGTTGGGCTTGAAGGCTTGACCTCGCAAAAATGGATTGTATTTGGGCATGGGGAAATCAGAAAATAACATGGCATCCCAGCATGCACACTTGGCAACAACAGGCGTTGACAGAAACAAATATCGTCATTAAAAATGAAGCAGGTGAAGATATTGTGTAAGCTGACCCAACTATCAGTTGAGTGCATTTAGTAAAAAATAAAAAACCGAACGTCCCGTGTTCGGTTTTTTTATGGTCAATAAAAAATTATTTTGCAACAGGTTTAAAAATACTAATTTGGTTGGTATCTGTGACAGTTAATAATGGCTGACCGTGTGCGTCTTGGGTTAATTTGAACTGCCCTTTTAAGGTTGACGGTGCAGCAGCTTCAAACGCCATCAAATCAGGCTCACATAACATTTGAGTAGCGGCAATATTACTGACCAAAATATTATCATTGGTTAGCACATAATTGCCCCACATTTGGTTACAAGCATTGGCAAAACGCACTTTACCCCCTTGCTCAAAAGCTACGACCAATGGCTTTGGTTGGCTAAACAGTTGAGGTTTAATCGGCCTACCTGCACGATCTGTAACAGCTGTTAGTTGCCAGTGATAGTGCTGCAATTTTGAGTCGCTAAGCGGCAAGGTGACAGATGCGTTAGGCGTCATCGGTGCGGGGGTAGTTTGGCAGGCTGCCAATACCGTGGTACTTGCCATTAGTACCGTGGCTAATACATGGGTAATTTTCATGGGGGTTGGTTCCTTGATAAGTGTGTTGCTTATGGTTTTGATTAGATGTTGTTTATTGTAATTTTCATAAAAATTATAAAGAAGCTAAAATTTTGTAGCTCAGATGTTGCAGCTCTGTATTGCCACCACCTAGCTAGCCACGCCCGTTAATACATACTCGCTAGTATGTTGATACCAAGCCCATTATACCAATACCATGCTATTTTTGAATTAGAGAGCAGGTAACAGATGATACTATTTATGTTAGCGATGTTTCATCTTGTTAACATGGTGGCTGTCAATCATGGCTTTAATTTGGCTGAGTGTCGCGGGGATACCTCCAATCAGCGCAGCTTCATTGGTCCAGCCTTCATCAAAGCGG
>RRZU010492497.1_pt1 | contig 34507 bp, 19 predicted proteins | sample 2165561 | NCBI WGS metagenome assembly RRZU01 (sample SAMN10456909, study PRJNA506462) | wastewater metagenome | isolation source: wastewater sludge | place: USA: Moscow, Idaho | reverse complement strand
CTTGCCAGGCATCAATATGTTGCTGCCAGAATTGCTGGCGATCTTGTGAAGTCATAACCAATACCCCCTTTCAAAAAGATAGGTATTAGTGTGAAACTGGATAGCTCGAGTTAAAAGATGCTGATTTAAGGGCGCTTACAGAACATCGCCAAAGCCTTTAAACAGGCAGAAGAGCAAGATGCGGTTTTGCTAATTGATGAAGTGGATAGTTTTCTCAGCGATCGTCGAGGTGCTCAACGCAGCTGGGAAGTTAGCATGGTCAATGAGATGCTCACACAAATGGAAAGCTTCTCGGGTATTTTTATCGCCTCGACTAACCTGATGGATGGTCTTGATCAAGCCGCATTGCGTCGTTTTGATTTGAAAGCTAAGTTTGACTTCTTAAGTACCGAACAAGTCTGGAAGCTGTTTGTCCGTCACTGTAAACAGCTGGACTTGCCGCATCGAAAAAAAACATTGCCACAACAATTAGCAGCACTGGAATATTTAACCCCTGGAGATTTTGCTGCTGTGGCACGGATGTCGCGCTTTAGCCCACTGCAAAGCGCGGAGGCATTTATTCAGGCGTTAAAAAATGAAGCAAGCCATAAAGAGCAGACTAAAAAACAAAAGTTTGGGTTTTAGTTGGATAGTTACCTTGCGATTTTAAAATGTTATGAAGCAATAATCATTCGAGCACTTAGGTTAAGGCTTTCCGCTACGCTGAGCTTCATTTGACTCGCCTACTGTGAATGATAATCGGTTGCTGTAGGGCGGCAGTTACGCACCACACTTATCGCAACCTAGTGTTATTGAAATAGCATCATTCGACATCAGCTGCGATAACTGAAAAACCATAAAAATTATTTGCACGCTCAGAATCTTTCATTCTGGATTGTGTTCTTATCGGCTCTTCGAAGCATGATAAAAATGAAAACTGCATTTCTGGAATATCTTGATTTTCAGCTCTGGCATTATAGATAGCATTAAACTTATTATTAACGAGCTCTTCCCAATTGTCTGGATGTCTGTCTTGGTGTGAATCCGCATATGTGTAAATTACGACTGGCAGTTTAATAACTCTTTTATTAAGTATTTTACTTAAGTCATCAGTATCAATATCTTTTATTTGTTGATTAGCGCTTATCCACGGACGTAAAGTTTTACATTTATCTGGACTATCAGTGTTTAAAATATTTTTAAGTGTAGTTCTAGCCACCTTAAACTCGATAATAAACGAAGTCTTTCGGTACGTAACTAACATGTCTATTCGTCCAGTCGACTCATCGCCCTTGTCAGAGATTCGCTTAGCTTTAATTTCAGTGCCTATATGACCGATACTTCGTGAATTATTCTGACTTGTTTCATCTAGATCAAAATTCATTAATGCTTTAACAAATAGCCCGTATAATTCCCGCTCTTTTGGAATATAGGTCTTTTTAAAAAAATCTATAGTAGTGCTTGAATTGAATTCTTCTGCAACTGCACTACAGAACTTACTCAAAAAGTCACGAGTGATTCGAGCGAGCCGCTTATCTTCATTACTGTAGTAAAAAATATTGTTTTTCATAAAAGTTGTTCAATCTCTGTTATTTAGATAAATTTTAGTAAGTATATAATTTCAGTTCTTCTGGACACAAGCCAGAAATTCAAAAAATATCTAAAAAAATTATTCTCGAGGCAATTCAGAAGTTAATTAGCAAAATCTCTACAATAATCCTTTAAAAACCCACCCCTATTAAGCATCCAGCGGCATTCTATTAAGCAACTCCCGCCGCTCACGCCAGTCGGGTAAAAACTGATCCATATAACTCATAAATCGTGCATTGTGATTGCGCTCTAACAAATGCACCAGTTCATGCACCAACACATACTCTAGGCAAGCGTGTGGTTTTTTCGCCAGTTCAAGATTAAGCCACAGGCGGCTGGCTTCGATATTGCAGCTACCCCACTTAGTTTTCATTTGTTTTACGCGCCAGTCTTGCAACTGCACAGCCATACGCGGCAGCCATTTATCGAGCAGCTTAGGTACTTCTTCGGCTAATTGCTGACGATAAAAAGCCTGCACTACTTTGGCTTTATTCAGAGTGGTGGTATTGGGCCGGATCCAGAGCTGTAGATAGTTTTCTTTGCCTTGGCGCACATGATGCTTGCCACTGTGTTCAATCACCTGCAAGCGATATGCTTTACCCCACAGATAATGACATTCGCCTGATACCCATTGGCGCTCAGTCTGCCGTGCTTGTTGTTGAAAAGTCTGCTGCTGCTTTTTAATCCAAGGCATACGCGCAACAAAAGCTAAGCGTATTGCTGTCTCGGTAAAACTATGGGGAGCAACCACTTGTACCAAGCCATCCGGCGGCAAAACATGAATGCGCATGTGTTTAATCGGCTTGCGCAATAGCTCAAACTCAATACTGCCAATCTGTTGCTGCATCTTACTTATAGCCTGGCTGAGCTTTGACCAACTCCATTAAGGCCGCAATATCAACACCATAGCCACCCACTTCTTCACTCAGTGCATTGGCAACTTCTTTTTCCTTAAAACGATCACCCACCCAATCGGCTTTTTTGGTGTAGCGAATAACGGTATCAATCTTATTGGCTAAGACTTCATCCTTACCAAAGTTGTCATAGAGTGCCCGCTTAGCTGCGGTATCTAACGACTCAGGATAATTGCTTTGCCCCTGATGCGGATTCACCACCTTAATTGCCAGCGCCTGTATTTCCTTCAAGTAGGTTTGATAGTCAATCGCTTGCTGACGGCGCTTTTTAATCAGCTCATCGAGCAAGACCGACATGCTGTCGTAGTACTCAGGGTTAAGCGGATTGTTTTCCACTAAGGTGCGGCGCAGGTTGTTTTCAATACCTTCGTTCATGGTATTGGCATGATTACGCTCACCTTCCGGTACAGCTTTAATTAAATCATCGCCTTGGTTGATAATCAGCTCCAGCAAACCCAGTTCTGCAAAATCTACCAACACTTGGCTATCATCCGCACGAATGTACATATCAATCAGCTGGCGCATGGCTGGCTCAAAGCGTTTCATATCCACTTCGTCGCCGCTGTACTGCTTAACCAATGTGCGCACGTTTTCGTAGTGCTCAATCTCTTTACGAACTTTCTCTTGTTCAGCAGCACTGTAGCCCGCTTGCTGCATTTCATTGGCCAGGTTGGCATAAGCGCGTAACAACTTAGCAAAGGCCTTATAAAAGGCTAAACGCAGCGGCTCTTTCTCAAATAATTCTGTTGAGTTTTCACCGGACACACCACAGAAGTAATGCTGATAATCCTCAAGGGCACGGGGCGCTTTCACCGGTTCACATAACGCACGAACGGCTTCTAAACTGTTATCTAAATCCTCTTTAGCCTGTGCCAAGCGGTCTTTGAGCAAGCCTTTAACGTCTTCTTCGTCATAGCCATCAAAGGCCCCTTCGGTATAGTTTTTAATGGCTTTATCAAGGGATTTAAACAAGTCTTTATAATCAACAATATAACCGTACTCTTTGTCGTCACCGTCAAGACGGTTCACACGACAGATGGCTTGGAATAAGTTGTGATCCGCCATGTGCTTGTCGATATATAAATAAGTGGCCGAGGGCGCATCAAAACCCGTCAGTAATTTATCCACCACAATCAGCAGACGCATTTGCCCCGGCTCTTCGATAAAGAGTTTCTTCACCGCTATTTCAAACTCTTCCACGCGGGCTGCGGCTTTATCTTCTGGCTGCTCAAAAAAATCAGCCAGCATTTTACGGTAGGTAGCGTACTTAAACAGCGCTTCGGCTTGCCCCTCGCCCGACTCTTCACCTTTGATGCTGGCGGCTGTGGGCTGATAGCTGGTGACAATGGCCACCTTGCCCGCTAAATCAGTTTTGCTGAACAACTCATAGGTCGTACAGGCTTGGTAAACACTGGAACAGACCAAAATGGCATTACCGCGACCATCTTTTAAGCGCGGCTTTTTCTTCATATCCAGCCAGATATCCATGACGATTTGCTCAAGTCTGGATTTACTGGATAGCACTTTACGCAAGGTACCCCAGCGCTGTTTCAGCTGGTCTTTAGCGGTTTTGGTTAAACCTTCGGTGTTGATATCAAACCATACATCTACTTTTTCTGGCGAGGTGAGATGCTGATCAATATCGCGCGCCTCATAGCGCAAATCCAAGACCACACCATCGGCCACGGCCTCATCAAATTTATAGGTATGGATATAACTGCCAAAAATCTCGATGGACTTTTGCTTATCTTTTTTCATTAAAGGTGTACCGGTAAAACCGATAAACATCGCTTCCGGCACTAAGACCTTCATGGCTTCGTGCAACTTACCCGACTGAGTACGGTGGCACTCATCCACAAAAACAAACAAATTACCCTTGGCCTTAAAGTCTTTAGGAATGGCGCCGGTGATTTGCTCAATAAAGGCGTCTGTGGCTTCTTCTGACTCTGGCGTATCATCATCGCCTTGGCGACCAAACTTATGCACCAAGGTACAAATAAGGCTTTGTGTGTGCTGATTCAGCGTATCCAGCAAATCAGCACCGCTTTTGGTGCGATAAATACTTTCCCCGACGCCGTTAAATACCTTTTCAATCTGCTCATCCAACTCAGTACGGTCGGTGACAATTAACACCCGAGCATTTTTATTTTCCCGCAGCCACTTGGCCAGCCACACCATGGTTAGGCTTTTACCCGAACCTTGGGTGTGCCAAATAATCCCACCTTCACGCTGAGCAATACGCTGCTTAGCCGCTTCAATACCGAAAAACTGATTGTGCCGGCAGGTCTTTTTAGTGCCCGCATCAAACACCATAAAATCATGGATAATGTGTAAAAAACGCTGTTTGTTGCAGATCAGACTTAAATGCAAATCCAGCGAATTAGCATATGGGTTGCTGACACCCTCTTCTTTCCACTGCAAAAAGTATTTTTCTGGGGTTTCAATAGTGCCGTAACGCAGCCCCTGATTATCATTACCGGCCATCACCAACTGCATGGTGGTAAAGAAATTACGAATAAAAGTTTTTTTCTGATTGTCTAAGTTCTGGCGAATACCTTCGCTGACCGAAACCGTTGAGCGCTTCAGCTCCAGCACGCCCAAGGCAATGCCGTTAACATAGAGCACCACATCGGGACGTTTGTTATTTTCGCCGTGAATGCTGACTTCTTCAGCCACTGCAAAATGGTTGTTTTCCGGGTTTTTCCAGTCGATCAACCAGATGGTTTGGTTTTGTTGACCCGCCCCTTCCGACTCTTTAATGCCATAACGCAGTAACTGGTAGACCGCTTGATTGGCCTGATAAAGGGCTTTGCCGTCACCTAAAGCAGCAGCCATGTCCAGCTGACGCAGTGCTTTAGTAATTAAAGTATCGCTATAGCCCTGTTTTTTAAGCCAATGAATCAGCACATCAGGGTTAATATTTTTATTGTTCTGATCATGCAGATTTCCCAAGTACTCATAACCGAGATCTTGGCGAAAGAGCTGAATCACCCGGTCTTGGGTGATGCGTTCGAGCTGGTTGAGACTGGACAACATTAAATTCCTTTTACAGTGCAGCGACACACATACGGTCAATCGCAATTAGCAGACTTTTATCATCAAACAACCCAAGCTTGCGCTCAGCCCATTGTTTACCTGCAGGCCAATTGGCTATGCCTTTTTTAATCGACTCTAGCGTCGGCTCGCAGCCTTCTTTCGTCAGTAGCCAATCAACGGTAGATAGCAGTTCCAAACCAAAGGGTGACTCAAAGCCATTAATGATTTCACTGGCTTTTTCTAAAGCGGGTAAATAATCTTTGCCTTCACTATTAAGATAAGCCTCAACCAGCGTCTTTTTTTCATCGTTAAATGCGATGACATCTAAAGGATCACTGTCTGGGATGCGCTTATCTGCTTTCAGATAACTACCATCTAGCGCATTGAGTAAATGATCCAGATTATTAGCGTAAGGACCATAGTTCCTCGCTTCAAAATTCAGTTTTAACTCGTTTTTTAAGCCTTCCGCTTCAAGCACTCTCTGTAAGAACCAAGCCAGTTTTTGAATTTCTAGCAAGCTGCACTCCATGCCTAAGATCCAATAACGACGAACCAGCTCTGCAACAATCGCTCGTGCTGGGGTTAACGCATCAACCCTATGTAAGTTGTCTTCTGTGCAATAGGTCATTAGAAATACCACCCTGCTTGTGCATGCTTAAATTACGCTGATTCAGCCAATTACCGAGTTTCTGCTTGGCTTTTTTACTGCAGCAAACCATGTCTATTTACTAACGATAAAGTGTAGTTTTCAAGTAGTCTTCTGTAGCTTCAAACTCAGCCACTTTGCTCGTTAATGCTTTAGTCAAAGGTACAATCTTAGTTCTTACACCCATGCCGCGATAATCGACGTAACCGTAATCACGCAAGACTTCCATCACAAGAGTATTTCTAGGCGAACGTTGCCCCGCCTTCATTTTCTCTATCGTCATGGAGTTAGTCAGTGCCCCGGGACTAATAATCTCAAGACGATTTGAATAACCAGAAACTTCTATTTCAACAAAGCGCGTCCAGTCACGGTGAGCCAAAGCATTAATCAAAGCCTCGCGCACAGCCTCAACAGGATAAAACCATTGTGTCTCCCGTCTTAATGCTTCGCTTACATCAGCAGACTCTTGAGAGATAAAAGGTGTCATCGCGTCCATAAACCGCTCTATAATACCGCCATCAACTAAACGCTTATCACCATTTTCGACATCCCACCGCCCAACCATTGGACCGCCTAAAATGTCATCTAATACAGCCTGATATTCTTTTTCTTCGCCTTCAAACACCAGCACTCGCAAGCCAGCTTGCTTTAAATAACGTCGCGGGCTTTTACCAAATAAAACGAGTCCGGCTATTGTGCAACAAATATTACCTGCTGCTTCTGTAAGGAAGCCAAGACCAAGTAATCTTGTTTGCCACTCTTCTGCTGATTTCGGCACATCTGGATCACGTAAAATATCTTTTACATAATTCATTAAACGTGCCTCATCTAAGCAGCTCATATCTGTACGTGGTACTGGCATTACTTCGGTATGCAACATCCCTCCAAGCTCAAACAGACGCATTTGTTGTTCTCTGGTTGCCAGCCTAGATGTTGAACCTACACGAATATAAATCTCTTCTTTACCGCCATGACGCACTACATAAGGCTTTGATATACCGATAGGAAAACTAATCGCTGCAACCAGCATGTCATCATCCAGCTTTATTTCTTCATAATAGGGCAGAATCATTGGATGAATTTTATCTTGAAAAACATTCATCACCCACTCTTCAAGATTTGCTCTTTGAATACCGCTGACCCTACCGTCATCTTCTACACCCAGTAGTACTAGGCCACCTTGGAAGTTAGCTAGAGCAACAACTTCTTTGGCTAACTGTTCAGGGCGTACATCATCTCGCTTAAACTCAACACCTGAGTTTTCGCCGTTAACAATGATTTCTAATAGTTCGGTTTTTAACATGCTTGTCTCCTAAGGTGACAAAGCACTCAATTAAAGCCGTATTTTTCACGACGTTGATTAAATGCACTTTTACCACCTTCTAATATATCGGCTGCTAACTTTTGAACTTCTGGCATATCAATTGCACCTTGCTGGTCAGGCAAAATAAGGCCTTTATTATCTGCAACGCTAAGTACACCTATCCATTCTGCATCACCAAACACTGGAATGTTGGCGTTATGGGTAGCAAACAGAAATTGGCGGCTGAGCTTTGCCCTGCGTAATTCAGCAACAATACGCTCTGCAATAAAGGCATTGTCTAAGTTGTCTTCCGGCTGATCGAGAATTAAAGGATCTGGATTGTCTAACAACAGTAGATGTAACACCGCTGTACATTGTTGACCAGTAGATAGGTCATCAATAGGTCGAAAAACTGCTTCACGCTCACCGTGTGTTACATTCAGTTCAATTGACATGGTATCTGGCAGAAGTAACTCTTCAAGCTCTAGTAGCTTTTGTTCTGGCAAACGAGTCAGTGCTCTAGTTACGGAATCAGGTATCCCAAAGGTATTGGTTAATTCCGCCTCGCCTTGGCGAATGGTTGCTGCAAGATTAGCAGGTGAAAATGCTTGTTCTAACACCCAAGCGAGGCGTTTAAGCCCAACGCCTTCTAAATTGCAGGCATTTAAAAAATCAACCAAGCACTGACGGTTTCCTTCTGGCTGCAAGCTAAGCTGAACTTTCTTATCTAGTTTACGTGTCAAACGCCTCACAGATTTTACAATGCTAGTAGCTCGGGCGCTGGTTTGCTGGTCTAGCTCTAGTAGTAGTTTTTTACGCTGATTGTACAATTCAGCTATTTGCACTTGGCGGTTTTGCATGTTGGTTTGTTTGGGCCGAATCTGCTCAATTTGCTTAAGCAGAACTTGGTACTCAGCACCAATTTGGCGGCCTGTTTTACCTTGACTTGCTGGTATTTCTTTAAAAGCATTTTCCAGTTGTTGCTCTTCAATAGACTGTGCATCTACCAAAGATTGCTGAACCGGTAATAATTGCTCAGCCGCATTGTCGGCAAGCTGTTCTAATTGAGCTAATGACTGGGTTAATCCAGACTTTAATGACTCCAAAATACCACGCTGATTTTTTAGCAATTCAGCATGAGGTAAACCTTCCAAGCTGGTATCACTTAAAAAAACCGTATCCGGTAAATTATCTTTAAGCGTATCAATGGCCTCTTTCACACGGCTCAAATCTTCCTTAGCGCGCTCACTGAGTTGTTTTTCTTTTTCTAATTTCGGGATGATTTCCAGTTTCTCATCTAGCCCTAAATCTTTAAACTGCTTAGCTTGATCTAACAGCTTGGGTAAACGCTCCACCTCAGCCTCTAGGTCAGCTTTCTGATTCAATGCGCGTTTAATGGATTCACGGTTTTCTTTTAGCCCAGCTAAAACCTTTTCGATACCCTGATCAAAATGCTCGTGCTCACCCTCTAAAAAACGTTCAATAAGCTGATTGCGGCTTAGCTCGTCTCGGGTCATTTCATAGATTTCATTTTGTCCATAAAGCTCAATACCTGGCAGCAGGTCGGTTGGATGGTAGGGTGAGATGTTTCCCTGCTCATCAACCACAGTCGGCTGGTTGCCGTATTTTCTGCTTACAGTAAACCTACGACCATGCAGGGTTGCAGAGCGAAGTGTCACCTCTACCATTCCTCGCTCTTTACCTAAATTGTTGTCGATAACACTCTTGTGCTGCTTTAACGCATTCTGCGTTTTTGGTTCTAATGCAAACGCATAGCGAATGCACTCCAAGAGTGTCGATTTACCCGTGCCACGGCCGCCAATCACCGCATTTAGATGGTCCGATAACTCAATATCAACACCGTCAAGGTAACCGCCAGTAAAACGAATTCTCTCTATAGCAGAAGCGTAGCTTTCTGGCTTATCAGAGTTTAAGCGAACTCTGGAGCCTGCATCTAAAAAGGCTTGTTTAAATGATGCAAAGCAAGGTTTAGTCATTTTAATTAAGCAGGAAGCACCCTGTGATTTAATATCCTCAGGCTTTGCTACGTCAGCAGCATTAATAGCTGCCATTTCTCGCTCACGCTGGTAGTTAGTATCTTTATTTAGAAATACCTTACGGTAGAAATCACTTTCAACACCGTATAAGTCATCAATAGAACCAGGAATTTGTGCAGCCAATAATCCTTTGTGTTGCCAAGCGTGACTCATCCGACGCTTTAATACACCGTCATCATTGGTACTGTGGGCGGCATAAATAAAACCGCCAATTTCGTTCACTTTATCAATTAACTGAATCGCCGTTAGATTAGTAGGCAAAACCCCATTTTCAGGGTCAAGCAAATCTAATCGCCCTAGAATTCGTTCTAACTCTTGCGATGTTTTGGCTTCATCAAACAAACAAACAAAGTGTATTTTTTCGCTTGAAGCAATCTCAAACCCAGGAAAGACAACAATCCCACTCTGGTTAAACAAGGCTCTTATTGAATCAACGCTATTAACAGAGCCATGATCAGCTAAGCCTATAACTTCAATACCTGCTTCTAACGCTTTATCAAGCAATTGCTGATTATATTCATCCTCTGACAGGCTTTGTTGTTGCCCACGATACTGAATGTAGCCGGCAGGATTGACTTGCAACGCACACTTAAAAAACCGTGCTTTTTTATAGCCATGCTGTTGTTCAATCATATTCAGACTCCTCATTTATGGGCTTCACTAAACGTATCTTACCCGTGAGCAGCTCTTGCATCATGCCTTGTTTGATTTGGCGGGTTTTGTTGAGGCGGTGTTCGAGCGCTTGGATTTCTTCGTCCATATCGGAAAGAATGGTGGCGATGGCAGTTTGTTCTTGTTTATCGCTTGGGCACGGAATCAGATAGTTTTGCAGTGCAGCCAATGGAACTCGTCGATGCCCTGCACTTCCTACCATCTCAGTCTCAAGCTCTGCTCTAAAGCTCTCTCGAGTAGTCCAGAAATATATAAATCTAGAGTCAGACAAATTTGTTGCTCTTAAAACATGAAACTCGGTACTGCCAAAACCAATGTCTGTCTTTAAGTTAACCGCATGGCATCCTTTACCATTTTCAAAGCAAGGCGTGATCTTTGCTACCAGTACGTCATCTTTTTCAAAATATGTGAACCCGCTTCTAATCGTGCTGTATTGAATTTGAGATTGATTTACGAGCTGAGCACTTTCGCTAACATCCTGCATGCCAACAAATGAAATCATTTCACTCGGGTTGGTTTTTTTACGAGTAATCGAAGGCTCGAATAAATCTCCAAAATTTTTAGCCTCCCAATCCTCCGGTATCTCGCCTAGCTCGCTTTGTTTGTAGGCTTTTTTGCTGCCGTCTGGGTGGTTAGCAAACTGAGGTAAGCGGGTGCGGCCGGTGAGCAGTTGCTGCATGGTGGCGGTTTTGATGGCTTGCTTTTTAGCGATGAGTTTTTCTAGTTCGCTGAGTAATGCATCGGTATCGGATAGAGCGTTGGCGATGGCGGTTTGTTCTTTAGTGCTTGTTGCTACAGGAAATTTAAGTTGACGAACCTGCTTAAAATTAAGTCCTTCACGATTTCCACCTGCTTGATAGCTATCAATTTGCTCTTGCCCAAGTCGAGAGTTAATTAGCTCAACCAAAAGACTAGGTATAAGTTTTTCTTCAACTGTTCTGATTATGCAAACATGCTGATTTACATTTCCACCTGATATTAATTTATTAGCCTTTGCACAACGGCCAATAGATGCCCCTGTTATATTCAATAGAACATCATTTTCTTTCAGTTCCGAACCTAGGAATGTACTGTGTATATCATCCGTTATATAAGCTACATCTGATAGATCTAGATTACCTCTCTCCACATTTTGACTTCTAATAAATGGCCGACCTGTATCAACATATACTGAAGATCCACCTGTTGGAGTTTTGCCACTACCAACCTTAACTGTGCAATCATCAAGCAATACAATCTTCCAACCCTGCGGTATACGTCGGCTATCCATGCCTCCGCCCTGCGGGCCGCCACAGGTGGCGTTCAAATTCGTTCCAGACGAATTTGTCACTCCCACCTCAGTCTGCTTATACCCCTCAGGCACCCGTTTCTGCGCTGTCTCAACCTGATACGGCTGGCTCATTTCTGCCACTGCATCCTTATTCATTGTCGTGCTCCTTAGCCGCCAGCTGGGCCATGGCGTTGGCGCGTTCGCGTTCGAGTTCGTGCTTGAGTTGCTCTTCCGTGGGTAAATACGGCAGGTACTTAGCAGAGAACAATTGCTTTTGTTCCGATAACACTGAGTACTTCACCACGGCTTCGCTTTTCTCGCTGCACAGCACCAGACCAATGGAGGGGTTATCGTCGCTGCCTTTGTGTTGCTCGTCGTACAGGCGCACATAGGTGTCCATTTGGCCGATGTCTTGGTGCTTGAGCTTGCCCAGTTTTAAGTCCACCAGTAAAAAGCACTTGAGCTTAAAGTTGTAAAACACCAGATCAATAAAAAAGTCTTCGTCGGCAAAACGAATGCGTTGTTGACGTTCGACAAAGGCAAAGCCTTTACCCAGTTCCAGTAAAAACTGCTGGATGTTGCTGATAATCGCCTGCTCTAGCTCGCTCTCTTGGTAGCTTTTATCTTGCAGATTAAGAAAATCTAAAATATAGGGATCGCGCAGATAATCTTTCACGCTTTGGGCTAAAGGTTCGGTATGGGCTTTAGCTTCGGCTTCTACGAGGGCTTTATCTTGGCTGGCCAGTAAGCGCTCGTAATAGAGCTTGCTGATTTGCCGGTCTAAGGCGCGGGCGCTCCAGTTTTGGCTGATGGCTTCCTGTAGATACCACTGCCGTGCGCTGGAGTTGTCGATGCGTAATAAGCTGCGGTAATGCGTCCAACTCAATTCGGGACGCAGTGCGTTCCGAATTGGAAAGGCCTGATAAAAGGCGCGCATATTGCGCAGGTTTCTTACATCAAAACCTTTGCCCAAGCGCTCGGTGAGCTGCGTAGATAGCACCTGTAATTGTTGTGTGCCGTATTCAGCGCGGCTTGCGCCCTGCTGCTCATGCTCGACAATCATTTCACCAATATGCCAATAACTGTGCACCATGGCGCTGTTCACCGCTTGGCGTACTTGTCCGCGCGCTTGCTCGATAATCTGCGCAATGGGCTCGACTAGCGCATTGAGGTTGTTGTGCATACTTTGACTCATAGCGTTAAGCCCATGGCTTTGAGGTGCTCGGCGACTTTAAGGCTCAGCTGCTCGACGTTTGCAGTGATTTCGGGTAAGGGTTCGCTGTAACGCTGTTTTAGTTCTTGTAAGCGGCTGGCGAGTTGCTGGGTGATACGCTCAATTTCAGCTTCGATCTGCGCTTGTAAAGTTGCCAGCCATTTGTCGGCAACCAATAACTGTTTAATATCGGCCTCACTGAGCTTGCCGTATTGCGCCAGCACTGCAGCATCGAGCTGTTCTTGTGCGGTTTTCAGCTGGGCTTTGGCAGTGGTTTCTAAATCAAACAGCTGCTTGGCTTGCTGCAGCACTTCGCGCTCTTCGGCATCGGTAGCATCTTTTAAACGTGCGGTGACTGTGGCTTTAGTGACTTTGTCGCTGTCGCTCAAGGCTTCGGCTAACAAGCCCTCTTCACTGCTGTGTTCTTCGATCAGGCTGTCTTGCTGTTGGATGATCTCATCCAAGGTGGCTTGCAGCTGATCCAGTTGGGTTTGTTGCTCGGCAAAGTAGCGCTGCACAATTAAGGCGGGCGGGATCAGTTCCATTTTATATTTAATGCGCTTAACCGTTAGATCTGCAGTTTCTGTGAGCTTTTCGCCTTTTTTAGCCACTAATTCGCGGACTTTTTTGCCGGCTGCCCAGCCATCTTGTACTAAGACGTAAACATCATCCTGCAGGGTTTCAGACCAGTAATTCATTAGGATTTGATACATATCGTATTTATCCAGCAAGGGAATGCTGGCATAGCGTTGTAACAGGTCTTCACTGATGCGCTGGATAATCTCTTTGGGCTTGTCGCCTACATTAATATGGGTTAAATCAGCCTGCTGCGCCCAGGCGGTAAAGGGTTGCAAGGTCAGCTCGGCAAAAGCCGTGAACTCGGGGTGCTGCAGAATATGCGCTTTGATTTCGCTGGCGGGCACAGTGATCTGGCTGTAACCGGCGCGCAGTGGCGTGAATAAACTGTCACGCAAGCTGGGAAACACCCGCCAAAATTGCTGCAGCTGATCAATATCCTGATTGGGAATGCCGCCCTGCAAATGCCCAGCTAAATCATGTAGATCTTCTGGGGTGCTGCTGTCGATATAGCGCGGAATATTTAGGTTGTAGTCATGGCTGGCGATTTCAGCCAACGACACCCTGCGGCTGTAGCACGGTATTTCTAAACCGCTGGTAAAGGCATCCACTATTTTGTGTACATCTTGGCTGCGTAGGCGGTTTTTGTTGCCCTCTTTAATAAAGCCTTTGCTGGCATCAATCATAAAAATGCTCTCGCGCTGTGCGGCATCTTCTTTGTCAACAACAATGATGCAAGCGGGAATGCCGGTGCCGTAAAACAGGTTAGCAGGCAAGCCGATAATGGCTTTGATATAGCCTTGTTTGATCAGGTTTTCACGAATACGCGCTTCGGCATTGCCACGGAAGAGTACACCGTGGGGCAAAATCACTGCGCCTTTGCCGGTGCTTTTTAAGCTTTTCAGAATGTGTAGTAAAAAGGCATAGTCACCGTTTTTCTCTGGCGGCACACCCCAGACAAAACGGCCAAACTCGTCTGCATTGGGGTTGAGGCCACTGGTCCAGCTTTTGGTGGAGAACGGTGGATTGGCGACGGCAAAATCAAAGGTTTTCAACTGGCCATCGGCATCTTTCCATTCAGGGCTGCTGAGGGTATTGCCCTGCACGATTTTTGCGGTGGCGTTGTCGTGCAAAATCATATTCATCCGCGCCAAGGCGCTGGTAGCGTTGTCCATTTCTTGGCCGTAAATGGATAGACCGCGCGGGGCTTCGTCACTGGCTTTTAATAGTAGCGAACCCGACCCACAGGCTGGATCATAGACGCTGGCATCTTGTGGCGTATCGGCGGTGATACCTATGACTTTGGCGAGAATGCGCGAGACTTCTGAAGGCGTATAAAACTGACCTTTGGATTTGCCGGACTCGGTGGCAAAGTGGCGCATCAGGTATTCATAGGCATCGCCCAGCAAATCATCATCACCGGCACGATTACCGCCCATGTCGAGGCCTTCAAAAATACCAACCAACTGCGTCAGCCGATCAACCATATCCTTGCCTTTGCCGAGCTTATCTTCGTCGTTAAAGTCAGCGACGTTGATTACGCCCTGCAGGTCGTTGGCTTCGGCAATCAGGTTAATGATTTTATTGATATCTTGGCCGATTTCTTTACTGCCCTTGAGCTTGACCATATCGTCGAAGCTTGCGCCTGTTGGCACTTCAATCATGGCGTAGGGATTGGCTTTGGCTTTATCAGAGACGTACTTTAAAAACAATAAAGTCAGTACATAGTCTTTATATTGGCTGGCATCCATTCCGCCGCGCAATGCGTTACAGCTGGCCCACAGTGATGAGTAGAGCTCAGTTTTCTTAATCGCCATAACATATTTTCCTAAAGTGTAGCTAAGACTGAGTGAGCCGCTGCTGTGTATGGCGTGAGGACGAACTCAGTCTGTTGAGTGATTTTGAATTGATTTTAAAAAGTGCCGCCGATATTACGCCATAACCGTCGACGAGACAGCATCAGCGGTACTCTATAAGTGTTTTACACAAATATTCAGATTTGTCTGGGTGAGTCCGCAGCGCTCAAAAAATTCGACTCAGCTGCAGTTCAGGTCGCACATATTAACTGTTGGCTGACACAGAATAACGGGGGTACTGCGCTGTAAACTGGCATCCTAGATATTTAACACAATCATGCGACACATTAAGTCGCGGCATTACTGAATGTATTCAGGCTGCAATATTACTGCTAAGCACATAAATGGCCCGCCCTGCAGGATTTGAACCTGCGGCCTCACCCTTAGGAGGGGATAAATATCGGATAACTTAATATCCGATAAAATTACGTTAAAATACCAAATACAGCACAACCACCCTAGACCCCTTTAAATACAACAAAATAGACAGGTACTTTAGTGACACTTTGCGATCTTCAAATCAGCCTCAAAAATTAAAGCTCAAACTATTGTCACAAAATGGTCGCACTATTTAAATCAAAAACGATCTCTTTCCACATTCAAATATGGCTCTATGGGGGTCCAATCATACTCCTTTTTGATAGCACAAAAAGGAGTATGACGGATACTGATAAGCCCCCCACAACGCGTATAGTAATTAATATGCCAAGCTATAGATCTGTCACAGAAGCCAAGGTGCTGGACGTAATAAACACATCATCACTGGCTGCTTTTGAACCCTGTTATAAACGGGGGGATTACCCCCTTCTTCATGGAACGACCTGCCTACAACACAGTTTTAACGCTTCATTGGCGAAAGATTAATTACCAAGTTTTTAGTTATCAGCTCAATTTCTTCAGGTTTGAAATCACGTTTAAGCAGGTTATCCAGCAACTCCTCTTGCCTTGGCTGGCCGAATGCTAGTCGATAGATAGCCAGCACTCTCAATGCATGATCAAGTTTCAAGACATCTCTGCTTAAAGGCATCATCGGTACAAAGCGTTCTATTTTTGCGCTACCTTCTGGCAAATGCCAATAGGGAACTAAGTCACTGCTTCTGCCATTTTTAGACGTCTCAGTATCAGCAAAATGAAATAGTTGCCGCCAAGGATCACCCTCTTCCAGCGTGCATTTCTCTTTATAAACTTCAGCTAATCGTTTTCTCACAGTCAGCGATTTATATCGATTAATACGACCTTCACGCTGCTCTATATCGATAGGATTGGCTGGCAAATTCCAATGTACGATCTGACTGCAATACCAATGAAAGTCCAAGCCTTCCTGCCCGATAGATGTTGAGTTTAAAACAAAAGGCCTAAACGGTGAGTTAAAAGCATCTCTCACACTACCCACCCTTTGCACTGCAGCATCTGAGCTCATTTCCTGTGTACCCAAAGGCACAGCGTAGTGACAGCGCAATGAGTGTTTGTTCTTAGCTTGAGATTCGTTATTTTCACTCGACTTAGATCTATTCTCAGAAAACTGACAGGCAACATTACTAGTCATGAGGGATAATACTTCAATCATTCTTTCAGTTGCAGAATGACCTTCGCAACGCATTGAAAAACCATCCCCTTTTAGCAAGTGCGCGTATTCATTGGCCACTGCCTGAAAGCCACCATCAGTGCAATAGCGAGCAATCGCATCAAAGTATTTTAATTTCCCATATCGCTTGCCGAGAATGCTTTCAGACTCAGGTTTGTTGAACATAGAAACAACGGCAAAAGCCACTGCCGTTGCAGATGATGCATACATACTAGCCTCTGCAGGCCAGTTATTACGCCAGGCTCTATAAATAGAAACTGCTGGCCCAGCAATGGATAAATAAGCAAGATACTCGGCTAGATCAACTGGCATCGATCCTAGTGCAAGATGCTCATCTTCGAGAAAGCTAGATAAAACCTCAAATTGTGCTGTTATACCTTTATTATCTTTGCGCTTGCTGATGCTTTTTCTCTGCTCGCTCAGCCATTCATAAAAATAGCCGTCATTGCCACCATGCAAATCTAATAGCATCGGTGCAATCGCATACCAACGATCACTTCTCTTCGTCACTTCTTCAGCAAGGGGTAGTAGCCTCGACAGCTTTTCATTTATCGCAACAATGCGCTGCGTTAACAACTCATCAAAAGACAATGAGTCGCCTGCCGGCAAAGACATATCGATGAGCGTTTTTGATGGATACACCAAAGACCAGCCAACCCAGCTAGAGCTTTCATCGAAACGTATTTTAGGTGTATGTGATGCATCTTTAAAATACGCTTTTTTAAGGCCTTGCCTCTTGTGCAATAAGCGCCGCTCAGACTCGTAGGAAATAAGACCACTCAATGCGCGTGGCACCATCGCCCACGATGAAAAAAGCAATGTTTTACTGAAGTCTTGCTGATTTTCAAAGCTGCCCTGCAACGGATAATCAGGCAATGATGGCGGAACCCAGAGCAACTCTTCACTATTGTCTTTAAAAAGCTGCTTGGTTAGTGCTCGCATTTTAGCATGTGGCGCTTGTTCAAGATTTATCTTGTAAGACTGGATATCACTTTGTAACAGCCAAGCTGGCGCGGATTTCTTCAGCGCTTTTTTTATATCACTTTCATGTGAGGACTCATCCAGGTTTTTTTTAAACTGATAGCCACTTATAAATGACAGTGGCCAAGGCGCCGCTTTATAAAACTCCATCAGTTGGGAAGCCGACCTGCCGGGATGATTTTCTTGTAAAGCTAAGCCTAACTGGTCTAAGGCTTTAAAAGCTTCAATATCCCCTGTTGAAAAATCCTTGATGCGTTCCATATCATCAGGCACAGACGAACAAAACAAATTTTCATAACCATCGCTTATCTGCGCCCGCTCTGTTCTACACAAAAAAGGCCCCAAAAGATTCTCAATAGCCAATTTATGCTGTGACTCAATAGCTGAAAAACTATAGTCAGCATCCTTTAGTTGCAATATTTGCTGTTGCAGTGCTTTGCGGTTGTGTTCGTACTCAAGTAACAATCTTTGATTTGATAGGGTCAAAAAATTTAGTAGATAATTCAGCTCTTCGGCGTGAGAATCACCCTCTTCATCATCTTCTGCCTGCGATATAGCCTTAAACGGTGTTGCTGATAGCAATAATATTTTGCTTTGCTTTTTATTAAAAATCTCTTTGGCTATCAGTGACTCTTCATTTTCTTGATTGCTATTGAGCAGGGCTTTAAAACGCTGAAATTCATCCAAAATAAACAAATCTGCCGTCAGCTTCTTAGCACAAACCTCAGCCATTAATGAACGTAGAGACGCTCTAAAAGCATTTTCATAACCTGTTAGCTTGGATCCACCACTACAGAAATCTAATATGGCATCTAGCCAAGTGCAGCTAGATAAAGCATGACCAAAAGACGTTTTATTTGAAATTTGCTCTATCAGTCTCTGATGAAATTCAGCAACAATAGCGCTATCCAGCGTTTTATCCTTTATGAAGGATTTTTCACGCTCGCGCCAATTATCTTTACTAACATAGCCACTAAAAAAATTACTCAGTTTTCTGCGGTAGCGATACAAATCTGGGCTATCAATTAACGCAGCAAATATAATCATCCTTTCACGCCAATTGCCTTCTCCGCGTGTCAGATTGAAGGAGGTGGAAGGCGTTAACGAACACACTTCCAGAATCTTACCTTCATCCCCTTCAGAGCTAAGCGTTACAGCAGTATCCAGCAGACGACTATAGGACGGCTGCCGCACATACTTCTCTTGATGCTCTCCATAAAATACTGCCAGCTTCTTTCTGTTTTCATCCGCTAGCGTAAGATTGGAGCAGATATAGGTCACACGTAAGGGTGTTATTTTTCCACCCTTTTTTTGATTGAATAAGCGCTGTTTTAATAATTCAGCGATAACCCCTTTGGCGACAATAGTCTTACCTAAGCCCACCTCGTCAGCAACTAATACGCGCTGACTAGCTCCAGAGTCAAAACTGTGAATCGCCGATTTTACCGTTGCCTTTTGGAAATCTTTTAAAGAGGCTAATGTATCGTCGATTAGTGCAATGGCTTCCATTAGCGAATTCCCTTCTCGAAATGCTTCCATAACATCGAAAACTCTTCTGGTATCTCAGCCCCTGCCAATTTTAAACGTTTAATAGCGGAATCGATTCGTTTAAGAACTTGTGGGTGACGAGAAGAAGCAATCAGTAACTGCTCGAAAACGGGTGAGCCTGATAGCATAAAATCCCCATCGTTACCTGCTTCTCCAGTTTGAGAATCAAGGCTTAACCAGTCATTTTTATCAGGTGTTACTTGTAATAAAAGACAAAGGTAATCCATCACTTTAGCTGGAGTGTCTACCATCTCTCGCATGATCTGCTGATGGCGAGTATCACCGCCTTCAATAGTGAGCTTAGCAGCGATGATCAGACGCTTGTGTAGATCACTATTTTTTACTTTGACAGTAATAGGAAGCAAAGCAGAGATACTGGTTAACTTAACGTCTTCCCATAACATGTGTTGAGCAAGATCCCAAGATCCTGCAATGTCCAGCCGCCCAACAGTAACTGCTACCTTGTTATAATCCACGCCATCGACACTCGTCTTTAATGTCAGCGTGTAGTGACTAGCCGATGTATCCAGTGTTGCATCCAAAATCCATCGGCCGCTAATAAGCTGATGCACGGTACGCCTAAGCAACTGTGTCTGGGATTCATCTTTAACCACCTCGAGTTCACTAAACTCATGTTCAATGAACACTTGCGAACCTTCTTCTGGCATCCATTCTTCTAGTAGCTGCTGCGGGCCGATTGTATTTCTTTTGCTGATTTTTCCTGACAACATTAACATTGCCTCGGTATTTCTAGGCTTGCTGCTATCAGTATCACCAAGGGCAGCAGTAGTGGCATTCGCGGAACCAATATGCCAAATAGCTTGGCTGCCGGAACGTGCAACAATCAACTTTGCATGTAAATTTTGAGTTTGAATTTCTCGCTGAGCCGCATCACTGCGAATTTCGTGACGCTCTTCGCCATTGACGATGGCAGGATTCATAGCAAAGCACTGCCAACCTGACAGCTTCTCCTCACCTATGGCATCGAGTTCTTCTGCCCGACTAAAAAGCCAGCGATTCTCCTTATTACTTGTTAGGGTTGCCAAGTAATCCAATGCGGCAATACCACCACCCGTGCTTTTTAGAAAAGGGGAAACCACCAGCAAATCATCATAGTGTTCTTTATCAAAGCGCAATGGCTGGGCTAGGCCACCACCGCCTATCAATAGTTGATAATCATTAAAGGGTTCGGGTAGTTGCCAATCCACTTTTCTGAGTTCTTGCAGCATAGTAGAGCCTGGCAAGAAGCTTTTATCTTGCGCTATGAGCTTTTCGATAAACACATGCAGTGATTGCATAGCAGAATCATTTACTTTTCTCTTCCCCACAATGCCGTCTAGCGTTACCGCAACATCCCAGCTTCGATCAAGGGTCAAATTACGCGATAACACGATTAAACGATAACGCACTTCTGCTTTTTTATTGCCTGCTACCGTCTCAACAAACCGTAGCAGCCATAGCTTGGGGTGAAAGGAAGAAAAAGCCCCGCCTTCGGGTACAACAGCGTGCAAACACGGCTCAAGAAAAGTATATAAACGATTGAATTTAGGCGGATAGCTGATGTTACCTTTTTGATAAAAAACCTTTAGCCGACCTTTGACTTGGCCTATTGCTTCCAACAGTGCCAGTTTTTCACCTTTTAAATCACCATCCAGCGTATTTCTAAAACATAACGCAATAGGTACAGCTAATAGCGCATTCAAATCCAAACTATAAGTGGTTGCGATGGCTGCATCAAAATCAAAACCATCCGGCGGGATGAGCTGCTCGCCGTAACATAACCTGTCGTTTTTAGGCTCAAGCATTTAGGCCACCCCTGATATCCTGCAAGATAATTTTTGCAGAGCCCCAACGGTAATCCAGTCGACGAATGCCTATCCATATCCAGTCTTCACGGTTTATTTTCTTTTTTAATAAGCTACGTGCGCCTTTATTCTCAATAGCTTGCTTTTCTATCATTTTATCGAGCTCTACCAATGGGCTATTGGTATGTTGGAGTCGACAAAAATCAATAACAAAACCCCTCGTTCTGCTATTTAATGAGTGGTTAGTACCACCAGCAAAGATAGACAACCAGCGATCTGCGCTGACATTATTGAACAGCTTTAGGCCATCCACTTGCTTTTTCCAGGTCTCATACTCTTTTTCGTAAATAGCGACAGCATCGTTAGCGCTATTGTTTCTTGCCGCTAAAATATTGTAGCGAATATGCGCCCCTTCAATAGCCAGACTAAACTCATTCGCCAGCTGAGTGTTCTCCTTGCATTCAGCACTAATATTATTATCGCTAAGCACTAGCTTTGCCAACTGGTCAAAGGAATCAAGCTCAATAGCCTTATCAACCAAATCATGTAGGAATAACTGGCTTGGTAAACTGTGCTGAATATTAGGTGTTTCTATTAGCTTTCCTTTCAAAAATACAGCTTCTTTTTCCGACAGTTTAAGACTCAGGGTATCTCGCCTCATCCAATCAATGGGCCTATCGGGCAAATTCACAAGATTTGTGTGCCGGCTCTGCTTGTCATCATTGCCTTCGGCCGTTTCAGCTAATTCCATACTCGTATGCGATGGCATAGCATCCATAGCACGGCAATAATCGGCGAATGATCCATTTTTTTTAAGAATGCCAAAGGTGCGCAGCCCATTCCAATAAATTATCGAGGGTCTCCTTTCAACGCCACCACTATGAATACGCGTCAGACCTATAATGCCTTTTTCACCATCTTCATAACTGGCTAACACTTGGGCTATTTCATTCTCGCGCTCTTTCATGTACTGCCCTAATCCCTGTTTCTTTTTAGCGGGCGGCAACTCTTGATAATCACGAATAATGCGCGGGATGGTAATAAAGTATTTAGCACGAGTTTGGATAGTGGATATGCCGGGGAACAAAGCATCGGCATAAGCATCTCGTATTTGACCTATCCCCAGCTCATCTAACGTACCTGGCTCTGATAACATTGCTAAAACGTTGTTAACTTTATCTCTTTCATCAGGGGAAAAATCTATCCAACCCAATTGGCTCATGCGCTTGTCTCTTCTCTATTTTGTTTACCAGCGTTTGCTTTAGCTGACATATGAAATTTATGAGCGGTATTACGACTCAGTGACAGTAGGTATCGCTTATAGCGCACACCGACTACGCGCTAAGAGCTAAATGCTAATTCATTTTAAGGGTTCGCCTTGACTATAGCTGCATGCTAACAGTCTGCCACTCTCAAACGATACCGGTAAAACGAACATGCACTTCAGTGAGAGACATTTTTTTGGGGGATTACCCAACCAGCGATAACTCAAAGACTAGGTCTCATGTTTAGTGCGAAAAACATACAGAGCAAATAAAATTGATGGCTAGATAAAATCCTCACTAAGTAGCAAGTTAAAACCCAATCCGACGTTTTTTAGCTTGCTCTTTATGGCTAACTTCACTGTTTAATGCTTGGATAAAAGCCTCTGTGCTTGGCAGTGGGCTAAAGCGCGACATCCGTGCCACAGCTCCAAAGTCTCCAGGGGTTAAATACTCCAACATTGATAATTGTTGCTGTAGGTTTTTCTGCCGGTGAGATAAACCAAATTGTTTGCAGTAGCTGCAGAAAAGTTTCCAAGCTTGCTGGGACGTTAAAAAACCAAACTTCGCCTTTAAATCAAAGCGACGCAATGCTGCTTGATCAAGACCATCCATTAGGTTGGTCGAAGCAATAAAAATACCGGAGAAGCTTTCCATTTGCGTGAGCATCTCATTGACCATGCTGACTTCCCAGCTACGTTTAACACCACGGCGATCGCTGAGAAAACTATCAACCTCATCAATCATCAAGACCGCATCTTGCTCCTCTGCCTGTTTAAACGCTTTAGCGATGTTCTGTTCATTTTCGCCAACATAAGCACCGAGCAAATCGGAAGCACGTTTGAGCAGTAAAGGCTTATTCAGTTGCTTAGCCAGCCAGTGACCATAAGCGGTTTTTCCTGTACCGGGTGGACCGTATAAACATAAGCGCGCATTGGGGTGTGCAGTAAGCCCGTCAGTCAGAGCAGCCAAATCAACATCAGCGCTGATAAAAGCCGGATCATACAACTGCGCAGTTGCCTGCTGCTCGGCAGGTTGGGCTGTCGAGTAACCTTGTGACTTTAAGGTGCTATCAATCAGTAACTGCATCGCTTGCGCAGGGTTTTCAAGTTTTGCAGCAATACTGGTTACTACATGAGCGGCGCGCTCTATCACCGCAGGGCTGAGCTGCTCCTGATCTGCCAAGCCTCGTAAGGTTTTTTTATCCAGCAAACCTTTGCTATAACGCTTGAGCAATTTTGCGCGTTGTTCTTGATTCGGTAGCGGTACCTCAATAACAAAATCAAAGCGCCGCACAAAGGCTGGATCCATACGATTGATGCTGTTACTGATCCAAATCGTTGGAATGCTGTTGTGTTCCAGCATCAAATTGATCCATGCCTTATTTTTACTGGCAAGCGCTGATTTTTGGCTGAAGGGATTAGCGTCTTCACTGAAAATATCCTCCACCTCGTCAAACACCAGCATGCTATCGTTGCTGGCAAAGAAGTGTTGTGCTGCGCGGTAAGCATTTAAACGGTACTGACTGGTTACAGAGTCGCCATCGCTGTCTTCGCTGGCCACTTCATAGAGCTGACTATGATTGAGTTTAGCCAGCAAACGCGCCAACTCAGTTTTGCCTGTGCCTGGTTGGCCATGCAAAAGAATGTTCACCCCAGTACTGCGCTGCTGCACACTGTGTTCTAAATACGGCAACAAAATATCCAAATGCTCAGACAAGCTTGGGTAATCTTTTAGCTTGAGCTGTGCTGGAGCTGATTTTTTTATCTCGTTGCGCAGCAAGGCTTGTGGGCTGACTGCGCCGCAATACAAGGTGTCAGCAAAGGACGCAGACAGCACCCGTAACTTTTGCGTTAAAAAACCATCATCAAAATTACCTAAATTAAAGATGCCCGTACGCATTAAAGCGCCGTCACGGGATAAGGCGACACGGATCTCGTTTTCAGGACAGTTCAACAGCTTCGCTAAGCTATAGAACATCTTGGCCGTATTCAGGTCGCCGAGCAGATCGGCGGCATCGGTTAAGCGTGCATCCATTGAGAGCGCGACAGCAAATTCTAAAATAGAGCGTTCCACGCTATCTAAATTGACCAGCTTGGCCAGTTGCGCAACATTGCTCTGTAAAACATCAGGCAAACGAGTCGGTGTATTTGAACACTTTCGATATTCTTTGCGCAGCAAGCTGTGTAGCTCAGCTTTGGACAGCTCGATATCAGCGTCATCGAAATCAAACAGGGCTTGCAGCAACGCATCGCTGACAATGTCATCGGATGCATAGGTAAACATACCGCCCAAAGGGACGAGCAGCGTTAACATCCATTGGCGTACGCGAGGGTTTAAGGTCTCGTTATAGTGGGCTGCTGAAAGATGCGGTCTCAGAAATCTCATTATTCACCTCTGGATACGTTGCTTGCGACTGAGGTGTAATGATGCCACTCTAATGCGACACTATTTGTCATTTAATTTTGCGGGTGCAGCATGGCAGACTCATCTTTACGTTTATTATTGTTGCTACAACAGGTTCCGCGCGAACCACGTTCGATTAGTAGCCAACAGCTGCGTGCGCGACTAGAGGATGCTGGGTATCCTGTGAGCTTGCGCACTGTGCAACGTGATTTGGTTAGCCTATCAAGTCACTTTCCTCTAGTGCAAAACACACCCACAGGCCGAGGTAAAACTGGCGTAGCTTGGGCGTTTACTAAAGGCAGCCAGCACTTAGCCTTTCCTGGCATGGATGCAGTGACCGCCTTGACGGTGTCAATGGCTATGGAGCATTTGCAATCCCTATTACCACGGCAAGTTTTGCAATATCTAGAACCGTGGCAGTTAGAAGCCGAAGCGCAGCTGCGTCAGCACAACTCCAGCAAGTACCACGACTGGATGAGTAAAGTGCGCGTTGTGCCGCAGCATTTTTTGCAGGCACCGCAAGTCGATGCAGAAGCAGTCGGGCTGATTTATGAGGCGGTACTGGAAAATCGCAAGTTTTCTGCTACCTATAAAGGTAAGCCTGAACGCATCATTCATCCTTACGGTTTGGTGCAGCAAGGGCATACGCTGTATTTGATTTGTCGGTTTTATGAGTTTGATGATGTGCGCATTACCGCTTTGCACCGTTATCAAGAGGTCGAGCTGCTCGATGAGTCTGTTCGACCCTTCCCAGAATTTAATATTGATGACTATTTAGACGGTGGCGCAATGCAGTGGGTATTGCCTGATCGGCAGCGCATTGAGCTTAAGTTACTCGTCAGCCCATGGCTCGCCACACATCTTGAAGAAACGCCTTTAGCTGACAAACAAATTTTAACGGCCGACACTCAACATGATTAGCATCATATCCTTAAGGCTGATGTATTCGACAGTATGCAGTTGCGGCGCTGGCTGTTAAGCCAAGGTGCGGCTTTGCAAATACTTGGGCCCGAACCATTGCGTGAGTGGATGCGAGATATAGTGCAAAAGCAGGCGGAGAATTACTTACAGGGCCTTATTTAAATATGCAGAGTTGAATCATGATAGATATTCTTGAAGGTTAGTATAGGCTAGCTGAGTCTAGTGAAATTATTAGCTTCAACCGCATTAGAAATCAGCAATGATTTTATCCAAAAATCGTGTGGCCAGTTGAGTGTGTACAGCACTATCAGATCAACTGGCCATGGCTATTTTCACTTAATACTATAGATTTAGTAACTCATGGCTAACTTATTTTCAATAAGCGTTTTCGAAGATTATCGGCCAACTCAGTTGTCATGCTAGTTATTTTTTGTCCAGAATACGTTTCGTATTCTGTATTTTTGAGTTGTGCTGCTATGCTTATAACTCCGCTCTCTGCTATAACTATAAGTCCTAAATCATAGAGCGTATGCACATCAGCTCTGAGTAGCAAACCATTATCCTGAGAGTAATCTGTATTATCCGAATGCGGAACGATATGTGCAGCCTCAAGTACCGCAGCAACTTTACTACCGGTTACGCAGCATTGACCGTTATACTTATCAAATAATCGTCTCCTAAAGTCAGGCTGGCCACGACGCGTCTTTATCGATACATAAACAGTCTCTTCATATGCATAAAACTCTTCTGACTCCGTCTCTGTATCTATCTCTTCTGGCTCACTAGGGCTGTAATTTTCATAATCATCAGGAAAATTAGCATTTCCTTGAGCTTTTTTCTGAATTGCTTCAGATTGATTCAGTGTTTCAAGAAATTCAGTAAACTCACTAGCGTCTTTAGATAATCCTTCTAGACTAAAGCTCTTGCGCTTTAACTCATCCCACTCAATACCCAGTTCTTCACTTACTTTACTCTTAAAGTTTTCAGCTTCACTTCTAAGCTCTATTCGAGCAAGTTTCTCATACTCTTTACTCGAAAAAGCCGGATAAAATGCTAGAAATGGACTGGCACCGCCTCTATTAATTCGTACATCTTTTTTACCTATTGCTACTACATTTTTATAGTTTTTTAAAACAGCACCATATATGTCTACTCTCGGAAAATATTTTTTTAATATATCTAGCGCGACTTCAAAACCAAGTATCTCATCGGAGCTTAGGGTTTTTAGTATATCTACTGCAACTTTGTTTTTATTAAACCCAGAAATACTCATACAGAGTCCTTGTATTATAAGTTATTTGTAAAGTATCAAAAAAACCTTCAGTAATTTATTTATATTTCTAAAACTTTCTAATCGTCATCTGATAAATCCTGACTAACCCCGACACTTTTTATGGTAAAAACTAGCTACCATAAGGGGCTAGGCGATTTTCCCATTCTCGACATAAGCACATTCAACAAGTCCCGACAAACCTTCTTGAACAGTATTTCCTTAGATGCCAACTAGATCCTGCTTCATTTAGTAAGGCAGCAGAATCTAGTTAGAGCGATCCTCGTTGCGATTTAATTGTTCTTAACCGTACCTTAGCTCAAGGTTATTTTGCTGATACAAATTCTGCGCAGCTAGTCTGGCAGCGGTATGCTGGCTTTCATCAATGGACTTAAGACTGACTCCATCGTATCCAACAACCTCAAGTGGACCACCTACATCATCATAGTCAGAACCATCTTCATGGACTGCACGATAATTGCTCCGTGTCAGATATCTATTAACCAACTTGGACAAATACACCCACTTCCAACACTTAATCAAATCATTACTATGGTAAGAGTTAATTAAATCCAGCATGGCATCGACATTACCTTCCTCAGCAGCGGCAACCAACAGAAACTCAGCATCTGCAAAGCGACCTAAGTCCTCGGCTATAGCTGCAACTTTCGCTGGGTGCGCAACCGTTTTATGATGACCCTGCTCAAAAAATGCTGAATCACCAAAGCGCTTAGCCAGCACTAGAAGTGCTTCTTGACTACCTAGCCGGCCGGCCTCACGAAGGTGATACTTATGCTTTTCTGTATAACTGAAATAGTTTGCATAAGAATCTGCAAAGGCTTTCTGAGCCCCAGTCAAAACACAACCTTGCTGTGCCTGAGAATACCAATAATCACTGCCAGATTTCATATGATCTTCTGATCCGGTTGCATAAACCAACGCAAGAGCATAATGAGCCTGAGCACTCCCCTTATTAGCTAGATGCTCAAGGCAACTAACTAAAACCGGATCTGCCTCATCATATGGAATATCAATCTCATCATCATAATAGTCATAGTCACTCAAAACTCTAGAGCGCAACTCGCTGATAAGTGCCGGAATAGTTAGACAACTAATCTGTCGCATCATTAAGAAGGACTGCAACTCCATTGCAACAACTTTTGCTAAGTCAGACTGATAACCCAACTCAAGAAAGCGTTGCGCGAGAAACGAACCTTGAATATTTTCTTCACTGTTGTAGAAGTCTGATTCAGCTAGCACCGCATCAACACAAAACGCTGCGTAAGACTTGAAACCAAATGCAGCAGCAAAGAGCTCATAAACATGCGCTCTCTTAATTGTATTTCCAGTGCTATTTTGAAGGTGCTGGTGTGCGGAATACGCAAGATCTTTGATAGTCATAATAAATCTTTCCTCAGATTGCCTTAAATATCTCGGACTAGAAACACACGTTTAAATACCCGAAACACTAGGCTTGAGTTAGATTTTATTGACTGAGAAATAACGCCTTTTTTTACTCGTGTGCAAGTAAGGTTGGCACCTGTGTACGAATTGTATCAGCACAATCTAAGTTGTCCACACCAAAAATAAAAAACAAACTCACCCATTAGATAACAATGAAAACAAATAGTTACAAAAGCACCATATACCGCATTGCATAACAAATTAGCTATTGGTAGATTGTGACATACAGCAGAAAACACTAATAAAAGCAGGCCATTCATGCAGCCAACACCCTCCCCTGGAAAGCTGGCACGGTTACTCGACGTTGACGATGTTCACTACACAACCACGCTGGAAATAGAGTCCATATTCAATATAGACATGGCCTTCCCTGCTGCAAGAAACTTCACTGAATCACTACTTGATCTGCTGCCAAATATATATCCATCAAATAGGCAAGCTGACTGGCACGTTACCCTGCTAGCTATCAACTCTGCAGGGACGGAACAAGCATGGCGGCTTGCTCCAAAAACCGGTGCTGATCAAAACCCATTGAATCAGCATTTTGGAAACTACCCTTTAGCTGCTTATTTACTGCAAGATTCTCATAGCGATGTTCAAAACCAAGCTCTGGGTATAAAGCTGCTTTTTCTATACGTGCTATTGCAGCGCCAACCTGACAATCATGGCCTTACTAGCCATGCAGATTCACTGCGAATAGCAACACGACGGAACTCTAAAGAGTTAAAGCTTCTTCAAGCTCTGCCCCAATACACTGATGACTTTCACGATTACCACCAACAACTTAAGTCCGCTGTAAAAAACCAGCTATATATAAGCACTTCAAGCCATTTGCTAAAAAGCCTGCGCTCACTACTAGAAATGGCACCTCGTCGAGCACCAACTCCTCCAGAGGAAAAACCAAAACCAGTCGTAGCAGCTGTTGAAAGCCCACCAATATTTGTCAGTACTTTAACGGATGACGATGATTCTTTTATTGGCATTATTACTCGGGTACGCAGCGATACAGGTAACCCTCGTCTAGCAGAGCCACCTGAACACATTGATTACTTTGAAGCTGATCCACCCCAAGACGACGACAGTAGCGAAGCAGCTGAGCCGCAGTTACTCGATGAGTTCAGCACAGACTTTCAGGTGCGCACTTCTCAATATTGGCTCAGACGCCACCATCGACTGGCACCTACTGATTGGGGGCGCTTAACGCTTGTCGAGAAAAAACGTGTCGCTTCTTTTATTACGGATGGACTCAACTCTCTTGATGAGCAAGAGAAGATCACTGCTGGCTTGATCGGAACTATGTATGTCACTGGCATGCAGCTTACTGAACTACTGCAAGCCAGCACTGGGCCAAATCAAACTTTTTCTGCGATAGGCAGTTACATCAGGAATACACGTAAGCCAGAAAATGGCTTTACGCCTAGTGATGCACAGCTAACAGATTTGCAGCCTACAGCCAGTCGCCTTTTATTGAAATTACCCGACCCTGTGGCTGGGTGGGTTGGTCAACTGTGTCAACGCAGCCAGTCAACTTTCGGTCAGTGCCTAGGTGCTGACCTGGATACTGCTAATGCTTGGGTAAAAGACGGCATTGAACAACTGCGTGATAACGGTAGATTTTTTAGAATTAGACTGGAGCGAATCCCTGCTGCACTTGCTCTTGAAACAACACTTCGATTTCGTGACCCAGTGACGACCTATCTTCTGACTGCTCGCGAAAACCAAGCAGCACCGAAACTGAACTACTACGTCTCTTGCCCTATAGATGAACTCATTAGCGCTTACAGCCTCATAGCCAGCGAGATGCTCTGCCCATGATTAAACTGACAGATAGCTACCCAACAAAAGAAGCACAGACCAAGCTTATCGAGTTCACGGCTAAGCAAGTCCAGTTATCCATGCAAGATATTTCTATAGCCGTAAGGCATAACGCTTTTACGGATTACTGCCTAGCTCTGATATTTTCTTGCACGGGTCATCGCCCCGTCATAGATCCCATTCACTCACGAAAGCTATTTGATCTAGAGCATGGTTTGATGCTGATAGCAGACAAAGTGGTACATGAGGAGCGCTCATGGCGCATGGTTGCCTTACCACCTATTGCCTGCCAGCAAATTCAAAACTATTTGGAATACCTACCAAGACTGGCTGCTTGGCTTGATCAAAACACAAAGACGTTTAAGTTACGCGACCAAGTTTTAGAAGTATTAAATGGCACAGAACCGATTCCATTCTTTTTTTATATGGATGAAGAAAGCCTTGGTAATACATTGCCTATTACTCCATCGCTAATGGCTAAGCGCTGGGAAGACCGCTGGAAACTACCCATCAACTTCTTGCGTCACATGACTGCAACCGAGCTAAAACGCTACTCAGGCCAGGCTCATTGGGTGCAAATTCAACTGGGTCACTTCAGCGGCAGCGAACACCCTTTCGGGGTCACAGCAACACAATCGGCACAGCATACTCTTGCGGCTATATCGGTTCACCTTGAACAGTTTATGCAGGATATGGGCTGGCAGTCACTTAAGTCCCCCGTGCGTCTACCTCACGGTGCGAAAATAGCGGAGATACAAGAACACAGTCAGCTCAAAAGTAGCCCTTTTGGTGATGCTAAGCGTAAGCAACAGCGCCATAAAAAGCGAACCATCATCAAGAGCTATATTCGTAATGCGTTAGACGCGACACTACAAGGACAAAAAACCCTGAGTACTGTCGACCAAATCCGACAGGCTGCAAGTCACATTATTACTCACACGCCAGTTTCTTTAACAAACCCTTGTTTGCGTATGCTTTATCGCTACGTGGCGCGCTTACCGGGTGGCAAGGTACTACTAAAGCAATCTGCACCTGCTCGAGTTTTCAACATTGAGCCATCACCTTTCAATGAAAACTCACTTCTTCTATATCGGCACACAGAGCAGCTCAGGAAAAACTTTCTACAATATTTGGACGGTAGCTATCAGCCAGAATTCATTGTTAATCCAGTATTACGCGTGGCTGAGATTACGGTTAGTGCAGCGATTTTTGGTGGTATTGCAGACTCAGAAAAGCTGAAAAAACTCTCAGCTGCTTTGCATCACAATAGCTACCAATATGATGATAAATTTTTTATCGAACTGCCCTTTACAGGTGATGCTGATGGCCCTGTATTTCGCTGGTTTCCTGACTCAATAACGCACATGCTTGCGCAACGTTACTATCAGCATGATAAATCTTCAGTCATCTCAGAAAAACTACTGCGCCCTACCCTTGTATTGCTTTTACAAAAGCTCGGAATTAATAAACTGCAAGATAGCGTTCAGTTATTAGCAAAAGCTGCACATGCGGCCGTCATTTTGGAAGCTCCTGGCCATACCGCAAAATTCTTATCTGGAGAGCTGAATAGCGTGTCAGTGCCTCTAGCACAATGGATACGCATACATAGCGGAAAAGCATTATCGTCCACAGTTGAGCCAAGCCCTGATACGACCCAAATTCAAGCACCGTTGACCATCGGACAGTTAACTAGCAAGAAAAACTCTCGGGTACACAACAAAGCCTTTCTAAAGCTGTTACGTCAATTATTCAACCTTGCGTATGACATGCCTGCTACTGGCAACATAAATACCAGCACCGCTAGAAAGCGTGAGCTGGCTCGATTGATTAAAGATCAATTCGCAACCACGCAAGCAAACTGGTCATCGCAGATGCTGAGTATTGTTGCTTGGACAATCCATCTGTGTGAGCACGGTACCCGTACCAAGAAAAATCTAGCGTTTAAAACTGTCGATAAATACGCATTCATGGTGTCCCGTGCTTTGCTACAGATTGAACTCAATGAGCATTTTCTTGCTTTGGATGCAGATGCTTACGAAACCTTGTACTTAAATATTCTGGAAGTTACACCTACGAACAGGCAGCAAGATATTGCAGGCAGGCTGCTTGAATTTAATCGATTTTTGGTAAGCGCTTACGCAACTGAAGACCCATCATGGTCAGCAATTTTCAAAGCTGCAGGCCAGGAGAAAGGCACTAGCTTTGCCGACGCTAACTTCGTCAGTGAAGATGAATATTTCGCCATTCTGGAAGCGATAAACAGCAGCCCACACCTGTCACCTCAAACGCGCAGCCAATATATTGTGTTACTGATGCTCGGCTATCGCTTTGGATTGCGCTTTGGCGAAGCTTATCGACTGCAGTATCGCGATATACAGCAGGATAATGAGACTATCTACCTTTGCATTCGCAACAATATTTTCGGTGAAGTTAAATCTGCTTCTGGGCAACGAGTAGTACCGTTACTCGAACAAATTACACTACTTGAACGGGAAGCTTTTGATCAGATTGTCGCTTGGGCAGAAATACACTTCCAGACTGATCAACAAGCAGCACTGATGTCAGAATCGCAAAACTCACGTACGCTGATCAATCGAACTGTAGCTGCCTCAGAAATAGGTCAGTTTATAAAGCTAGTAACTGGTGATAACAGTTTAAGATTTCATCATCTGAGACACAGTTGGGCGACACGTTTATATGCATATAACTACACAAGCGCAAAAGACGGCTCTGGCAGTCTAAGCAGCACATCTATAATCCCTGAAGGCTGGGCCGAATTTATTGGTCATCACGCGACTCACTATCCGCTTGCGAGCATCACAACGGCTATTGGCCATTTGTCAGAATCGACAACAATTGAACACTATATTCATGCTATTGATGTGAGTTTTCAGAAGAACTACTTACCAAAAAAACCACTAATACCTATACGAGCTTGTGCATATGCACTCGGCATAAGTCACGAAAACGCTCGCCAGAGAGCGGTACGGGGTACATTACTGAGCGTAAATAAGAAGATCCCAAAGCCGGCGGTAACCCTGCAAAATCGTCCAGAATCAATTGATATGGCTCGCATAAAGGTGCTAAGCACGGGAATAAGTCTCAGTGGTATCGAGCAGCTACTGAGCCGGCTACGTGATACCAAGCAATCTGCTGAACAAGTTGCTGCGCACCTGTTTATTGAGCCAGATTCGGCTACAGATATTGTCTCAATTGCTACGCGTGCTGAACGGCAATCAGGAGTCGACTACTATCAGCTTGAACATTCTGGTAGCAAAAGCTTGCTCATAACAGACAAACAGCGGAAACAGCTCGCAGATCAGCAAGCCAATCCTAAAAATTTTCAATTGCAAAATCGCAACGTACAGCTTGTACTTGAAGGTTGCTCTAACGAGCTTGATGAGATGTCTGCTGCCGAATTATTGAAGCTTAAAGGTGCATTTACGACTTGGCGTCACACTCTTAAATATGACGTCAATATTGTCAGCGATAAGCAAGAGTTAGCTGATATACAACACATAAAAGACACTATTTTTGAACAGTTAAATATCTCCACCAACCTTGAAAACACAGCTGATGAAAATATAATTAAACCAAAAAACTCACCCGAAAAAACAGCAGCACGAAAGCTTAGCGGCACCGCTGTAAAACTTCACACAAGCAAGCAGATCAATACGAGAACAATGCTAAACCGTATACTTTTGACACTGTCAGTATTTTTAGAATACAAAAGCTAACAATAGTAAAAAGCCTGTATATTTTAGTACACAGGCTTTTTTTAATATATTAGTTCAAATTAATTTATTTTCTTCTATCTTCTTTAAACCCACAACTTTACCGCCATCCTCAACATCCTCTCCAAGTTGAGTCTTTTCATTTATAACAATTTCAACTTCAACCAAGGTTCGAGATAGCTGAGCCTCTAATAGTTCATCTCGCAAAACTTCATCAAAATAAAAAACTTTAATCTTGCCATCATGCTTATCAAGCAAATTCACCTTTAAGGATTTATCATCAACACAGAAAACATTAACAACCATAAACTTACGCTTATTACTGACAGCAGAATAGCTAACTGATGCTGGTAACTCCATAACAATATCTTCGTTGTCGATATTTACTTTCAACGCTTTATTATCGAGATTTCTTACTGAAACCCCGGAAAATATTTTCTCAACTAAAGTTTTCTCTAGCTCCTGTTAATGGCCATTTAAACTGATCCACTATTGGCCATTAATTTTGACCCACTTCTTGTGGCTTAGGCCACGTTTTTATGTACCGTCACCCTATCAATTTTAAGCTGGGGGCGGTGCATTGAAGGAGTGGACAGTGATTCAT